>ERZ773213.302-NODE-302-length-31086-cov-77.213045_pt1 | contig 31086 bp, 24 predicted proteins | sample MGYA00580996_ERZ773213 | MGnify/ENA primary metagenome ERZ773213 (study PRJEB29015, sample SAMEA2738152) | human oral metagenome | biome: human oral; feature: human-associated habitat; material: saliva | place: China | collected 2197 ...
GCATCGCGGAGGGCCACTACGACGATGTTCCGGAGCAGGCGTTCTACAACTGCGGCGGCATCGACGATCTGGAGCGCAACGCTCACGAGCTGGCCAAGGAAGCCTGATGGCGTCGGCGAAGTCCCTGCAGGTTGAGGTCGTCTCTCACGAGGCGCGCCTGTGGCACGGCGCTGCGAGCGCCGTCCAGATCCCGACGGTTGATGGCAGCCTGGGCATTCTGCCCGGCCGTCAGCCGCTGCTCGCCCAGCTGGGCGATGGAATTGTCACGGTGACGTGTGCCAATGAGATCGTGTCCGTCGAGGTCAGTGGGGGATTCGCCTCAGTTGACTCCGATTTCATCACGGTCGTGGCGGACCGCGCTACAGTGGCATCACAGTAGGTTGACGCAACGCGAGGAGAACCTGATGAGCCTGATACATGTTTTGATCGCGGTAGTGGTTCTCCTCGCGTGCGCGGCGGTGATCCTGTGGGCGTACATGAATGTGCGCGCCCGCAGGATCGCTGCGCGTTTGGGCGCGTTCCGCTGTTGGTCGCGCCCGGACCACCATGCGGGGTGGACGGCCGGGATCGCCGTCTATGGCGTCGAAGAACTGCAGTGGTATCGCCTGGTCGCCATGTCTCTGAAGCCGGTGTATTCGATTCCTCGTCGCGGTATGGAAGTGTCCGCTCCGATCTCCCATTCGGACGATGGTGCCATGGTCGAGGTGCGCCTAGCCTATGGTGAGCATCGTTACGAGGTCGCCGTGGAACGCTTGACGTATAACGGATTGGTCTCCTGGGTTGAGTCTGGTCCTCCGCGCCGCCCGTGACCGAGATTGGTAAGCTCACGGGGTGCGTATTGTTATTGCTACCTGCACCGTTGATTATTCCGGTCGACTGAGCGCCCACCTGGACCCTGCTAAGCGCGTCATCATGCTCAAGGGTGACGGCTCTGTGCTTATTCACTCCGAGGGAGGTTCGTACAAGCCTCTCAACTGGATGACGGCTCCGTGCACAGTCTCCTTCGGTGAGCCGGAGGAGGGTGAGGAAGGCGTGGAGCAGGTGTGGACGGTTCAGGCCGACAAGACGGATGACAAGCTAGTCATCCGCATCCATGACGTCATTGCTGACGTCACGGAGGACCTGGGAGTGGACCCCGGCCTCGTGAAGGACGGCGTGGAGGCTCACCTGCAGGAGCTCCTCGCCGAACAGGTCCCTCAGATTCTGGGTGAGGGGTGGGAGCTGGTACGCCGGGAGTACCCCACACCGGTGGGTCCGGTTGACCTGATGGTGCGTGATGCCGATGGAGCATACGTGGCGATTGAAGTGAAGCGCCGCGGTGGCATCGATGGCGTCGAGCAGCTGACTCGTTACCTGTCTCTTCTCGGTCGAGATGCCCTCCTCGGTGACGTCACGGGGATTTTTGCGGCACAGGAGATTACGAAGCAGGCTCGCACGCTCGCTGAGGATCGCGGTATTCGCTGCGTGGTCCTGGATTACGACGCGATGCGCGGCTTTGACGACCCCGAGTCGCGTCTGTTCTGATGCCCGCTGACCTGCATGCGAGCTTGTCGCGCATCGTTTCCCAGGGGTTGGTGAGTGCGACCTGTGCGCACACCCCGGTGGAGGCGGTCGAGTCTTTGCTCGCGCTTCAAGGCCAATTGGTGAGTGCCATTCCCTGGGCGATTGGGGTTCGCTGCCCGGATGTGTCTCGCGCCCAGGTTGAGGAGTCGTTTGCGCGCGGCGAGTTGGTTCGTTCCTGGCCGATGCGCGGTACGGTGCACGTCACGAGTGCTCGAGACCACCACTGGCTGCGACGTGTGCTGCGCCATCGTCGTGGGTCGTGGGAGCGTAGGGCGATCGAGCTGGGCCTCGTCGACGCGGTCGTTGAACGGGCGGCGGCTGCCTCGTATGCCGTGCTGGATAACGCGCCGCAGGGCGTGAGTCGCGCGGAGCTGATCGAGGCGTGGCAGAGCGCTGGGATCGAGGTAATTTCTTCAGCCTCCTCCGAGGCTGGCCTGCGACGCCGTCATCTCATGATGCGCCTGCACCTCGATGGTTTTCTCACCTCGGGTCCAGTGCGGGCGGGGGAGCATCTGTTGATCGACGCGCGTTCGCTCCCGCAGGCTCCCGGCGTTGCGAAGGGGGAAGCTGGGCACGAGGAAGCGCTGGCTCTGCTTGCGGCGCGTTACGCGTGGGGGCATGGCCCCATCGATGCGGCCGACCTGGCCAGGTGGACCGGGCTGACACTCACCGAGGCGCGGCGTGCGTTAGGGGGTGCCCTCGAGGTAGCAGAAACGGCGGGGATGAGGTTGTCGAGACGCAACGATGCGGTTGCTCGCGCCGACCTGGAGGACCTGGTGGCGTCAGGCAGGGACGAGGCCAGGGGAACTTTTGCGCTGCCAGCTTTCGATGAGTTGCATGTGGGGTACAGGGATCGAACCTGTCTGACGGACGAGGCCGGGGAGAGACTCATCTGTCCGGCGAAGAATGGTATGTTCCGTCCTATCGTGGTGTCGGGTGGACGTGTTGTCGCGGTGCGCGCGCCGGGTGGAATTCTTTCGTTCGCAGACGGGGGAGAGGCGCATGCGCAGGAGGCACGTGCGCTCATGAAGGACTGGGAGAATTGGATGTCGAAGTGAGAGCGCTTGAGTGTCAGGTGTGCCACAATGAAGATCATGACTGATTCTGTGCTACGAGGCCGCCTGGTCCTCGAAAACTCCATTGTTGATGACGGAGTTATCGAGATTGACGGCTCGACTATTACTCGTGCCTGCCCCGTATCCGACTATGACGGTGAGCTTCCCGAGGCCACCGATTCGACATTCCTGCCCGGTCTCGTCGATGTGCACTGCCACGGCGGTGGTGGCGAGTCCTTCCCGAACGCGGAGACAGCCGAGGCAGCGCTCGTCGCTGTCAAGGAACACCGCCGCCATGGCACAACGACCCTCGTTGCCTCGTGCGTGACTGCGTCTGCCGACGTGTTGCGCGCCCGTGCCAAGACGCTCGCTCAGCTCGCCGCCGCTGGCGAGATCGCCGGCATCCACTTCGAGGGTCCCTTCGTCTCCCATGAACGCTGCGGTGCTCAGGACCCGACATACATCATCGATCCTGACGCGGATCTGACCCGCACTCTTCTGGAGGACTGCCAGGGGTACGCCCTGTCGATGACCCTTGCCCCCGAGAAACCGAACGCCTATGGGTCCGGCTCCGTTGCCGAAGCGCTCATTGATGGGGGAGCGCTGCCCTCGTGGGGACACACCGACTCCAATTCGACGAAGGCACGCGAGGCGCTGGCCTACTCGCGCGAGCGCTTCGCTCAGGTGCAGACTAAGCGCGGACCCCGCGCGACGATCACGCACCTCTTTAACGGCATGCGCCCGCTGCACCACCGCGACACTGGCCCCATCGCCGAGTTCCTCTCGGACGCGGCGCGGGGAGGTGCTGTCGCCGAGCTGATCTGCGACTCGATCCACGTTGATCCAACGCTCGTGCGAGATGTCTACGAAATGGTGGGCCGCGATCACGTCGTCTTTATTACCGACGCGATGGCGGCAGCCGGTATGGCTGACGGCGCGTACACGCTGGGTCCGCAGGATGTCGTCGTCAAGGACGGGGTTGCCCGCCTGGCGCAGGGCAATGCGATTGCAGGCGGCACCGCTCACCTCCTGGACTGCGTCCGCGTGGCCGTGACGAAGGGCGGTATCCCGCTCGTGGACGCGGTCTACATGGCGTCGGCGCAGGGGGCCGCTATCCTGGGCGATGACACCGTGGGCACGCTTTCACCCGGAAAGAAAGCTGACATTGTTGAGGTCGACAAGGAGCTGAACGTGCGCCGTGTGTTCCGTCGTGGCACTGTGGTTGCGTGAGAGGTAAACGAAGCAAGAAACGGCCGTGGGGCGAGGTGCGTCCACTCCAGATGGACCGCCTCGCTTCCGTGCCACGCACGGAGCGAGGCTCGGACGGAGACGACTATCAGGTTCGCCGTCTGCCGAGTGCGGCCAAGGAATACACCTGCCCCGCGTGCCTGTGTCCCATCCCGAGGGGAACGCCGCATGTTGTGGCGTGGCCCGAGGAAGCCCCCTTCGGTCTGCCGCAGGGTGTTGAGGGCCGTCGGCATTGGCACTCCGAATGCTGGCGGCGTGGGCTTCGACCCCTGTGAAATGAAATGTGATGTATCACTGCCTCGCCTGCGAATGCGCCTGTTCACTGGGTTTGCACGTAAAGTGGGGGCTGAAGAATGCCCGCAGTGTGGGCGTTGGATCTGAGGAGCTACCGTGGAACTCTTAAAGCGATACGTGGCGGCATCGTCGATGGGCGCTGTCGCACTCGTATGCATCCTAATTGGGCTGCTCGGCGTGACCGTGCTACGGCCGCCGTCGCAGCAGGTCTCGACGGTGGAATCCGCGACGGACCTGATCATGACGCGTGACAATGTGTTGTCGATCGTCAAGGATGACGTCACGGTGACCGCCACGTCGAAGTCGGGTGCCCCCGTCACGCTCGTGATCGGCACCTCGCAGGACGCGAAGGGCTGGATCGGCAATGCAGCCTTCACCGAGGTCATCGGCGTCGAGGCTGATCGCACCAAGCTGAAGGCAGAATCGCATGCCGCGAACGGAACCGGCATGGTGAACCCGAACGCTCAGAATGCCGTGCAGTCCGGTGCACAGCCCCTTGATGACCCGACCTCAGCGCAGCTGACGGATCAGCTAGCGAAGTCCCCCATGTGGTTCAAACAGGAGAGCGGCACGGGTAGTGTCTCCCTTGATCTCGAAAACGTCCCCAGCGGGCGGTCGGCTGTCGCCGCCTCCGCGGGTGGCCCCGGTGACCTGACGTTCACGCTGACGTGGCAGGTCGAGCAGGTGAACATGCTAGCGATCATTGCATTCCTGGCAGCTGCGTTCTTCGCCCTCCTGGCCTTTGCTCTCTTCCTGACGCGCTGGCAGCTGCTGCGCCTGCGTAAGATCCGCGCCCAGCGCATTGAGGAGCGCCGCAAGGCCGACTCCCTGGACACCTCCACGATCAACGCGGCCGAGGTGGCTGAGATGGTTGCCGCCGCCCGCGAGTCCGGTTCCCGCGCTGCCCACGCCCCCGCTGTCTCGGAGCCCCCGGTCGCGCCGCCCCCCGCTGCGGAACCCGCCGTCGATGAGACCGCCGCAGACGAACCCGTCGTCGCTGACGATGACGAGGCTGTGGCATACATGTTCGAGGATGCTCAGTCCGAGGAGATCGAGGATAGTACCCAGAAACAGGCTGCTCCAGCGTGGGGCGCTGCCGCCTTCGTGTCTTCAACCGGCCAAGCCCCTGCCTCGGATAGGACACGCGACGAACTGTCCGCTCGGGACGCCGCAGTCCGTGAACCTCTTCCGCTACGCTCGACGAGGGATAAGTCCATCGTCCGCGCGTCCATTGTTGGTGTCCCCGCCCCGGATATCAGCGCCCTGTCCGCACCCGATTATGCGCCGGATCCGATGATGGACACGTTCGAGCGCCGCGGCCGACACGGTCTCAACGCCGGCCCCTTCGACGTGGATCCCCCGGAGCGTGCGACGACGGATACCGGCGTCATCGACCTGTCGGGCATCCGCGGAGGCCGCAACCTGCCCTCGCGGCGCGCTCTGCGTGAGGCGCGCAACAACGGTGAAGAGGTTGTCGTCGTGGACGGCCAGGAATTCAACACGGGTCTGATTCCGGTCACGCGCCCGCGTACCACCGAGGTGCAGGCCCCCCCGCCTGCACCCACGTCCGCTCCTGACGATGACGCGTCGGCGACCGGAGGCTGGACCTCGATTATGTCCGGCTGGCTCGAGGACCGTCAGGGAGAACAGTGATGAAACGACGGACCCTCGCGGCTGCCACCGCCGCCCTGCTCATCACCTCTGCGCTCGGCATGAGCGCCTGCTCGAGTGAGCTTGTCGCCCAGTCGGGCAGTAGCTCCGCGCAGAGCGCCGCGAACCTGGACCACGAGCGCATTTCGTCCGTGCTCGAGACGGTTGGTGGAGTCATGGCGACGGCTGACGCTTCGCTGAACGCTGCCGACCTCGGCGATCAGGTGACCAAGGGTGCCCTGGAGATGCGTACCGCCCAGTACGCGCTGGCGAACGCGAACAGCCAGGCGTTGCCGCCTCTGGACTTCGAACCGACGTCGCTGGCCATCACGAACTCGGATTCGTGGCCGCGCGCGATTTTTAACATCTCTGATACGTCCTCGACGACGCTGCCCGTCCTTGAGGTCTACGTGCAGGACTCTGCGCGTTCGGACTACAAGCTCACGAACTATGCGCGCCTGCTCGGCGGCACGCATCTGACCCTGCCGTCCGTCGGTACTGGATCAGCATACGTCACCGGAGACTCGCAGGGCTTCACGGTTACCCCCGACACCGCTCTCGCGCAGTACATCACGATGCTGAACTCCGGCACCCAGGATACGACGCAGTTCGTGGCCGACGACTTCACCAAGCAGACGCTGCAGCAGGTGAGCGACCTAAATTCGTCGGTGAGCAGCGCCGGATCCGTGACCATGGCGGCCAGCGCGACGAGCTACCCGGTCTCGGGCCTGGTCCTGCAGGATGGCTCGGCTCTGGTCGCAGCGAACGTCAAGTACACGCTGACCTATCAGCGTACGGTTGCCGGTTCGACGATGAACCTCGCCGGGAATACCGCCGCGCTCAGTCCCAGCGGGACGAAGGTGGAAGGTACCGCAACCGCCGACTGCATCGCGACGATCATTATGCGTATCCCCTCGCAGAAGGCGGGCGGAAACGTGCAGATCGTCGGTGGCGAGCGAGCGATCACCAAGGTCGCGCTGGATCCGTCCAACAGTCCGGGCTGAGTTTCACCCATAGCGCACACGTCGTCCCCACGCCGATTGGCGTGGGGACGACGCTTATCATCGTTTGAGGATAGCTACGCGTTCTCGAGAGGACCACTATGAACACGCCTGACCCCCGCATTGATGCCCCTGAAGCGACCGTGATTCCCGCCGATTCACACGGGGCCGTTGACCTGTCGGCACGCGCGAGCGCGCCCGCAGCCGAGGACGCGGCCGCGCCCTCGGGGGAGGGGCTGCACATCCCGCTGATTACCACGACGGATGAGGAGAACTTCCAGGACGTCATGTCCACCTCCCAGGCCGTGCCGGTCATCATGGTCATGTGGTCGCCGCGCTCGCTCGAATCGAAGCCCGCGCTGGCCATGCTTGAGGAGATCACGCGCGAGCATGCGGGTGCCTTCCAGCTTGTCGAGGTGGATATCGACAAGGCTCCTGCCATTGCCCAGGCCTTCCAGATCCAGACCGTTCCCACGGTCGTTGCTCTCGTCGGCGGTCGCCCGGTGCCGCTCTTTCAGGGGGGCGCGTCCAAGGAGCAGGTCCTTCCGGTCGTCTCTCAGCTGCTCGAGGCCTCGGCGCAGATGGGTATCACCGCGCGCATCGCGGTTGCAGCTGAGGACACCGCCGCGCCTATTCCCCCCGAGCATGAGGCACCGCTGGCCGCGGAGGAGGCCGGCAACCTCGATGAGGCGATCACCCTGTGGGAGCGCGTCGTCGAGCTGAACCCGCGCGACGAGGACGCGAAGTCTCACCTGTCCCGCGTGCGTTTCGCCGCGCGTGCCTACGGCGAGCAGAACGTTGACGATCCGGCCTCTCGTGCCGACGCACTTTTCGCGGCAGGTGACGCAGCCGGAGCCTTCGACGTGCTCCTCGAACTCCTTGCCGCCACCACGGACGCTGAGGAACGCGACGCGTTGCGTCTGCGCCTCCTCGACCTCTTCCGTGTCGCCGGCTCGTCCCCCGAGGTTTCCAAGGCGCGCACGCGCCTGGCGATGCTCCTCATGTGATATCGACGTGCGCCTGAGATACGCGCACCAAGCATGCAACGGACGAGGCCGGAGCAGGAATCCCTGCCCCGGCCTCGTCCGTGTCTCGAGGAATGCTCGGTCAGCGCGCCTGGGAGGCGGGCACCAGCCACACGGCACCCAGCGGCGGCACGCGCAGCGACGCGGAGACCGGGCGACCGTTCCACGGGGTGTCCTCCGCGATGATCGTGCCGACGTTGACCACGCCGGAGCCGCCGAACTCCTCGGCGTCCGTGTTCAGGATCTCGACCCACTCGCCGCCGAACGGCAGGCCCACGCGGTAGCCCTCGTGTGGGTTGCCAGCGAAGTTCGAGACGCACACGACGACCTCACGGTTGCCGTCGGCGTCAGTACCCTTACGCAGGTAGGAGATCAGGTTGTGATCGCCGTCTGAGGCATCGATCCACTCGAAGCCCGTGTAGTCGTCGTCCCACATGGCGGGGGAGTTCGCGTAAATCTTGTTGAGGCGCTCCACCAGCGCAGCGACACCAGCGTGGCCCTCCTGGTCCAGCAGCCACCAATCGAGGGAGTAGGACTCGTTCCACTCCTGCTCCTGGCCGATCTCCTGGCCCATGAAGAGGAGTTGCTTGCCGGGGTGACTCCACTGGTAGGCATACAGGGAACGCAGACCAGCCAGACGCTGCCACTTGTCGCCGGGCATCTTCGAAATCAGCGAACCCTTACCGTGCACGACCTCGTCGTGCGACAGCGGGAGCACGTAGTTCTCGGAGAAGGCGTACACCAGAGAGAAGGTAAGCTCGCCGTGGTGCCAGCGGCGGTTGACCGGATCCTCGCTGAGGTAGCGCAGGGTGTCGTTCATCCAGCCCATATTCCACTTCATGCCGTAGCCGAGGCCACCGCCGGACGTCGGGGCAGTCACGCCGGGCCACGCCGTGGACTCCTCGGCGATCATGACGATGCCGGGGTGACGACGATACGCGGTCGCGTTCGCTTCCTGGATGAAGTCGATGGCCTCCAGGTTCTCGCGGCCACCGTACTGGTTGGGACGCCACTGGCCGTCCTTGCGCGAGTAATCCAGGTACAGCATCGAGGCCACAGCGTCAACGCGCAGACCGTCGACGTGGAAGTCCTCGAGCCAGTACAGGGCGTTGGCAACCAGGAAGTTGCGCACCTCGCGGCGGCCGAAGTTGAAGACGTAGGTGCCCCAGTCGGGGTGTTCGCCGCGCAGCGGGTCCGGATCCTCGTACAGCGGGGTGCCATCGAAGCGCGCCAGGGCGAAATCATCCTTCGGGAAGTGGGCGGGCACCCAGTCCAGGATGACGCCGATGCCCGCGCGGTGGAAGGCATCCACCAGGTAACGGAAATCATCCGGCGTGCCGTAGCGTGAGGTGGGAGCGTAGTAGGAGGTCACCTGGTAGCCCCAGGAACCACCGAAGGGGTGCTCAGCCAGTGGCATGAACTCCACGTGCGTGAAGCCCATCTGCTTGACGTAGGGGACCAGCTCGTCGGCCAGCTCGCGGTAGCCCAAGCCCTGACGCCACGAACCCGCGTGGACCTCGTAGATGGACATGGGGCCGGCGTGGGGGTTGCGGTCCTTGCGGGTAGACATCCACTCGTCGTCGGTCCACTCGTGGAAGTAGTCGGTGACGACCGAGGCCGTAGCCGGGGGAATCTCCGTGGCGCGAGCCAGCGGGTCGGCCTTCTGGAACCAGTTGCCGCCGGGACCCTGGATCTCGAACTTGTAGCGCATGCCGACGCCGACGCCAGGGACAAAAATCTCCCAGATGCCGGAGGAACCCAGCGACCGCATGGAGGTAGCCACGCCGTCCCAGAAGTTGAACTCGCCGACGACGCGCACGGCGCGCGCGTTGGGGGCCCACACGGCGAAGGCGGTGCCGGTGGTTTCGCCCAGCTCGTCAGTGTAAGTCTTCACATGGGCACCGAGGACGTGCCACAGATTCTCATGACGGCCCTCAGAGATGAGGTAGGTGTCCATCTCGCCCAGGGTCGGCAGGTAACGGTAGGGGTCGTCGCGAACGGTGGTGTTGTCGCCGTAGGTGACGGACACGCGGTAAGGGGGGATCTCCTTGCCGGGCAGAACCGCGACCCAAATGCCGCCACGCTCATGGGTGGCAGCGTAAGCGCCGGTCGGTGTGATGATGTCGACCGCGTCGGCCAGGCGAGCCATGGTGCGGACGGTGACACCAGCCTCGCTCAGATGAGCGCCGAGCACAGAGTGCGGCGAATAGTAAGAGCCTGAGGCAACGGCGTCGAGAATGTCGTCATTGACCTGAATCGGCGTTAGTTCGCAGCTCATGGATTGTCCTTACTCCAGATGGTGTGAACTGCTCAGTTCACTGTCGTGTTTATAGTCTATCGTTTGCCCAGCTAAAATGGGAGCCGGGTCTCATTCAGGTGGTCGATTTTGACGGAGTGCTCCCGCTCGGTGTAGGTGGGTGGTCACACCGAGCGGGAGCAGCGACGTCAGGCCTGCGACCAGGGCGAGGAATGGGCGGGTTCGACCTTGAAGACGTGGCCAAGGCGCGTCACGGGGGATAGCTCCACCCAGTTAGACGAACCCCACACGTAGGAGTGCCCATCGAGTTCGTCGACGACGGTGATGTGACCGCCCGGCGTGGCCAGGCCCATCTCCGCCAGGTCCAGGTAGACCGCGCCGTCGACGCCCTCGTGCGGATCCAGCGAGATCACGCAGATGACGGTATCCGGGTTGCCGTCTTCAGTGAACTTGCCGGGTACCTGACGCGAGAACGCGATGAGGCGATCCGAGGAGGTCGGGTGGATGCGGATCTGGTGCAGCTGACGCAGCGCCGGGTGCTTGGCGCGCGCAGCGTTGAGCAGCGTGAACAAGCGAGAGATACCGATCGCGTCAGCGTCCTCCCAGTGACGCGGGCGGTACTCGTACTTCTCGTTGTCGTTGGGTTCTTGGAAAGCACCACGCGGTTCGTTTTCGACGAACTCGTAGCCCGAGTAAATGCCCCACGTCGGCGCACCCAGCGCAGCGAGCATGGCGCGGATCGCGAAGATCGCAGTGCCGCCGTCCCACATCTGCGGGGTGAGGATATCGTGCGTGGTCGGCCAGAAGGCAGGGCGCATGAGGTGTGCGGTCTCCTGGGAGATCTGCACCAGGTACTCCTCGATCTCCTGCTTGTACGTCCTCCACGCGAAGTAGGTGTAGGACTGGTCGAAACCGATCGCGCCGAGGGTGCGCATCATCGCGGGGCGCGTGAAGGCCTCGGCCAGAAAGAGCGTGCCCGGGTACTGCGCCTTAATGTCGGCGAGCAGGCGCTCCCAGAAGGGGATCGGCTTCGTGTGCGGGTTGTCGACACGGAAGATCGTCACGCCGTGGTTGATCCACAGTTCGATGACGTCACGCACCGCCTGGTAGATGCCCTCCGGGTCGTTGTCGAAGTTCAGCGGATAGATGTCCTGATACTTCTTCGGAGGGTTCTCCGCGTATGCGATCGTGCCGTCGGCGCGCGTCGTGAACCACTCGGGGTGCTCGGTGACCCACGGGTGGTCGGGGGAGCACTGGAGGGCCAGGTCGAGCGCCACCTCCATGCCCAGGCCTCGGGCGCGTTCGACGAAACGGTCGAAGTCATCGAAGGTACCCAGGTCCGGGTGGATGGCGTCGTGTCCTCCCTCGGGCGCGCCGATCCCATAGGGGGAACCCGGGTCACCGGGGGCTGCGATCAGGGAGTTGTTCTTGCCCTTACGGAACGTCGTGCCAATCGGGTGGATCGGCGTCAGGTAGACGACGTCGAAGCCCATGTCGGCGATGCGTGGCAGGTCCTTGGCGGCATTCGCAAGCGTGCCGGACACCCAGGATCCGTCGGGCTTCTGGTAGGCACCCGCCGAGCGCGGGAAGATCTCGTACCATGCGCCGGCCAGGGCCTTGGTGCGGGCCACGTCGAGCGGGTAGACGCGCGACGAATCAAGCAGATCGCGCAGCGGGTGGTCGCGGAAAATCAGGCGGATGCGCGAAGAGATACCGGCGGACAGGCGCTGCTGGGGGGAATGCGAGCTGTCGCGCAGGCGACGTGCGGCGTCATGCAGGGCCTCGATGTCAGCATCCGACGGGGGACGCTGGCTCGCGTTGTGGAAGGCCTTGCCGGCGGCCGCACGCTCCATGAGGCGCGCGCCCTCCTCCAGCATCAGCTCGACGTCGACACCGGCACCGACCTTGACGGCTGCGTCGTGACGCCAGGTGGCGTAGGGGTCCGACCAGGAATCCACGCGGAACGACCATGCGCCGGGAGCGTCGGGGACCACCCAGGCCTCGTAACGGTCCAAGCCGGGGGCAATATCGACCATGCGGGTACGGGAGTATTCACCTCCGTCCGGGCGTAGAAGGACGGCCTCGGCGGCGAATGCGTCGTGTCCTTCGCGGAACACGGTCGCACGAATGGGGAAAGGTTCGCCTTCGGTCGCCTTAGCGGGAAGCGTTCCGTCCTCAATGACGGGGAACACTTCGATGATCGGGATACGGGGCAACAGTTTCTCGCTCACATGTCCAACCCTAACCTATGGACCGACCTGCGCATCGGCGAAGGTCACACCCCGGGATGTGACCGATCTCCTAGACGTGTTGTGCGTGCTCAGAGGGTAACGTGAATCCCCAAACAATGCGGGGACGGCACCCGAGTGATTCGGATGCCGCCCCCACAAGGACACTTGCCGTGCGCCTCGACGTTACATGCTCGAGTCCGGGAGCGACGCCATGATCGCTGCGCCAAAGAGAACGAAGAAAAGAACCGCCACGAGTCCGCAGATGATCTGCCAGATGAGTGCGGCGCGCGCAAAGTTCCGCTTGGCGGGGGAGCCGCCGGAGCCGAGCGCAAGCACCAGCAGGTAGACGAAGCCGACCAGAGGAAGACCCATCAGGAAGAGGGTGAGCATCCAGCCGCCGACGGAATCGTCGGGGTGCTCAGGGAATTGGTTGTATGCCATGGTGCCTCATAAGGAGAGTTGTGCGTGGGATTAATAGTTCATCTGCATCGCGGTGCGGACCTCAGACAGGGTCTGATCAGCCTGTTCGTTGGCGCGCTCGTTGCCGGCGTGCAGGATGGACAGCAGGTAGTCCTCGTTTGCGATGAGCTCGGCGCGGCGCTCGCGCAGGGGAGCAAGCATCTCGTTGAGGGACTCGGTGACGAGGGCCTTCAGGGTGCCCGCGCCGGCGTCGCCGATACGGTCCGCGATCACTTCGGGCGCATCGCCCGTAGCCAGGGATGCGAGCATGAGGAGATTGGAGACCTCAGGGCGGCCAGCGGGATCGAAGGTGATGCGGCGCTCGGCGTCCGTCTTTGCCTTCTTCAGGATCTTCGCGGTTTCGTCGGCGCTCATGCGCAGCTCGATGGTGTTGCCGCGCGACTTCGACATCTTCTGGCCGTCCGTGCCCAGCAGCAGCGGAACCTCGGACAGGAGGGCCTCCGGGCGTGGGAACACGGGACGCTCGGGAGTGGCGCGACCGTAACGCTTGTCGAAGCGCTGGGCGATGAGGCGAGCCTGCTCTAGGTGGGGGAGCTGGTCCTGGCCCACGGGCACAATGTTGGCCTTGCAGAACAGGATGTCGGCGGCCTGGTGGACCGGATAGGTGAGCATAAGGCCCGTCATCGCGCGGCCCTCGGTGGCCTCCAGCTCGGCCTTCACGGTCGGGTTGCGGTGCAACTCTGACTCGGTGACGAGCGAGAGGAAGGGGAGCATCAGCTGATTGAGGGCCGGGACTGCCGAGTGGTTGAAGATCGTGGAGCGCTCCGGATCGATACCCGCGGCCAGGTAGTCAGCGACGAGGCCGAGGACGCGTTCGCGGATCGGACCCACGCCGTCGCGGTCGGTGATCACCTGGTAGTCGGCGACCAGAACCCATGTCTCCACCCCGCGATTCTGCAGCAACACGCGGTTGCGCAGGGTGCCGAAGTAGTGGCCGAGGTGGAGGTGACCGGTCGGACGGTCACCGGTGAGGATGCGGAAACGCGACGGATCCTGGTCGATCGCCAGGTCGATTTCGGCGCTGCGGGCTTTCGAGCGGGCCAGCGAGGCGTCGGAGGTTGCGGTTTCCAGGGCATCTTCACTGCGAGTCATGTGTTGATCCTAACGAGTGGAAGGGGGGAAAGAAAAGTCGGGGCGCGTCAGTGTTCGGGCTGAAACGCGATGTCGGAGAGCAGGATCGTCACGGACAGAGCCTCAATTGTCAGCGTGGTACGAGGCATGACGTGCTCGACTTCGATGGAGAGTTCATTCGGGTCGAGCGAGGAACTGACACCGCCGTCCGCGGGGGTTTCCCACACGGTGGAATAGGCGATCAGCCAGTCCAGGTCGTGGCCCTCGGGCAGTGTCACTTGCGCGTCGTCGAGGTTCGCGTTGATGATGATGAGAGCGTCGCGGTCCCCCCATTTGACACCCGAGCGCAGCATCTGGAACGTGCGGTGGCGCGAATCCGTCCAGCCGTAATCGGGCATGCGGGTGCCCTGGGCGGTGTACCACGACAGGTCGGGGAGCGAGTCGCCGCCGTAGGGGTGGCCGGTCGCGAAGCTGTCGGGGCGCAGCACCGGGTGCGCCTTACGCAGGGCGATCAGCCAGGAGACGGCGTCGATCTGCGCCTGCTGTCCTTCGGCCAGATCCCAGTCGACCCACGAGATCGGGCTGTCTTGGCAGTAGGCGTTGTTGTTACCGTTTTGCGTGCGCCCGAACTCGTCGCCGCCCGTGAGCATCGGTGTGCCCGAGGAGACGAACATGGTCGCCAGAATGTTGCGCTGTGAGCGGGCGCGCAGGCGTGCGATCGGCATGTTGGCGAGGATCGCGTAGGGAGTGGCGGCGTCCGGGTGGGTCGCGCCCGACGCGAGCGTTCCTTCGAGGCCGTGGTTCCACGAGCGGTTGTCGTCGGAGCCGTCGCGGTTGTTCTCGAGATTGTCCTTGTTGTGCTTGCGGTCGTAGGCCGTCAGGTCGGCGAGCGTGAAGCCGTCGTGAGCGGTCACGAAGTTGATCGACGCGCGAGGTCCACGCAGCCGACCGAGGCCGTGCTCGAAGACGTCCTGGGAGCCGGACAGGCGGGTCGCCAGGTCGTTGGGACCCGAGACGATGTGACCCGAGGCCTGGGCGCGCACGTCCGCGAGCCAGAAGTTACGCAGGGCACCGCGGTAGTGGTCGTTCCACTCGGAGAAGGGCACCGGGAAGTTGCCGGTCTGCCAGCCGCCGGGACCCACATCCCACGGCTCGGCGATGAGCTTCGTGTGGGTGAGGATGTCGTCTGTCGCCATCGCGATGAGGAGCGGGTGCATCGGGCTAAAGCCGGTGGAGAACCGGCCCAGCGTGGCGGCCAGGTCGAAACGAAACCCGTCCACGCCCATGTCGCGCACCCAGTAGCGCAGGGAGTCCAGGACCATCTGGATGGTCTTGGGGTGGTCCATGTTCATCGTGTTGCCGGTGCCGGTCACGTCGATGGTCTGGATGGGACGCGAGGTCGTATGGCGGTAGTACATGTCGGAGTCCAGGCCGCGCCATGACAGCGACGGGCCGGCGTCTCCGCCCTCGCACGTGTGGTTGTAGACGACGTCGAGGATGACTTCGATGCCCGCCTGATGCAGCAGGGATACCATGCCGCGGAACTCGTCGACGACTGCCTGGGCGCCGCGGGCACGCGATTCGGCGGTCGCGTAGGAGGGTTCGGGAGCGAAGAAGGAGAGCGTCGAGTACCCCCAGTAGTTTGTGAGGCCTCGTTCGGTGAGGAAGGGTTCGTCGCACTTGGCGTGGATCGGCAGCAGCTCAACGGCGGTGACGCCCAGGTCCTTCAGGTAGGACACGGAGGCGGGGTGGGCGAGGCCAGCGTAGGTCCCGCGCAGGGGCTGGGGTACTCCCGGCATGTTCTTCGTGAAGCCCTTGACGTGGATCTCGTAGATCACCGTGGTTTCCCAGGGCGTGCGGGGCTGAGGAATGATCGGGAAAGAGGATTCGACCACGACCGAGCGCGGCATGTGCGGCGCGGAGTCGAGGGGAGAGCGGCGCATCGGGTACTCCGACGGGTACAGGTCGTCGTCTACGCAGTGCGCGTACACCGCCGGCTTCAGGTCCACGACGCCGTCCACGCCTCGACCGTAGGGGTCCAGCAGGAGCTTGTGGGAGTTGAAGAACTTTCCGCCGTCCGGGTCCCACGTACCGTGCGCACGGAAGCCATAGCGCGTGCCCGCGCCGTATCCGGGGATGTGGCCGTGCCAGACGCCCGTTTTCGGACCCAGGAGGGCGAAGCGTGTCTCAGCCCCGGCCTCGTCAAAGATGCACATATCCACGGAGGAAGCACCGCGCGCGATCACCGCGACGTCGAGGCCGTCGCCCGACGGGTGAACGCCCAAGCGTGTGGGCAGCGGGTTAGGTTCAGTGACGCGCCTTGTGGGAGCGTGGGACGAGCCGGATCGCTCGGACATACAATTGTGCCTCTTCCTGGTGAACGGCTGATCAAACCGTTACGTCGTGGATATAGCCTCCCCCTATCATACGGGACCACTCACATGCCGGTCGGATTGATGGGAAGAAAGGCCTATGACGAGGCGCACGTGCGACTGAGGTCCACCTACTCCGGGTGAGGGGCGCGCGGACTGCGGCATGCGCCGGTGAGGTGACCCTCATATAGGCGTGGGGCGCGGAATGTGGCACGCTAGGAGGCATGAGAATTGTCGTGTGTGTGAAGCATGTCCCGGACATGCAGTCCGAACGCCGTTTTGAGGGCGGCCGCCTGGTGCGCGGTGAGGACGATGTGCTCAACGAGCTGGACGAGAACGCCATCGAGGCCGCCGTGCAGCTGAAGGAAGCAGAAGAGGACGCAGGCCACGAGGCCGAGGTCGTTGCCCTGACCATGGGGCCTGAGGACGCCGAAGACGCGCTCATGCGCGCCCTGCAGATGGGCGCTGACCGCGCCTACATCGTTTCCGACGAGTTCCTCGAGAGTTCCGACGTCATCACGACGGCGTCCGTGCTCTCCGTCGCCATCGCGAAGATCACCGATGAGTGTGGCCCCGTCGACCTGGTCATCACCGGCATGGCCTCGCTGGACGCAATGACTTCCATGCTGCCCGGTGCTCTGGCCGCCAAAGCCCACATGCCGTTGCTGGGCCTGGCCCGCTCGATGAGCGTCGAGGACGGCACCGTGACGATTGAGCGCTCCGTCGACGGTTTCACCGAGACGCTGCGCGCGGCCCTGCCTGCCGTGGTCTCCGTGACCGACCAGATCAACGAGCCGCGCTACCCGGCCTTCGCCGCGATGAAGGCGGCCCGCAAGAAGCCTCTGGACCAGTGGGGTATTGACGACCTCGTCGAGGTTCCCGGCGGGCAGGACCTGGTGCTGCGCCGTGCGCTGACCTCCGTGACTTTCAGCGAGGAGAACGTGCGCGACGGCTCCGGCACGATCATTCAGGATGCCGGCGAGGGCGGTCGCGCGCTGGCTGACTACATTCTTTCGGTGGTGAAGTGACATGACGCAGCAGATGCATTCCCCGATCCTCGTCCTGGCTGACCAGGCCGGGTCGCGCCTGACGTCCCTGGCGCGCCAGGCGGTGACGCTCGCGGCGTCGCTGACCTCCGGCGACGTGGTCGCACTGTCCGTTGCTTCCGTCCCCGACACGGCTGCCCTGGCAGAGCTGGGTGCCACCCGCGTCCTGCACGCCGACCTGGGTGCTGCGGGTCACTCCTCTGTCGTCGCCTCCGACGCGGTCATCGCCGCTCTGGGCACCGACTCTTACGGCCTGGTGCTGGCGTCCTCGGACTACCGCGGTCGCGAGATCGCTGGCCGCGTCGCCGCCCTCACCGAGGCTGGCGTCGTCTCCGGTGCCTCCTCCGTGTCCTTCGACGGTGGCGTCCTCCAGGTCGGCAAGACCGCCCTGGGTGGTTCCTGGTCGATGGGCATCGTCCTTGAGGGACAGACCCCCATCGTGGGTATCTCCTCGGGCATTATCGACGAGGCACCGGTGGCCTCGCCCGCATCCCTGACCCCCGAGCCTCTCGCCGTTGAGCTGAGCGCCGAGGCGTCCGTGATTGAGGTTGTCTCCAGCGTGGCCGACGAGGAGGAAGGCGTGTCCCTGTCCGACGCCCCCACCGTCGTGTGCGGCGGCCGCGGCGTGGACGGCGACTTCGAGCTGGTTCGTTCCCTCGCCGACGCCCTGGGCGGTGCCGTGGGCGCGACCCGCGTTGCCTGCGACGAGGGCTGGGCTCCGCGAGCTGAGCAGATCGGTCAGACGGGCCTGACTGTCACGCCGAACCTCTACATCGGCCTGGGCGTCTCCGGTGCCATTCACCACACGGTCGGCATGCAGTCGGCCGCCCACATTGTCGCCGTGTGCGATGACCCGGATGCCCCGATCTTCGAGATCGCGGACTTCGGCGTGGTCGGCGATGTGACCGAGGTGGTCCCGGCCGCCCTGACAATCATCGAGGAGGCGCGCTCCCAGGCGTGAGCGTCTACCTCGACCATGCGGCCACGACGCCGCTGCGCGAGTGCGCCCTCGAGGCGTGGACCCGCGCCCAGCGTGACCTGGCCGCCACCCCCGGCAATCCCGCCGCCCTCCACTTTGGGGGGCGGCGTGCCCGTCGCATGCTGGACGACGCGCGCGAGCAGGTAGCAGTTGCACTCGGTGCCGACATCCACGAGGTCATCTTCACCTCCGGTGCCACTGAATCCGACGCCCTCGGCGTGATGGCGGCCGCCCGAGGTGTGCGTCGCCGCGAGAGTGCTCGCGACCTCATCGTTGTCTCCGGCCTCGAGCATGACGCGGTCGCCCACCAGCGAGAGGCTGCGTCGCGCGAGGGCTTCGAGTGGGAGGTTCTGCCCGTCGACGCGGGTGGCCTGTCGGTGCTGCCAGCGACTGAGGGCGGCAGTGCGCCCGTGTCCTGGGACGGATGCCTCGCGCTCGGATCCATGACCCTCGTGTCCTCCGAGATCGGTACGATCCAGCCGGTAACCGACTTCGCTGCGCTCGTCCACGCCAGCGGAGGCCTCGCGCATTCTGATGCCGCCCAGGCGATCCCGACCCTCAAGGTGTCATTCGCAGAGCTTGGCCTCGACCTCATGAGCGTGGGCGGGCACAAGGTCGGCGCGCCCGTCGGCATTGGCGTCCTTCTCGCCCGTCGTGGCATCCCCATTGCGACCGACCGTCCCGGCGGCGGTCACGAGCGTTCGATCCGCTCGGGCACGCCCGACGTCGCGGGTGCCTGCGCGCTCGCCGCCGCCCTCGCCGAGACGGTGTCCGAGCGCACCGCTTTCACCGAGCGCGCGGCATTCCTGCGCGCTCACCTGCTGAGCCGCCTGCCGGACGGCACACACCCGACGGTGGGGGAGTCGGCCTCGTCGAGCGCGATCATCCACCTGTCCCTGCCAACCGCCCGCCCCGAGGCCGTCCTCATGGCCTTCGATATGGCCGGCATCGCCGTGTCCGCCGGGTCCGCATGCCACGCGGGAGTGACGCGCCCTTCCGGCATCGTCATGGCGATGGGACGCAGCGAGGAGGAAGCCCTCGGCGTCCTGCGTATCTCTCTGGGACACGAGACGACCGTCGCCGACATCGATGCCTTCCTGGCCGCCCTGCCCGCCGCAATCCGCGCGGGAGCCGCTCTGGACGGCGTCTCCCACGTGCGCAACGAACGAAATGAGGAACGCTAAATGCGAGTTCTGGCAGCACTGTCGGGCGGCGTGGACTCCGCCGTCGCCGCAGCGAAGGCCGTCGAGGTTGGGCACGACGTCGTCGGCGTCCACATGGCCCTGTCTTCCCAGCCGCAGGAGTGCCGCATCGGTTCGCGCGGCTGCTGTTCCATCGAGGACTCGGGAGACGCTGCGCGCGCCGCTGAGATCATTGGCATCCCCTTCTATGTGTGGGACCTCGCCCAGGAATTCGAGCAGACCGTCATCACTGACTTCGTCGAGCAGTACCGGGTCGGGTGCACCCCCAACCCCTGCGTGCGCTGTAACGAGTTCGTGAAGTTCCGCGAGCTGGCCAGCCGCGCCCGAGCCCTCGGCTTCGACGCGGTGTGCACCGGCCACTACGCGGCCATCGTGGACGGGGAGGCCGGGCCCGAGCTGCACCGCGGAGCTGACACCCTCAAAGACCAGTCCTACGTGCTGGCCGTCATGGGGGCCGAGGAACTGACCCGCGTCGTCCTGCCGCTGGGGGATGCCCCCAACAAGGCATGGGTGCGCTCCGAGGCCGAGCGCCTGGGCCTGGGCGTGTCCAACAAGCCGGACTCTTACGACATCTGCTTCATCCCCGACGGCGACACGCAGGGCTTTCTGCGCTCCCACCTGGGCGCTGCCGAGGGCGACATCGTTACCCCCGACGGTGAGGTTCTGGGGCGCCACGAGGGCTATTGGAACTACACTGTCGGACAGCGCAAAGGCCTGGGCATCGGAGCGCCTGCCCCCGACGGTCGCCCCCGCTACGTCCTCGAGACCAGGCCCGAGACTAACCAAGTCGTCGTCGGTGCCTCAGAGCTTCTGTCCATCTCCCGTATTGAAGCGACGGACGCCGTCTGGCTCGCCTCCGACGACGACGGCTCCGATGCCACCGACCTCTTTGTGCAGCTACGCGCGCACGGCACGCCCGTTCCCGTCGCGTCGCTGATGCGGGACGAGGAAGCTGGAACCATCAGCGTTGTCCTCGAAGCGGGCGCGCGCGGCGTGGCGCGGGGCCAGTCGATGGTCGTCTACAGGAGGACACGTGTCCTCGGAGAAGGCACGATCAACGCCACCGCGCGCTGAGTCGTGCTGCGCGCAGGCGCTTCCCGGACCGGCTGTCCCTTCTTGACAGGTCGTCCACCCAGGCGTACACGCCCTACCCGCCACGCGTATGAGGGACACCACCCTGTGGCGGTAGGATGCCTCGTCACATTGTGTTCGGACGTGGTGGCTCCCATCGGTTAGACTTGGGTGCGCGCGCGAGTGGCGGAATTGGCAGACGCGCTGGATTTAGGTTCCAGTGTCTTTGACGTGTGGGTTCGAGTCCCATCTCGCGCACCGGCATCGCCCCCTCGCAGTGGGGGAGCGACCCTCATAGACTGAGGGGCATGAGCACTTTGGACATTGGCCAGCAGGCCCCCGACTTTACCGTCGATACCACCCAGGGGACGCTGTCCCTGTCGGATCTCCTCGCCGCTTCCTCGCGGGGCGTCGTCGTCTATTTCTACCCGAAGGCATCCACGCCCGGCTGCACGAAGGAGGCCTGTGACTTCCGGGATTCTCTGGCCTCCCTGACCGGTGCTGGCTACTCCGTTATCGGCGTGTCTGCCGACTCGATGGCTGCTCTTGAACGCTTTGCGGAGAAGCAATCTTTGACCTTCCCGCTGGCTTCCGACCCCGATCACGAGGTCCTCGAGGCCTACGGTGCGTGGGGGGAGAAGAAGAACTACGGTCGCACGTACGTCGGCATCATCCGCTCCACCGTCGTCGTCGCTCCGGATGGCACCGTGGCACTGGCTCAGTACAACGTGAAGGCCACCGGTCACGTGGCTCGTCTGCGCAAGGCGCTCGAGATCGACTAACCTCTTGCTTCCTGAGTAATTACCTACTATGCTTGTTCAACAAGTGATAGGTGAGTGTTGGTGGAGGACTCATGGGGGCTGCAATGCCGGACGCATACCGGGTCGGCTCAGGATCGGTCACGCCCGACTATCCGGGAGGCGTGCCCACGCGTCTGGCTGACCGTCCCGCCCCGCCCGCCGAGGCCTCGGCCCCCACCGCGGAACCCACGAAACAAGCCTTCACCCCCGCGCCCGAAGTGCCGACGAAGAATGGCCAGCCGCGAATTGCTCCCCTCTCGTCCGACGTCGAACGCACGGTCATCGCGCGCGTCCCACCCCGGGACGGGTACCCCTTAATCGCGCAGTCATCGCCGACGACCAAGCCCACGCCGGTCGTCACACCCGCACCGAAGGACGAATACACCTCGGCGGTCGTGACCCCCTCTGCCTCCTACACGCAGCCGAGCACGACCCCCGCGCCACAGGTCGCCCCGCCCACGCCGCCGCTGAGCCGCTTCTCGCCCCAGCAACGAAACTTTGCGCCACGCGAGGAGACCCCCACCGAGCGGGAATACGCCCACTGTGACGAGGCCTCGGCAGCCTTCTACGGGGACAGTGACGATGACTGGAGCGCCGAACACGACCTGCCCACGCGCACCGATGCTGAGCCGAGTAGGCGAGCGTCTCGCGTTCCTCGGAGCGTGCCGGGTGAGCAGGTTGTCGCTCGCTTCGCCAAAGCCGACAAGGAACGCCGCCGGGACGCGCGTGCTTATCGCTACGAGGAACTGGACGAGCGCCTGCCCCTGCGCCGCGAGCGTCCCAAGCGGCGCACGCGTGCCATCCGTGGCCTCGCCATGTTTATCGTCGGCTTCGTGCTGGCTATCCTCCTGGCTGTCGGCACCTACGTGGGGGTGTCCTACCTGCGCACCATGGCGGCCAACAACCTGGCGCACTCTCTCGATGCGTGCTCGATCAGCAGTCCCCACGCGCGCCTGGCTTCCGACAAGACCTCCCTGACTCTCGTGGCCTACGGGGACGGGGCCAACGGTCTGTCGCAGACGGACTTCCGTTGCATCCTGGATGAACTCGACACTCCGTCGTCGGTGCGTGAGCGCATGCTGATCACTCGCGCGGTCGACGGCGCCCAGCACGAGGAATGGAACGTCTACCGCGTGACCTGGACGTATCACCCCGAGGATGGACTCAGCGTCGTCCTGAGCGCCCGATAGGAACGTCATCAGGAGTTATCTCAGGGATCACGATCTGAGATATTGCGTCGGATGAGTGACGGCACCGCCGTAAAATCGACAGGCATTTTACCCGTGAAGGAGCCTGTTGTGTCCGATACACTGCCCGCCGCCCCCGTCGGCGACGATATTGCCTTGGCGATCCGAGGCCTCGTCAAGATCTACGGAAACCTCGTCGCCGTCGCCGACCTCTCCCTCGACATCCCCACCGGATCGTTCTACGGGATCGTCGGCCCCAACGGTGCCGGTAAAACCACGACGCTGACCATGGCCACCGGCCTGCTGACCCCCGACCGTGGCACGGCCTACGTGCACGGCGTCGATGTGTGGGGTGACACCCAGCGGGCGCGCGGCCTGCTTGGCGTCATGCCCGACGGCATGCGTCTCCTCGACCGACTCTCCGGCCCCGACTTCCTCGTCCACGTCGGCATGCTGCACGGGTTGGACGCCTCTACCGCCCGCGAGCGCGCCCAGGAACTGCTGGCCGCCCTCGATCTGGCCGAGGCGGGCAAGAAGTTGATCAGCGACTACTCGGCCGGCATGACGAAGAAGATCGCGCTGTCCGCCGCCCTCATCCACTCCCCGCGTGTACTCGTCCTCGACGAACCCTTCGAGGCTGTGGACCCCGTCTCCGCAGCCAATATCCGCCAGATCCTCACCGATTACACGCGCCGAGGCGGCACCGTCATCCTGTCCTCGCATGTGATGGCGACCGTCCAGCAGCTCTGCACGCACGTCGCCATCATCGACAAGGGGCGCGTCCTCGTCGCCGGCACCACCGACGAGGTCGCCCAGGGCGGCGACCTGGGGGAGCGCTTCACCTCCCTGGTCGGCGGCGTCCACTCCGAGGAAGGCCTGTCGTGGTTGGGCAACTGATTCGCCTCAAGCTCCGCATCATCTGGAATACGGTTCGTCGCCAGACTGCCGTGCTGGTGCTCGCGATCCTCGGCACCCTGCAGTTCGGGACCATGTATGTGGGCGCGCTGGTGGGAACCGCCTTCCTCGCTCAATCCGAAGGAGCAGCGACCCTTGCGGCGGTGCTGCCCATCGTGGGTCCCGTCGTCTTCCTCCTGTGGTTGATCCTGCCGATCCTGTTCTCAGCGATGGATAATTCGCTGGATCCCGTGCGCCTGTCGCCCTACGTCGGGCCGAGCAAACGCCTCGGTGCGGCGCTGGCGGCATCGACGGCCGTGGGTCCAGGCGGCCTCCTATCTGCCATGGCTCTCTTTGTCCCCACCTGGTTTGCCCTGTGGCGGGCCCAATGGGTGGAGGCCCTCGGGTGGCTCCTCGCGGGCATCGTCACCCTTCCTCTTGCAGTGCTGTGGGCGCGCGCGGTCGGAACCTGGTTCGCGGTGCGCCTGGATAGCTCGGGCAAGAAAGATACCCTGACCATGGTCGGCTTCGTGACCTTCTTCGTCGTGCTGACCCCTCTGGGCTACTGGATGAAACTCCTGTCGGAGAGTTTCTCAGCCGAGGTCTTCTACGCCGGGATGAACGTCGCTCTGTGGACGCCCGTCGGTGCGCCCTTCGGTGTCGTCGCCTCGCTTCTCGAGGGCGCGTGGGTGGCCGCCGCGATTCGCGCGCTCATCACGGTGGCCACGGCCGTCGTCGGCTGGCGCGCCTTGCTGGCCGTCCTGCGCCCCGTCATGAGCGGCTACGCCGGCCCCATTAGCGTCGACGCGCAGCGTGCCATCGACGAGGGGCGCCACCTCATCGACGAGTCTGTCGAGGAGGACGCGCGAGGACAGCGCACCGCGCAATCTCGAGCGGCTGGCCTGCGCAGCGTCGATACGTTCACGCGGCTGGGCCTCGGAGTGCGCAGCGCTTCGCTGGCTGCGCGTACGCTGCGCTACTGGGTCGTAGATCCCCGCCTGAACATGAACCTGGTGTTTGCCGTGATCTTCCCGATCATCGGAGTCCTTATGGGGCGCGTGGGCACCGAGGATCACATGAGTCAGCTCCTGTACACAGGCATTTTCCTCTACCTGGTGCCCATCACGTCGGGCATGGCCGTCGGCGCACTCATGCAATACGATTCGACGGGCGCGTGGATCGTCGTCTCGTCCGGCATGAGCGGGCGTGAGGAGCGTCGCGGCCGCCTCGCTGGTTCCCTCATCGTCCTCGTTCCTCAGGTCATCGGATACCTCATTCATGATGTCGTCGCAGGAGTGAGTGCCGCGGACTTTGTGTTCCACCAGGTGATGGGTGTCGTCCTCTTTTCGGGCGCGGCCGCCACGACCCTCGTCGTGAATGCCCGCTGGGTGTATCCGGTTCAGCCTCCGGGCGTCTCGCCGATGGCGACGAAGGGCACCGGGTCGTTCCTGATGACGATGCTCCTTCAGCTCATCGGCTTCGCGGGGGTCGCGGTTCTGCAGATGCCCTCCTATGTGCTCATCGCCTTGGCATCCTTCGGCCTCGTTCCAATGTGGGTTGCCTACACGGTTGCTCTGCCGTGGTCCATCCTCATCCTGGAGGGTGCCGTATGCGTCGGTGGGCGTGTCTGGGATCGCTACGCGGTGGCCGCGCTCACCACGATTCGCAGCTGGCCGGGTCACTGATCTCCTTCTTCGTGGTCACGAGGCCGGGGTTGCCCATTGGGGTGCCCCGGCCTCGTCCCTTTGTGCCCGAAAATGTTGCTGCCTGGTCCCGGTGTGATGGCCGCTGATGATGAGCGGTGTCATGTGCGCTCCTGACCAGGCGTTCGTTACATTGCGGTGCGCTAGATTGATGAAAAAATGGGCTTAGTTTGTGGACAAGGATGAGGATACTCGGTAATGTAATGCTCGTAACCTGACCATCGATGGAGAGGAATCTTCCATGCGTATCCCGTCAATGTCGCGTTCTCTCGTCGTAGCGGCTGCCCTGAGTGCCGCTGCTCTTCCCGTGCTCCTGCCTTCGCCCACCTATGCTGCGGACGTCGCGGGACCGGCAACCTGCTACCTCGCCGATGAAAACGGCACCATCATCGAACCCCGCCAGGAATACACTCCGCGCGAAGGGGCCGGTGGACTCCCCATGCTTCCCAGTCCCGTCGTCGCCGGCCAGTACACGCTGGAAGTGAGCGCTCCCGCAATGAACTTCGATCCGGATCAGCCTGACATGCACTTTGCGTGCCAGGTCTACTATGCGCCCCTCGGCAGTGTGCGTCTCGTTGATGCCGATGGCACCGTGCTGGCGACGCAGCGTTATGGCAACGATCAGAATGACCCGTCGCGCGCCGCGCTCACTGCGCTGCCGACGTTGCCCGAGGGGTACGAAATCGTCCCGGGCCAGACGATCCGAGGCTTCGACGCTGCCGCTCGCACGGTTGATCCGAATGATCCCGCGAACGCGCGTGCTGTTGGCGCCGATACGGACATTCAGATCCGTCAGATCACTGCGCAGCCCACGCCGACACCTAGCTCGTCCACGCCGTCTACCCCGTCTACCCCGTCTACTCCATCCACACCTTCCACTCCGTCTACACCTTCCACTCCCGCGACACCTGTCCCTCAGACGCCTTCCACCCCGTCACATCACACTCCTGCGACTCCCACTCCTCAGACTCCCGCTGGCGTGACACCCACTGCTCCCGCGACTCCGGTTCGGAGCAAGACCGCTCCCTCCCATGGGCTGGCGAAGACAGGCAGCGATGCGACGATTCTTGGTGGTACGGTAGGCATCCTCGCGCTCCTGGGGGCGGGTGCTATTGCCGTGAGAAGGGCGCGCGCCTGACACGCAGAAGCGGTCGCGCCATTCGCCGCAGCAAAGGCCGTTGTGTTCAATCGATAGAGATGTCCACACTCAGCGCTTGAAGGACGAGGCCGGGGTTCCCCTATGGGGGTACCCCGGCCTTGCTATCGGTCGGCGTCGTGCTCGGTTGCTGTTCCTTGGGGTTGTGCTTGGTCACCGTTCGTTGGCACGAGAGCTTCCCAGGCCACGAACTCATCAAGGTGCTTGGCCGTGGAGTCAATGTCGTTTAGCGTCGTGATTTGGCAGGGTTTATACCGCCAGCGCTGACGACCTGTAGACGTCTGACCGTGACGGATCACGGGGCAGCCACACGCGCCCACGGTGCAACAGTGGCAGGAACGAGGCAAACACGACCAACTAAAACACCGACTTTCCTGCACCAACACGCCGAAAAGTCACCCCTTGAGTAACACGTAGTGTCCTATGACCCCAAAACCAACACGTTTTGTCCTTTAACCCACGTTCGGGTAGTCGAATTGTGCGCGAGTGTTTGGGCGGTCTTGGGGTGCCTGCCGACGGTCCGCATGGCCCGAGGGCGGAAGGGGAGTGGTCATCCAGATACGAAAGACCGGTGATCCGAGGATCACCGGTCTTCTGTGCGTCATGGGGGACTTGAACCCTCAACCCGCTGATTAAGAGTCAGCTGCTCTGCCAATTGAGCTAATGACGCGGGACTCTCGCCAGCCGAAGCCGGGAAAGCTGTGCGTCATGGGGGACTTGAACCCTCAACCCGCTGATTAAGAGTCAGCTGCTCTGCCAATTGAGCTAATGACGCGGGGGTTTTGCAACCGAGAAATAAATATACACAGATTGGTGGCTGCGTACAAGTTAATGCGCCCATCAGTGTCCTATGTCGCATCCTGGGCGGTTGGGGAGGGCGTCCTTGCCTACAATGGGAACCCGGATGAAAGGGGAGAGCATGTCGGAGGCGTCGAGTGACTACTCAACGGTCGTCGAGGACATCCTGAAGCTCGTGTGGAGCGCCGAGGAAGCTGGCCGTGACGGCGTGAAACCGAAGGATATCGGCGAGCACATGGGAGTGGTTCCCTCGACGACGACGGAGAACGTGCAGCGCCTCGTACGACAGGGACTGGTCACGCACGAACCGTACGGGCGTGTGCGCCTGACCGAGCAGGGGCGCGGGGTTGCCCTGGGGATGGTACGCCGCCACCGACTCCTGGAGACCTACCTGCATGAGGCCCTCGGCTTTTCCTGGGATGAGGTGCACGAGGAGGCGGAGATTCTTGAGCATGCCGTCTCCGAGCGGCTCCTCAATCGCCTCGACAAGGTGCTCGGTTATCCCACGCGCGATCCGCACGGCGACCCGATCCCGCGTGCGGACGGTTCGAGCGCCGAGATCCCAGGAGCGCCTCTGGACACCCTCCCGGTTGGGAATGGGGGAGAGGTCGAGCGTCTGCCCGACCGCGACCCGCAGGCGCTGCGCGCGTGGGAGGAAGCGGGACTCGTACCCGGTGCCCACGTCGTCGTCCTTGCCAGTGAGGCTGGTGGGATTGCGGTCTCCCTCGAGGACGGGCAGATGCTGCACATCGAGGACACCCAGGCCTCGGGCATCATCGTGCGCGGCTGAGTGTGCTTTCGCCTCTCGCTCAGCGTTGCCAGTGACGAGGCCGTGGCCGCGCCCGCTGATCCGCGCTGCGTGGGCGGGAGTGGGGCGAGGCCACGGCCTAGCTGAGTGAGAGGGTGATGGGTAAGCGTCAGGCGAGTGCCGGGGAACTCATGGTCGTGGGCACGTGGGCCTTGTGGCCCGCGGCGAGGAGAGCCTCGCGCAGTGCGGTCATGGTGGTGTCGAGATCCTCGTCGGAGGCTGGGGTGGCCTTCGACAGGAGGATGTCAGTCTCGTCGCGCAGCGGAATGACGTGCAGGTGGGTGTGAGGCACCTCGAAGCCGGCGATGGCCAGGCCCGCGCGCGGCACGCCGAATGCCGCCTTCTGGGCGAGACCAATCGCGCGCGCCACCTTCATGAGGTGCGCCGCGACGTCCGAGGGGGCATCGGTCCACGCCTCATAGGGGCAGCGCGGGACGACCAGGACGTGCCCGGGCGAGGTGGGTTCAATCGTGGCGAACGCGACGCACAGGTCGTCGGCCCACACGAAGCGTCCGGGCCAGACGCCCGAGATGATGTTTTCAAAAACAGTGCTCATGCGACTATTGTCACCTATTTGTGCTCGCTTCGGTGGGCGGGCGCATCCGGCGACGCGGGCGGGCGTGAACTACCCTGGTGAGGAGTATTGTTACGCGACCCATCGTTAAGCGAGGAACGCACAGATGAGCGAAAATCCGCAGAGTGCCCCGGCCCAGCGCTACACCGCGCAGCTTGCCGGTCAGATCGAGACGAAGTGGCAGGATCGTTGGGAGGAGCTGGGCACGTTCTACGCGGACAACCCGACCGGTGCCCTGGCCGGCCCGCTGGCGTCCCGCACCCCCTACTTCATCCTCGACATGTTCCCCTACCCCTCGGGTAAGGGGCTGCACGTGGGGCACCCGCTCGGCTACATCGCGACCGACACGCTGGCGCGCTACCGCCGTATGAAGGGCGACAACGTCCTGTACACGATGGGCTACGACGCCTTTGGCCTGCCCGCTGAGCAGTACGCCGTACAGACCGGCCAACACCCGGCCATCACCACGAACCAGAACATCGCGAACATGCGCCGCCAGCTGCGCCGCATGGGCCTGTCCCACGACTCGCGCCGCTCGTTTGCGACGACCGACATCGAGTATGTGCATTGGACGCAGTGGATTTTCCTGCAGGTCTTCAACTCGTGGTTCGACCCGCAGGCCACGGCTCCCGACGGCTCGAAGGGCGCTGCCCGTCCGATCAGCGAGCTGATCGCCAAGCTCGAGTCCGGTGAGATCCTCCCCGAGGACGGCTCCGACTATGCCTCCCTGGATCGCGCCGCCCAGGCGAAGGTCGTCGACTCCTACCGCCTCGCCTACGTCTCCGAGGCCCCTGTCAACTGGTGCCCCGGCCTCGGCACGGTCCTGGCCAACGAGGAAGTTACCGCGGACGGGCGCTCCGAGCGCGGCAACTACCCGGTCTTCAAGCGCAACCTGCGTCAGTGGATGATGCGCATCACTGCCTACGGCAAGCGCCTGGCCGACGACCTCGACACCATCAACTGGCCCGAGAAGGTGCGCACCATGCAGCGCAACTGGATCGGTCGCTCGGAGGGTGCGACCGTCCGCTTCGACGTGCTCGGCGCGCGTGAGGCGGGGGCCTGCCTCGACTCCCTGGACGTCTACACGACGCGCCCTGACACACTCTTCGGCGCGACCTTCATGGTCGTGGCCCCCGAGCACCCGATCCTCGGCGGCGACGCGGGCGACGAAGCCGCCCTCACCCTGCCGGCCTCCTGGCCCGAGGGCACGAAGGACGCGTGGACGGGCGGTGCCGCCACCCCCGCGGCGGCCGTGAGCGCCTACCGCGCCCAGGCCTCGGCCAAGTCAGAAGCCGAGCGCGCCGACGAAGAGCGCACCAAGACCGGCGTGTTCACCGGCCTGTTCGGCATCGACCCCGTCAACGGTCGTGAGGTCCCGATCTTCGTCGCCGACTACGTCCTGTGGGGTTACGGCACCGGTGCCATCATGGCCGTGCCCGCCCACGACGACCGCGACTGGGCCTTCGCTCGCGCCTACGACCTTGATGTCGTGCGCACCATCGGACCCGCCGACGATCCCTACGGCCCCGACCTCGAGGTCGGCGCGTACACGGGTGACGGCGTCGCCGTTGACTCCGCGAACGATGAGATCGACCTCAACGGCCTCGGCAAGGACGAGGCCAAGGCTGCGATGACCGCCTGGCTCACCGAGAAGGGCCTGGGCAAGCGCACCGTCACCTACTGCCTGCGTGACTGGCTCTTCAGCCGCCAGCGCTACTGGGGCGAGCCCTTCCCGATCGTCTGGGACGAGGACGGCGTCGCGCACGCCCTGCCCGAGGAGATGCTCCCCGTCGAGCTGCCTGAGGTCAGCGACTACAGCCCGCGCACCTTCGATCCGGACGACGCTGACTCCTCGCCCGAGGCTCCGCTGGGCCGCGCCGAGGAATGGGTGAACGTCACCCTCGACCTGGGCGACGGGCCTAAGCGCTACCGCCGCGAGACCAACACGATGCCCCAGTGGGCGGGATCGTGCTGGTACGAGATGCGCTACACCGACCCGACGAACTCGGAGCGCTTCGCCGATCCGGAAAACCTCGACTACTGGATGGGTCCGCGCGAGGGCAAGGCCAGCGGCGGCACCGACATGTACGTCGGCGGCGTCGAGCACGCGGTCCTGCACCTGCTCTACGCGCGCTTCTGGCAGAAGGTTCTCTTCGACCTGGGCCACGTGCCGGACTCCGAGCCCTACCACACGCTCTTCAACCAGGGGTACGTGCAGGCCTACGCCTACACCGATGCGCGCGGCCAGTACGTGCCCGCCGACGAGGTTGAGGGCGACGAGACGGAGGGCTTCACCTACCAGGGTCAGCCCGTCAACCGCGAGTACGGCAAGATGGGCAAGTCCCTGAAGAACATTGTTACGCCCGACGAGATGTACGACGCTTACGGTGCCGATGTCTTCCGCGTGTACGAGATGAGCATGGGGCCCCTCGACCTGTCGCGCCCGTGGGAGACCCGCGCGGTCATCGGCTCCCAGCGCTTCCTGCAGCGCCTGTGGCGTAACGCCATCGACGAAGAAACCGGCGAGCTCACGGTCACTGACGAGCCTGCGGATGAGAAGACGCGCCGCCTCGTGGCCCGCACGATCGCCGAGGTCACCGAAGAGTACGAGAACCTGCGCA
>ERZ773213.303-NODE-303-length-31021-cov-10.196021_pt1 | contig 31021 bp, 35 predicted proteins | sample MGYA00580996_ERZ773213 | MGnify/ENA primary metagenome ERZ773213 (study PRJEB29015, sample SAMEA2738152) | human oral metagenome | biome: human oral; feature: human-associated habitat; material: saliva | place: China | collected 2197 ...
ACCCGGATTGCGGTTTGAAGACCCGCGACTACGAGGAGACAAAGAGGACGCTGGAGAACGTAGTGTCCGCAGCGAAGAAGGTTCGGGCGAGCCTGTAGTCTCTGACGCTCCGCCCCTATAAAGTGCCTTAATTACAGGCTTAAACAATCACAATAATTCCGCGAGCAGGTGGTTTTTGATACGAGCAGGTAGGAAAATCCTACCTTATCGGCAAAATCCTACCTGCTCGCGGTTATATAGAGGGTATGCGCATCCAACATAGGCATTTATGTTCCCTAAGACATAGTCCTATCTCACATAAATAAAAGATTTACTGTTTTGACAGCCTAAAATTGTTATTCACAGAATAATCATTCTGAACATATGTTCATTTCTAGTTTAAGTAACCTGTACACATGCTCTTAAAATTACTATTTCTATAGGTATCTATTCCTAAAATGCGAGCATGACTACTACAGATTCTCCAAAGAAGAAGGGTTCTGTACCCCGCTGGCTTGCTATCCCGACAGCAAAACCTCAACTGAACACAGCAGAGGTCGCATCGAAGTACCCACGCCTACGTTTTCAGGTTTTTATGGGTATTTTTATCGGGTACGCAACGTTTTATCTGATTCGCAATAACGTTCCGCTTGTTACGCCGATTCTGACTCATGAGCTCGGTTTTAGTAATGCGGCTATTGGTGCGCTTTCTACGGCGTTGCTTTTAGCCTATGGTTTCAGCAAATTCTTTACCGCTATGATTTCTGACCGCTCTAATGCGCGGTTATTCCTCCCCATAGGATTAGTACTTTCTGGTATTGCAAACGTTCTGCTCGCTATCGCCGGGTACATGGGATCCGGTGCGGCAGCTGCAGGATACGGGGCCGCAATCGCATCCACCATGGCCGCCATTATGGTCTTCAACGGTATCTTCCAGGGTATGGGGTGGCCGCCCTCAGGCCGCGTGCTCGTGAACTGGTTCTCAACGAGCGAGCGCGGATCTAAGGTTTCTCTCTGGAATACCGCACATAACGTTGGTGGCGCGCTTTCGGGTCTTTTGGTCGCCTGGGGTTTCACGCTCTTCGGTAAAACCTGGCAGGTTGCTTTTTGGTTCCCCGCCGTGATTAGCTTTGTGCTTGCTTTTGTGGCGTGGCTGCTGATTCGCGATAATCCAGAGGCTGAGGGTCTGCCCACTATTGACGTGTACCGCAACGATCCCCACAAGGTTGAGTCCACAGACGAAGACCGTTCTGAATCAACATGGACGACTATTCGTAAGCATGTGCTGACTAATTCGACCATGGTGTATCTGGCTCTTGCTAATGTCTTTGTGTACACGCTGCGCTACGGTGTGCTGGTGTGGGCTCCTAAATATTTGCACGATGTGCGCCACGCCTCCCTTGAGGGCGGTATCGCCGGGTTCTCAATCCTGGAACTTGCCGGTATTGGCGGCACTATTCTCTGCGGTTTCGTCTCTGACTATGTCTTTAAGGGGCGTCGTTCCCCCGCGGGTATTCTCTTCTTGATTGCTACCGTAGGCGCTATCCTGCTGTATTGGCTGCCTTCAGCCGATGCTCCGCTCATTATCGCCTATATTGCGTTGGCGCTGATTGGCGGTCTGATTTATGGGCCGGTGATGCTGATCGGTTTGCAGGCTATCGACCTGTCGCCTTCACATGTCGCGGGTACCGCCGCAGGATTTACTGGTCTTTTCGGGTATGCTCTGGGCGCTACGTTGGCTTCTACCGGTATCGGCATCATTGTGGATCACTGGGGCTGGAGCACCGCCTTCATCTTCATGATCGTGTGCTCGGGACTGGCTATTGTGTTCCTCTGGCTTGTTAATGGGGCAGAGAAGCGCATGATGGCTGAGAGGGATAAGAAACTCGCTGCAGAAAACGCATAGGCGTAATTTCAGTTTCCGCGAGCAGGTGGTTTTTGATTCGAGCAGGTAGGATTTTCCTACCTTATCGGCAAAATCCTACCTGCTCGCGGTTACCTTTTAAGGACAAAGGATGCCAGCGTTCACCGAATTACGCCCCTGAGGGAATATGCCGAAGAGGTGTTATCTTCAAGGTTCTCGCGCCTCGAAGCCCCTAGAATGGGGTCATGGATAATGCAAAGAACTCTGGAATTACGACCGAATGGGTCGATAATGCGGTTAAACCGGGCGATGATTTCTTCCGCCACGTGAACGGCCGCTGGCTCGATACCTATGAAATTCCCGCCGACCGTTCCAAAGACGGCGGGCTGTACACTCTACGCGATGATGCCGAAAGGCATGTGCGTGAGATTGTTGAGCGTATCGCCACGGAACAGCCTGAATCCCGCATCGGCGCGCTCTACAACTCTTTCATGGATACCGAAAAGATCGAGTCCGACGGGTTGGAACCGCTTATGCGCGAGGTTGCCCCGATTCTCAACGCCGCCACGAGCGAGCAGCTCGCCGTCACTCTAGCGCTCCTCTCACGGGCTGGGCTGGCGCAGCTTCTCGGGTGGTACACCAGCATCGACCAGAAAGACCCCGAACATTACGTCTTTTACCTCACCCAGGCCGGGTTGGGTCTGCCCGACGAGGCGTACTACCGCGAAGAGAAATACGAGCAGGTGTGCGCCGCGTATATTGAGCATATTGCCACCATGTTCGAGCTGACCGGCCTTGCCGAGGGCTTCAACCTGACCCCTATGGAGGCGGCACAGCTCATTTTCTCGCACGAGACCGAGATCGCCGCGCATCACTGGGATGTCGTGAAAAACCGTGATGCAGAGGCGAAATACAACCCCGTCAAAGCCACCGAACTTGACGAGAAGTTCCCCGGTTTCCCGTTCCAGCAGTGGCTTCTTGCGCTGGGGGCAGACCCCAAAGAGCTGGGCACGGTCATTGTTTCTCAACCTTCTTTCCTGGAGGGCGTGGCGAACATGTGGCAGTCCACCCCGCTGATGACCTGGAAACTCTGGGCCCTGTGGTGCGCTATTCGTTCCCGCGCACCCTACCTGCCGGATGCGTTCGTACAGGAAAACTTCAATTTCTACGGTCGCACCCTCTCGGGCACCGAAGAGCTGCGCGAACGCTGGAAACGCGGCGTTGCGGCTGTGGAGAACGCGCTCGATCAGGAGCTCGGCAAGGAATACGTGGCGGTGCATTTCCCGCCGGAACACAAGGAGAAAATGCTCAAGCTGGTCAATAACCTGCTGGAAGCATACCGCCGCTCCATCACGAACCTGGATTGGATGACCGAAGTCACCCGTGAGAAGGCTCTGGAGAAGCTTTCGAAGTTTGTCACGAAGATTGGCTATCCGGATGAGTGGCGCGACTACTCGAAGCTGACCCTGGTGCCCGGTGATCTGTTCGAGAACCTGCGCCGCACCGCCGCCTTTAACAGCGATTTCATGATTGATCGCGCGGGCGATGCGGTGGATAAGAACGAGTGGCTGATGTCTCCGCAGACTGTGAACGCCTACTATATGCCGCCCGCTAACGAGATTGTGTTCCCTGCGGCTATTCTGCGCCCGCCCTTCTTCGACCCTGAGGCCGACGATGCAGCAAACTACGGCGGTATCGGCATGGTGATCGGTCACGAGATCGGCCACGGATTTGACGATAAAGGTGCGCTTTATGACGGCGACGGCGCGCTGAATAACTGGTGGACCGAGGAGGATTTCGCCGAATTTACCAAGCGCACGAGCGCGCTGGTGCAGCAGTATAACGCCTACACCCCGGCGAACCTTGACCCGCAGAAGTTCCGGGTGAACGGCGAACTGACTCTGGGTGAGAATATCGGCGACCTTTCGGGGCTGTCGATTGCGTTGAGGGCCTATGAGATTGCGCTTGCCGAGCAGGGCATCACCTCACTGGCGGATGCGCCGGTCATCGACGGCATGACGGCCGCGCAGCGCCTGTTCTGGTCCACCGCACAGGGATGGCGCACTAAGTCACGCCCGCAGCATGCGGAGATGATGATTTCGGTGGATCCGCACTCCCCCGACGAGTTCCGGGTGAACGGCGTGGTGCGCAATATCGACGAGTTTTATGATGCGTTCGATGTTCCTGAGGACAGCAAACTGTACCTGGCGCCTGAGGATCGCGTGCGTATCTGGTAACCGCCTGCCAGCTCCCAATAGCGCGAGCAGATAATATTTTGGCGAGCAGATAACGGATTGCTATCTGCTCGCCGAAATATTATCTGCTCGCGCGGGTTAAAAGATGCCGTATTGCCCAAAGCACCGCCGCCGTAAAGGCTAAGGATGCGGCACATACGAACGCATACGCTCCTGTATCTACCCGCGCACTTAGATGTGAGAAGAGTAAATTTCCCAGCGATGTAAAAAGCGCTGCCGCTAAACTAAAGACAGACATTACTTTTCCAATATGCCCAGCATCGCTCTTCTTCTGCAAATCCGAGAAAAGGCCAATAGTGTAGATAACAATAATTCCACTCACTATACTTTGTGCAGTAATAACGCTGATAATTCCGGGTATAAGTGCCAATACATACGCGCCACTGATAACCAGCAGTAATATTTGTGGATGCGCCCACCGCCTCAACGCAGGCATGCGGTTGAGAATAAAAGATGCAGCCACGGCGCCCATAGTTCCCATAAACATACCAAGACCGTAAACTTCTTGCCCTAACCCCAAGTAAGCAATTCGCCCTAGAAGCAGGAAAAGGGTTGAGGCACCCCACATATTGAGGAGGGCGGCGAAGACAAGTTCGCGTCTAAAATATGCACTAGAAGCTATATATACTAGTCCAAACCTTAAATCATGAAGTATATGCGTTTTTTGGAATACTTCGGAGCCCTCCGAGTGTCGGGTAACGACAGACCCAGCGGGCAGCATAAAAGTGAGCACTAAAGACAGAATAAATGACACCAGATTGACGATGATTGAAAGCTCTAGGGCATTCGCAAAATTCTGCATGAGAATCATGGTTCCCACGAGGGGGCTCACAGCACGGGATAGTTCTCCCACCATCGAATAGGTGCTATTGTATTTTTCAAATTCTCGATGTCCAAGAATCTCAGGAATGATAGCGCGGCTTGTGGGGCTGTATGCTGTCGCGGCTAAAGACATGAGAGCCGAAAGAATAATCAGTATATAAACGATAAATTCTCCGCGTGCTGACGATAAAAGAACAAGAGCGCACAGGCAGCAGAGGCTATTAAAAATATCGTAGAAAATCAGCAGGGATTTTTTCTTAAACCTGTCAATGACAACAAATCCAAGAATGCTGGCGAGGAATATGCCCGCACCGCTACACGCATTCATCACCCCAACCATCTGCTGACCGGCGTGCTGGCTGATATACCAGGTCACCACAATGGTGTAGGCGACGGTGCCTATGCGTGAAAGCGCCGTCGCCGGGATGAGATAGTACGCTCTGCTGTACCTCGCCACGTTCCGCAAAACCTCAGAGCAGAAGGCTAGATGCTCGATCCACTGCTGCTGCTAGAGCCTGAACCTACCTGGCTGCGGAAGGCTGCGGCGAACCCGCCAATAACCCAGTGCCCGTTTTCATACTTCCCTGTTATATCGACGTCGAGCGTGGTGCTGCGGGAGCTTGAGGGGACATCAGCATCCCTTCCTGAAGTAGCGATAAAGCTGCCCAACCCTATGGTGAATCGGGAAGGCCAGGTGTATTCCCCGCCGGATTCCTTGGGCTTCGGCGTGGTAAGGTTGGCCGTCACCTTAGGTTCTTCAAACCAGATCGTTGAAAACTGGTACGAGGACGATTTAACGGAGCTTTTATCTGTATCATTCAGCGCGGTCTGCTCGATCAGGCTGTCGTCACCGCTCTCCATCATGTACTGGGTCGCCGCAGTATAGAACGCGATGCTGGAATACAGCCCTGCCACCGAGTTTTCGTCGGCGTTCTTAGGCTTGATGGGTTTGGGCACGTTCTTCGCGCGTTCGGTGCGGGTCGCCTTACGATACTCCCCCGCCGAGGTATCGTATTCGTCAATCTTCGCTTCGCCACTGAAATCGCTGCGATAGCTTGCCGTAGCATCCGTCGGGAGCGGTTTCACGCTGCCAACGTTGGATGCGCATCCGACAAAAGCGAGCGCGGAACCTGCGCCCAGCACGCCTAGGGCGGTTCTGCGGGATACAAACGACTGTGTCATGAGAAAGACCTTTCATCGATGGCGACTATTGTTCTAACACTATTATCCCGGATACTCCCAGCCAGTACTATCCCTGGAATTAGGCACTCAGGTTACCCGCCGAGCCAAAGCTAGAAGACAAGTCGGTATTGGTGGGAATATCGATCAGCAGCCAGCGTCCGTTGTTATATCGTGCCTTAAACTCTCCGTCGTGAACGTCTTTATTTGCCTCGCTGGGAATGTCTACCGCAGTGCCCTCATACACTACAAAATTACCTGTTGAGAATGTGGTCGTTGCCGCCCATGTGTAGACGTCGCCGTTCTGGGTGGGAGTCGGGTCTTTGAGCGTAAACGTCATTTTAGGGTCTTCAAACCACATATTTTCAAGCTCTTTCACACCGCTTTCCTCAAAGGCTTCGGCTCCGTTTATTCCTCCCACAAAGGTAATTTCTTTGAAGGGGGAGAAATCGTTGGTCATAATTCCGTAGGTGAAGGCTGCCCCAAGAAATCCAAATAGCGAGTAGAGCCCGGCGGAACTTTTCTCGGTCATCATGGCGGTTTTCACCGGTTTCGGCACGTTCTCCGCGCGTTGGGTACGGGTTGCGCGCACGTATTCTCCTGCGGAGGTGTCGTAGCTGTTGAACGTGACCTCACCCGAATAGTCGGCACGGTAACTCGCGGATGCGTCCGCCGAAAGCGGCCGCACGCGGGAGGCGCATCCGGCGAAGGCGAGCGCGGAACCGGCGCCTAGCACACCGAGGGCGGCTCTGCGGGATATAGACGAGGAAGTCATGGGCGGGTACCTTTCTCATGGAAACGGAAAATACGGCGTCGTTACCGGTATTTTCGTTCGGGGAGAGATGTTACCGTGACGGGCGCATCCTCTATTATCCCGGAGTAGAGCCGCAGTACAGGTAATTATGACACTCCCACCACAAACAAACCCCGCAGACATAGATTAAGCCCGCAGAAACGCACGTGTTTCTGCGGGCTTGTCCCATATTTACGTCCGATGCGGTTCAGCCCGAAAGAGGTTTAGAACCCGAATCCTCCGCCGCTGCCGGAACCGGTGGATGCGCCACCGCTGGCACCAGAAGACGCGGAAGTCTTGGGCTTCAGGTCAATTTCCCAGGTACCATCTTTATAGGTACCCGTAAAGGTATATGGCATTTCCTGATGCCGCGATTTCTCAGGGATATCTATCGCCTGACCATCTCGAACCATAAAGCTGCCCAGATTTATCGATAACTTTCCTTCCCAGGTATAGTTGTCGCCCTCAATCTTGGGCTGCGGAGTATCGAGAGAAGCTTTGACAGTGAAGTCCTCAGACCAAGACTTATCTGGTGCCCCAGAAGATTTCATCTGTTCTTCAAGCGTTGACACTTGTTCTTTGTTTTTAATATTGCTCTCCTTAAGAGCGCTGCCATCTGCAGTCATAGAGATATACTGCATACCAGCAACAAGAAAGGCAATATTCTGGTAGAAGCCCTCCACCGATTTATCATTCAGGTTATCGGGTTTAATAGGTTTCGGAACGTTTTTTGCGGGATGCTCACGGGTTGCGGGCTCATAGTTCCCGGCGGAAGTATCAAACTTCTCGAACTTGACCTCGCCGCTGTAGTCGTCACGTTTCGACGAATCAGAACCGCCGCCATTAGAATTACTGGTTGAGCATGCGGCAAGGGCAGCCGCCGCAGAACCGGCGCCGATCACACCAAGAGCGGAACGGCGAGAAATAACGTACTGATCAGACATAATATTTCCTTTCTGCTCAGACCTTCTGCTTTATGATGTTAGAGTCCGAATCCGCCCAGACCGGAACCAGTGGACGACCCGCTGCCAGCGCCAGGGGACGCGGATTTACTTGTCTCAATGCTGATTTTCCACTTACCATCCTGATAGGTACCAGTAAATATCGCCGCCTCTTCACTGATACGCTGATCTTGGGGAACATCATGCGCCTGGCGACTATATACATAAAAATTTCCGCGGTCTACAATTATTTTGCCATTCCAGTTGTATTTATCGCCCTCGATCGTCGGTTGAGGGGTATCCAAAGAGATTTTGAACTTGACATCGGTCCAGTTTTTCTCAGTGTAATCCTCTTTTATATATGTTTTTATAGTCTGCGCGAGAGAGTCCTTATAATCGAAGTTGGTTTCTAATAACGGATCGACGTTCCATGTTCCCCCCAAGTACTGGATTGCAGCCATAATGAACCCAATGTTGGCATAGAAGCCCTCCACCGATTTATCATTCAGGTTATCCGGCTTAATCGGTTTCGGAACATTCTTCGCCGGATGTTCACGGGTTGCAGGCTCATAGTTCCCGGCGGAAGTATCAAACTTCTCGAACTTGACCTCGCCGCTGTAGTCGTCACGTTTCGACGAATCAGAACCGCCGCCATTAGAATTACTGGTTGAGCATGCGGCAAGGGCAGCCGCCGCAGAACCGGCGCCGATCACCCCAAGAGCGGAACGGCGGGTCAGATAATGTGCTGGGATATTCATAGTATTCCTTTCGGCGCCTTGCTTATGCCAGGATAATAATGAAGGTATCCGTGTTTAGGGCAGAGAGCATGAACGGCGCTCCTTGTGGTTGGGTTACCTCTAACTATCCTGCCATGCGCCATGATTTATGCTTGGGATTGCCGCAGGTATTTCTGCATATTCCCAGGTTTGACCGCCCAGCTGATTATTTGCTGGTGGTACGCACATTCGTAATCGTGAAACCCCTTAGCGCCTTTATTTCTTTGCCTCCGGTGTAGGCACCGGCGTGGGGGTTAGGTCTTCTACACGCATCCTAAAATGTGAGAAAAGATCAGTTCTTTCGGGGGCTCCCACGATCTTTTCGGGAACGCTCACCTTACACCACCAGCGGCCGTCACGATGCACCGCGGTGAAGGTGGTCTGGGCAACTTCGTACCGTTTCGCGAGAGAAAGGTTTACGGTCTCTTTCTCGCCCACCTGAAAGGTTCCGTAATCAAGGGTGGTCTTTCCTTCCCAGGTGTAGGTATCGCCCTTGATAGTCGGTTCGGAGGTTTTGAGGGTTACTGTTGCTGCGGGGTTATCGAACCAGACGCGCCCTTCACGCATTAAAGAGAACGCTTTTTCGTCTTTTTCGCCGCGCATGACACTATGTCCCGGCTCCGCGGCGGCGCTTTCGTCATAAAGTCGGGTGTTGCCGGTGGTGTTCATATATTGGAGGGCGGCGGAAATATAGGCGATCGTGCCGTAAAGCCCCTGCACAGATTTATCGTTCATATGCTCGGGTCTGATGGGCACAGGCACGTTCTGAGCCGGATGATCACGAGTTGCGGGTTTAAAGGCTCCTGCAGATTCATCATATGTATCGAATTTGACCTCACCCGCAAAGTCGGTGCGGGTTTCGTCAGAGTTTGTGGCAGATCCTTGGTTTCTTGATAGGCAAGAGGCAATAAATCCCGCTGAGCCTATGCCCAACAGCGCGAGTGCGGAACGGCGGGGAAAACGACGGGAGGTATGGGAGGGCATCGAAATGGTGTCCTTTCAGCGCCTTTTACCCGTGCATCAAGGCGCAAACTGTGGTTGGATGTATTCCCATTGTGTACATGATGTAGAAATTCATGCGAGGTTTAAGTGTTCCCTGAGCAAAGATTCAGCTAAGAGCGCGGAAAACCCGCAAGAACACCGTGTTTCCTGCGGGTTTTCTTTAAGTAGGAACCTACACTCGGTTCTCCTAGACGATTGCGCGGTATTGCTACTGTGCCCCGCCGTTGCCGGATGCGCCTTCCCCGGCTCCTTCCTGCGGAGCCTGCTGCTGCGGGGTTTGCTCCTGGTTCTGTCCCTGCTGCTGATTCTGGGAGCCACCCTGAGCGTCTGAAGAACCTCCGCTGCTTTGCTGAGGATAGGACAACCACCAGGTACCGTCTTTATAGATTCCTTTGAAGACCGCAGGCGCTTCTTCTGTCATCTTCTCTTTAGGGACATCTATAGCCTGACCCCCTATCACAACAAAGGAGCCGTTGGTAGCCTTCATCTTTCCGTTCCAAGTATAGGTGTCACCGTCAGTCTTGGGTTGCGGGGAGTCCAGAATAGCAGTCAGTTTATGGTCCTCAGCCCAGGTTTTTTGCTTTTTCCGTTCTTCAACAGCTTGCTGAACCTGATCGGCAGGGAGCTTATTCCCTTGAGGATCGAGAGCAACTTCCATAAATGGGGCAGGATCATTGGCGTTATTAAAATACTGCCATGCCGCAACCATGTACCCGATAGCCGCATAGAAACCAGCGACGGATTTCTCCCCCATCTGCTCTGGTTTGAGGGGCTTAGGGAAGTTCTTCGGGGGCTGTTCCTTGGTGCCGGGCTCGTACTTACCTGCAGAGGTGTCGTAGTTGTCGAATTTCACCTCGCCGCTATAGTCCTTTTGGTCTTGACCGCTGGATGCGGAGGAGCCTGACCCGCCAGCATTATTTGCCCCGGAACAGGCAGCAAGAGCCACCGCCGCGGAACCGGCGCCAAGGAACCCAAGCGCGGAACGGCGAGAGATATTCAATGAAGACATGCTAGTCCTTTCGGAACCCAAGCCCTGACACTCGGGTGGTATCGATCATCAGAGGTACAGCATATGCATATACCCGCTATCCATCACGATAACGAGAAATGAATACTCTCGCCGTAAAATTTCGCTAGATGCCAAACAGCGAACCGGAGCTGCTGGAGCTTGACGGGCTAGCGCTACCGGAGGCGGTCGAATTCTGATTTGAGTTCGAAATCATCCATTTGCCGTCCTTATAAAATCCCTTGAACGTAACGTCTTGGCTCTGTTCCTGATTCAGTTCCTGACCCATTCCCATTCCTCCGCGGCCGCCCATACCGCCGATTTTTATGGTAGCGCTTCCATCCCAGGTGTAGGTGTCGCCATCCATCTTCGGCTGCGCGGTCTTGAGGCTACCGGTAATTTTTATATCATAAATCCACATGACTCCCCCGGCGCCCATCTGCTTGAACTGCTCAAACTGTGCTGCAGGTACCTTCTGCCCGGTGCTGTCTGCAACAATCTCAATCATGGGTTCGGGGTCAAAAGACTCGAAGAAGTACTGCACGGATGCGAAAAGGTAGCCAATAGACGAGTAAAAACCTGCCGCTGACTTTTCGTTAGCGTTATCCGGCTTCTTCGGCTTCGGCACATTTTCGGCGGGGTGGTCCTTGGTCGCGGGCTTGTACTCTCCCGCAGAGGTGTCAAAACTATCGAACTTGATCTCGCCGCTAAAGTCGGTGCGCTCACTTTGGGAACTGACACCGTTGACGCCTCCAGAGCACGCGGCAAGCGCCACGGTCGCAGAGGCTGCACCCGCCAGACCAAACGCGGTGCGACGTGAGACATATAGAGCGGACATTCTTTTTCCTTTCATGGTGCGGACTTCTTAGCCCGAATATCTGTGTGGTGTTTCTAGAGTGAAAATTCTTGAGACGATCCAGATCCTGACGAACCCGAGGAGCTGCCGTAGATAGCCCACCAGCGCCCTTCCGTATAGGTTCCGCGGTAGAGGGTATCTGATGTCTCTGTCTCAGACTCTCGGCTTACTCCACTCGGCCCGTAAAAGGTACCCAGCGAAAACGATATTGTTCCCTCCCAGGTGGCGCTCGTACCGTTCATCGTCGGTTCCGGGCTCTTGAGAATCGCCTTAAATTTGGGGCCACCAAACCATGATTTACTGTTCGTGGTTTGTTGTTTCAGCTGGTTAAATTTAGATTCCAGGACATCTTTGTATTCTGGTGGAAACGCATCCGCCACAAGGCTAAAGTCCAGTGTTTCCATGGCGTACTGCATGGCTGCCGTCGTATAGCCAATCGCCGCATAAAATCCTGCCGCCGACTTATCGTTTATATCTGAGGGTTTCGTCGGTTTAGGCACGTTCTTTGACGGATGCTCTTTCGTGGCAGGCTCATAGGCGCCAGCCGAGGTATCGAAACTCGTGAAGCGAACCTCGCCTGCATAATTGCTGGAACTGGATGAAGAACTTGAACTGGAACTAGATGGAGAGCTGGAACTAGAGCTGGATGCGGTTGCCCCCGCACTCTGCTGCTCGGATGCGATTCCTCTCACTTTCGGGGCGCAGGCGCTCAGCACCATCGCCGAGCCCACCGCACCGGCTGCCGCAAGAGCGGTTCGGCGCGAAAAATCATAGGATCTTTCTGACATATTTCATTCCTTTCGGCGTCTTAATCGTCAACGATTAAGACCCCTGTGATGTGGCTGGGTACCTTACTATTGTGCCGTTAACCCGTGCGAACATGCGTTATATGACGTCATCATAAGCTGTTATATTTTTCTCATCATCCCTGCACACGCCCAAGAAACAGCGCCGAGCACATCCCTTCCAAGCACGGTACAACGCTATGGTGTAGCTGTAGAGCTCTGTGAGGCTACGGTCTTTGACCGAGTTTCAATGCTCCAGCGCCCGTTGGTATACGTTCCTTTGAAAACCATGTCTTCGGTATTGCTTTTTTGCCGTTCCGTTAGGTCGTTTACCTGCCCACGATCGACACGGTAGTTCCCAAACTCCATAGAAAACTTCCCTTCCCACGTATATGTATCACCTTCCATCGCGGGCTGCGCGGTATTCAGGGAGATAGTGACGCGCGGGTTCTCATACCAGTTTTGCCCTTCCCTCATACGCGCCAGTATTTGCTCATTTGAGGAATTATGAACATAGTGTTTCTCGTCCTCGGTGAGCGCACTGTCATCGTAAGGACCGGTGTCACCGGTGGCGAACATATACTGCATAGCGGCGGCGATATAGGCTAGGCTCGCGTAAAATCCGGCAACGGACTTTTCATCTGCATTCTCAGGTTTGATGGGTTTAGGAACGTTCTTGGGCGGGGTATCTCGTGTGGCGGCTTCAAAACTGCCGGCAGAATTATCGTATTTTTCGAGTTTGACTTCTCCGGCATAGTCACTGCGTTCATTCGAGCATGAAGCAACCGTAAAAAGCGCCGCACCGGCACCCACAGCACCCAGCGCGGAACGACGTGTTAGCACATATTCCACCGTGATTCCCCTTTCGCGCGGCATCAAAATGCGGGAAGTCCCTTCATTATCCACCTTAAGTAGAGGTTTATAGCAGATTTCAGCGGTATGCGCTCTGTGAGATTTCGCTCGATTCTGCCAGAGGATAAAGCGGGAGCGGTGCTTCGCAGACCGATCTTGGCCTCCACGTATTTTTATAGATAACCCATAAAACAACGAGGTTTTTACGTTCCGCAACGAAGAAACTGGAGAAGTTATCCACAGGCATACCGGTACTTTTTTTATGCAACTTTTATTGCTTTCTAACGAAAGGACGTTCTTCTGCACACTGCGCTGAGTACCATAGAAGAGTATGTTCCGACATGACGAGAGGATATCTCATGGCTGAAATCCCTACTTCCGAACCCCAAGTTGGTGCCCCGCCGGTCGTAACTCAAGCACCGCCTAAACTTAACCAAGCGGGAGCTATCGACCTTGTAAAACGGGAAACGCGTGCCCCTGAGGTTGCAACTATCAGTCATGAAGCAGACGAACTGGCTATCACTCTCAACAACACCGATCTGAAGTCGCCTTCACTTCTCGATACCCTCGAAAATACGATTTCAAGTTACGGTTCCGATACCTTCAACGGCATCGACATGGTTACCCAGCGCCTGCTCAATATGCAAGAGCTTGAGCTTGCGCCGGACTCCCCACAAACCAAGGCATCTCAAAATCTGGCGGAACTGCGTGCACAAATCAACTCGTTGGATTACAGCGCGATTGACGGTACCCCCGGTAAACGCGGCATCGCAAAACGCCTGATAGGGCGCGGCAAAAGCAAAATCGAGAAATTCTTCTACCAGTACGCCAGCGTCAACAGAAATATTGAAGGCATCAGCAAAAAACTGAAAAAATCCACCGATGCGCTCGTCATGCAGCAGGCGGAACTCGTGAAACTGCGCGAGAAACTTCAGGAAGGCATGACGGATTTGAACGAGAAGATCGCAGTTCTTCAACAGTTCTCCGATATGGTGCGTGCCGCCGCCGAAGAAACTCGTCTTGAAGGAGATGAAGAAACCGCGCGCATCTACACCGAGAAGGTTCTGTATGTGACCGAACAGCGCATCAGCGATCTGCTCACTAAACTTGAAATTGCTGGGCAGGCGTACCTGACAAGCGATGTTGTCTCCAGCAACGGCAAAGAGCTCATTCGCGGTATCCGTCGCGCCGAAGACACCACTTTATGGGCATACAAAATGACCGCCTATATCGCCCGTTCCTTAGGCATGCAGGAAGCGGTTCTGCAGCAGCTTGGCGCTCTGAAGCAGACCACCGAGAACGCTATTATGCGCAATGCCGATATGTTGTCTTCGCAGGCTACGCGGATCCAGCAGATGGCGTCCCAACCCGCAATTGACCCGCAGGTTTTGGCGCAGGCACATGGAAAAGTACTTCAAGCGCTTGACGAAGTTTCCGCATTCCGTCAGGGGGCGGTAGAAGCATTCGCCCAGTCGAACCAGATGCTGCGCGAACTGACAGCGGAATCTCTTGAGCGCGTTACACGAAGGAATAATGCCCCCGAATCCCCTGCACACGCCAGCGGAACTCCCACAAACCGCGCGCTCACCCAGAATTAGAGGCACACGTGGGCGTTATCAAACGGTTTTTCGGTGTGCCGGACGATTCCCCGTTCCGCTCCCAACAAGAAAGCGTCACGGATGCCCCGGTGCAGGAGTACGCCTCGGCTTATTCTTCTGCCCCGGAGCCCACGTACCTGCGCCAGTCCCAGCATGTGCTGGATGATGCCTCGAATTATTTGGCGGATTTTGCCGTATCTGTACCCCCGCGCGCACTCGTACCCGCCTTCGAGATGGTCGAAACCTACCGCAAAATAACGGCAGAAACGGGCAGTGATACCCGCGCGACCCTGCCCTCAACGACGGAATACACGCTCCAGACGGCGTTAACCACCTATGTACCGAATCTGTTGACTGTCTATACCCGCACGCACAACCCCACCCCGGAGCAAACCTCCGAGCTGGTGCAGGCTCTTACTGATGCAAATCAGGAATTCGTCACAGCGCTTAACCTTGTGCGGGCAGATAACAGCCTTGAACTTGAAACGCACACCCTGTTCATGCGCAAGAGAATGGCGGTATAAATGGAACTGAGCATTGGTCAGAACGTCAATCTTACCCAGGAAGCACCCGATCTTGACCACGTGCTGGTAGGACTGCGGTGGCGCACCGACGAACCGCTTCTACGTGAATCTCTGGAGGCAGGGGTACTTCTTACCTCGAACGGCAAACTAGTTTCGCGACAAGACTTTGTATTTGCTCACCAGGTCTTAGACCGTGCGGGCAGTGTTCGCCGCCGCGAGCTCATGGGCGACGATCAGGTGCAGTTCGATCTGCACCTTCCCACTGTGCCCCAAGACGTAGATTCCCTGGAGGTTGTGCTCTTCACAAACGGGGAAAGTACCGTGCGGCTCAACCGTGCCAGCGGGATCCGAGCACGCATGATAAACCCCACCACCGGAAAAACAATGTTCCGTGCCCCGCTCGTGCAGATAGGTCGCAGCGCAGCGGTACGGCTGATGCAGGTGTACCGGCACCGCGGTGAATGGAAAGTGCGGGCTGTGTGCGATGAATGGCATAGTGTATCCGCCATGCTTCAAGGGTTCGGGTTATGAGTCGCTACAGTTTTATCACTGCCTACATAGCGGACCCTGAGCCGCAGTCGCATCCTCAAGCATCCCTCTCTGCTGCTGCAGTAGCAAACCGGGAGCCGCAGTCTGCAGATATTCCCTCTGACCAGCAAGGGCACCAGAGGGCGCAGCATACCCAGCGGAGTATAAGCCGCCAGGCGAACCGAGCGACGAGCGCATCCGGGACAGCGCAGCCGGTGCAGCACCGGCAGATTAAGCCCCCAAATATGAGCAAATCTCGCGGGACGGCAACCTACACCCCGGAATCGGCTGAATCTTGGCAGCATTCTCAACCTGCAGACACGGCAAAAACCATAACTCCCCCATCCGAACACCTGCGTGAACCGCACTGGTGGGGTCACATCCCCAATATCGCCGACGCTCACCCGAGCGAACGTCTCTTTATGCTCGATGCGGTACAAGCCGCCGTAGGAGAACTGCGTATTACTGGAACCGATATGACTGCATTCCTGCTGAACTGGGATGGTGAGAGTGTTATGCTGTCGGGTTCATCCGCTCCCCCAACTGATGCTGTCTCTCGGATGACCCGAATATCGCTCAACGCAGCAGGCACAGTTTTGACAATTCCCCCTAAATCTTTGACGCTACTGCGATCTTTAAAACTGATCGGCAGGAACCTTCAGCTCAATAATCCCGATATACGCATAACCCGGGATTTAGGAGAGGGTACGCTAATATTAAGTGAGGATGGTTACGTTACCTGTGCCATCGCCCTTCTCAGCGAATATCAACACCATAAATAGAAAGGAAAATATAGTGGCTGCTATTAAGCTCACCAAAGGAAACCCCATCAATCTCACCAAAGAGGCACCGGGTCTGAAAAACCTCACCATCGGCCTGGGTTGGGATCTATCTCTCGCGGGTGAAGCCTATGACCTTGACGCATCCGTCATGATCACCGACGAAAATGACAGGATCCTTTTTGACGATGCATCCCTCGTCTTCTTTAACAATCCCACCAGCCTTGACGGCGCGGTCGTCCACACCGGTGACAACCGCACTGGCGATGCTGAAGGTGACGATGAGACCATTATCGTGAACCTCGATAAAGTAGACCCAAAGGTACAGCGCCTTCACATCCTCGCCTCCATCTACGAAGGCGAAAAAACCGGTAAGAATTTCGGTGTAGTGCGTAACGCTTATGTACGTCTAATAAACGACGACACTAATGAAGAAATCGCTCGTTACGACCTTTCCGAAGACTGCTCGGCAGCGCCCGCTGTACTCTTCGCAATGGTGTACCGCCACAACGGCGAATGGCGTTTCAAAGCCGTAGAAGATCCATTCACCGGTGGTCTGCCGCATCTGCTGACCTCCTACGGTTTCACCGTTTAACAACCTGCCTTATCTCTAACGCGAAGGAGAGCCTTCTGCCCTCATGGCTTTATTAAAATTCTTCAAATACGATCTCTTGATTACCCTTGCGGCACTTATAGGTGCCGCCTTTTATGGTGGTATTGTCGGCATGGTATCCGCCGCGATCCTGATTGTCCTTGAGATCGTTTTCTCATTCGACAACGCGGGTGTGAACGCAAAATACCTAGACAAAATGTCGCATGCATGGCGCAATATCTTCTTGACAGTCGGTGTGCTAGTCGCTGTTTTTGGTATGCGTCTTATCTTCCCCTTCCTGATCGTCTGCCTGGCAGGCAACGTAGGTCCGGTTGAAGCTTGGAACCTTGCAATGGAACGCGGCGACCCGCATACGCCCGGAACCTACGGGTACATTTTGGAATCCGCTCACCACACCATCGCTTCCTTCGGCGGCATGTTCCTGCTCATGCTCTTCCTTTCCTTCCTCTTCGAGGCTGGTAAGGATGTCCACTGGCTATCCGTGATCGAGAAACCGCTCGCCAAAGCCGGGCACTTTGATTCCATGCCTGTATTGGTTTCCGGGGTTATCTTAGTGACGGCTTCTCAGCTTTTCGGTGCTGAGCATCATGAACAGTACACCATTCTGCTCTCGGGGCTTCTGGGCATGCTCACCTTCTTGGCGACCAACGGCCTGGCAACCTTTATGGAAGACCGAAACGAATCTCAAGAAGAATCCCTGGCGAATGTTGCCGTACTTACCGGTAAAGCAGCATTCTCCATGTTTATCTTCCTAGAAGTTCTTGATGCTTCCTTCAGCTTCGACGGCGTTCTCGGCGCATTCGCGGTAACCTCAGACCCCATTATTATCGCTATCGGCCTGGGCGTGGGCGCGCTCTTCGTGCGGTCGATGACCATTTACCTGGTCGAAAAGGGAACCCTTCAAGAGCTGCGCTACCTGGATCACGGCGCGCACTGGGCTATCGGCGTTCTCGCGCTCATGCTTCTGGCAACTCTCAAGTGGGATATTCCCGACTACGTGATCGGCCTTTCCGGCATCGTCTTTATCGCCGGGTCGATTATCTCCTCCCGCAAGGCAAACCATGCGGAGGCAGCACTCGCGGAAAAGACTGCAGAACCTGACGCTCCGGTGCAGAGCACATAACCGCAGGATCAAGGGCACATAGCCCTCAAGCAACACGGTGGGCGACGATGCGGACGCAGCGTGCGCCGCGCATCCGCCCACCGTATTTTTATGACCACATAACTACATAACTAACGAAGGGTACAGGCACTGTGGCTATTAACCTGTCAAAAGGCCAGAAACTAGATCTCTCGAAAGACAGCTCGCTCACCCAGGTTCGTTTGGGCTTGGGCTGGGACCCCATTAAAACCAAGGGACTCTTTGGGCGTATCAAAGAGAAAGCGGTCGATCTGGATGCTTCCGTGATCGGCTATGATGCAGCCGGTAACCTGCTTGAGGTCGTTTTCTACGGGTCGTTACGCTCGGTCAATGGTTCTATTATTCACCACGGAGATAACCTGACGGGTGCAGGCGAAGGCGACGACGAGGTTATTGATATTAACCTTCCGGGCGTGGATGCGCGCGTTGCTTTCTTGGCACTGGTGATTACCTCATATTCCGGGGACCAGTTCAGCAACATTGACAACGCCTTTGTGCGCGTTGAAAACGTTGCTACCCGCCAGGAGATGGCACGTTTTTCGATGACGGAAAAGGGCTCGCATACGGGGCTCATGGTAGCCCTGCTGGCACGCGTAGGTCGCGGCTGGGAGCTTCGGGCTATTGGAGACCCGCTGCCCGGCGCGGCACGCACCCCGCGCGATGTTATCGACCCTGTAAAAAGGTACCTTGTCTAAAAATTTGGCGTGCTGTGCACGTATTCAATAGCGGCACGTCAAGGTGTACATAGCAGCGGTTTTATTCTTCTTTATGGCGGTAAGAGCTGTCTTTGGAATGCCTCTGTGCGCATAGTACTGATAGCAAAAGCTGGTCCCGCATGCATCAATACGATGCATGCGGGATCAGCTATATGCTCCGAAAAACACATCTATTCATTCAATTACTAACACCTAGAATGTTTTGATCTGCCAGGCACCATCAGAATACTTACCCTGAAAATACACCGAAGTTTCTGTCTTACGTTGTTTTTCATCGGTGTAGTCCTCGCTAGTTCCGTCAGGGAAGGCACGAAACTCTCCTAAATCGATGACCATCATACCGCCCCAATTGTAGCCGCCACCGCTTGCTTTTGAGGGACGGGGAGAGCGCATGGCAAACGTTACTTGAGGGTTACCAAACCAAATCTCACCATCTTTGATCCTATCGAAAAAGAATTGATCATTTTTTAAGAAACCATCCTTTTCGCTTTGTGCCAATGCAGACTTATTAACCATTTCGTCGCTTCCCGTCTCAAAAAGGTACTTCAATGCACCTGCCATAAAGACTAGATTAGCGTAAAAGCCATCTGCTGAGTTCTCTTTAGCTTTATCATCTAAAACAGGTTTAGGGATATTCTTTGCTGGATGTTCACGCGTTGCGGGTTCATACGCGCCAGCCGACGTATCGTACTTATCGTTTTTGATAGTAGTACCGTAGTCTTTTATGCTCTCCGAGGGTGATGCCGATGCAGAGGATGAGGACGACGAACTCGACGCTGACGATGAAGAGCTTGAGGAGCCGCTAGCGGCGGCATCGACGGGTCTCACGGAGGCAGCGCATCCGGCAAGAGCAATGACAGAGCCAGCGCCAACAAAGCCTAAAGCGGCACGGCGGGTTACATCATGAGGTGACATGGTGTTCCTTTCGGGGCTTCCGTAACGCCGCGGGCAGGCGACTGTGGGAAGCACAGGTGGCGAGCGCATGAACTCGCCATGGGTGTTTCTCTCTACTCTAGTGTATCGGGGCTGCGGGAGCTCGCATATCTGCCGTTCTAGGGTCTTAGAATTTAGAATACGGTATGTTTCCGCATAATGCGCCGCGCCGGGACATTTCACCGCCGCACATTAGCGTTCTCGCTTTTCTTGCGAATACAAAAAGCCCCGCAAGATTGTAGAAATCTTGCGGGGCATAAATACTAAGTTAGTAAGTTAGCTGGTATTATCGTGTCCAATTTAGTGAGTGCTGATCATACTCCACTTATTATCGGAGTACGTTCCTACGAAACTTACAGATTCCGTATTGGTCCTTTCATCAGCCGAAAAATCAACCGCAGTATCTGCGTTTGCCATAAAAGCACCCTTGTCAGTCGACATTTGGGAACCCCACTTATAACGGTCACCGCTAATTTCGGGCGCAGATGTTTTCAGTTCAGTAGTTACTTTAGGATTATCCAGCCAAATTTCTCCGCTCTTTATTTGAGAGAATATTTTTTTAGTCTCAGGATCTTTATAAAAAGCATTAACCTCTTCTTCGGTAAAAGAGCTCTTACGCAGAGGAGCATCATCTCCTGTGGCAAATAGATATTGTATGCTGGCTGCAATATAACCGATATGCGCGTAGAAAGCCTCAACGGACTTTTCGTTAGCGTTCTCCGGCAGCTTCGGAACAGGAACGTTCTTCGCGGGCTCGGTGCGAGTTGCGGGCACATACTCCCCCGCCGACGTATCGAAGCTGTCGAACTTGACCTCGCCTTTGTAATCCTTAGCGGGTTCCGACTTACTGGAGCTTGACGAGCCGCCACTGGAGTTTGAGTTTGAGTTCGACGAAGAACATGCTGCGAGCGCGGCCGCTGTGCCAGCACCCAGCACGCCCAGCGCTGCGTTACGGCGAGTCACGATCAACGATGACATAATATTCTTTTTTCCTTTCATATGTGCCTCATTCAAAGCGAATAAGGCATAAATCTAGTGAGGCCAAGAAACCCCAGCCGCTAAAACAACAATGTTTTAGATGGAGAATCCGCCGCTTCCAGCAGCACCCCCACTGCTGCGAATAGTCCACGAACTGCCCGAATAGAGAGCCTCGAAGGTAATATCCGTATCAACGTGTTGTTTACTGGAGTCCACATCTTTACTCATGGAGTTCACAACGATGTAGGAACCCATATTCATCTTCATCGTGCCATCCCACGAGTAGAAGTTGCCGCTGCTGCTCGGGGTGGAGGTGTTCAGCGAGAACACAACGGTCGGGTTGTCCAGCCAGGCATTGCCCTCTTTGATCATTTTGAGCATCTCTGAAGCATCAGTGTTACTGGACAGACTCGACTTTTCAGATGACACCAGAGCGCATTTCTCGAAGGGCTCCATATCGCCGGTCTGGAAGAGGTACTGCATAGAAGCCGCGATATAGGCGATGTTTTCGTAAAGTCCGTCTATGGTTTTCTCTTTGGCTTTATCAGAGAGCAGGGGTTTGGGAACGTTCTTCGGCTTCTCGGTACGGGTTGCGGGCTGGTGTTCACCCGCAGAAGTGTCGTACTTTTCGAGTTTTACATCGCCGGTGTTTTTCGAGTTGCCGGGCAGAGTAGATGCACTCGATGATGAAGCGCTTGATGACGATGAGCTCGCGGAGGACGAGCTCCCCTGCCCGAGGTCCGCGGGTTTGACTGCGGGGGCGCATCCGACAACGACGGTGGCAGATCCTGCGCCCAGCACACCCAAGGCGGCGCGGCGGGAGATATGGTGGGGTAAACGGGTTGGCATGTTTGCCCTTTCATCGGTGCTCTCAAGGGATGCGGTTACGAGCGAGGTTCCGGGTCCAGCACTCTTTTTGCCCAAAACTGCGCAGTCAGGGGCGGAAGATAAGCCTCAACTTCTCAGTTTGTTGCTCCATACCAGAGACATTACGTCGATTGTATCTTAGAGCTTTGTTGAACCCCGGGCTCCTGGACACGTCTTCATCATTTCGTTATCTATTTGCTCTCTATGTGGACTTCCTAGAGAGGCGCTGCGGCACGGCATAAAATCGCTCATGAGTACCATTCCGTATTAGCGGTTGAATATATCACCGGACTGTAGAAAAGTCTCTATATGAGCTTTACGATTAAACGAACATTGATAGTGAGCTAGTACACGGGAGGTTCCCATGAAAGCTGTAGTTGTCCCTGACGTTGTTGATGGCTCGATAAATGTCACCGATGTTCCCGTGCCCGAGGTGGGGCACGGTCAGGCGCTCGTGAAGCTAGAGTACTCCGGCGTCTGCCACACCGACCTGCACGTTGCGGCTGGTGATTTCGGTAAGGTTCCGGGGCGCGTCCTGGGGCATGAGGGTATTGGTATTGTCACCGAAGTTGGTGAAGGCGTTGAATCTCTCAAGCCCGGCGATCGAGTCTCTATTGCATGGTTCTTCCAGGGATGCGGGCACTGCGAATACTGCACCTCCGGCAGGGAGACCCTATGCCGTACCGTCAAGAATGCGGGCTACACCGTGGACGGTGCCATGAGTGAGTATGCCCTTGTCACGGCAGACTATGCCGTAAAGGTTCCCGAAGGCCTGGATGCGGCGCAGGCAAGCTCGATTACCTGCGCGGGCGTAACCACCTATAAGGCGATTAAGGAATCGCAGATACGCCCCGGTCAGTGGCTGGTCGCCTACGGCGCTGGCGGGCTGGGCAACCTAGCGGTGCAGTACGCCAAGAAGGTTTTCGGTGCCAAGGTTATTGCCGTCGATATTAACGACGACAAGCTTCAGCTTGCCGCCGAAACCGGTGCCGACGTCACGATTAACGGTCGTGAGGTTGAGGATGTACCGGCGAAGGTTCGTGAGGTAACCGACGGCGGGGCGCAGGCTGCCGTGGTGACCGCGGTATCGAGGGTCGCTTTTAACCAGGCGGTTGAGAGCGTGCGTGCCGGGGGTAGCGTGGTGGCTGTGGGTCTTCCGCCCGAGAAGATGGAACTGTCTATCACAAAGATCGTTCTTGACGGTATTCGCGTGCTCGGCTCGTTGGTCGGCACCCGCCAGGATCTCGCCGAAGCGTTCCAGTTCGGCGCAGACGGGCTAGTAGTTCCCGTAGTGCAGCTGCGCCAGGTCGATGAGGCTCCGCAGATCTTCGAGGAGATGAACGCAGGCAAGATTAACGGGCGTATGGTGCTCGATTTCGCAGGTCTGTGGTAAGGCAAGAAGGCTTCTCACACGGGTGCGTTAGGTACTGAATCTTTGCGGTAGCGCGGGTTGCAGCCCGTTTCTACACATAGGGTTCTGAACCCCTAATGCAAAAAAGCGGTGTCCCCTGGAACGTATGAAGATTCCGGGGGACACCGCTCTATATGCGGAGCTAGTGATTAGCTGTCCTGGGTATCGTGGGATGCGGAGCTGTCGGAACCACCAGTTTCATAGAAACCCCCAACACTCCATTTGTTATTGTCGTATTTAGCCGTGAAGTTAATCTTCTGAGTGCGCTTCTGCTGTTCTTCAGGAAAATCTACAACCTCACCATCGTGCACGGCATACTCCCCCTGAGACACGCTCACGTTTACTGGCCACGTGTAAGTGCCGTTCTCTTCCTTAGGCTGAGCGTCCACAAAGTTCATCACAATTTTAGGGTCTGCAAGCCAGCTCTTCCCGCCCTGAAGATCCGCAAAAAGAGCACCCGACAGTGTGCGCTCTTTATCCTCATCACTCATAGCGCTTTCTTTGATCAGAGATACATCGCCGGTCTGCAGTGCGTACTGCAAAGCCGCGCCGATGAATGCGATCGAAGAGTACAGACCCGCGACGGAGTTTTCGTTCATATTCTCCGGCTTGATGGGCTTGGGAACATTCTTAGCGGGAGTCTCGCGAGTTGCGGGCTCGTAGGTGCCAGCTGAGGTATCGAACTTATCGATTTTAGCTTCGCCGCTGTAGTCGCTGCGGGTGCTCGTCGAGGAAGCCGATGCGCCGGAGTCCCCGCCGTTGCCGTTCGAGTTAGAGGAGGAGCACGCCGCTAAGAACGCGGCAGAACCAAGACCCAAGATGCCTAGAGCGCCGCGGCGGGATACAGAAGTAGTCAGCATGTTGTTATCTTTCAGTCGGTGATTATTGCCTATTTATTATAGAGTGCATACACCGGAAGAACCCATTTAGGGCAAGCTATGTTCCCACAAGTGCGGGGAGTTTGCAGGTTTTGCTGAATGCGCCTGGGGATTACGCGGTATGAGGTGCTGAGGCTTGTAAGTTGCGCACGAATCGGATCTCTCGTAACGCCTCAAACGACTCCCGACCCTCTAAAAACCCAGACTCCGACAACTGCTGCACCGAAGAAGCCCACTCCCCCGTACGCACCTTATACAAAATATGACCAAAAATCACCGTGCCATCGAACTGCCCCGGATCAAAACTCAGCCGCTTACGCTTGCCCTGATCCCGGAAAATAATACGAATCCACCCGTTGCGGTTGTTATCTAGATACGTGAGCCTATCAATCGAGGTATACGGGGCGGTATAGGTGCGTCCGAGGGAGTTACGCCAAGTGACCGAGTGCTCATCAAACCGGATATAGAGCATGTAATAGTTAATGATTGCAACCAAGCCCAGAGGGCAACCTACTATAAATACAAAAATATGCATCCCGATATCGAAACCGTACATAATATCTAGAAATATGGGGAATGGAATTAGAAAGAAGAGAAAAATTCCCCATCCGAGGTAGAGGACAAAGCGTGGGCGGTGTTGCCTCACTCCGACAGAGACATGTGAACCTTTACGTTGGATGCCGGGCATAGCTCCGACGAGTAAACCGCCATATCTGCTGATACGTCTTTTCAACTGTACCTTTTCCTTATATGCTCATCATGTACTTTCAGAGAGCCTTGTTAACCTCACCAGGACATAAATAGAGCAAGAGGGATGCGCTTCGTGCAGAATACACGAACACACCCCTAGCCGATATTAGACGCTCATGATAATTCTTCGCGATGCTCTACGTTAGTGGTTTCTTGGCTCTGAAGTTCTTGATCTTCCGGGCGGTTCCGGCCTGTATCCCAACCGGTATAGAACACCCCGATGCTGATCAGCATACTCACAAACATCAACGCGCCCCAGCCTATCCCTGGACCCATAAAGGTGCAGAATATGGTGCAGAGGAGAAATAATATCGTGAGTACTGCCCCTCCGATCATGAGGCTGTACTTATAGATTCTGGTCTCAAGATCCATCAGAGATACCTTTTAGGGGTGGAAGGTGCGCAATATTTATATGTATCAGTATAGTTTCTGTGTGTAACTATCAGGTTTTCAGAGGAACAGTACTCTCACTTGGGTAAACATAGGTTTCCATAGATACTGAATGACTCACCTCTGGACGGTGTTCCTAGATGTTCAGGAAAACATAGCTTTGGGATGGTTGATGAGCCACGGTGCATAAATGGTGTCGTCCATAGTGTATATAACCTCTCGCAGGTCTTCCCGCGCGTTCATCACGGTCCACCTTCCATGAGTTTGACGGAAGATTATCTGGCTCATCAGATATGAAAAATCTTGACTGCCGATAGACAGTGTCACGTTATTATTTTTGTGATATAAGGTTATTTTCTCTTTGGGTTCTTGAACGTAAGTGTATCCCAGTATTTCATCGTATTGTAAGTGGGTGCTCTTAAACGGTTTATTTCTGTAGGTGAACCCTTGCAGCCTGAAATGCGTATAGGGCCAGCCTCCAACTCGCATTCCTGCAATACCGCATACTATAAGGATGGGATACATGATTAATCCTGCTATATCTGTAGAGTCCAGGGTTTTATCTTCAAAATATAAGTAGATTGTAAATATAAATATTGCGAGAGAAAACAAGGATAAACCTGCTCCCACTATGAATAAAATTAAGGAAGGTCGTCGTTTCTTGGGTATGATGGATTTTGCAAATTTTTCAATATTATCATCAGGTATATTTTCGATATTCTTTGCAATGGCAGAACGTTTACGCTTTTTACTGCTTGGGCTGAATATGATGTCGCCAATAAGGTCGGGTATTGCCGATAGTATATCTGTAAAGTCAATGAGGCTCACTAACACTCCCTGATTAGAATTTGAAATACAACTGTGACCGCACATAATCGCGACCAACCCCAGAGGCAAGGACCCCGCTTTCTTCGAGTTCTTCCCAAACAAAACGGGGTCAGTAGGCGCTAACTCAGTTAGTCTAGTTTGAGTTTCCTCTCATACGTCAACCGCTCAATACACCCAAACATCTTCTCATACGACCCAAACCCAGCCACCAACTCCTCAACCCGCTGGGCATTCAGATCCTGCGGCCACTCCTTATGCTCCACCCGAGACAAAACCATCGCAAATAAGATAGAGGCATCAAACTGCCACGGATCAAAACTCAGCCGTACCCTCTTGATGTTGCGGCTGCGTACCCGTAGGTATCCGTTTTTTCCATTACTTTGCAGCAGGATTTCGCTGATGCTCTCATATGGCATATACCGAATCTTCCATCGCCAATTACGCCAGTAGATTCCGAGAGGGTTTGCTGGATATAAAACGCATGACAATGATTCACTAGAGAAAATACTAAAGGGCCTCCCAGAACCGTAGCTAAAATATAGAAAGATATATTAAATCCCTTTATGATAGAATAGTATGTCGCTAAACTATAAAGTCCTATCAAACATGCATAACTTATGATAAAAGCAAGCTTAGGGCGGTACTGTCTGACCCCGAGCACGGGCTGACCCATCGTACGTTTCAGCGAGGGAACATTCCGAACGAAAAGACCCGCTAACAACCCAATCAACGCAGGAGGCACCACAACCTACCTTCCCTCAAATCCCTGCTCCCTTTTTATGAAGGACGTTCTGCCTTCTCAAACCTTGTCACAGACGTAGACCCAGAGTTAAAAACCTGAAAATCCAGCAGTGTCACCTTATAATACCCGCCGACCTCCAAAGATCCCGCATACTCGTCCATAGACTTCTTCGGATCAGGAGAATCCGACATATGTAAATTCCCGCACTCTTTTGTCTTAAAATCTGCTACACGCTTATAATCCGTATTCCCCGAGACCAGACCACCCCGATCGTGCACATCAACATGCTCGAGGGTGCAGTACTTGTAAGTCCCTGCACTATCATTACGTGAAAGAAAATATAAAAACGCATAAAAGCTTACAGCAACGACAACAATGATGCATGTTAGCAGTGTTTCTTTAATATTCTTACATCTCATAAATCTCTAAGACCTGTTGACATAGATCCTCACAATACTATTTTCAGTACCAGGAAAGAGGACAATCCTGGGAAGCCCAAATTTATAGCTCTTCCCTTCCTTTAGTAGATTATGATAATAGTTTGCGTCTTTCTCACCAATATCGGACCATACCATCTGAGGGCAGTTCGATGAGTCTATATACAGGCTATACGTGGTTTCTGGAGAGTTGGCTGATACCGAATCATGTCTTTTGACCTCGGTTTTGGTAACAGTGCATTCCTTAATGATTGGATTATTCTTATTGTGAGCCGAAACCCCAAAATATATACCAAAAAATAATAAAAATCCCAACGGCACAAGCACAATAATATATTTCTGTCGGAACCATGAAAGATTTGACTTTAATAGTTTTATCATTGTGTAATCACCTTCTTAAATTTTTTATTCTATTATAAATAGTACCATATATATTTATATGTGCCGCAGGTATAACCTATTTCCTTTCCCACTGCCTTTTTGCACATAGATTTTTTTAGAATTTGAAATATAACTGTGACCGCACATAATCACAAGCAACCCCAGGCGCAAGAAATCCGCTTTCTTCGAGTTCTTCCCATGACATAGGCCATCGTCCACACTTTGACCTGTACATAATATGTCCGTACAGAACATCACTATCAAACTGAGCATGGGAAAACTTAAAAACTAGATACCGAAACAGCACACGATGCTCGTAGCTTTTGAAGCGTACCCATCCTCCTTTATTAGTATCTGCAAAACTAAAATATTTGATACTGTCATACCGAATAAAACGCTTCTTACCCCTCCAATTTCTCCAAATTATACGATCTTTCTGGTAGCATATAAAGAAAATATAATAATTAATAAGAGCAATAGCAGGTATTATGCCCACAAAAAGGCTAATAACATGATTTACAATATCAAACTTTGTGGTGATATCAAAATACAACGGCAGGATGACAAGGGATAAAGCTATACCCGCCCACCCGAATACACCAAGAAGGGTGGGCCTGCCCTGTATTCTATTTAGAGACAGGGTTCCTGTTTGATTATTCACACCAGGCATCGCCTGGGTAGCTGCCCCAGCTGCTGCACCGATAAGAATCTTATCAAGCATGATATTTTACCTATCTTTCTATCCTGATATAACCCATATCATGTAAAACCCTATTTAAAAATTATCTACTAAACGGGAGCTATCACAGAGATATATTTCTGACGGAACCTATCAGGGCTGATTTTACCTTCCTACGAAAACCCACACCGGATCTCATCGTACATGACATATGCGGGCGCTCCGAGACAAGACCGGAGTGCCCGCACAATTAATATCTGCCACCTCGCCCCAAACAAAACGGGGTCATAGGCGCTAACTCAGTTAGTCTAGTTTGAGTTTTCTCTCATACGCCAACCGTTTAATGTGCTCAAACATCTTCTCATACGACCCAAACCCAGACACCAACTCCTCAACCTGCTGCGCGTTCAGGTTCTGTGGCCATTCCTGATGCTCCACCCGAGACAAAACCATCGCAAACAGGATAGAAGCGTCAGAACTCAAAGAACCCTACCCATACTCACGAGGGAATTCGAGGGGTTTAACCCAAGCATGATCCTGTAAAAACCGTACCCCCGGCCTACCGGAGAGGATTTGCTGGAATCGTTCATCCTCCCACACCTGCACCCAAACCCCAGTCTCCACACGATACTGTAGTTGAGCATAAAGAATCGTGGCATCAAACTGATTCGTATCAAACCCCAACTTGATGTGCTTGGGCAGCTGGGTACTTCTAATCTTCACCCACCCGTTCTTACTCGTCTGCTCGTAGGAGACTTTGTAGATGCTGTGGTAGTCAAAGTACCGCACTTTCCGTCGCCAGTTACGCCAGCGTATCCCAGTTTTCGTGAAACAGTGGTAATAGTTATGACAATGAGCCACAAAAATAAAACCAGGTATACCAAAACCAATAAGACTAAGAATATGAGCCTCGACATAAAAACGACCATATTTCATGTCGTAATATATAGGGAAAGCTATAAAGGCGATGAAGAGTATCCCGTAGCTGATGATATAAGCAATCGGCGGGCGATGCTGTTCCACATTTAGGGTTTCTAGTCCTTGTTTACGTTTGGCCCCGGGCATGATGTTCACCAAAAACCCACCGAGCAGACCGTAAAACGCAGAACCCATACCCAATACCCCCCCTCATTACATGATGCTTTTTATAGCCGACACGATAGCCCATCCCGATAAGAAGAGTATAAAAGGAGGGGTATGCACAGAATACACGAACACACCCCTCCTCAATTATTAGACGCTAGTTATGATTCTTCATGATATTCTGCATCAGCGGCCTCTTGGCTCTGAGGTTCTTGCTCTTCCGGGCGGTTCCGGCCCGTATCCCAACCGGTATAGAACACCCCGATGCTGATCAGCATACTCACAAACATCAACGCACCCCAGCCTATCCCTGGCCCCATAAAGGTGCAGAATATGGTACAGACGAAAAATAAGACAGTAAGTACCGCACCTGTAATCATGAGGAACCATTTATAGAGAAGAACATCGAGATCCATAAAGCCTCTTTCTAACTATGAGCCTCTTTCTGCAGCACTATAAATTTTATAGTACTGCGCAAGAAAGACTGTACTACCGATCGGTTTCTGTCGTTGCATGATTTGCTCCGCCACTCGCAAAAGCGGTAACTGTAGGATTAACCGCACGTGATACTGGAAGCTTTGTCATACTAGAGACGCCAGCATTATGCATGTTACTCGGTGAATACCATTTATGCTGACCCGGCTTCATCAAACCAGCAACTTTTTCCGTGGCGAAATTCTTAAATTCAGCAATAGGTGCCATCTCTGCCACGTCATCAGCAACGCCCTTGGCACCTTTAAGACTCTGGAAAGGTTTAATCTGCGGAATCTTATTCAGCACTTTATCGACAGGAGCAAGCTTCTTATCCATATACTGAATATATTTTGGAGCTTCTTTCATAGCGCCAACGCTTGTTTTAGCACCTGCGACAATGCGCCCAGCAACACCACCGGTCACCATCCCGGTGACACCTCCAATAGCTGCTTCTTTGAAGACCTTACCAGCGTCAACATGACCAGTTGTCGCTTTCTGCTCAATCATAGACATACCTCCACTCATGAGAGCACCAGAGACACCGCTAAGAAGAATCATCGTAGCCGGACCACCCGCTGCGCTAGCCACTCCAACAGCGAAACCTAGAGCGACAAGCCCGGCGCCTGCAACGTATTCCCAGTTTTTGCTCATCCACCCCATAGGGTCAGTAACGATTTCTTTAACGTTACTAGCGACTCCTTTTGCGATGTTGGTGGCAGTTTCTGCGACTTTATCCCACGTATGCCTCACCAGCCCCACAGCAGCCCTGGCAGCGCGTTCATACCACGGCCTACTACGCTCATCGTCACGGATCTTATTCAAATCCTCCACACTAATCGGCGACAAACCCCACGGGTCCACTAACCCCACCGGATTATTACCCACCAGCGAATACGGATTACCCACCCAACCAGCACCAGGTACCGGCAGAAGCGGATCCCGAGACGTAAACGACCTCGACACCGGGTCAGCCACTCGAGCACCCATCATCGCAAACCCACCAACCGTGAGTGCACCGGAAGCATCAACACCCACACCCGGAACACCACCAGCAACGGCAGCATTAGAACCCGTCAGAGGCGTGGTCGGTAACTGGAACGGATCCAACAACCCCGCCGGGCCAGCTAGCCCAGGCACAGAAGACACCCCAGCATTCGAGGTGAAACCACCCAGAACACCGG
>ERZ773213.304-NODE-304-length-30993-cov-16.012735_pt1 | contig 30993 bp, 44 predicted proteins | sample MGYA00580996_ERZ773213 | MGnify/ENA primary metagenome ERZ773213 (study PRJEB29015, sample SAMEA2738152) | human oral metagenome | biome: human oral; feature: human-associated habitat; material: saliva | place: China | collected 2197 ...
GCACGCCAGCATAGCTCAGTTGGTAGAGCACCGCTCTCGTAAAGCGGGGGTCATCGGTTCAAACCCGGTTGCTGGCACCATGTTTTCCCACGTAGCCGCCTTGTGCGGCTATTTTTCTTTGAAAAATTCCAAAAATATTCCAAAAATATTCCAAAAAGTGTAAAACTCGTGCAAACCTCGTGCGGCGAGTCGGCGTATACACTTTGCACGTTAAGCATTTTCGCGTTTAGAGATTTCGAGCAAGTCGGCAACGAACCAAAGCAGAATTGCACAAAGGCAAACCGCACCGCATACGCCCGCCGCGATCAATGCGATTTGTGAACCCGCGGCGTAATTGGCAAGCACACTTTGTGCGACCGTGTGTGTAGGCACTCTCTGAGCTAATGACATTTCCTCGGCGATACGTGCCGCAAACGCTGCATTGAGCGCATACGCGATTACACCGCACACGAACGTTGCTATTGAAGTGTTCTTGAATTGCTGCTTTCTTGTTTGCAGCGTCTTTTGTGTTGCTTCTTGGACTTCTGACATAACAGCACCCCTAATTCATTATTTACTTACAAATCAACTGCCAAAATAAAGTCAACGAAAATTAACGCCACCACCCCCGCGAAAACTAGTAAAACTATTTATGCGCTCGTTGACATTCGCATACCGTTTTACGCTTGGTATTCGTCTATTGCTTGTTGTACCTTGCTATGCAGCTCAAAGGCGCGTTTTTCTTGTTCTTTGATTGTAGGTGTACTTTCCCAGCCGACGAGTTCGTCAAGTGTGCAGTCTAAAACACGACATACTTTCAGCGCGTCGCCTAATGTGATCTCGGTCGTGCCACGTTCCCAACGTCCGACAGCTTGGTAATTCGAGCCTATCTTTTCGGCTAGCTCCGTGAGCGTTAAACCCTTCTTGGTACGTAACGCTCTTAGTTGTAAATCAAACTTACGCATTTAGTACCTCCTCTAAGCAGCGATTATAAACAATCTTCACAAGATATTCAAATAATTAAAATTGATACTTGAATATCAAATTTTGATATTTTATTATGTTATTGTTCACCTAGTGAACAGAGTACCTTGAAAAGAAAATACCACTAGAAATAGTGGGGGACTAGTCACCAACGATTATATGTTGTATGTGGCGACTAACCACAATAAAAAAGTTAAATAAAATGTTCGTTGCAAAAAGTAAGGAGAAATTAACGTGTGGAAAGGAGAAATCCTATCGCAGAACTTGCGAGCTGAACGCGCAAGGCTCAATATCTCTCGCGCTGAACTTGCAAGCAGAAGCAAGGTAAACATTTCGACAATCGAAAAACTAGAGAACGGGAGACAGCAGAACATAAACACTACGGTTAGAACGATTTACAACCTCGCGGACGCTCTGAACGTCAAACCGCAAGAGTTGGTCGGTTGGGAGTAAACATGGCAGTACCACAGAATGCAGGTGCGCCCTGGCAGTACGTATGGCAACCTCGCAACCGCTATGCGGCAGACGCAGGGAACGCACAGCCAGCGTATAAAACGGTAATGCGTCACGGCAACGCACGACTAACAAAAAGCCGTTTCAATGACAGTTATTACGTGAGAGAGGATAGCGGCAACACGTGGCTGCTCGGCAGCTTCGAAAGTGCGAACGCCGCGGCAAAGGCGTTCGGGAAATGGCATAAATGCCACAGCAACTAACGATTTTCGACGCGCTACGAGAGGAGAAGCGCAACCCGAACACTTGCACGTTTGTTCTAAAAGCCTTCGAGTTAGAGAAAGGATCAATAAAAGTGCTTTGCAATTTGAGAAACGCGACTTGGACAAATTGCAGGGAAGTTGGACATTGTGTCTATTCAAAGTAAAAGCCCCATTTAAGCGGCAACTTAAACAGGGCATGCCCGAGAAAGTAGAGAAAATATGGGCGATAAGAGTATACAACTCTTCTATTCCGAAGAATTCGGCGAGCTTACAGCATTCGCCGACAGTCGCGGCAACCCTTGGTTTGTTGCTCGCGACGTTTCCGACGCGCTCGGTTATCGTATGCCGTCGGATATGACGCGTCGATTAGACGCGGACGAAAAGGATACGCAGGTAATGCGTACCCGCGGCGGCATGCAGCGCGTCGCAATTATTAACGAGCCGGGCTTATATACAGCCGTTCTTGGCTCAAAAATCCCACAAGCAAGAAGTTTCAAACGCTGGATAACACATGAGGTGTTACCAGCAATCCGCGCGAACGGTGGTTATATCGCCGTGAACGGTACGGAGACAAACGAAGAGCTGCTCTCACGCGCGCTCATCGTGGCCAACGACGCTATCAAGCGCAAAGACGCGCTAATAGACCAGCTCGCGCCAAAAGCACGTTTCGCCGACGCAGTAGCCGCGGCGGACGGCACATGTTTAGTCGGTGAGCTGGCTAAAATGCTGCGCCAAAACGGCGTTGAGGTCGGGCAAAATCGACTGTTCGAGTGGTTGCGCTCCGACGGTTATTTAGGGCGTTTTGGTAGCAACTGGAACGTACCTACACAGCGAGCCATGGAACTCGGACTATTTCGCATTAAAGAAACAGCCGTTCACAAAGCCGACGGGAGCGTGACAATCAGCCGCACGCCAAAGGTAACCGGCAAGGGTCAAACGTACTTCTTCACGCGTTATGCGTACGGAAACGAAGAATCTGCCCAGTAAACAGCTTCTTAGCGCGCTAGAAGCCGCTGAACTCATTGGAATGAACAAACGCACTGTTGAGCGCATGTGCGCGACAGGCGAGCTTCCAGCGGTGAAGCTGCGAAAAAAATGGCTGATTAACAAAAATCTACTTTATGCCCGATTGGGGTTAGAAAATGAAACATCTACTTAAAGGCACGTTTGGCGTGCTTGCTGCGGCTTGTGTCGCCGTTATCGCGACAGGCGGAGACGCGACGGTATCTATTATTGCGTACGACGTACTCGTTCTCGCCGCTCTTGTGCTTATTGGATATCTGCTTTTCACCGACGACGTGCCGTTTCTAGTCGAAAGGACTAACAATGTTAACTAAAGAAGAGCGTGCAGAAATCGCTGAGAGGTTTATATCTTATGACGGCAACAAACTGTACTTTGCAGAGCTTTTTAAGTGTTTATTTGGTCGAGAAATACCAAGAGATGCAACAACTAAAGGTAGCGCAAAAACCGTTATCGACCGTCTAATCGACCTTTGCGACACGTCCAACATGATTGAGTTGCCAGTCGATAAAGACGGCGAGGTTATCCGTATTGGTGATGTGGTATATGATAATAATGGAGAAGAGTATAAAGTCACAGGGTACAAAACACTCTTTGAGGATACAAATATTACTTTATCAAACGGTTCAGAAGTAGCTTATACAGAGAAATATCCGCATAATCTAACTCACAAAGAGCCTGTAACAGTTAAGTTACTTGCACAGCGCATTAAGCGTGTTTTAGGAGATGAAGCCTCTTCGATAGGCGTTGTTCCTCACATTGAATTAAGACGTATCGCTAAGCAGCTTGAAAGTCTAGGTGATAGCGATGATTAGCCGCGAAGAGGTAGCGAAGCGGCTGCGAGTGTATGCCACAGACTTCGACTTCGGCGACTCCAATCCTATTTGGTACGTGGAGAAGGCTGTATTCAACGACATAAGAATACGTGAACAAGGTAGAGTTTTTTCCCGCCTAGCAGACCTTATCGACCCTACATGCAAGTATCTACCTAACGTACATGCTGCGTGGTTTGATGGCAACGATGAAGAGCATGAGGACACGAATTTGGAAGCTTTGGGACACTCTGAAAATGCATGTTGCTCTTTTTGCGGCTATGAAATGATGACGGGAGAAGAAGGCTGGTTTGACTATGAGCGCAAGGAGCACGGCAACCGCTTAATACCTCTTTTTAACTACTGTCCAGATTGCGGTGCAAGGGTGGTGCGAGATGAAGCCTAACACTTGGAACTATCGCATTCCTGTTGTTGCCGAGCACAAACCAACAGCTGATGAATTGTACTTGCAAGCATTGAGAGCAAAGCATGAGCGCATTGTTGGATATTTGAGTGCTGGTTACAAGTTTAATTACATTCCTCTGCAAGATTGTAAAAAAGAGTTTGACGAAGCAATCAAGCATTACAAGAAGCTTGCATGGAAGGAGAGCGATTGAGCAAACAAAAGCAAAAAGGTACAGCGTTTGAGCGACAAGTCGCAGAGTACCTTAGCACACGTCTAGGAGCTGACATTGAGCGCAGAACCACAGCCGGCATTCACGACAGAGGAGACATCGCAGGAGTGTTCTTTCGCGGTCTTCCCGTAGTTGTGGAGTGCAAAAACTGCACGAGAATGGAACTGCCAAAGTGGCTCAAGGAAGCTGAGACGGAGCGTGGAAACGCAGACGCAGAGTTTGGCTTAGTAGTGCACAAGCGCAAAGGTACAGGTGAGAAAAGCTTCGGTGATACGTACGTCACAATGACGCTAGAGACGCTCGCAGCAATGATTGCAGGAAGCCACGAGCTTCTGCAATAAATACCGATTTATTTAATTCCCTATTTTTAACAACCAAATAGAAAGGCTTTTTACCATGAAGAAACTTCTTCAATGGCTGGCTGTTGCTGTGTTTGCGGTGCTGGTGTTTGTCCCGGCTCTCGCACAAGCACAAACAGTACCGACCACAATTACCAGCTTTAGAGTTACAGACAAAAACAAGCAGGACTTAACCTCTGCATTCACCAACCAAGACATCTACTTGACAGCGTCTTGGCAAGCACAAGGCGAAGTTCATGAGGGCGACACATTCTCGCTGGGTATTCCCGACATTCTCGACTTTCCAGCAACGAACGCTGCAAGCTTCAACATTTACGCGCCAGACGGCGAGGTAATGGCAACGGCACAAGTAACACCCGGACGCGTCACGATCACTTACACGTCATGGGTCGAAGGTAAAGACCACGTGCAGGGTACATTGTGGCTTGCGGCTCACGTCAAGGCTGACGCAGCGGCAGGAACTACCACGCTAAGGCTTATTGATGAAGCCACGGGACAGGTCGTGGAGACTAGTTTTGAAACCAAGCATTACGGCATTATCCAACACGAGGTCATCGCCAAATGGGGCGTAAAGACCGACCATGGCACGGTCGAGTGGTCGGTACGTCTGAACCACGCAGCGGACAACCTCACAAACGTTGTACTCGAGGATACCGCGCAGGACGGTACACGCATTATTCCTGGCTCATTCCGCTTATACCGTGTTCACATGGACGCATACAGCAACATCGACCCTGCAAGCTGGGTGCGCATCAATGTTCCCGAGCCAACAATCAATGGCAGCGGCTTCACGTGGGACTTGTCGAGTGTTGATTTCCAAGGCGTTCAATACTTCATGTACTACGAGACAGAAGGTACAGAGACAACCTCGAACGCAATTCAGCTAAAGAGCCGCGAGACAACGCAGGGTTCACGTTATCAGTACGTCAATCAAGACAGTGGCGGCAACGGCAACGGCGATAATCGACCAGTTGAACCAGTAGAGCCACAGCCACAGCCCGAGCCGGAGACACAACCAACTCCAACACCTACACCCGAGCCAGTACCAACGCCACAGGACACAGACCCCGCGCCCCAGCCCGAGCCAGCAAAGCCAGTGAAGAAGGCAAAGAAGAAGGCGGCACTACCAAACACGGGCGACTGGGACTATTACAACGGCGCAACGCTGAGTAGTGCGGTCGTTGCGCTTGGCGGGACATTCATGTATTGCGGCATGTACCTAAACCGAAAGAGGGACTAATGATTTGTCCTCATTGCATGAACAACGGCGGCATGTTCTACGGTATCGGCGTTCGTGAGACGGCGCACGGTTACTTCTTACACTGCGACTATTGCGGGTGTGAGAGTGCGACAAAAGCAACCAGAGAAGAAGCCCGCGAAGAGTGGGCAAACAGCAAATTCTACGAGAGGTTAAAAGAAAATGGCAACAAAAAATAACGAGGTTATCCAGGTTGAAGCGGAAGTCATCGAGCCGCCCGCGGTGCTCACAGACGGCGACAAATGGCTAGCAGAAACACGCGGCAAGGCTGCAACAATCGCAGCGCAATATCAGCCGCACGACATCACCAACGAAGCCGACTATAAAGACGCTAAATCGGCTCGTACAATGCTCCGCAAGGAAATTGCGGCAATTGACAGCGACCGAAAGTCGATGACTTCAACGCTGGAGAACGCAATTAGCCGTTTCAAGGCTCATGCAGCCGAAGCAATCGGCGAGCTAACCGCGCTCGAAAGTGCTTACAAGTCAAATATCACCGATTACGAGGACAGATGGGAAAGCACGCGCCGCGCAACGTTGCAGGAAGAATACGAGACATACGCGCCCGATATTGCGTTACCGCTGGACGGCCAGCAAACCGCGCTCGTTCCGTTTGAGCTGCTACTAAAGCGTTTTGGTACAGAGGGCAAGTGGCTCAACCGTTCGACAAACGAGCGTGCAGCCGTCGAGCATTTGCGTAAGTGTATTGACCGTGTCGCAAACGATATCAAGAACATCAACGCAACGGAAATGGACGACCGCGAGCGCGTCGAGGTTAAAGGCGATTACTTCTCAACGCTAGAGTTTGAGAACACCATGTCCGCGATGATACAGCGTCGTATCCAGCGCGATAAAACAGAGCAGCTCGAACGCGAGCAGCGCGAGCGCGAGAGACAGTGGCAGGAGCAGCAAGAGCGCGTCGCAGCCGAAGCCGCCGCACGCCAACAGGAGCAGCCACAGCCCGCGCCACAGCCAACACAGGCGGCCACAGAACCACAAGCAGCACCACAGGCAACCGAGCCAGTGATGAAGTTGATTATCGAGGTTGAAGTAACACCTACACAGCGCGGCAATCTTCTTTCTTGGCTTAAAGCAAACAATATCCACGGCGTACTTAAAAGGAACTAATCATGGCAAACGCACTTGTACAGTCTAGTAACAAGACTGGAGCGGAGATTGTCCGTTCACAGGTCAACCAAATTCAATACCTTATGCAGGACGTGTTACAAAAAGGTACACATTACGACACTATCAAGGGTTGCGGAGATAGACCCGTATTGCTTCAGCCGGGCGCGGAGAAAATCGCGCTTATGTTCCGCTTTGTGCCTAAATATGAGATTACAAAAGAGGACTTAGGCGACAACCACCGCGAGTATGACGTTACATGTAACCTGCTCAATGAGGAAGGCTCAATCGTTGGCGTTGGTATGGGCTTGTGCTCGACCATGGAAAAGAAATACCGCTATCGCAAAGATTGGCAGACCAAAGCAACCGTTGAGAACGAAGACATCGCCGACCTTTGGAACACAGTTCTAAAGATGGCCAAAAAGCGTGCTTTCGTTGACGCGGTGCGTTCCACAACCGCGGCAAGTGACATCTTCACACAGGATATCGAGGAAGCACCCATGCAGCCGCAGCCAACGCACGAGCAGACCGATTTAAGCGAGATCAGAGCACTTTATAAAGAGTGGTGCAAGGCGGCAGGAGTAAGCCCGCAGGACGGCACACAGCTTCTTTTAGACACCGTCAAAGCGTCAAGCATGGAGACGATGACTAACGACCAAGTAGCCGCAGCAGTAGCGGCCATGAAACAGGATATCGGGGACGCAGACGCAGGAGTCGAGACAGTCGAACCCGAGCCAAAGAAAGAGCATACACAGAGCGCGGCAGACTTTGAGGAAGTGACCTTTTAATGAGCATTAACCGAGTAAACATCACAGGCAACCTAACGCGCGACCCGGAGCTTAGAGCCACGGCAGGCGGTACACAAATGCTTGCGTTCGGTGTCGCGGTGAATGACCGTCGCAAGAACCCGCAAACGGGCACGTGGGAAGACGTACCGAATTTCGTTGACTGTATCGTCTTTGGCTCACGCGCAGAAGCCGTTTCACGCTTTATCACTAAAGGCTCAAAGGTTGCCATTGAAGGCAAGCTGCGTTACAGCGCATGGGAAACCAAAGAGGGACAGCGTCGTAGCAAGCTAGAAGTTATCGTCGATGAAATCGAGTTTCTAAGCCGCGCAAACGGCCAGCAAGTAACATCACCAGCCGCGGAAGCCGCGAAGGTGGCAGATACGCCCGTTTACGGCGCACCTCGCGCACCCGAACCCGAGTTTTACGACGCGGACATTCCGTTCTAAGACAGCATAAACAACGCCTGGCGGTCGTTATGGCCGCTAGGCTTCCAGTAGGAGGTTAAACATGAAGAAGGACAGAAAGAGACGCAAAGAAGCCGTTAAAAGGCTTGAAGAGCTAGAGAACACGAACAAGGAGGGTAAAAATATAACCGAGTCAGACTTTATCGGCACGCTTTACCCAAAGTATGTATTTAACAGGCAGCACGGAAAGATTAACAAACAGACATGTGCCGAAATGCTCGAAGAGATTAAATCTCTCGTTGACATTAAAGACTACATCACGTGTCCACGCTCCAAGGAAAGACGAGCAATTCACATCGGCGATAGAGTTTTCAAGGTCGACGGCGACGGCGAACCGCTAATCGTTGAAGAGATTATCGTTCGTCATGGCGGCACACTAGTTCAATGCAGTTACGCAAACAACACAGAGAATATCCGCGAGAACCACATTAGAAGAAGATTAACAAGGTTGTCATTCTTCCCGCGCGAGTTGACGTTTGAATATCCCACGTTACATTCAAAGCTAATTGAATTGAAACAGCAGCTCGATATTGCTTATCAAAAGCTGCACGAGCAAATCAAAAAAGATGGCTTCTCACTAGACGAGTTTTTATTCCAGTTTTAACTAATCAACAGGCCAGTAGCCCTTGCGGTTGCTGGCCTTTTTTCGTTTCTATGCGTATTCACATACCAGTTATTACAAAACCGCATGCCGTGTCATGTAATATTGGAATAGCTTACACAGTACCTTCATATTCTGTTTCTAATGTGTTACATAATTGTTTCCAAATTGTAAACTTTGGCGACATACGCGACATTGAGGTACAAACGCGACATTTTTTAATTTCAATCTGCTATACTAAGGAAAACAAGTTTCCCAAAAGACCGCAGCAGCGAGAGAAAAGAACCAGCGAAGGGAAACAATCACCCAAGACAACCTCGGGAGCACGACGTTTCACACCTCAAAGCAAAAGCGGGCAGACGCTTCAGCGGATATCTGCACGCCTTTTGCGCTCCTTGCTTTCCAGTTTACATTCAAATGGCCATAGTGCTATCGATTTGCGCAATAAGCGCATTTTTAATGACTATTATTTGTCGAAAACGTGTAAATAACGTGTTGATAATATGTTGATAACTTGACGTTACCGCAGATAAACGGTATCATTTAGCTACCGAGAGAGAAAGGGTGGCGCAATGGTATCAACGGCAAATGGTATCAAGGGCAGAACAGACGAGTACGATTTAAGTTATTCCAGCGCAAAAGAACTATTTGAAGCATGCAGAGAAGCGCGCTTACGCTGGTTCTCAACGCGTGAGAGAGTGAACGCGTACAAGCTCACAGAAGGCGCAAAAACGCAGAAGTTTAACGAGAGTGTAAGCAGCTCTAAAGACCCGGACGTTATGCGTAATGTCGATGTAAGGATCGTACTAGAAGAAGATGAAGGCCGAGCAGCCGACGCATACGACCGATTAAAGCTCACATGCGAATACGTCCTCTATGGTAAGAATGGCAATAGCGGTTTAGCGTCGCTCGTTGGCGAGGACGCAGCAAACATCATCAAGTTTCATTACATTCACGGAATGACATACGAGCAAGTGTCATCTATTCTTTGCATGAGTATCACGTCTGTTTTTAAGTACGCAAGGATAGCAAACGAGACATGCGACGCATACGGGCTTCAACGCGTAGCAGAAGGCAAGGGAATTGCAAACGCATAGCGGGACGTATAGATAAACATAATCGCGGAGGTTACTCTCTAAAGTAACCTTTCTCGGGCAGCGGCCGTGTTCCTCTCCACGGTCGCTTTTCTTTTGTCGATTTACCCACCCTATACCCTAGAGGTAGGGGGTAGCACGGGGAGCATATGGGCGCAAACGTAAGACGAGCGAACAGCACGCGCAGAAACGCGGTACGCGCAAGGGTACGCGCTATCGGCGCGCCCTGCTGGATATGCGGGCTAGATATAGATTACAACCGACCAGCACGCGACCCACTAGCGTATGAAGCCGACGAGCTAGTACCCGTAAGCCAGGGCGGCTCACCCTATGACGCGGCTAACATACGGGCGGCGCATAGGTGCTGTAATGCGTGGAGGTCAGCGAAGAGCGTGGCCAAGGTCGAGAAGCTCAAAGCCGCCGCAATCGCCCGCGGTGCAGCATGGCAAACGCCTATAGACTTCGTAAACGTCATGAGAGCAACGCAGAGCCACGCTATAGACGTTGAAACACTAATGCAGTATCAGCACACCACAGCGTGGTAAATGGGGGCTTAGAACGGCTCACAGTGCCTAGTATAGGGGGGTCTTTTGTTCAAACAGAGCTCGCCATACCTTGCACCCAGGGCTAATATCCCCCCGATGTGTTTTTTATCACAACAAGCCGCCTAGCTGCGGCGATGTATATTCATCCTTAATATATGCAGGTGGTCAATGGATATCAATAAAATTATCCCGTACGCCCGAAATGCACGGCATAACAAGAAGGCTATTCCCGCCGTTGCGGACAGTATCCGACAGTTCGGACTTCGTGGCCAAATCGTGTTAGAGAGCCGCGAGAACCCCGTAATTGTCACGGGTCACACGCGCGTTGAAGCGTGTAAATCTCTCGGCTGGAAAGAGATACCCGACGAGAACATCGCCTATTGCGACGGTTTAACCGAGGACGAAATCAAGGCATATCGTATCGCCGACAACAAAACGGGCGAGATTTCGACGTGGAATATCTCCATGCTCAAAAGCGAAGTCAAAAGCATTGGCAAACTTGATATGTCAAAGTTTGGCTGCGACTTCAAAAGCAAAGACTTACCGAGCGGTGCTCACATCTTGAACAACAACCACGGCTGGAATATGGATATTTGCAACCGCGATGATTGCATCGGCGAGTACGAGTTACCGCCATTAGAACCATGCGACGTTAAACCGCACGATCTAATCAGTTTCAACTTCTGCAAAACGGCAATCGATTTTAATTGCGGCGTGCATTTCTGCATTGACGATTACCAGTTCGAGAGAGTTTGGAACGAACCACATAAATATGTTGACTTGCTAAAGAAATTCGAGTGCGTCGTTTGTCCCGATTTCAGCGTGTATATCGATATGCCATACCCGATGAAGTTGTGGAACATTTACCGTTCCCGTGCTCTCGGTTTCTTTTGGCAGTCGAAGGGACTAAAGGTTGTGCCAAACGTTACGTGGAGCGACGCGTCGAGTTTTCCTTACTGTTTCGACAGCTTGCCACAAGGCGAAACGATTTTCATTTCCACGGTAGGCGTTGCCCGTGACAAAGAAGCACGAGCCGGCGCGGTTGCTGGCTTTGGCAAGGCACTAGAAGCAACGAAACCAAAACGCGTGCTGCTCTTAGGCGACGCGCTCGACGTTGACTTCGGAGACATCGAAGTATGCAACTATAAACCCTCATCGTTTAAGCGAGGTTAGCATGGCTAAATCTAAATATTACATGCAACAGTATCGCGCGAGAAAGAAAGCGGAAAAGCTGTCCGCGGTGGCGGTTGCCGCAGAGCCTACAAAAGAGGACGTTCTGGAAACTGCGTTGATGTATACGGTTGACCAAGTCAAAGAGACGTATCGTTATCAAGCGGCTATGGTAAACCCTAACGGAGAAAAAACAGTAAATCAAGAAACTCTCGACGTTATGAAGAGGTTTACAAGCGTTAGAAAAAATGTCAGAGAAACACTTGAAAGTAGTTATTTAAGACACTTGGACGAAATCGGGAAATATTATGACGAGTCCTTCGACCTTCTTAACACTGACGTAGACGCTCTTTACAACAGGTTTTTCTCTTCTCCCGAGCTATTTAATAGATAATTTTTGAGGTGTAAATAATGGCAAAATCAAAAGAATATATGCGCAAATATCGTGCAATGAGAAAAGCACGCGGCGGTGCAGGGCTGAGAGTATCTCAAATTCTCATGACTCCCGAAATGGAGCTTGCAGAGATTGACGCACGTTTGAAAGTATTGAAAGAGCAAGAAAAAGATTATTTCGACGCAGCACAACAGCTTATTATGGGCGGCGACGATTATAAACGCAGCTTGTACAAGGTCGAGCCTACAGCGGCAGAGAAGAAAGAAATCAAGCTGCGAGAGCAAGCAGGCGAGCGTATTAAACAAATCGGCTTTGAGTATCGCAATCGAGGCTCAGAGACTCGTCATGAAATCGAGAAGCTAGAGGAAAAGCGCAAGCAAGTTTACGCAAGCACCGCCGCAGGTATTCGCGCACAAGCAGCCGAAAGGCAAGCAAGAAGGCAGACTGCGTTTGAGTCGATTGTAAAAGAGCGAACAAGACTACAAACAGAAGCCGCGCAGTGGTCGAACTCGAGAGCGTTTAGAAGAGAGCAACAAGAACGCAGAAGAAAAGCTGATATTGAGATTGGCGGAAGAAACACCAGGAGGGGACAGGAAGCGAGAGCGGTTGTTGACAGGCTAGGGGCAGGCTATCGAGATATTGTCAATAACAGAATAAAAGAACTAAACAAAGTTATTAACGCTGGCGTAAATAGTCCGCTACTCGATGAATATTTACCAGGACATTAAGCAGTCGCTTTTCGTGGCTGCTTTTTTATTTTGCGAGGTGATACATGCCACGGAAAAAAGCAAGCGGACTAACAAAGCCGGCAAACGTGGCAAATGACCCGTTCAAGTCCGCGAAGTGGGACGAGATTACAAGCGCGAGGACGTTTAGCACATCAGACGTTCCCGCGCTTCTTCTTTTGGTGCAGTGGCACGCGGTCGCGCAACAGTGCATCGACGACATCGACGACGTAGGACAGGTCGCATATCAAAACAAGCTCGGCGACTTAAAAGCATTGCCGCAGATATCGACGCTTAAACAAGCAAGCGCGGAGATTAGGCAGCTCAATAAACAACTCGGTATCAATGACGCGGCAGAGCCGGAGAAGAAAAAGACGAAACAAGCGTCGATGTTGCAATTTGTGATGAATGATCGTGCGAAGAAAGCAAAGCGGGTGAACGGTGGCTAAACGATACGGTCGGCAAACGCCGACATACGAGATTGTCGGCAAGTACGCATACACCGATGGCGAGCAAGCAACAGCCCTGGCTTCCGAGTTTTGGGACGCGCCGCTTGAATGGCAGCAACACTTTCTTGATGTTATGCTCGCACGTGATAAGCGCGATAAATACGCGTTCAAAACCGTTGGACTGTCCCTTGCTAGACAGAACGGTAAATCGTGGAGCGTTCGCGCTCGTTGCTTCTATGGACTAATCGCCGACGGCGAGAAAATCTTGTACACGTGCCAACACGGAGACACCGCCGACGGCATGTTCAAGGAACTGTCCGCGCCGTTCGAGGACGAGGAAAACGAGGACTTAAACGACCTCTTAGACGCGGTGCGCAAAACTAACGGCCAGCAAGCTATTTACTTGAAAAACGGCGGCTATATCCGCTTTACAACGCGTACAAACAACCTTGCGCGTGGTAAGAGTTACGACGTTGTTATCTACGACGAAGCGCAGGAGTTGACGCGTGAGCAACAGGACGCGTCACGCTTTGTTACGTCGGCAAGCAAGAAGCACAACGCACAAGTTATTTACTTAGGAACACCGCCAAATGAAAAAGCACCCGCGGAGGTGTTCAAGCCCCTACATGACCGCGTACACGACGGCGACACCAAGGGCACGGCGTGGCTGGAATGGGCGGTTGAAGAAGTCGGCGACACACACGAGGTAGACCGCTGGTATGAAACGAACCCGTCACTCGGTTATCTCATTGATGAAGAGACAATCGCCGCGGAAGCGGACGATGTCGCACCCGACAGTTTCGCGCGCGAACGCTTGGGGTGGTGGGCGAAAGCTGGCGTTATTAAAACGGCAATAGACCCCGATGTTTGGCGTGCCGCTCGTATAAAGTCTATCGGCGACAAATACAAGAAGAAAACGACGTTTGGCGTTCGTTTCTCAAATGACGGCTCTATTTACGCGCTTGTTGGTTGCAAGCAAAATAAAGACGGCGAGTTTGCCGTGGAGCTGGTCGAGGTCGGCACAACGGAACGCGGCACGCGCTCACTAGCCGAAGAAATCGTGAACCGAAAACAAACGGTCAACGCGTGCATGATTGACGGCTTAAACGGTGCGGAAGCTCTATGCACGAACCTAGCGGAACTAAAAGCCCCGCGAGGGTACATTACGCGCCCAAATACCGCCGATGTTATCGCCGCGTCACAGTCGTTCTTGGACGGACTCACAGACGGCACGATTAAGCACACATATGCCCGAGCGTTCGATAATTCCGCGCTTGGGTGCGTTCGTCGTTCAATCGGTAGCCGCGGCGGTTGGGGCTTTGGCTCAACGGACGCAGCCGACAGCACGATTACAGAAGCGGCAGCCCTTGCCGTTTGGTGCTGCAAGAACACCCGAAGAAACCCTAGAAGAAAGCAGCGAATACTATGATCTATCAAGATAAATTCTTGTATGGCGGTATCTCAACGCCAAATCTCGATAATGTTCCCGACGCTTACCGCGACACGGTAAAGCGTCTTTTCTTGCGCTGGTCAAGCGTATACGCTCGAAATTACGAGCTATACCAGTATTACACGATGAAGTCGCAGCTAAAGAGTATCGGACTTGACATTACGCCAGCCATGCCAAACTTGAACACCGTTGTTGGTTGGTGTTCTAAAGCGGTACGCGCTCACTCTATGCGCTCCGTGTTTGATGGCTTTGTTTTCGGCGGGCAGCAAAACGCAACGCTTGACGCGGTAGTGCGTACTAATCGCATGCGTTCTATTTACCAGCAAGCGTGGAGTTCTGCTCTCGTGTATGGCATTTCCGCCGTTACTGTCATGCGCTCCGTGGACGCAAACAACCCCGTAAAAGTCCGCGTATTCAGTGCAAATCAGTTCTGCACGGAGTGGGACACCGCGGCGGACGGTGTTACAAATGGCGTATTCCTAACCAGTGTTGACGACAAGGGAGTACCAGACCAGTACACGGTTCATATGCCTTATACAGTGCTTACACTCGACCGTGTGGACGCTAATACATGGAGCTGCGCCGAAGAGCACCACCCGATGAACCGCCCACTCTTTGACGTGTTCGTAAATGACCCCGACCCCGACCGACCACTCGGACACTCTCTCATTACACCCGAGTTAATGGGTATCGTTGATAAAGCTATGCGCGATGTTGCAAATATGGAAATCGGCGCGGCGTTGTTTACATATCCACAGCGTTATATTCTCGGCGCGGCAGAGGGGCTTTTCGGCGACAGTGTAAGCGATGATGACGGCGAAGAAGGCGAGGAGGACGAGGAAGAAAAGAAACACGAGCCAAGCACTCCAGCTTCACGTTTCAAGCTATACACCGGCGCGATTATGGCAATCTCGCGCGATGAAAACGGCGAAATTCCACAGGTCGGGCAATTTGCGGCAGGTAACGCCGAGAACTTTACCCGCGTTTTTGAAAACGACGCTCAACGTTTCAGCGGCGCAACAAACGTGCCACTTGCACAGTTAGGCGTTCTATCGAACACGTACACATCTTCCGACGCTCTCGGTGCGGCTAATGACCCGCTTATTCTTGAAGTTGAGACAGCTAACAGACGCAACGCCGAAGTGCTCGAAAACATCGCCCGCATGATTATGGCCGTAGCAAACAACAAGGCACTAGACGAACTCACCGACGAGCAGAACAGCGTTCAAGCGTACATGCAAGACCCGTCCATGCCTACAATCGCGGCACGTGCCGACGCATGGACTAAGATGTCCGCCGCCGATAAATCAATCGTTGGAACGCGTGTCTACTACGAGGGCATCGGGCTTTCGCAGCCAACCATTGACCGCCTACGCGCCGAACAGCGACAGGCGGGTGCGCTTGATATGCTCTCCGCAATCGCCGCGAAAATGGAGGGGTAATGATACCTCGCGAAACGTTCGACAGGTTCGACACGTCATTACAGACAGCGGCAACGCTTGCGGAAAATGCCGTCGTTGAGCTTATGAGTAACACCGTCGGTATGACCGACACGCAAACACAGGCATATCTCTTACAGCAATATCCCGCACTCGTGAAGGCGTACGGCAATCTTGCAGCGGCGGCAGCCGTTGAGTATTACAACGACTTACGCGCAACGTATGACCTCGACAGCGATTTTACGGCGACAATTCCCGAAATTAACAAGCAGTACCAAGCAATCGGAGACGTTAACCGCACACTATCGGAAGCCGACGACATAACGCAGGTACAAAGCAGCCTTTCTGCGTTGAGCGGCCGCCGCGTCATGGAATACGCGGACGATACCTTCACCGATAATGCATTACGCGATCCCGCACACCCTCGTTGGGCATTGATACCACATGCGGGAGCGTGCGCGTGGTGCTTGCTAATCGGTTCAAACGGCTTCGTGTACTCCGAGGACGGCGTACTCGCTTCAAGGCACACGCACTGCAAATGCACACCTACAGTTGATTTTGGCAACAGTCCTGGCGTGCAGGGTTTCAACCAAAAGAAGCTGCAACACTATTACAGCACGGCTCGCGCTTCTGTCGAAGATGAAGCACGTACGCAGTGGGCGGCGATGTCGCCCGAGGAGCGCAAGAAATATACGCGAAAGCGAACAACGCGAGACGGTAGAAAGGTTGGCGGAAACACGCCGTCATACGACGCTTACCTGCGAAATAAGACAGTGTCGCGTATGGCAAAACAGTTACACATAGCAGAACATAAACACTAGAAGAAGCGGCGAAAGCCGCTTTTTTCATGTCGAAAAGCCGCACGGCTTGCAATGGGCGCAAAGCCTAGAAAGAGGAACAAATGAGCCAGGAAGAGACACAGGCAACCGAGGGCGCAAAGCTCGAAGAAACCACAGCCACAGCCGAAGTTGAGCAGCCACAGGCAGAAGAGCCAAAAGAACAGGCAGAGCCAGCGACCGACTGGAAGGCAAACTCGCGCAAGTGGGAAGATCGCGCAAAGTCCAATAAAGAACAACTGGACGCAGCACTAAAGGAAATCGAAGAGTTGAAGGCTTCACAGGCTACCAACACAACCGAGCAGCTAGAACAGGCCAACGCAAAAATCGCGGAATTACAACTCAAAATCAAGGTTTCCACAGAGACGGGCGTTCCCGTTGAGCTGTTACAGGGTTCAGACGAGGAAGCAATCACCGCAAGCGCAAACGCGCTCACTTCTTACGCTCAATCGTTCGCCAAATCAAACGCCGCATATCCGCTTGACAAGGGCGGCGCGGCACATTCAACCGCAGGCAATGTCGAGGACATCGCCGACCCCGTGGCACGCGTACAGGCGCGCGCCCGAACTCTACTTTAAGGAGCAAAAATCATGGCAGCACCAGCAAACATTGTTAACGCCGCAGCAGTCAACGCTTCACTTGACGTTGAGGTTCTTAAGAACTTCCGCGGCCAGTATGACCGACTTGCCGAGATCCTCGGTATCTTCTCTCCCGAGGTTGTCGCAGCAGGTACAGCAATCTATCAGACCAAGTATAACGGCACTCTCAACAACACCGCTTCCGGCACTGGTTACGTTGAGGGCGACGAGGTAGCACTCTCTAAGTTTGGCGTTGATAAGGTCGCAATCGACCCAATCCAGCTCGTCCCATATCGCAAGATGACCACCGCACAGGCAATTCTCAAGTCTGGCCACGTTCGCGCCGTCATGGGCACCGACGCAAAGATGATTTCCACCGTTCGTGCAGGTGTCGTTTCCGACTTCTTCGGCCTTCTTGCTAACGGCACTACCACTGCAAATGGCAAGGGACTACAGGCAGCACTCGCAAATGGCGTGGCTAAGCTCGGCGACGTTCTCGAGAATGCCAATGACGCAGCCAGCCGCGTTGTAACCTTCATGAACCGCCAGGACGCAGCCGATTACCTCGGAACTGCAACCATTACCAACCAGGACGTTTTCGGCATGACCTACCTCGAGAACTTCTTGGGCGCAACTAACGTGTTCCTTACCTCCAAAGTACCAGCCGGCACTATTTACACCACCGCAGCCGAGAACATCCACGCTTATGCAATCGACTTCAGCGGTCTTGGTGAAGCTGGCATGCCTTATGCAATCGACGAGAGCGGCATTATCGGCGTTTCACACCGCCCAGCATATGACCACGTTTCCGTCGAGACAAACATTCTTCGCGGCGTTCGCTTTGTCCCAGAGATGAAGGACTACATCGTAAAAACCACTATTCAGAAGGCAACCGCCTAAGTTAGGACGATGAACTATGCCCACAACATACGCAACGGTTGAAGAGTACAGGCTGGACACAGGCGACCACGAGAGCGCGGCCGACCGTGTTTCCGCCGTACTGACGCAGCAGTCCGCAAAGTTGAGGGCGCGTCTGCAAATCTCGGAAAAGAAAAGACTAACCGCAGACCAACAGGCGTTAGCGCGTCTGTTGGTCACAGACGCAGCGCGTAAAACGCTCGTTCCGCCAACGCTTGACGGTTTCGGCGATATCACGGGAGCAAAGGCCGCGAGCTTTTCAGCTAACGGCTTTCAAGGCTCTGTGACAATCGCCAACCAAAGCGGCAGCGCATACTTTGACCGCGACACGCTAAACGTGCTCAAACGCTCTCTCGGGCGTTCGGCGCGCATAGGCGTTATTTGCCCGTGGTAGGTGATGTCGCATGCTAGGCGAGACGGTAGACGTTTTAACGCGTACTGAAACAGGCCGCGACGGCATGGGCGAACCAGTCTATGAAATGGCGCAAAACACTGTTGAGGGTGTTTTGGTTCGCCCATTATCCACTTTAGATATAGAAGCGCGTATCCGCGACTCGGGAAGTGCGGACGTACGCCCCGACGGTATCGAAATCAAGTATTCGCTTGCCTTCCCTAAGACGTACACAGGCGATTTGACGCACGCAAAAGTCGTTCTAGTTGACCGCGTACGTAATGGCGACCGCGACGCGATGACGTTCGATGTCGTCGGCTCACCCGATAGAACGCGTCCATGTCCTACACCGTGGAACATGGTTGCGGAAGTCGGGGTGCAGCATGGGTGACGTGAGTTTCGAGCCGGTGCGTATCAACAAAGCAGCCGTGCAGGAAATCTTCAAAAGTCCCGCAATGCAGAGCCTTGTTAAAGAGCGCACGGCAGAGATTGCCGCAACAGCAAACGGAAAAGTTGAGAGTAACCGTTCACCAAAGAGCCGAAATAGCGGAAACGCATTTGCGGCAACGGTGAAGGTTGGACGCGGCACGGCGTTTGGCGTTGTTAAGCCCGCTTCTTTTGAAGGTAAACACGCCGCGTCACACGGCGTACTCGATGAATTTTTGGACTGATAACAATGCCACGACTAAATATTCAAGGCGACGTTAGACGGCGATTGCAGGAGCACTTCAAGGGCTTCACAGTCGCCGTTTCTGTTCCCGAAAAGCGAAAGTTTCCGCTTGTTGTCGTCCGTCGTACAGGCGGCGCACAAGAAGAGGGACTAGACCGCGCGGCGTTGACCGTTCTTGTTTGGGATACGACCGAGCAGAAGGCATACGACGCAGCCGCGGCAGTTTCAGACGCAATCGCGCTTCTTCCGTTCTATGCGGGATACGCAAGGGTCAAAGAAACGTCTTTTTATTCCGATTTTGACACTTCAACTAAAAGCCCACGTTATCACATCAGTTTCAACGTTTGGACTTATCAACCAAAGGAGAATTAACACATGGCAGCAGAACTTAACGCAAAGCTGGCGACCGCGTCAATTCCAGTTGCAGGCCGCGGCATTTGCTATGTATCTTTCAAGGCTAACCCCACATTGCCAACTAACGCAACCGCTGATATGTCTACCCTTACCGACTTCGAGTCATTGGGCGAGCTTTCCGACAGTGGTTTCTCTGAGAGCCGCTCTATTAGTGCTAACGACCACAAGGGCGCACACGGTACTGTCATTATGACAACCATTGATAATGACACCACCAAATACAAGGCAGCTTTCCTCGAGGTTTCCCGCGCCGCTGTTGCTAAGCTGCGTTTTGGTGATACTGCCGTTACCGAGACAACCGGTGACGTTACCAAGATTGACTTGCAGCCTTACAAGGGAACACCTCACGCCTTCGTTTTCGAGGAGGAGGAGTCCAACGGTTATAAGCGTCGCACCGTCATTAAACGCGGCGTTATTTCCGCTTTTGACGAGGTATCCCACAAGAAGGGCGACCTTATGGCCTACGGTATGGACATTACCGTAAACGATACCGACGACGGTTCACCAGCCGTTGTTATCTACCGCGCAAAGTTGAGCGCATAGCAACTATTGGACGCACCCCCTCCACGCGAGGGGGTGTTTTTTATTTATTTCAAACTCGTAGAAAGTGAAACTCAATGAACGCTAAATATCTTGACATGATGAGCACGGAAGAACTCGAAGATTACGCGCAAATTCTCGGCTTTACCACTAAGGCAGCAAAGACCAAAGCCGCAAAAGTGCAGCTAATCGAAACCAAGCGTTCAGAGAGTGCAGAGGTTGAGATTTTCGGTACTAAATTCGTTATCCCAAAGAAGAAGTTTCACGACATGAAGATCAGTGAACTTCTTTCTAAGCCAGACCGAACAGATGACGACTTTGTCGAAGCTATCCGCATGCTTCTTGGTGACGAGCAGTACGAAACAATCTATGAAGCAGTACGCGACGAGGACGGAACAGTCGATATTGACGGCCTAGTCCTTGTATATAAGCGTCTGTTTCAAAACGAAGCACTAAAAAACTTCTAACGCTTGCGCAACTCGAAGAAGGCCATATCCGCGAGCTGCGACACGACTTCCGCGCATATTATCACGTCGCCTATGACGAGGTAGAACCAGCCGAAGCAATCGACCTAATAATGACGCTTCCGCCCGGCTCTCTTTACGTTGCCGCGGTGCGTCCCGAGTGCGCATGGTCGATTGAGCGCGAAGCCCTGGCAGATATCCAGGACACGATTTACACGGCCATGTGGGCACGCGGTATGTGCAGCACGGACGAACCGCCGTCGGTGGTACGCCCTCGCGATATTGAGCGCACTAAACGAGAGCGCGAGCGAACCAAACAAGCAATTAAACGACTCCAAGACCCAAACGTTAAATGGGAGGAGGTAACGGAATAATGGCAGAAATCGGACGTTCTGACCTTCTCATTGTCCCGAAGTTTGAGAGCAAACTTTCTGACACGATCAATAAAGAATTAGGCGTTGCGTCTAAGAGTGCGAGCAACACAGGCCGCACGATTGGCTCACAAACCGCGCAAGGGTTTAGCGGCGGTTTTGCTCAAGCTGGCGTTGTTGCGGGTGCTGTTAGTAGCATTGTCAACCGCGCTATGGCTTCTATTCAAGACCACGTCGGCGCGGCTGTTTCGCGTTTCGATACGCTAACGCTTTATCCACGCACAATGCAGTCATTAGGCTTTGCCGCTAAAGAGTCAACGGCAAGCATTAACTATATGTCTGACAGGTTGCAGACGCTACCTACACAGCTTGACACCATGGTTCAGACGGTCAAGGGACTAGCGGTCATCACAAACGACCTCGACCGCGCCACTAAAGTTGGCCTTGGCTTGAACGATATGCTCATTGCTTCCGGTGCAAACCAGCAATTAGCGTCGGCTGCAATGGAACAGTTTAGACAGATTTTGTCTAAGGGTAGACCGGATATGCAGGACTGGAAGTCACTTATGCAGGCAATGCCTGGACAGCTCACCCAGCTTGCACACGCTCTTCTCGGCCCTACACACAACGCACGTGATTTGTACGCGGCTCTAGGCGGTGGCAAGCAGAAAGAGGGCGGCGACGTATGGGGCACGGTATCTATTGACCAGCTCATCGACGCTATTATCCGACTCGACCTCGAGGGCGGCTCGGGTATTACCAGCTTCAAGGAACAGGCGCAAACCGCGGCTGGTGGCATTGAAACGCAAATGGCGAACATGAACAATGCTATTACGCGCGGCCTTGCTGGAACACTCGAAGCAATCGGAAGCGTAAATATTGCGTCTTTCTTTGGCGATGTCCGTGGCGGTATCCTTGCTGGCTTTAAGACGTTCAACGGCTTCATTAAAGACGCAGTGCCAACGATCAAGGCTTCAATTCCAGTTTTCCAAGCACTCGCGCCCGCCGTTATTGGCGGCTTTGCGGCTTTCTCCGTGTTTGGCAAGGTAGAGCCTATCTTAAAGGCAACAAGCACATTTAACATGTTCGCTAAGGTTGCTTCACAGTTTGCATACGGCGGCGTGTTCAACGTCATCAAAAGCGGCTTCACGTCACTTATAAGCTCGATTAACCCCGTAACCGTTGGTATCGTTGCTATCGGTGCCGTTGTTGGTATCGCTGCTTCGCAATTCATGAAGATGAAAGAGCATAGCGACGGCGTTGCTAATGGCTTGAAGTCTATCAACGACGTTGCCAACCAGTCGCACGGTTTGAGCACATACTCCTCGATGATTGACAAAATCACCGATACCGCGGGCGGCGCGGCTATGTCCGTTGACGCGCTCATGAAGTCTATTTCTGACAGTAACTCCAAGATTGCTAACACGCTTTCAGAAGCAACAACAAACGTTGGAACGCTTGAACGTGCTAGAACAATCATTAGCAATTACGCGGGTGCGACAGATCTATCAACACAGGCGCAAGGCCAGCTATCGTGGGCACTCTCCACGCTTAACGAGCAGCTAGGCTTGAACATTTCCTCAACCGATGTGATGAATAACTCTTACACAGACGCTAACGGAAACGTTCAGAAGCTCACTGACTCAATCAACGAGCTTGTATCTGCTAAGGAAAAGGAAATCAAGACAGCCGCGCTTACAGAGACGCTGACAGAGCAGTACAAGCAGCGCGCCGCGGCAGCTCAAAGCCTAGCAGAAGCAGAGCGCAAGCTAAACGCAGAGTATAGCGACTCCGCCCGCGAGGACTTCATTAACAAGCAAGTCGGCACATCAGACGGCGAGGGCGGTACTGTTACACGCGAGCAAGCCGAGCAAGACTGGCAACGCCGCAAGAACGCTTCACAGCTTGGCCAAGACGCACGCGACGCACGCAAGGTATACGAGGAGCTGGACGCAGCCGTTAGACAGACGGAAGGCGATTTGGAAGTTAACAGCAAGGCTGTTGACGCTAACTCAGACGCTTACAACGGACTAGTTAGCAGGCTGTCCGACCTAACGCAGGCATACGTTAAGCAGCACGGCTCACTTGCTGACTTCTCCAGCGACCTACAAGCACTCGGAGCAGATACAACGCAGCTTGGCGACCTTACAGACGAACAGTGGCAGCGTATCGCGCAAGCATACGACGGCACGGCAGCTTCTTTGGTACAGCCTTTGCGCGACTTAGGCGTGACGCTCGACGATACGGCCATTAAGGCACAAGAAGCCACAAAGCAGATTAACGACGCTCTCAACAGCTTCGGCGCAAACGACGCTATCGAGAGTGTAGGTATCAACGTCAATGACCTTTCCGCAGCCATGGCAAACGCTGGTATTACCGCTCAAGATTTGCAAGCAATCGGCAGCGAGAACTTCAAAGCCCTAGCTATCAACTCGAACGGCAATATCCAGTCAATCATTGCCACGGTGCAATCGCTCAACGCCCAAGGTGTCAACGATAAGTCATTCACTATTACGGCACACGACAATGCGTCAAGCGTTCTTCGCAGCGTTAAAGCGGAGCTGAACAGTCTTCACGACAAGAACATTCTTGTAAATCTCATGAAGCAGAATGCGGCAGGCGGTATCCGCGCTAACGCAGCGGGCGGCCTTCGCATGCACGCTGACGGCGCAATAGTCAACCGCGCAACACCGCTTGATATTGTCGGCGAGGACGGCGCAGAAGCTATTATCCCGCTCACAAACAAGCGTTACGTGAAGCCTTTTGCCGACGCAGTAGCGGAAGGCATACTCGGACAGTCCACAAACGATGCACTTATTCGTTGGCTGGCTCAAAACCTCGGTGCGATCATTGCCGCGAGTGCGCCAGTCGTAACCGTATCAGAGCGCGAGCAGCGCCGACAGATTAGGGAGTTGATGGCGTAATGTCACAGGCACAATTCATTACCGCCGACGGCACAACGTTCGATATCTCCGGTAGTTTCGGTACGCTCATGTTCGGCGATGATTTGGCTGGTTGGGAATGGCGAAGCAGCGCAACGCGTTTTAGCCGCGAAGCTAGGACGTATAGCGTTGAACTGGTAGCACAAACCACATCACAGCGCGAGGAAGTCGAGCGGCTTTTAATGCTTGCAGATTACGACACCGAGCGCGGTTTGCCCGATAAGCTCGTAATCGACGGCTGGTATATAAACTGCAACATCGTAGAGGGCGGCGTATCGAATTGGTACGCCGCTTCTCGTACGTGGCAGCTCAAACTCCAAGCTAAGAACCCTATTTGGTATCGCGAGCGTACTATCTCATTCATGCCGCAGAGTGCGAGCAATGAACAGCTAACAGGCCACGACTACCCGCATGATTACCCGCACGATTACGGCACATCTTCGCGCGGCTCGCAATTCTCTAACGACAGCCAAACGCCGTGCGACTTCCGCATGACTATCTACGGTTACGCGGTCAACCCGTCCGTTTACATCGCGGGCAACACTTACGGCGTAGACGTGACCGTTCCGGACGGCGGCTTGCTGGTTATCGACAGCACAAAGAAACGCAGCATGAACCGCGACAGTGTAGTCATCAAGGACAAATACGGCAACGCAACGGACGCGTTTAAGTATCGCGTTCGCGGCATTGAAGGTTCGGGGTCGTATATCTTCCAGCGTATTCCGCAGGGGCTTCACAATGTCACTTGGGAGCAATCATGGGGCTTTGACCTAACGCTAATCGAGCGAAGGGCGGCTCTACCGTGGATATAATCTTGCGTAACAAGAACGGGGAAGATGAATTTATTATCGACCCCGTTTCTCTTGATATCGCTGTAGGCATTGGCGACAACGCCGAAAACGACTTCGAGTTGACCGTTCCAGCTCACGCACCGCGTGCAGAGCGTGGACAATTCGTGTACATCGAAGGCACGCCTTACGGCGGCATGATTACGCGCATTAAGAGCGACGGCGCGTATAAGTGGCACGGCCAAACGTGGCAAGGACTACTCAACAACCGCGTTATTCTCGCGCCCTCGGACGGCGACAATGTCTATTTTAACGGCGATATGCACCAAGTATTGAAGAACTGGGTATCCTGGCTTTCTTTAACGTCCGTCTTTGAGGTATCAGACGAAGCATGCGCGATCGTGGCGAACAATTACAAAGTGCCGCTTTATTCCACGCTCTATGAAGCCTTAACGGGCGCATTAGACGTGCTAGGCGGTAAGCTGCGTATTCAGTGCAATGACCGCCGCACCGTGCTTTCTATCATTCCGCGCAAGGACTGGACGGAGGACGAGGAGTTCGACACGGCATTAACTAACGTTAAAGCCGATATCGACTTCTTGCCGTATAACCACCTCGTATGCCGCGGCAAAGGCCAAAAGGGCGAGCGTCTAGCGGTTGAGCTTTACGCCGACGAGAACGGCAATATATCGCGCATGAAGTCGCAAAGCGGCATTTTTGAGCGTGCGCTGTATTACGACTATTCGGCAGCCGACCAAGCAACGCTTGAAGCCGACGGCAGAAAGAAGCTGCAACAAATTATCGATGAGGCGAAGAAGCTAACCGTTGTTCTAACGGATACGTCCGATAGATACGATGTCGGCGACATTGTCGGCGGCTTTGACGATAAAACAGGTTGGAGCGCAAAAGCACAAGTAACAAAAAAGGTTGTGACGCTGGATAACGCGGGCGTTGTCAAGGTCACATACACCACGGGAGACGCGAAATGAGACTGAACAATTACGTACACGTCGAGTGTGACGTTAAGGGGTGTCAAAGCAAGTTAGACGTACCCGAGAAAGAAGTTGACACTCACGGCTGGGCTGTAGGCGTTGAGTATATCGACGCTAAAGGCCATACAAAGAAATACGACCTCTGTTTTGAACATGCCATGCGTTGGCGTTACCTAAGACAACAGCACGACGCAGAAATCGACAATCTGATTTCCACAGGCAGTATCAAGAACCCCGTAATGTAGGAGGTAGCACATGGCATTTGATTTCGTAACGTCGCGCCAAAATAAAGCTCACGTAACCGCGGAGCAAGCCGGCGCGCTTAACATTGCTATCTTCGGCAATGGCAGATATATCACCAAGTACGCGCAGGGGCTAGAGGTTTCCGTAGCTTCAAGCAACAAGATTAACATCGCACCGGGTGCATTGATCGTGGACGGCCGTTTTGTCATCAACGAACGCGCCGAACAGGCAAGCATTGCCAACGGTACACAAGGAAAATGGCGCAAAGACCTTGTTATCCTTACGCTAAAAGTTGACGCTTCAACAGGCGTTGGAACTACCGCGCTATCAACCATTCAAGGCACGCCAGCCGCAACGCAGGACGCGGCAAAAGACCCCGCATATACGCCAGGCGACCTCTCAAAGGGTCAATATCAGGCGCAAGTACCTATTGCGCGTGTCGTTCTGAATGGCTTAACACCGACGGTAGAGCACGCATTGCCTACCGTTTCCGCGCTAACCAGTGAGAATTTCGAGATTATCTCGTGTGAACCGCCTAGCGGGTATGCTGGCTCGAGTAAGAACTTATGGCACGTTTACCGCAACGGCACAAGCGTTACTATTCACGCCCGCGTTTGGCTTGACCAAGGCACTAAAAACGACGCACTGTTGTGTCCATTCCTTATTCCGGAAGGCTCGCGCCCTCCAAAGGTTGATAGCAGCAAGTACAACGCCGAAGGATACGAGAATATCTACTATAACGACGCGATTTGTCCTGGACATTCCGATGTTATTAGTGCTATATCCGCTCGCCCCGACGGCAAGATTTACATGCAGGATATGGGCGGGGCAACTTCGCGCGACTGGCGTTACGGCACTCTAACGTACACCGTCGCCCCCTTCTAAGAGTGTAGGGAGGTGACACGATGAACCCTATTACGTTTGAGCAAGTGGTCGCGTTGCTGTCGTTCCTTGCAATGCTGGTAAGCATGTTCAATGGCGCACGCACCCTCGCAAAGAGCAACCAGGAGGGCGCGGAGCGTCTAGTCCGTATTGAAGAAGGCATTAAGAGCTTGCGCAAAGACCTAGAGGAAAATCAGAAGGCATTTGCGGCTTACATGGCGCGTACGGACGAAAGCATTTCCAACGTTCGCTCGACAATCAACGACCATACCGCGCGTTTGGCGGTCGTAGAGGACGCAGTAAAAAGCAACTCGGGACGGCTTGGCCGCTTAGAAGCGGCGCACGACCACGAGCACGCAGGACATTAACAACCGTTTGAAAGGAAACATTATGAATGACTGGGTAAAGGCAGCACTAGTTCGCGCAATTAAGACGGCAGCACAAACCGCTGTTGCACTTATCGGCACAAATGCAATCGGAATTACCGGCGTTGACTGGGTGGCCGTTGCTTCCGCGGCAGCTCTCGCGGCTGTTGTATCCCTGCTCACCTCTATTGCAGGTATTCCAGAGGTACGCGAGGGAAAGTCACCACTGGAGGGCAGATAATGGCTGATTTTTCGGGTGAGATTACCGCCGACGTTTGGGCACCTACATCGGCGTTTGACTCGGGACGCGGTGGGCATAGCGTCCAGTACATAGTAGTACACCATGAAGCGGCTGTCGGTTTGACGGCCGCTTCTTTGTCCTCGATGTGGTCGCGTATGCAATCGCAGTCCGCGCATTACTCGGTAGACGGTGACGGCGTAATCGCTCAACACGTTTACGAGAGCGATACGGCTTGGGCGTGCGGCAACTGGACGGCTAATCAGTCGAGCATTTCGATTGAGCATGCGAACAACTCCACGAACCCGTGGACGGTATCAGAAGCAACACTAGAGAGCGGCGCACACCTCGTGGCCGCTCTTCTTGTTAAGTATGGCTTAGGATATCCACGTTGGGGCGGCAACGTTCGCCCGCACTCGCAGATTGTGGCCACGGCGTGCCCTGGCGAGCTTGCACATTCGCAGAACGCGCAATACATGAGCCGCGTTTGCTACTGGTACGAGGTTATGACTGGCACACGATCCATTGAGGAACGCGGCTGGCATACCGACGGCAAAGGCTCATGGTGGTATCAGACGGGCGCAACGTCCGACGATTACGCGACAGGCTGGCTTAAAGTTGGCGACGGCTGGTATTACTTCAACGAGTCCGGCTGGATGTTGACTGGCTGGGTATTTGCTTCTTGGAGCGGCTCGGAGAAGTACTGGTGGTACTTCGGCGATGACGGCGCATTGCAGTTCGATAAGTGGCTTGAATACAACAACGGCTGGTATATGCTCATGTCCGACGGTCGCATGGCCACTGGTTGGCAGGAGCGCGACGGTAAACGTTATTACCTTGACGAGACAGGCCGCATGGCCACAGGCTGGCTAAAGCTGGATAACGACTGGTATTACCTGCGTTCCGACGGCTCGTGTGTAGTCGATGGTTTGTATGAGGTCGGCGCGGGCAATATTTCCGCGTTCGATAAAGACGGCCGTTTGCTCACAGGTGACATCACAGTCACAACTAACGACGACGGCTATATCTCGGGCGTTAAGTAATACGTCTAGAGCTGCTCGGAAGAGTGCAAGACTAGACTTGTAACCCCTCTCGCTTCGGCGGGAGGGGCTCTTTTGCGTTGATGATGACGGAGATTGGCGACAAGCCAACGCGACCGCTCGAATTGTGTCGTATGCACTCCACGAACGAGGAATCGAGACTGACTGGATCAGTGGAGCTGACAATCTAGTCCCAAAACAATAAACGCAACAATTTGCCTTCATCTACATCAAGATGAAGGCTTTTTTGATGGGCAAATATTCCACTCTGTAATTTGCGTGCCTTAAAACGGCTTACAACAAGCCGTTTACCAGCACAAACGCAAACGCTAGAAATTAGCCGCTTTTCGCGGGAATTCCTCGATTTTCGCGCCCGTGTCCTTGCTTTCGCCTAGTGCCGACGCTAGAGGGTTTCGTGCCTTCTCTAATTGCTCGGTTGTGGTGTCGGCATAGCGCATTGTCATGTTGATATCCGCGTGTCCGAGAATGTCCTGCGCTGTCTTTGGGTCGGTTGCGCGAACGGCAATCGTCGCGAACGTGTGGCGCAAGTCATGGAACACCGGGCGGCGTTTCTGCGTGCCCATGAGTCCCCATTCTTTCGCGTGTTGTTGCCACCACTTGGAAAGCGGGCTTGGGTGTAGGTAGTGGCCTTCGACATCGCCACAAACAAACATTGCAGGCTCGAACGAAATACCGCAAAGCATACAATCTTCTAACAGCGACGCGCGGCGTTCTTTGAGGATAGCCGCAAGGCTCGCGGGAATTGGTATGCGACGCTCTTTGTTCGTCTTAGGCAGCTTGACGTACGTTCCGCCTTCTTCAATACTCACCGCCTGGCGTACGTTGATGTATTCGCTTCCTGGCGTAAGCTCAACGTCGCACCAACGCAAACCGCATATCTCGCCGCGACGCATGCCGGTATAGTATGCGAGGTAACACGCCACGACGTAAGGCGTTTTTTCTAGGTTCTCAAGCATAAACAACAGCTTCTTACGCGACGGCTCGTCTAGCGGGTTTGGTGGCGGCAGTTGGCGTTTAGGTGGCTTGATTGCCGCGCAATAGTCCCACTCGATATCACGAACGGCGACAGCTTGTCGCACGCAGTGATGAAGCACGTTAAATGTTTTCTTGATCGTGTTATTACTCAGTCCGCGCTCGGTGAGCCATTGTATAAAGCTCTCGACTTCGGCAGTTGTTATCTCGCCGATTTTCTTTTCGCCGAAATACTGGTCGAGGTAGTTTAGGCTTGTTTTATAGCCTGCGGCGGTACGTCCTTCGATGTGTCCCATAGCTTGTAGGGTTGCATAGTGAGCACGACAATACGCATACAGTGTCATCGTTGCGCCGTTGCTTGTGCCTTTATCCGAGATATTGAGCTTCCGCGCCCATGCCGCGGCGTACTCTTCAGCTGCTTTCTTGCCGCGGTTATCCTCTTCGTTGCATTCATACGGTGTAGTCTTTTGTTTCTCGTGGCGTTTGCCGTTAACAAACCACACGACACGGGCGCACCAGTTCCCGTTTACCTTCCTAACGTATAGTTGCATTGTTTATATATCCTCTCTCGGGAATTATTCCAAAAACATTCCAAAATAATTCCAAAAACTGTAACGCTAGTGTAACACCCCGTGTTTTGGAAAGTCGCAGTTAACGAGGTCAACGCCGATTTTTCACAATTCGTTTTGTCGCATAAATACCCGAATGTCGCACTTTGGGCACTTCTCGTAAAGCGGGGGTCATCAGTTCGATCCTGGTTGCTGGCACCATCAACTATTAATAGCCGCCTTGTGCGGCTATTTTTATGCCACGAGTGTCTATTTATTGCTTCTGTTAAGCAGTTTTCATTACGTACGAGTAAACTAGCGCTATACGATAGTTTGTACAAAATTAGTAAAGTTGTGGCTGATTGGATAATTATGACTTTTCCTGAACCTCCGTACTTCTTAAGTAATCGCGATTGGTATACAACGCCAGAAGATGAAGGTATCGATGATTTCTTTTTTGAAGATGGTCGTGGATATCACATTAAAGATGATGCTCCAGAAGAAGCAAAAAAGAGTTATGAAGAATTATATGACATGCTAGATATCGATTTTTCTAGAGTTTTCTCCGACTTAGCCTCTACAACCAAAAACATGTGAAACAACTACACTGTGGTGGGTATAGACAAAGTAGTAGTAATTACTAACAAAGGAGTTTTTATGGCTACTCAGAATCTCGAGCTTTTTTACAAGCCAACCTGCCCATACTGCCATAAGGTAATGTCCTTCATGGAGCAGAACAACATTGAGCTTCCTATGCATGACATTGTTGCTG
>ERZ773213.320-NODE-320-length-30085-cov-4.189477_pt1 | contig 30085 bp, 45 predicted proteins | sample MGYA00580996_ERZ773213 | MGnify/ENA primary metagenome ERZ773213 (study PRJEB29015, sample SAMEA2738152) | human oral metagenome | biome: human oral; feature: human-associated habitat; material: saliva | place: China | collected 2197 ...
TCCATTAGAGGATGAAAAACGTGTTGCGGCAATGTTGCACCATGCGGATTTATTAGTGACCGCTTGGGATGGTGAACAATTAGTGGGCGTGGCACGTTCCGTGACGGATTTTGCCTACTGCTGTTATTTATCTGATTTAGCGGTTGATGAACAATATCAAAAACAAGGTATCGGCTTGCAGTTAATTGAACACACTAAACAAGCCTTGCATCCACAAGCAAAAATCGTATTATTAGCAGCACCACAAGCAGTAGAATATTATCCGCATATTGGATTTACGCAGCATATGAGTGCGTGGACGAAGAGTTAAAAAACGTTTGGGAAAGTGACCGCACTTTAGATTTAAATAGTCCCTTTCCTGGAATGTGTAGAGGCATAAAAATGAAAAAATGGCTTTTTCTTGCATTAATAACATTACCTTTAGCAGGTTGTGGTACCTTGTCGACCTTAGATCAATCTAAGCCTTATAGTGGTATTCAACAGGATATGGAATTGATGGAACCTTGTAAGAACGTAGGTTGCGCTGGGCTTGTTATACTTACTCCACTTGCAATTATTGATTTTCCATTCAGTTTCGTTGGGGATACATTAATGTTACCCGTTAAGGGTATTCAAAATTTAATTCAAGATTAGGCGCTGCAGTGTTGTGAGCATGTTAGTGACGTCCTGTTAAAATGTATCAATAAGAGAGAGTAAGTAGATAAACTAGAGGCATACTAATTTTATTAATTAGAGTGGGATTTCCCACCATTAACCATTTCAAAAATAACGGTGGGATAATCCCACCCTATAACAGGAGAAAACAATGTCAGTAAAAGGCGACATCGGTGTTATCGGCTTAGCCGTAATGGGGCAAAACCTCATTTTAAATATGAATGATCATGGCTTTAAAGTCGTGGCATATAACCGTACCACTTCAAAAGTGGATGAATTTTTACAAGGTGCAGCAAAAGGCACCAATATTATCGGCGCATACTCTTTAGAAGATTTAGCTTCTAAATTAGAAAAACCACGTAAAGTGATGTTAATGGTGCGTGCAGGTGATGTAGTTGATCAATTCATTGAGGCATTACTGCCACATTTAGAAGAAGGCGACATTATTATTGATGGCGGTAACTCAAACTATCCAGACACCAACCGCCGCGTGGCAGCATTACGTGAGAAAGGTATTCGCTTTATCGGTACAGGTGTTTCTGGTGGTGAAGAAGGTGCGCGTCATGGGCCATCTATTATGCCGGGTGGTAATGAAGAAGCATGGCCATTTGTAAAACCTGTGCTACAAGCTATTTCAGCCAAAACTGACAAAGGCGAAGCTTGCTGTGATTGGGTGGGCAAAGATGGCGCAGGCCATTTCGTGAAAATGGTGCATAACGGCATCGAATACGGAGATATGCAATTAATTTGCGAAGCCTACCAATTCTTAAAAGAGGGCGTGGGCTTGTCTGATGATGAGTTAGAAGCCACTTTCAAAGCATGGCGTAATACTGAATTAGATAGTTACTTAATTGACATCACTGCCGATATTCTTGGCTATAAAGATGAAGACGGTAGCCGCCTTGTAGATAAGATCTTAGACACCGCAGGGCAGAAAGGTACAGGTAAATGGACGGGTATCAATGCGCTTGATTTTGGTATTCCATTAACGTTAATTACTGAATCTGTGTTTGCACGTTGTGTATCAGCCTTTAAAGATCAACGCGTTGCGGCAAGCCAATTATTCGGCAAAACCGTAGGTAAAGTGGAAGGTGATAAAAAAGAATGGATTGAAGCAGTGCGTAAAGCGCTATTAGCGTCAAAAATCATTTCGTACGCACAAGGCTTTATGTTGATTCGTGAAGCGTCTGAAAACTTCAACTGGAACATCAACTACGGTAACACAGCATTATTATGGCGCGAAGGCTGTATTATCCGTAGCCGTTTCTTAGGCAATATTCGCGATGCGTACGAAGCAAATCCAGATTTAATCTTCTTGGGTTCTGACCGCTATTTCAAAGGTATTTTAGAAAATGCGATGGGCGAATGGCGCAAAGTGGTGGCAAGATCGATTCAAGTGGGTATTCCAATGCCATGTATGGCATCAGCTATTACTTTCTTAGATGGCTACACGTCAGCTCGCTTGCCAGCAAATCTTCTGCAAGCTCAGCGTGACTACTTCGGGGCACACACTTATGAACGTACCGACAAGCCTCGCGGCGAATTCTTCCACACTAACTGGACAGGTCGCGGTGGTAATACCGCATCTACCACTTATGATGTGTAAACCTAAAAACGCATGATAAACTCACCGCACTTTGTTCGCATAAAGTGCGGTTTATTTTTACCTTATTTTGGAGAAACCTATGTTACCTCAATCACGCTTAGATAAAATTTCAGAAATGGAAAACCTTCTCAATGAAGCAGAGAGTTTCTTAGCCGACGCAGAACAATTTCTTGAAAAATGGCAGGCTTTCTTACCAAAAATGAAAACCTTAGAACACTATTATTTTGATGGTGACTGGCGAGAAGATTATCAAGCTTATGAGGACGGTAAAATCCCAGAGGATATGCCTTGTGGTGTATTAAGTGAAGATTTAGTATTTAATGCGAGTACAGGACACCATGGATTGGCGATTGAATATTTGAAAGTGGTTGCGAAAGTATTAGATCAAGCTAAGGATTAACATTCAATATATTTAATTGTTCAAAAAAACATCAAAAAAAGCATATTTCTGAACTTCATTCATCTCCGTTTGTCTTATGGAGTACTATCAATATGGATAGTTTTATATGTTAAACACGGAGAGATCCTATGAAATTAATTGGAAAATCACTTATTATCGCAATGGCTGTTATTTCTCTTGCAGCATGTGGAAATATGAACCGCACTCAGAAAAATACAACAGCTGGCGCCGCTATCGGTGGTGCTGCAGGCTATATGCTTGGTGGTAATGCCGCAACCACATTAGGTGGTGCCGCATTAGGTGGCGTAATCGGTAGCCAAGTCAATAAATAGTCAAAAAAATAACCGCACTTAATAAGTGGCGGTTATTTTTTTATTATTTCTCATCTGTTTTTTCTGTGCTTGGTTTACGGCGTTTACCAATGTTTTTCGTATCTTTATGACGCAGTTTGGCTTTCTTCTTCACCTCTGATTTTTTCTTTTCTTCACGTTTTTCTTTAATACGCGCTTTTTGCTTTTTAGACATGGATTTTACTTCACCATCTTTCGGTGGTTTAGTACGAGGCTCTAATCCTTCTAAAATACGTGCTTTCAACAGTTCTCCCGTATAGCGTTTAATTTTACCGAGCAATTTGTAATCATGTGCTTCCACAAAAGAAACGGCAGTACCCTTTTTCCCTGCACGAGCTGTACGACCAATACGATGTAAATAGGTATCTGCACTATAAGGCAAATCAAAGTTCATGACATGCGTCACATCATCAATATCAATCCCGCGAGCAGCCACATCAGTGGCCACTAACACAGTGACAATCCCGGATTTCAATTTATCAATGGCATTATTACGTTGCGTTTGTGCCATATCACCTTCTAGATAAGTAGAACGAATACCACGTTTACGCAAGGTTTCAGAAAGCTCACGCACATCTTCACGACGACGGACAAACACAATGCCGCGACTCACTTTCTCGGTTTCGATAAAACGCGCAAGCAACTTGATTTTATGTTCATTGCTATCGGCGTGATAATACCACTGGTTGATTTTCTTACGCTCACGACGGCTTGGTTCGGCATCGATTTTTACGGGATCATTCAATAAGCGTTCTGCAAAATCAACTAATAACTCCCCTTCTAATGTCGCTGAGAAAAGGAGCGTTTGTTTACGCCAACGCGTTTCAGCGGCAATTTTCTCCGCATCTTGGCCAAAGCCCATTTGCAACATGCGATCTGCTTCATCAAAAATCAGCATTTCTACCGCACGACAATCAAAGTTTTCTTCTTTGATGTATTGCAATAAACGTCCCGGCGTTGCCACCACGATATCCTGATTTGAATTAAATACTTCCCCATGATTTTGATATGCCACACCGCCAGTAATGGTTGCAATCTTCAAATGCGTGAATTGCGCCAGTTCTTCTGCTTGTTCTGCAACCTGCATCGCCAGCTCACGAGTTGGCGTTAAAATTAAAATACGAGGCGCCCCTGGTTTACGACGTGGATAATCCAATAAATGCTGAATTGCCGGCAATAAAAATGCGGCCGTTTTACCCGTACCTGTTGGTGCAGAGCCGAGCACATCACGCTCTTCCATGGCAGCCGGAATCGCTTCTAATTGAATGGCTGTTGGACGGGTGTAGCCTTTCTTTTCTAAGGCTTTTAATAATTCGGGGGACAGGTCGAATTCTTCAAATGGGGATAAATTCATTATTTTGCGTTAATTTGTTAAAATTGGGGCTGATTATACCTGAAAGTGCGGTCATTTTCCGCAAGATTTTATGAGCAGCTTTACCTTCAAACAATTCCATATTAATCAACAACATTGTGCAATGAAAGTCGGCACTGACGGCATTTTACTGGGTGCTTGGGTGGATGTGTCTGATTGTCAGCGTATTCTTGATATGGGAACTGGCACAGGCTTGGTTGCACTAATGTTCGCCCAACGAAGTCATGAGCATTGCCAAATTGAAGCCGTTGAACTTGATCCCCTTGCAGCACAACAAGCACAAGAAAACTTCCAGGCCTCGCCATGGCACAATCGTCTTCATTTAACACAGCAAGATGTGCAAACCTATTGCCAACAAACAGCATATCAATTTGATTTAATTGTGGCTAATCCGCCTTATTTTGCACAAGGCGTTGAATGTAAAAATGATGAGAGAGCGCTTGCCCGTTATGTTCAACAAAGCCATTTAGATTGGTTAAATTGGGCGGCGAGTTGTTTATCCGAAAAAGGAAAGATCAGTTTTGTCTTGCCTTATGAAGCGGGAAAAACATTGATAAATTCAACCGCACTTTATTGCATCAAACAGACTGATGTCATTACAAAAATAGGGAAAGATCCACAACGGATGTTACTCACGTTTAGCCGAGAGCATTTACCACAGGTAAAAGATAGCTTGGTGATTTATGATGAAAACAATCAGTACACAGAAGCATTTATTGCATTGACGAAGGCATTTTATTTAAAAATGTAAGGGCATATTACTATGCCCTTTTTTATTGATGTGATTAGTGGTTTTCTGCTTTGACGAGTCTCGTCCAGTTGTAATAACCATATAATGAGTTAAGTAAGTAAGCACTATACATTAAATACATCGCTGGCTGACCGTTCCAAAGCCAAATGGAAAGCACATTTAAGACAATCCATAATAACCATTGCTCACGATAACGCAAAATCATCAATAATTGCGCCGCTACAGTGATAATTGTGGTTAAACCATCTAGCGTTGTAGAACTCCCACCTGCGGCTTTTAAAGCCTGTACAAAACAGAGGGTACCAATTCCAACACTCACAAGCAAAATTGCCCAACCTTTTGGAGTCAAGGCTTTGGCAATTACACTTTCACCACCATTATCGTTTTGCATGTTTTGTTTCCACATGAAATACCCGATAAATTGTGATGGGATATATACATAGAGCGCAGTATTCATTTCACCAAGAAAATTGCTTCCCCAGGAGACATAAAAATAGGTATAAGCAAAAATAAGCCCAAAGAAATAGTTACTAATTTTTCCTTTACTCACAAATACTACACAGAGAATACCTGCAATCCCCGAAATCATGCCTAATGGGCTATCCGGCATAAGAACATAAGCAATAATTTGTGCTGCAAGGAAAATAACTACCCATGCCACTTCAAAAGGCTTCCAACCTGATAAAAATTCTTCTTTAAGTCGTTCTGTCCAATTCATGGAACACTCCTGTTTTATGAAAAAGTACGTCATTTTTACACCGCACTTTTTTAAAGTAAAGCTTAGGTGACATTTAATTTAATTATTGTGAGAAAAATCACACTTTATTTTTCATGCTTTTAGATGTCCATGCCTTGCTTTCCCTTATAATCAGACTACAATATCGGCCCATTTTAAGAGATTCATTAAGAGGAAGATGATGTCATTTGCAATCGGTCAACGCTGGATTAGCGAAACAGAAAATAACCTCGGATTAGGGATGATTACCGCCTTAGATTTCCGCTCGGTTACCCTTCACTTTCCTGCCACAGATGAAACCCGAATTTATGCGGTGGCACAAGCGCCATTAACTCGAATTGTGTTGAATAAAGGAGAACAACTTCATCACCAAACAGGTTGGCAAGGTGAAGTCCTTGATGTTCAAGAAATGAATGGTCTCTTATTTTATTTAGTCAAAAATGCACAAGGTGAAGACATTATCGTCAATGAAAAAGAACTTTCTCCGATAATTTCTTTTAGCCAAGCGAAAGATCGCCTCTTTTCATCACAAATTGATCGTAGTGAACATTTTGCGTTGCGCTATCAAACCCTTCTGCATCAACAAGCTCAATTTCAATCGCCTTTGCGTGGCTTACGCGGTAATCGTGCGGGTTTAATTCCTCATCAGCTTCATATTGCGCAAGAGGTAGGAAATCGTATCAATCCTCGTGTACTTTTAGCAGATGAAGTGGGGTTGGGTAAAACAATTGAAGCAGGCATGATTTTGCAGAACCAGCTTTTTGCTGAAAAAGTACAACGTGTATTAATTATTGTACCGGAAACCTTGCAACATCAATGGCTTGTCGAAATGCTTCGTCGTTTTAATTTACATTTTTCATTATTTGATGAAGAACGTTGTGAAGATTTTGCTGAACAAGCGATCAATCCATTTAGCACGGAAAGCTTAATTATCTGTGCATTAGATTGGTTGAAAGCTCACCCTCATCGCGTACAACAAGCCATTGAAGCTGAATTTGACTGTTTAATTGTCGATGAAGCACATCATTTAGCTTGGTCTGAAAATGTGCCGAGTGCTGCTTATTTATTAGTAGAACAATTAGCTAACGCTATTCCGTCCGTTTTATTACTCACCGCAACGCCTGAACAACTGGGTTTGGAAAGCCATTTTGCACGATTACGCTTGCTTGATCCTGAACGTTTTTATGATTACCAAGCATTCTTGAAGGAACAGGAAAATTATCAACCTGTTGCGGATGCCGTGCAATCTTTACTCTCAGAGAAGCCGCTAAATGCGGTCGAAAAAAATCATATTTCTGATTTACTCAATGAGCGAGATGTAGAACCATTATTCAAAGCTTTTGCCTGCCATAATGATGAGGAAAAGCAAGCTGCGAGACAAGAGCTCATTGAAAATCTCGTCGACAGACATGGCACAAGCCGTATTTTATTTCGCAATACACGCCAAGGGGTGAAAGGTTTCCCTCACAGGGTTTATCATCAAGTAACGATTGATGCGGCTGAAGTAGATGAAAAAATTCATTGGTTAATTGATTTTCTAAAATCACACCGAAATGAAAAAATCTTAGTTATTTGTAAAACAGCACAAACAGCAATTCAACTTGAGCAAATTTTACGAGAAAAAGAAGCCATTCGCAGTGCTGTTTTCCATGAAAGAATGTCAATCATTGAACGAGATCGCGCGGCGGCTTATTTTTCTGATACCAATGACGGTGCACAAGTTTTACTGAGTTCTAGCATTGGTTCTGAAGGACGAAACTTCCAATTTGCTTGTCATCTCGTACTCTTCGATTTACCAGAGAATCCTGACTTACTTGAGCAATGTATTGGCCGTTTAGATCGTATTGGACAAACGCGAGACGTACAAATTTATGTACCCTGCCTCGTAAACTCTGCGCAGCAAGATTTAGCGCGTTGGTATCATCAAGGTTTAAATGCCTTTGAACAAACTTGCCCTATTGGTATGGCATTGTTTGAACAATATGAATCGTTACTAAAAGTGCGGTCAGAAAATAAAGTAGATTTTGAGCAACTCATTATCCAAACGCAAAAACAAGCAAAAGCATTGCGCTTAGCCTTAGAGAAAGGGCGTGATCGTTTGTTAGAATTAAATTCTAATGGTGGAGAAAAGGCACAACGACTTGCGGCAGAAATCGCTCAAACAGATAATTCCCCACAATTAGTCGATTTTACACTGAATTTATTTGATATTATTGGTGTAGAACAAGATGATTTAGGTGAAAACAGTATTGTTATCACACCAACGGGCACCATGCTTGTTCCTGATTTTCCTGGATTAAAAGAAGAAGGAGTTACAGTAACCTTTGACCGACAACTTGCTCTTGCGCGTGAAGAATTAGAATTTCTTACCTGGGATCACCCAATGATACGCCAAGGTATTGATTTGATCGCTTCTGGTGACATTGGCAAAGCAGCAATGGCATTATTAGTTAATAAACAGCTGCCTGCTGGCACGCTGCTGGTTGAATTGATTTATATGATTGAAAGCCAATCACCAAAAGGTTTGCAACTGAATCGTTTTCTTCCGCCTACACCTGTTCGCTTATTACTGGATAGCAAAGGAAACGATCTCGCCAGACAAGTTAATTTTGATACATTGCAAAATAAACTTAAGCCGCTAGGTAAAGACATTGCGAATAAAATGGTCAAAATGGCTCGTCCCAATATTTAGCAATTAATTAAACTAGGCGATCACAAAATGACTGAAGTCTCACAAGCTCAAATTCAAGAAGCCAGTAAATTAGCAGACCAAACATTGAGCACTGAACTCAATCGACTTATAGCCTTGAAAGCAGTAAATAAAAATATTCGCCAGGCGGAAATTGATGTATTAGAAAAACAACGCGTGCTTTCTCTGGAAGAGTTAAGTAAAGCAAGCTGGCGATTAGATAGCCTTCGGGTAATAGTGACAAACAAGGAATAATATGGCACTTATTGAATACCATCCCCCTTTAGAACCGTATTTAGATATTATTTACCAAGATAATCATATCTGTGTGGTAAACAAACCAAGCGGTTTACTTTCAGTTCCTGGTAATCAACCTGAATACTACGATAGTGCAATGAGTCGAGTAAAAGAGAAATTTGGATTTTGTGAACCTGCACACCGATTAGATATGGCCACAAGTGGGATTATTCTATTTGCATTAAGTAAAGCGGCAGATAAAGAGTTGAAACGTCAATTCCGTGAACGTGAGCCAAAGAAATATTATCAAGCTTTAGTATGGGGACACTTAGAACGAGATAATGGGGAAATTAATCTTCCTATGATTTGTGATTGGGAAAATCGCCCTCGCCAACGCATTGATTTTTTATTTGGCAAAAGAGCGGTCACTTTTTATGAAGTTTTAGAACGGTTACCAACTAACTGTACTCGAGTGAAACTGACTCCAATCACAGGACGTTCGCATCAACTTCGTTTACATACGCTCGCGCTTGGACATCCCATTTTAGGGGACAAGTTTTATTCTCACCCACAAGCTAAATCGATGTCACCTCGCTTATGCTTACATGCAGAAGAACTTACGATTACGCACCCGATCACAGGTGAAAAAATGACATTCAGAGCTAAAGCTGAATTTTAGGAAAACAAGATATAAAAAAGACTCACATCAGTGAGCCTTTTTATTTTATAACAAATTATTATTCCGCTGCTGCTTCTGCAACTTCTGGACGATCAACTAACTCAATGTATGCCATTGGAGCGTTGTCACCTGCACGGAAACCACATTTTAAGATACGGGTGTAACCACCTGCACGTTGAGCAAAACGTGGACCTAATTCATTGAATAATTTCGCAACAGTTTCGATGTTACGAGTACGAGCGAATGCTAAACGACGGTTTGCAACGCTATCTTCTTTTGCTAATGTAATTAACGGTTCAACTACACGACGTAATTCTTTAGCTTTTGGTAAAGTAGTCTTGATGATTTCATGACTAACTAAAGCACTTGCTAAGTTACGGAACATCGCTTGGCGATGGCTGCTATTACGGTTTAGTTGACGACCACTCTTACGATGGCGCATGATCTTATCCTTCTCAGAAAAATCTTAACCTATGACCAAACTAGTCTTCAGCAATACTTGCTGGTGGCCAATTCTCAAGGCGCATACCAAGTGACAAGCCACGTGAAGCGAGAACGTCTTTAATTTCAGTAAGAGATTTCTTACCAAGATTAGGCGTTTTTAATAACTCAACTTCTGTACGTTGTACTAAGTCACCGATATAGTGAATTGTTTCTGCTTTCAAACAGTTAGCAGAACGAACTGTCAACTCTAAGTCATCAACAGGACGTAATAAAATCGGATCGAATTCCGGTTTTTCTTCCTTGACTTCAGGTTGACGAACATCACGCAAATCAACGAATGCATCGAGTTGCTCTGCTAAAATTGTTGCAGCACGACGAATTGCTTCTTCCGGATCAATAGTCCCGTTAGTTTCTAACTCGATAACTAGTTTATCTAAGTCAGTACGTTGTTCAACACGTGCTGCTTCAACATTGTAAGCAATACGGTCAACCGGGCTATAACAAGCATCCACTAATAAACGTCCAATTGGACGATCTTCATTTTGTGAATGAGTACGAGCAGATGCAGGTACATAACCTCTACCACGTTGAACACGAATACGCATATTAATAGATGCACTTTCGTCTGTTAAGTGACAGATTACATGTGATGGATTAACAACCTCAACATCACCGTCATGGGTGATATCAGCTGCAACAACAGGGCCAATTCCAGATTTATTTAATGTCAGAATAACATCATCTTTATTCTGTACTTTAACCGCTAGACCTTTAAGGTTTAAAAGAACTTCAAGAATATCTTCCTGAACACCTTCTTTACTACTATATTCGTGCAATACGCCATCAATTTCTACTTCAGTTACAGCACAACCTGGCATTGAAGACAGAAGGATACGACGTAATGCATTCCCTAGAGTATGACCAAAGCCACGCTCTAACGGTTCTAAGATCACCTTAGCATGAGTAGAGCTAATTTGCTCGATATCTACTAAGCGTGGTTTTAAAAATTCTGTAACAGAACCCTGCATTTTATCCTCTCTTTGCTCTTAAGCTTAACTATTATTTAGAGTAAAGCTCAACGATCAGATGTTCGTTAATGTCTGCTGATAAATCAGAACGTTCAGGAACACGTTTGAACACACCTTCCATTTTCGCAGAATCAACTTCTAACCAAGTTGGTTTTTCTCTTTGTTCTGCTAATTCTAATGATGCTTTAATACGTGCTTGTTTTTTAGATTTCTCACGAACAGCAACGACATCATTTACAGAAACTTGGAAAGATGGGATATTTACAACACGACCATTTACGACAATCGCTTTGTGGCTCACTAATTGACGAGCTTCTGCGCGAGTTGCAGCAAATCCCATGCGATAAACAACGTTATCCAATCTACCTTCTAATAATACTAGTAAGTTTTCACCAGTATTACCTTTTAAACGGTTTGCTTCTTTATAGTAGTTACGGAATTGACGTTCTAAAATACCATAGATACGACGAACTTTTTGTTTTTCACGTAATTGACTACCATAGTCAGACAAACGCGGTTTACGAGCACCGTGTTGACCTGGTGCTGTATCAATTTTACATTTTGAATCAATCGCACGCACACCTGATTTAAGAAATAAATCAGTGCCTTCACGACGGCTGAGCTTGAGTTTAGGGCCCAAATATCTTGCCATTTTCTTTCTCCAACTATCCTATTACGCCATTAAACACGACGTTTTTTCGGTGGACGACAACCGTTATGAGGAATCGGAGTCACATCAGTGATGTTCGTGATACGGAAACCCGCTGCATTTAATGCACGGATTGTTGATTCACGACCCGGACCCGGACCTTTAACCATAACTTCCAAGTTCTTTAAGCCGAATTCTTTAACGATTTCAGCACAACGTTCTGCAGCAACTTGTGCAGCGAACGGGGTAGATTTACGAGAACCACGGAAACCTGAACCACCTGCTGTAGCCCAAGCTAAAGCATTACCTTGACGGTCAGTAATGGTAACGATTGTGTTATTGAAAGATGCGTGAATGTGTGCTACGCCATCTACAACTTGTTTTTTTACACGTTTACGTGCACGAACTGGTGTTTTAGCCATTCTTTATTTACCCCGACTATTTTTTGATCGGCTTACGTGGACCCTTACGGGTACGCGCATTAGTTTTAGTACGTTGACCACGTACCGGTAAACTACGACGATGACGTAAACCACGGTAACAACCTAAGTCTAAAAGACGTTTGATGTTTAGTGTTACTTCACGACGTAAGTCACCTTCAACGGTAAATTTACCAACTTCGTCACGCAGTTTGTCAATCTGCTCTTCAGACAATTCGCTGATCTTAACATCTTCAGCAATACCCGCTGCAGCACAAATGCTTTTAGAACGAGTTTTACCGATACCGTAAATTGCAGTTAAAGCGATTACAGCGTGTTTGTGATCAGGAATGTTAATGCCTGCAATACGGGCCACTATGCACTCCTATTATTTTAACTAATTTGGTATTCTGATCTTGAAAAGCCCGTTTTCAGGATACTCAAACAGAGTGTCAAGGAAATAAATGAGCTGAGTAGTATAATTACCCAACCGATTCTTTGCAAGAAGAAATGTTAATTAACCTTGACGTTGTTTATGTTTAGGGTCGCTGCATAATACGCGAACAACACCTTCACGTTTAACAATTTTACAGTTACGACACATCTTCTTAACGGAAGCACGAACTTTCATTGCTTATCCTTTTTACTTAAATGAACAATTACTGTCCAAAACCTTTAAGGTTTGCTTTTTTTAACGCAGATTCATATTGAGACGACATTAAGTGACTCTGAACTTGCACGATAAAATCCATAATTACAACAACAACGATTAATAAGGAAGTACCACCGAAGTAGAATTTAACATCCCATGCTGATGTCATAATGTAAGGGACTAAACATACGAACGTTACATAAAGACCGCCGATTAATGTTAAGCGGGTCATTACTTTATCAATGTAACGAGATGTTTGTTCACCTGGTCTAATTCCTGGGATAAATGCACCAGATTTTTTTAGATTATCTGCTGTATCACGTGGATTATATTGCATTGCAGTATAGAAGAAACTGAAGAAAATAATCGCTACCGCATAAACAAGAAGATATAAAGGTTGTCCAGGATTCAACAACATTGATAAGTCATTTAACCACTCAAACTTATCATTTTGACCAAACCATTGTGTCAATGTGGCAGGGAATAAAATAATGCTTGAAGCAAAAATTGCTGGCATTACGTTTGCCATATTAACTTTTAATGGTAAGTGAGTTGAATGACCACCTAAAATTTGACGTCCTTGTTGACGCTTAGCATATTCAACACGAATTCTACGTTGTCCACGTTCTACGAAGACAACAAAGTAAGTTACTGCAAAAACAATAGCAGCGATTAGTAGAAGAACTAAAGGATGCATTTGTCCTTGACGAGCTTGCTCAACTGTTTCGATGATTGCATGTGGCAACCCTGCAACAATACCACCAAAAACAAGAATTGAGATACCGTTACCAATACCTCTTTCAGTAATTTGCTCACCTAACCACATTAAGAACATGGTTCCGGTCACAAGACTCACTACTGCAGTGAAGTAAAAAGTAAAACCGATATTTGGCACTAACTGTGGCAACATATTCGGTAAACCGGTAGAAATTGCGATAGCTTGGATAGTAGCAAAAACCACCGTTGCATAACGAGTATACTTGGTGATTTTTCTTTGTCCTGCTGCGCCTTCTTTCTTCAATTCTGCTAAAGCAGGTGAAACCGTAGCAAGCAATTGCATTACGATAGATGCCGAGATATACGGCATAATACCTAATGCTAAAATTGATGCTCGGCTCAATGCACCACCAGAGAACATGTTTAACATATCAATGATGGTGCCTTTTTGTTGTTCAACTAATTGAGCTAGCACGGCGGCATCAATACCAGGAAGCGGAATAAAAGAACCAATACGATAAACGATAAGTGCACCTAATACAAAAAGCAATCTGCTTTTTAGTTCACCAGTACCACTATTAGTACTTCTGCTTTGATAACCTGGTTGTTTAGCCATTTGCTAATTATTCCTCAACTGAACCGCCAGCAGCTTCGATCGCTGCTTTTGCACCTTTAGTTACACGTAAACCACGTACAGTAACTGCAGATTTCACTTCACCAGCTAAGATAACTTTAGCGAATTGAATATCTTTAGTTAAAATGTTTGCAGCTTTTAATGCTTCTAAAGTGACAACATTTCCTTCAACTTTTGTTAATTCGTTTAAACGAACTTCAGCAGTTACAGCTGATTTCATTGAAGTGAAACCAAATTTTGGTAAACGACGGTATAATGGCATTTGACCACCCTCGAAACCACGACGAACACCGCCGCCAGTACGAGATTTTTGACCTTTATGACCACGACCACCAGTTTTTCCTAAACCTGAACCAATACCACGACCAAGGCGTTTTGCACTGTGCTTAGCACCTTCAGCCGGAGATAGAGTATTTAAACGCATTCTCTTACTCCTCCACTTTAACCATGTATGAAACTTGGTTAATCATACCACGTACTGCCGGAGTATCGATTAACTCAACAGTATGGTGCATATGGCGAAGACCAAGACCACGCAAGGTAGCTTTGTGCTTCGGTAAACGAGCAATTGAGCTACGAACTTGAGTTACTTTAATAGTTTTAGCCATTATCAATTACCCCAAAATTTCATCAACGGTTTTGCCACGTTTAGCAGCAACCATTTCTGGTGATTTCATATTTGCTAATGCATCAATAGTTGCACGAACAACGTTGATTGGGTTGGTTGAACCATACGCTTTAGAAAGAACGTTACGTACACCAGCAACTTCTAACACTGAACGCATTGCACCACCTGCGATGATACCTGTACCTTCGCTAGCTGGTTGCATAAATACGCGAGAACCAGTGTGAACACCTTTAACTGGGTGTTGTAATGTACCTTCATTTAAAGCGACATTAATCATATTGCGACGTGCTTTTTCCATCGCTTTTTGGATCGCTGCCGGAACTTCGCGAGCTTTACCATAACCAAAACCTACGCGACCGTTACCATCGCCTACTACTGTTAAAGCAGTAAAGCTCATAATACGACCACCTTTTACAGTTTTTGATACACGGTTTACTGCGATTAGCTTCTCTTGCAGTTCACCAGCTTGTTTTTCGATGTTTGACATCTCAATTTACCTCATTAGAACTGTAGACCAGCTTCACGTGCAGCGTCCGCTAAAGTTTGGACACGACCATGATATTTAAAACCGGAACGGTCAAAAGCAACGTCTTTAACGCCTTTTGCTAATGCGCGCTCAGCAACAAGTTTACCTACTACTGCTGCGGCATCTTTATTACCGGTATATTTAACTTGCTCACGAATTGCTTTTTCAACAGTTGAAGCAGCGGCAAGCACTTCTGAACCGTTTGGTGCAATAACTTGTGCGTAGATATGACGCGGAGTACGGTGAATAACTAGACGAGTTACACCTTGCTCTCTCATCATATGACGTGCACGAGCTGCACGACGGATACGAGCTGATTTCTTATCCATAGTGTTACCTTAATTATTTCTTCTTAGCCTCTTTCATACGTACTACTTCATCAGAGTAACGTACACCTTTACCTTTATAAGGTTCAGGACGGCGATAAGCGCGAATATCTGCTGCAACTTGACCAATTAACTGCTTGTCAGCACCTTTTAAAACGATTTCTGTTTGTGAAGGGCATTCAGCAGTAATACCTGCTGGTAAAGTGTGCTCCACAGGGTGAGAGAAACCTAAGCTTAATGCAACTACGTTGCCTTTAACTTGAGCTCTGTAACCAACACCCACTAGTTGTAATTTCTTAGTGAAGCCTTCAGTAACACCGATAACCATTGCATTAACTAATGCACGAGCTGTACCCGATTGAGCATTCGCTTCAACAAAACCTTCACGTGGAGTGAAAGTAAATTGACCATTATCTTGTTTAACTTCAACTGAGTTATGAATTGTGCGAGATAACTCGCCATTTTTACCTTTTACTGTTAATAGCTGACCGTCGAGTTTAACTTCAACGCCGGCAGGAATATTAACAGGTGCCTTTGCAACACGAGACATTTTCCTACCCCTCTATTAAGCTACGTAACAGATGATCTCACCGCCTAAGCCCGCTTGACGAGCTGCACGGTCAGTCATAACACCTTTAGATGTAGAAATTACAGCAACACCTAAACCACCCATAACTTTTGGTAATTCGTCTTTACGTTTGTAAATACGAAGACCAGGACGGCTTACACGTTGGATGCTTTCTACAACCGGTTTGCCTTGGAAATATTTTAAAGTAATTTCCAATTCAGGTTTTGCACCTTCTAAAACTTTAACGCTTTCGATATAACCTTCAGCAGCTAATACGTTGGCAATTGCCACTTTTAGCTTGGAAGAAGGCATATTGATTGCAACTTTGTTCGCAGCTTGACCGTTACGAATACGAGTCAACATATCTGCGATTGGATCTTGCATACTCATTGTACTTTTTCTCCGATTCCAAAATAAAGTGGTATATTACCAGCTCGCTTTTTTAAGGCCTGGGATCTCGCCGCGCATAGCAGCTTCACGAACCTTAATACGGCTTAAACCAAACTTACGTAAAACGCCGTGAGGACGTCCAGTTTGGCGGCAACGGTTACGTTGACGACTAGGGCTAGAATCACGTGGTAAAGTTTGTAACTTTAACACTGCATTCCAACGATCTTCGTCAGAGGCATTGACATCAGAAATGATTTTCTTTAATTCTGCACGTTTAGCGAAGAATTTTTCAGCCAATTTAACGCGTTTTACATCGCGTGCTTTCATTGATTGTTTTGCCATTATAACCTGCCTTATTTACGGAATGGGAAATTAAAGGCAGCAAGTAGTGCTTGACCTTCTTCATCATTCTTAGCAGTAGTTGTGATAGTGATATCTAAACCACGTACACGATCTACTTTATCGTAATCGATTTCAGGGAAGATGATTTGTTCACGCACACCCATGCTGTAGTTACCACGACCATCAAATGATTTCGCGCTTAAACCGCGGAAGTCACGAATACGTGGAACAGCAATTGTAATTAAACGTTCAAAGAACTCCCACATACGCTCACCGCGTAGTGTTACTTTACAACCGATTGGATATCCCTGACGGATTTTAAAGCCAGCAACAGATTTACGAGCTTTAGTTACTAAAGGTTTTTGACCGCTAATTGCTGCTAAGTCCGCTACTGCGTTGTCTAGCAATTTCTTATCGGTCAATGCTTCACCCACACCCATATTCAGGGTAATCTTTTCGATTCGTGGGACTTGCATGACAGATTTGTAGCCGAATTTATTTTTTAACTCGTTTACTACTTGATCTCTGTAGTAATCATGCAGTTTCGCCATCGCATTACTCCAGTTTGTTAGATAATTTCATTGTTAGATTTGAAGAAACGTACTTTTTTGCCGTCTTCGAATCTAAAACCTACACGGTCAGCTTTGTTTGTTTTTGGATTGAAAATCGCAACGTTAGAAGCATCGATAGCCGCTTCTTTTTTCACTAAACCACCAGCTTGTCCTAAAGCAGGAACTGGTTTTTCATGTTTAGTGATGATGTTGATACCTTCAACAAACACTTTACCGTTTGGTAACACTTTAGTTACCTTGCCACGCTTGCCTTTGTCTTTACCGGCAAGTACGATTACTTCATCGTTTTGACGAATTTTTGCAGCCATTTCTCACTTCTCCTTACAGTACTTCTGGTGCCAAAGAAATGATCTTCATGAATTTCTCAGAACGAAGTTCACGAGTCACCGGTCCAAAAATACGAGTACCGATTGGTTGCTCTGTGTTATTGTTTAAAATTACACAAGCGTTACCATCGAAGCGAATGACTGATCCGTCTGGGCGACGAACACCCTTCTTGGTGCGCACAACAACTGCTTTTAATACATCACCTTTTTTAACTTTACCGCGTGGAATTGCTTCTTTTACAGTAACTTTGATGATATCACCAATAGCAGCATAACGACGGTGCGATCCACCTAGAACCTTGATACACATTACGCTGCGAGCACCAGAGTTATCGGCAACATCCAGCATAGTCTGTTCTTGGATCATATTTTATGCTCCGTTAAGTTAATAATACACCCTTGCGGGACGAACCTATCCATACCTTATAAAGATATATGGCAGATAGGTGGCGGAGTTTACCAAAATCAAGCTATAAACGCAATCAAAATTTTATACTTAAATCAGAGTGTTTAAAGTGCGGTCAAATTTTTATGACTTTTTAGCAAACTTTGGAAAGAAAAAAGCCAACGGTATAAACCATTGGCTTTTATTTTTTAACTTGTTAATTAAGCAATAACTGCTTTCTCAACAACACGAACTAAAGTCCAAGATTTGGTTTTAGAGAGAGGACGACATTCGCGAATCTCTACTACATCACCTAATTTGGCTTCGTTGTTCTCATCGTGTACGTGTAATTTAGTTGTACGACGGATAAATTTACCGTATAACGGGTGTTTTACCTTACGTTCAATAGCAACAACGAAAGATTTTTCCATTTTGTCGCTAACAACTTTACCTTGTACGCTACGAATTTTATCAGTCATTACTCACCCGCCTTCTCAGTTAAAATGGTTTTAACGCGTGCGATATCACGACGCACTTGTTTAGCCTGATGGGTTTGTTGAAGCTGACCGGTGGCTGTTTGCATACGCAATTTGAATTGTTCACCTAAAAGGTTTACTAATTCATCATTCAGCTCTTCAACACTTTTTGTACGTAAATCTTGAGCTTTCATTACATCACCGTCTTAGTTACGAAGGTAGTCTTGATTGGCAATTTAGCAGCTGCTAATGCAAATGCTTGTCTTGCGATCTCTTCAGACACACCATCCATTTCATAAAGTACTTTACCCGGTTGGATTAAGGCTACCCAGTACTCAACGTTACCTTTACCTTTACCCATACGGACTTCTAATGGTTTTTCAGTAATTGGTTTATCTGGGAAAACACGGATCCAGATTTTACCTTGACGTTTAACTGCACGTGTCATTGCACGACGAGCCGCTTCAATTTGACGAGCGGTTAAACGACCACGACCAACTGCTTTTAACCCGAATGTACCGAAGCTAACTTCAGTACCACCCGCGATACCACGGTTACGGCCTTTGTGAACTTTACGGAATTTTGTACGTTTTGGTTGCAACATTTAGCGTTTCTCCTTACTTACGACCTTTGCCACGCGGAGCCTTTTTAGGCTTGTCGGCAGGTTGTTGTTCTGATTGCGCAACTGCAGCCATTCCACCCAAAATTTCACCTTTGAAGATCCATACTTTAACGCCGATTACGCCGTATGTAGTATGAGCTTCTGCAGTGTTATAATCGATGTCCGCACGAAGAGTATGTAGAGGTACACGACCTTCACGATACCATTCAGAACGTGCGATTTCTGCACCACCTAAACGACCGCTAACTTCAACTTTGATACCTTTAGCACCTAAACGCATTGCGCTTTGTACCGCACGTTTCATAGCACGACGGAACATTACACGACGTTCTAATTGAGAAGCGATGCTGTCTGCAACTAATTTTGCATCTAATTCCGGTTTTTTCACTTCAGCAATGTTGATTTGAGCCGGAACGCCAGCGATTTGAGATACTGCGTTACGTAATTTTTCAACATCTTCACCTTTTTTACCGATAACGATACCAGGGCGAGCTGTGTGAATTGTTACACGAATACTTTTAGCTGGACGCTCAATAGTAATACGTGAAACCGAAGCGTTTGCTAATTCTTTATTTAAGAATTTGCGTACTTTGAAGTCACCGTCAAGATTGTCGGCGAAATCTTGTGTATTCGCGAACCAAGTAGAGTTCCAAGGTTTTACAATACCTAGGCGAATACCATTTGGATTTACTTTTTGACCCATTGCTATTCCTCTACTTATTAACGATCTGACACAACCACAGTGATGTGGCTAGTACGTTTTAAAATACGATCTGCACGACCTTTAGCACGTGGCATAACACGTTTCATGCTAGGACCTTCGTCAACGAAGATTTTAGCAACTTTAAGATCATCGATATCTGCACCATCATTATGCTCTGCGTTAGCAATAGCAGACTCTAATACTTTTTTCACTAAAGCCGCAGCTTTTTTGTTAGTAAAAGTTAAGATTTCTAATGCTTGCGCAACTTTTTTACCACGAATTAAATCGGCAACTAAGCGAGCTTTTTGGGCAGAAGTGCGAGCGTAACGATGTTTTGCGATAGTTTCCATCTATTTACCTCTTATTTCTTAGCTTTCTTATCTGCCGCGTGACCGCGGTATGTACGAGTCGGTGCAAATTCACCTAATTTATGGCCGATCATTTCATCAGATACATAAACAGGAACGTGCTGACGACCATTATGGACTGCGATGGTCAATCCGATCATTGAAGGAATGATCATTGAACGACGGGACCAAGTTTTGATTGGTTTTTTATCCCCGCTTTCCACCGCCTTCTCTACCTTCTTCAACAAGTGTAGGTCAAGGAAAGGACCTTTCTTGAGAGAACGTGGCATGGCTTATCCTCTTATTAATTTAAATTATTTGCCACGACGACGTACGATGAATTTATCAGTACGTTTGTTGTGACGAGTTTTCTTACCTTTAGTTTGAACGCCCCAAGGAGTTACTGGGTGTTTACCAAAGTTACGACCTTCACCACCACCGTGTGGGTGATCTACCGGGTTCATTGCAGTACCACGAACTGTAGGGCGAATGCCTCTCCAGCGGTTAGCACCAGCTTTACCCAATACGCGAAGCATATGTTCTGAGTTACCAACTTCACCGATTGTAGCAACACATTCAGCTAATACTTTACGCATTTCGCCTGAACGTAAACGTAAAGTTACGTAGTTGCCTTCACGAGCGATGATTTGTACATAAGCACCAGCAGAACGAGCGATTTGACCGCCTTTACCTGGTTTTAATTCAACGTTATGTACTGTTGAACCAACTGGGATATTACGCATTGGTAATGAGTTACCCACTTTAATTGGTGAGTTAACGCCAGATTGGATTTGATCGCCAACTGACAAACCTTTAGGTGCTAAGATATAACGGCGTTCACCATCTTTATAAAGCACTAAAGCGATGTTAGCTGAACGGTTTGGATCATATTCTAAACGTTCAACAACCGCTGGGATATCTAACTTGTTACGTTTGAAATCGATTAAACGGTAATGTTGTTTATGACCACCACCGATGTGGCGAGTGGTAATACGACCATAATTGTTACGACCACCAGTTTTAGATTTAGTATCTAGAAGAGGAGCGTAAGGTTTACCCTTGTGTAATTCAGGGTTCACGATTTTAACAACGTGACGACGACCAGCGGAGGTCGGCTTACATTTAACGATAGCCATTCTCTAATTTCCTCCGATTACTCTGCACTGTCCACGAAGTCCAAGTTTTGGCCTTCGGCTAAAGTTACATAAGCTTTTTTCCAGTCGCTGCGACGACCCATTTTGTTACCACGGCGTTTAGTTTTACCTTTAACAACCACAGTACGAACTGAGTCAACTTTTACTTCAAATAATTGAGCAACAGCAGCAGCAATTTCAGCTTTATTCGCATCTAAAGCAACTTTAAGTACAACAGTGTTAGATTTTTCAGCATTGTTAGTTGCTTTTTCAGAGATGTGCGGTGCACGTAGCACGCTTAGCAAACGTTCTTGACTCATGCTAGGATCTCCTCAATTTGTTTCACAGCGTCAACAGTAACAATCACTTTATCGAAAGCGATTAAGCTAACTGGATCGATACCTTGAACATCACGTACATCAACTTTATATAAGTTACGTGCCGCTAAGAATAGATTTTCATCTAAACTTGCTGTGATAATTAACGCATCTTCAACTGCTAAATCTTTTAATTTTTGTACTAAAACTTTAGTTTTTGGTGCATCTAATTCGAATTTCTCAACAACAACCAAACGGTCTTGACGAACTAATTCAGAAAGAATGCTTTTGATAGCACCACGGTACATTTTCTTGTTCACTTTTTGGCTGTGATCTTGTGGTTTAGCCGCGAAGGTTGTACCACCAGAACGCCAGATTGGTGATTTGATATCACCAGAACGAGCACGACCTGTACCTTTTTGACGCCAAGGTTTTTTACCTGAACCAGACACTTCAGCACGAGTTTTTTGCGCACGAGTACCTTGACGAGCACCTGCTGCATAAGCAACAACAACTTGGTGAATCAAAGCTTCGTTAAACTCACGTCCGAAGGTAGTTTCAGAAACAGTTAGTGCGTTTGCACCTACAACTTGTAATTCCATCTCTATCTCCTAGACTTATGCTTTAACTGCCGGCTTAACGATAACATCGCCATTGATAGCACCAGGTACAGAACCTTTTACTAATAGCAATTTACGCTCAGCATCTACGCGAACAACTTCAAGTGATTGAACGGTTACACGCTCAGCACCTAAATGTCCTGCCATTTTTTTACCTTTAAACACACGACCTGGAGTTTGGTTTTGACCAATAGAACCAAGTACACGATGTGATAAAGAGTTACCGTGTGTAGCATCTTGAGTACGGAAGTTCCAACGTTTAACACCACCTTGGAAACCTTTACCTTTAGAAGTACCAGTAACATCTACTTTTTTAACATCTGCAAAGATGTCAACATTGATTTCTTGACCTAAAGTGAATTCTTCACCTTCAGTACGAAATTCCCATAAACCGCGACCAGCTTCAACACCTGCTTTCACGAAATGGCCTGCTTCAGGTTTAGTTACACGATTCGCTTTTTTAGAACCAGTAGTAACTTGAACTGCAGTATAGCCATCGTTTTCAAGAGTTTTAACTTGAGTTACGCGGTTGGCTTCGATTTCGATAACGGTAACTGGTACAGAAACACCGTCTTCATTGAAGATACGGGTCATACCAACTTTACGACCGACTAAACCAATCATTGTAATAACCTCTTAATTAACCTAGGCTGATCTGCACGTCCACGCCGGCAGCCAAATCTAAACGCATTAATGCATCAACAGTTTTTTCTGTTGGCTCTACGATATCTACTAAACGTTTGTGTGTACGAATTTCGTATTGATCACGCGCGTCTTTGTTCACGTGTGGAGAAATCAACACGGTGAAACGCTCTTTACGAGTTGGTAAAGGGATTGGACCACGAACTTGTGCACCAGTACGTTTAGCTGTTTCTACGATCTCCGCAGTAGATTGATCGATCAAACGGTGATCGAAAGCTTTTAAGCGGATACGGATTCTTTGGTTCTGCATTAGACCAGAGCTCCAATAAAATTTAGCTAATAAAAAACTAACACCAATCACAATTCTAACTTCAAAATAGAAAAGGAGGTGTAAGTTACCTGTTATATAGTCTCCAAATCGGAAACATTGTTAGTATTACATATCGTAATACTCGTTTAATAAATGATTACATTAAACGGCTTTCAATATCTGAAAGCCCGTGGATATTACACAAAAACACCTAATTATGCAAGCTTTTTGTTCAATTAATTTCCACAAATAAAAAAGTGCGGTCATTTTCTCGAGTGTTTTTCACCTGAAAAAATGACCGCACTTTATATAAATAAAATTTATAGTTTGTTATCTAACATTGCAATATGTCTTGTTGCTGCAATCCAAGCGCCAACATAGCCCATAATCAAGCAGCTGACTAATAAGAAGATTAGCTCACCAACGCCTAATCCATTGAGCTCAAATGTAACCGCAAAGATATCCGTCACATACTTCACCGCTGAAGTAAAGTATCCGACAATAAGACTGCTAAACAGCGCTGCAATCAATCCGCCCAACACCGCATAAATCATGCCAGTGTAAAGATAAGGACGAAGAATGAATTGATCTGTCGCACCTAATAGTTTCATCACATCAATGCTTGCTCGACTACTATAGACATCAGAACGAATACTATTTCCGATAACAAGGAATACCGCTATAGTCATCAAAACCGTGCAGAAAATTGCCACATGCGCAAATAACCACGAAAGTGCGGTCAATTTTTCCATCCAATCGTTATCTAAACGAACTTCTTGCACCCCTTTAATTTTATTTAAATTTGCACGTAACTCAGCTCGTTTTTCTGATTCATTAAATGCTTTAGACGGCTTCACCATCACGACTGCCGGTAATGGATTGTCATCTAAAATTTCTAACTCTTCACCAAAACCAGACCAACTTTTAAATTCTTTCAAACTCTCTTGACGAGAAACATAATTTAACGATTCCACACCTTCTTGCTGACGAATTTTTTCCACCACCAAGTTAGCATCTTCTTCACTTAAATTTTTGTGTAAGTAGATTGTGAGTTCGCTTTCCGGATAAAATTGGGTCGTCGCTAAATGTAAATTTTTCCATAACAAATAGCTCACCGTTGGAATCGTTAAAGACACGGCAATGACTAAAATTGTTAGCAATGTACCAAATTTACGTTTTACCAAATCGCCCCAAACAGAACGCAAAGTATAGGCAGTTTGCACGCCAAAAGAAGCATCAATACGTCTTGTCATTTTTTATCCTTAATAGCGTAAGTAGCCTTGTTCAAGCACAAGACATGGTTTTGGTTTTTGTTGAATTAAATTGATATCGTGTGTCGCAATTAACACCGTCATGCCTAAACGATTAAACTCTTCAAACAGATTAAAAATCCCTAAAGAAAGTTCATCATCTAAGTTGCCTGTTGGCTCATCAGCTAATAAAAGTTGCGGTTTATGCACAATGGCACGCGCAATATCCACTCGTTGTTGCTCTCCACCTGAAATTTGTGGTGGCATATAATTCGCTTTACTACGTAAGCCCACACGATCTAGCGCAACCAATGCACGAGTATGCGCTTCTTTCGGGTTCATGCCAGCAATAATCAACGGCAACGCCACATTTTCTGCCACGCTACGATCCGTTAATAGACGGTAATCTTGGTGAACCATACCGATTTGACGACGTAAAAATGGGATTTCATATTTAGACAAACGCGTAATATCATGACCATTAAACCAAATATTACCGGCATTCGCCTTTTCCATTCCCATAATTAATTTAAGCAAGGTACTTTTACCCGCGCCAGAATGCCCAACAAGATAAGTCATACTTCCGACAGGCAGATGAAAATTCAACCCCTGCAAGGCCGGCTGAGTCGCACCGTGATAAGCTTTAGAGACATTTGAAAATCGAATCACTTTATTATTCCTTTTTATTCTTCATTTTCGTGAACAAACAATGCTTCAATAAATTCTTCTGCATTAAATTCGCGTAAATCTTCAATTTTTTCACCTACACCAATATAACGAATTGGTAAATTAAACTGATCCGCAATGGCGAAAATTACCCCGCCTTTTGCTGTTCCGTCTAATTTGGTTAATGAAATACCGGTTAGTCCAACTGCTTCATCAAAGAGTTTAGCTTGGCTAATCGCATTTTGTCCTGTGCCCGCATCAAGAGTTAGCATAATTTCGTGCGGTGCGGTTTCATCATATTTTCTCATGACGCGAACGATTTTCTTCAATTCATCCATGAGATTATTTTTATTTTGTAAACGACCTGCCGTATCTGCAATTAAAATATCAATGTTACGTGCTGCGGCAGATTGCATCGCATCAAAAATCACCGACGCAGAATCTGAACCCGTACTTTGTGCCACCACTGGAATATTATTACGCTCACCCCATACTTGAAGTTGTTCGACTGCTGCCGCACGGAAAGTATCCCCTGCTGCTAACATGACTGATTTACCTTCATTTTGGAATTTACGAGCTAACTTACCAATGGTGGTTGTTTTACCTACACCATTCACGCCAACCATTAAAATAACATAAGGTTTTTTAGTCGTATCAATAACTAGCGGCTGTGCGACAGGTTTTAAGATCTCCGCCATTTCAACTTTAAGTTGTTGGTAAAGTAATTCCGCATCTTGTAATTGTTTACGACTTGCATGCTCCGTTAAATTCTTAATGATCTTATTGGTTGTTGGCACGCCAATATCGGCAATCAAAAGTTGCTCTTCCAACTCATCAAACAAATCATCATCAATTTTTTTGCCTAAAAAGAAAGAGCGGAAACCGGCACCAATATTTTGCTTGGTTTTAAGTAAGCCTTTGACTAATCGACTGAAAAAGCCACCTTCACTTGATTTTTCTTGCGTTTCGGTATTGATATCTGAACGTAATTCGTCTTTAACATCGTCAACAATTTCAGATTCAATCTCCGCTTCAACCACAGGAAGATCTTCAATGACATTATCTTGTTTAATAATGCTTTCTGTTGGCTCCTCCGTAGGAAGTGCGGTAGCAATTTCTTCTGTTTTTACCGTTTCTTCGTCAATTGTTTCAATCACCGGTGTATCTAAAACAGGTTCAATATTGACCGCACTTTCAGGTGAAATCACTTCTTCTACAACAGGTTCAATATGCTCAACAACGGTATTCTCAGCTTTATCCTCTTGCAGCTGTTCCGCTAACTCCTGTAATTCTTCCTGTTCAACTTGCTCTAATTGAACGTTCCCTTCAGCGTGAACAATTTCTTCCTCAGGTGAAACATCGGCAGGTTCGACAGATGGCTCTTCAATAATTGGCTCAATTTTTTGTTCTTCTTGCTTTTTATTGCGACCAAAAAGGGAGGCCCAAAATCCACCTTTTTTCTTTTCTTCTGACATAAATTCTTCTCTTAAACACAAATCTGTAAAAAATACTGCCTATTCTAGCAAAAAATCGTCTAAACTAAGCACAATTTTCACTAAAAATCTGTTTCTTTATGAAAAAAATGCAAGTTCAAAATGCCAAAGGCGAAGTTCGAATCATCGCGGGTCTTTGGCGTGGACGAAAATTACCGGTTTTAAATGCTGAAGGTTTGCGTCCAACAGGCGATCGCGTGAAAGAAACCTTGTTCAACTGGTTGATGCCTTATATTGTGGATAGCCATTGTCTTGATTGCTTTGCAGGCAGTGGCTCACTTGGTTTTGAAGCCCTTTCTCGCCAAGCGAAACAGGTGACGTTTTTAGAGTTAGATAAAAATGTGGCAAATCAATTAAAGAAAAATTTGCAAACACTAAAAACAACGAGTGAACAAGCTCAGGTAATCAATCAAAATAGCTTAGAATTTTTAAAACAAGCGCAAAATCAACCGCACTTTGATGTGGTATTTTTAGATCCACCCTTTCATTTTGGTTTAGCTGAACAAGCAATTACCCTATTAGAGGAAAAGAATTGGCTCTTACCTCATGCGTTGATTTATGTTGAAACAGAAAAAGATAAACCGCTTAGCGTGCCTGACAATTGGCAATTACTGAAAGAGAAAACCGCAGGTATGGTGAGCTACCGCCTGTATCAAAAAGATTAGGAAATTATTATGTTAGATATTGTGTTATACGAACCTGAAATTCCACAAAATACGGGAAATATTATTCGTCTTTGTGCCAACACTGGCTTTCGCCTTCATTTGATTGAGCCACTTGGCTTTACCTGGGATGATAAAAAATTACGTCGCTCAGGTTTGGATTATCATGAATTTGCTGAAATCAAAAAACATAAAACCTTTGAAGCCTTTTTAGAAAGCGAAAAACCGAAACGTCTTTTTGCACTCACCACTAAAGGCGGCCCTGCGCATAGCGAAGTGCAATTTGAATTAGGGGATTATTTAATGTTTGGCCCTGAAACACGTGGTATTCCAATGTATATTTTGGATAAAATGCCAATGGATCAAAAAATCCGTATCCCAATGACCGCAAATAGCCGCAGTATGAACTTATCTAACTCGGTAGCTGTTGCAGTTTATGAAGCTTGGCGGCAACTTGGTTACGAAGGCGCGGTGAATTTAAATCGATAAAAAGCAATAAAATAGCTGCTTATTTTATACACAAAAACAAGCAGCTTTCTTTTTGCATTTAATTTGTGATCTCGATCACATATTTATAATTTTAAGATTCCCTTTTTACCAAAACAGCAGTATAAATAAATTACATTTAGAGAGGGATCTCGATGTACTCCACTTGATCTATCAAGATCTTGTCTTTCTTGACTCTTCAAGCAAACCTTCCCCGTAGTCCTAAATAAAGAATTGGCAATCGAATGATTTGTCGTCCGTTTTTATCCCTAAAATTTAATAATTTAATATGCAGCAAAATTAGCCTTATCTCATATTAATAAGGATGTTGGCATGAATGGGGTTAATTTTGGATTGGTCGAAACAGCAGTGGCTAAGCATGGATGCCTACAAAAAAAGTGCGGTCAATTTTGGCCGCACTTCCCATTTCTATCATTTGCAAATCACTAACTTTGTGTTGCTATTTTCTAAATAATCCGCAATTTGTTTTGGTACATCATCAGTGAAAAGGTAATCCACGTCTTTGAGCTCCCCTAATCGCACAATGGCTTGTCGAGAGAATTTCGAATGATCGGTCGCTAATAAAGTTTGACGCGAGCTTTCTATAATAGCTCGCTTTACTTGGACTTCGTGATAATCATAGTCCAATAATGAGCCATCAAGGTCGATTGCACTAATACCCAGAATCCCGAAATCTAAACGGAATTGCGAAATAAAATTAACTGTTGCCTCACCGATAATTCCCCCATCCTTACGCAAGGAACCGCCCGCCATCGTAATATCAAAGGTTTCATTTTGACGTAATAAATGAGCAGCATTGAGATTATTTGTCACAATGCGTAAACGTTCATGATTTAACAAAGCATTTGCCACGGCTTCTGGTGTCGTACCAATATCAATAAATAAAGAGGCACCATTTGGAATGCGTTTTGCCACTTCGCGGGCTATAGCACTTTTTTGGGAAGGGAAAAATTGTTTACGTTCAATGTAATCAGAGTTTTCTGCGGTAGAAGAAGGAGCGGCACCACCATGATGACGACGAATTAAATCTTGTTCTGCAAGGATATTCAGATCGCGTCGAATGGTCTGTGGGCTAACTTCCAGTTCGATAACCAGCTCTTCTGTGCTGGCATATCCTTTTAGCTTCACAAGCTCAATAATTTTCTGATGGCGTAATGATTGCTTCATATAAATGCCTATAAATTTGAATTAGCTAAACTTTTTGATATTAATTTTACTCTGCAGGAATCCCCAAACCAATCCTAAGATAAAGCCTGAAATATGAGCTGCATTGCCTATATTAATATCAAATAACGGACTAATAAAGCCAAAGAGAAGACCTACCAGTAACATTGTAAAAAAACCCTCCGGTAAGTCAAAGCTATGCGGGTGCAATTTGTCCACCACCAATACATAACCTAACACCGCATATACGACGCCAGATAGCCCGAAAAAGGCTGGACCGGTAAAGTAATTCTGTACAACGCCACTCACTGCGGCAGACACTAAGACCAATAATAAAAAATGGAAAGAACCAAATCGGCGTTCAATCGCGCCACCAAATAACCAGAACCACGAAAGATTAAATAAAATATGGGGTACCGACAAATGAACAATAGCATGGGTGAAATAACGCCATATTTCCTGATCTTCCCAAGAATAAGCAGGATAATGGAATAAATCCATAATTGGCTCTTCAAATCCTACATTCTGCAAGAGATAAATCACTGCGCAAAGTACAGTCAAAATAAACGTGATTTTTTGTGCGCTCAATGTGTGTTTCAATACTTTTCTCTCTTCTGGCAAATCGGTTTCACTATCAAATAAAGACGGCATTTGTTATATTCCTTTTTATTTTTCGTCAATCATATAAGGTTCATTATGAAAAAACAAACTATGCCGACAGGATTTAGTGGCTTCGCTTGGGGACTTGCGGCATTTTGTTTACCCATTTTACTGTGGCCTATGGCCTCTCTGCTTTCCACTGCTTTTGCGAAAAACCCAACATTAAGCGACTTTCAGATCGATCTTTTCTCGATTATCTTTTGGGTTTATCCCTTTGTTTTAGTCTTAATTGCGCGTTTACTTTATAAATTGCATCAGCATAAACCAAAACTAGCCGTAAAATTATTGCTACTAAGTGCGGTCATTTTTTACATTGTTTTAGTTTCGGTTTGCTACATTGGCTTTAATGCTTAAGAATATAAAAACAAAATCACAAACAACAAAAAGGGAGCTTTCGCTCCCTTTTACATTATGTTCCTAATAATCAAAAATA
>ERZ773213.325-NODE-325-length-29520-cov-4.663024_pt1 | contig 29520 bp, 30 predicted proteins | sample MGYA00580996_ERZ773213 | MGnify/ENA primary metagenome ERZ773213 (study PRJEB29015, sample SAMEA2738152) | human oral metagenome | biome: human oral; feature: human-associated habitat; material: saliva | place: China | collected 2197 ...
AAAAGATTGTATTTTTAGTTTTCAAGTAGATAATGTACAGAATTTAAGTATGTGATTGATTTAGTTTTCAAGGGAATAAAGTACATTATTTCGAGAAAAATTTTTTCCAGTTAACCTATAAAAACTAACGTATCCAATTGACATCTAGCTTTATTTATTGTATAATACGTGTACTTAGTAAAAAAGGAGAAAGAATGAAAAACAAAACAAAATACTTAATTACAGATTTAGATCGTACTATGATATTTTCAAAGAAATTCTACGATGATAAATTAGACATGGTTCCTGTTGAACATAAAGATGGGAATATTATTGCTTACATGACACAAAAAGCTTTAAGCATTGCTAAAGAAAATGTTTCAAATATTATTCCAGTTACGACTCGCAGTTTATCAGAGTTTCAACGGGTTGAGCCGTTTCAGAATGTTAAGTGGGCGGTAGTTGGGAATGGGTCTTTAATTCTACATAATGGAAAGCCTCTTGAGGAGTGGTCTGAACGCATTCAAAAACTAACAATGTCAATGGAGCATGAATATGCTTATTTGATTGATTGGGTTAATAAAACATTTGAAGATGAGCTAGAGCAAAAAGCGACAAAAGTTGAAAGTTTTATTTTTGCTAAGGTTAAAGAAGAATGTTTAATAAGTGTCTATCGAAAGGTTGATTCTTTAATTATTCCTAATTGGCAATTCACTATACAAAACAAAAAAATGTACATAATGCCAAAAGTAGTTAGCAAAGAACGTGCCGCAAAATTTGTCATTAGTAAACTAAAAAATAGAGGTGAGTTATTTTTTGCAGGAGACGGGATCTTAGATGTTGAGATGTTAAATTTATCATCTAAATACGAAAACGCAGAATCTTTTACTCCAGCTGAAAGTGATGCTCATGACCTTTCTACGACTAAAAATTTAACCGTTGTTTCTCCTTCTGCTCTTGGGGGAGAAATTATTTTACGAATTGTTTTTAAAAAAGGGGAAACAAAATGAAATACGAATTTAAAGACCGAAAAATGATTCACGAAGGAGGAGAATTTAATAAATTTTCTCCCCGTGAAGTATTGCAATATGCAATTGGCGGTTTGTTATACATGCCAGCTACAAGAATGAAAATTGTTCAAGATATCTTAGAAAAAAAGAATGAAGATATTAAGTCTATTTGCCTTGATTTAGAAGATTCTGTTGGTGATGATACAGTAGAAGAAGCAGTTTTGATGTTGCGCTCTACCTTGTCTAAACTATATGAAGCTGTAGAAGATAATATTTTATCTCTAAGTGATTTACCACTTATCTTTGTGCGGGTTCGCAGTCCACAACAACTAAAAGAATTAAAAGATACTTTAACTCATGAACAATTTAGTGTTTTGACTGGATTTAATTTTCCTAAATTTGACCGTAGCAACGCTGCTGAGTATTTACGAACTTTTGATGAATTGCGAAACACAGTTCCAACAAAACTTTACTTCAATCCAATTCTAGAAAGTAAGTCGATCATGTATCGTCAGAACCGAGTAAGCGAATTGAGTTATATCCAGCGGAAACTTTCTGGTTTTTCAGATAACATTCTAAATATTCGAGTTGGAGCGTCTGATTTCTGCAATATTTTTGGTATGCGTCGTAAAATGGCCCAAACTATCTATGATATTGGAGTTGTTGCGGACTGCTTTACAGATATCATTAACTTCTTCGGGAAAAACTATGTTGTTGCTGGTCCTGTATGGGAATGCTTTGATTCCGAAGGGAACGAGGGGCTGTGGCAAAGAGGACTTGAATTTGAATTGACCCTTGATAAATTAAATGGCTTCTTTGGAAAAACCGCTATTCACCCTGTTCAATTACCTGTGATTGCTAAAAGCAATATTGTAGAAGAAGAAGACTACCAAGATGCTTTGAATATCATGGGAATGAATAGTGGGCTTATTGGGGTCGCCAAAGGACATAGTGGAAATAAAATGAATGAAGTAAAAACTCATTGTCATTGGGCGAAAAAAATCATTGCTCAAGCTAATGTCTATGGCGTAAAAGAAACTGGAGATGAGGGGTTTTATTGAGATGCTAACAGTTCATGATTTTGCTGAAGTAACAATTAATTATCTAGATAAACCAGTTGAAGATATCATTAAAATGGCGAAGCGCCATAATAATCCTAAGCGTGATTTTCTATTTGTCAATACTCTTCTTGGAAAGCACATTGCTGTTCAAGGAAGAGATGCACTGATGATGCATCGGGCTTTAGGAGATAAGGTTTACGAATTATTCAAAGAAAAAGGATGGGAAAACAAAAAGGTTTTGCTAGTAGGATTTGCTGAAACAGCAACTGCGCTAGCTCAAAATATTATGTTTTATTCTTTAAAATTTAAAGAGAAATTCCCTCTGAATATTGTTGGATATACTCAAACTACAAGAGAAGAGCTTCCTTCTAATCAATACACTAATATCGCTTTTGAAGAGGAACATTCTCATGCAACAAGTCAAAAACTTTATTTTGATAAAGAACTAGACTACGACGTTGTTTTATTTGTTGAAGATGAGATCACAACTGGTAACACGATCTTAAATTTTATTTCCCAATTTGAAAAATATCAATCTGGAAAGGATTATGCGGTTGCCTCTATTCTTAATTGGCAAAATGATAAAGATGCTAAAACCTTTAGTGAAAAAGGAGTTGAAGTAGCATTTCTTGTCAGAGGGAAAATGAAAGGTGAGTTACCATCATTTTCAATTAAAGAAGGCAAAGAATATGATTTATATCACGATGATGTGAACTATAAAGCAAATTTGACTCTTCGTCATAATCCACGATTGCCAATGACGGCAGAACAATTTTCTAAATACGTTTCTTTTGGAGATAATAAAGATAAAGAGTTTAGCAAGCTTATTAGTCTTAAAGGCTCCAAAAAGAAAACTTTGATCATTGGTACTGAAGAAAATATGTTCATTCCTATCTATTTTGCGATTATCATTGATGCTGATGTGAAGGCAACCACGCGCAGTCCTATTGAATCAAGTTTAGAAAACGGATATCCAATTTCTTCAAGATTGAAATTGAATAGTGCTTACGAAAGTGGACGCGTTGCTTATCTTTATGATATGGATCTAGGCGACTATGAACAATTTGTGATTTTTGTAGAAGAAGAATCTCCAGTGTTTGAAGACGAGTTGACCAAGTTTTTATCAAGCTATGGGGAAGTGAAAGTAGTTTGTCAGAAAGGATTATATTGTGAAAAATAATAAAGAAAAATTAGTTAAATCCTCTTATTCAGAGAAAGAGGTGAAGATCTTACTTCAGGATGTTCGAGGAAAGGTTCCAGTATTAGATACTAAAGAACGAGAGAAGCTTAATCAGTCTGGAGTGCACTATTCAGAAATGCTCCCAGTGGAGTATGCTCCAAGTGAGGAATATTTAAAACTCTATAAAGAGGCTCTAATTTCACAAGGAAAAGAAACTGCTCAGGCGGTTGTTAATCTCGCGTCTAAAATCCTAAAAGAAAAAGCGTTAGGTAATATTGTCCTTGTCTCTTTAGCGCGTGCAGGAACTCCCGTTGGAATTTTGTTAAAGCGTTATCTCGACAACTACGTTTCTCCCAAACATAAATTCAATGTCCCTCATTATACAATTTCAATCATCCGCGGGAAAGGTCTTGATAAAGCAGCTATGAATTATATTCTAGCAAATCATCCTGCTAAAGACATTGTGTTCGTTGATGGCTGGGTAGGTAAAGGAGCGATTAACCGAGTTCTTGCTGAAGCAGTTAAAGAGTTAGGAGTGGAAGGATTGTCACCTGAGTTAGCGGTTCTTTCTGACCCTGCTTCTGAAACCGAATTGTATGGCACGCGCAATGACTTTCTCATTCCATCTGCCTGCCTAAATTCAACTGTTAGTGGTTTGATTAGTCGTACAGTACATCTACCAAGTATGACAGATGACGAGCTCCACGGGGCAGTTTATTATGATGAGAACGAAGATTTTGACCTTTCTAATGATTTCCTGAATGAAATTGAGTCATATTTCCCTTCTTTGGAAAGTGAAGTTGAGCAAACCTCAAGTGATGAATTAGAGGATTTTAAAGGGATCAATGAAGTGAAACAAATTGCTTCTGAATTTAAAATCGATGATATTAATAAGGTTAAGCCTGGATTGGGTGAAACAATTCGTGTTCTTTTGCGTCGTGTCCCTGAAGTTGTTTTGATCAGACCTGATGCAAAACCTGAATTTATTGCCCCGATCATCCAGCTTGCAAAAGAAAAGGGCGTATCTGTAAAAGAATATCCTCTTAAAAAATACAACGCTTGTGGTATTATTAAAGATGTTTCCGATTTATAGCATCTCGTTGTTAGATGTTACAAATCATAAATAAACTGAAGGGTATATAAATGGCTAAATCGAAAAAACAGAAAGCTCATGCGCTAAGGAAAGAACTTATCAAAGCATCGCTTGAGCGTGAGCAAGAATGGAAACCAGAGACTATAAAACAAGATATCGCATCATTTTCTGAGAGATACTTGAAAAAAACTGGGAAAAACAACCCAAGAGCGACTCATTTGACCAACATCTTTAGAGGCCTTGATGGGCTAATTGCAAGTCAATTTGGACGAACAGCCCCTAAAACTAGACTAGCCCTTCAAGAGTACAAAGATCGATACGTTTTTTGCTCTGGAGTTGCCATTATGGTCAAAACCTTTGGTAAACGCAAAAAGTTGTTAGTTTCTAAACCAACAATCGTTGCAACTTTTCCTGACAACCCTCATACAAATGCACATAATTATGTACAGCTTCCTGTTCAAAGAGAGATCGATTCTCACATTTGGCTGGATTTAGATGATGTTAGTAGAAGAAGTGATCGAACGCTAGACACTATTTTATTTGGTGAAATGATTGCCTTTGCAGGAAAATCAACTTTATACAGAGGCTTTGTCAGCAATAATGTGAGATCTCGCGCAGGTAAATATGGCCTTTCGGACGTTATTATGTACGGGGCATTCGCTGCAACAGCTGATGGTGAGTGTTATAAGGCCAGTACATTTTATCGTCTAAGCAACAAGCGAACGGTTGGGATCATGGAATTTTCCGAGAAAGAACAACGTTACGTTCCTATCGAAACTGATGCTTACAGTCTCCCTGAAAAGTTTGCCACTTCTGAAGAACTTGAGGAAATTTTTGAGAAGGAAGGGCCAGAAACAATTTTTATGAATATTTTCTATCTTCAGATGTACACTGATATTCCTGAATTCAGAAAAAAAGTTGATGAGTACAATAAAAAATATCCCGAAGACAGGATATTTTTCGATGAGTGAACTCATTCTGAATCAACAATAAACGGACATCCTGAAGATGAAACTACCTACAAAGGATACAAAAAAAAGTAGGAAAAAGCCTTGACTAACATGCTTATTTGTGATATACTATTATCATAAATAAACAAAAGGAGCAAGACTATGATTAAAATTTTAGAACTATTCGGAGGTGTTGGATCTCCCCGTGTTGCTTTACGAAACCTTGGAGTTCCAACAAAGGCTATTGACTATGTGGAGATTGACCAAAAGGCAGTTTCTAGTTATAATGCTATGTTTGCGAATGAATTAGCATATAAAACACAATCTGTAGTTGGATATGACTTAAAACCTGATATTCTAATACATGGTAGCCCTTGTCAGGATATTAGCGGGATTGGGCTTAAAAAAGGAGCTGAGCAAGGGTCAGGAACTCGCTCAAGTCTGATGTGGGAAACAGTCCATATCATTGAGCAGATGGGCGAGTGGAAGCCTAAGGATGGCGTCTGGGAGAACGTAAAAGGACTTCTTTCGAAGACCATGCGCAAGAACTTTGAAAGCTATTTGGACTATATGGAAAAATTAGGCTATACAAATAGTTTTGAAGTTCTGGACGCTCGTGATTTTGGAATTCCCCAGGCGCGTGAAAGGGTATTTACAGTTTCAGTTCTGGGGGACGAAGCGTTTGACTTTGAGGGATTAGAAAAAAGCATAATGCGACCCATCACGGAATTTCTTGAAGGAGAAGTGACAGATGAGTTTCTAGTGAAGCAACCTAGTATGCTTTCCAGAATTGAAACAAAAAGAGATGGGTTTGGCGGTTTTGTTCCTGTAATTAAAGACTACTGTTGGACAATTACAACTAAACAAATGCGCTGTCCCAATAGCGGTGTAGTTCCTATCGGCCAAGGTCAATATCGTTATCTGACACCCAAAGAAACATGGCTGTTACAAGGCTATTCAGAAGCAGATTTTGAAGCAGCTGCTACAGTTAATAGGAAAACAGCCTTATATCACCAAGCTGGTAATAGCATTCCTGTTCCTATTTTCGAAAGTTTATTCAAAGCGATCTTGAAAGATTTAGGAAAGGAAGAACTAATTCAAGAGCAGGTTCAACTATCTTTAGTTTAATTAAAAAGTAGCCATCTTAATTTTGGCTATTTTTTTATGAGCTAACCTTGACAAATAGTTATATTTGTGATATACTTGTATCATAAATAAAAAAGAAACTAAAAAAAGGACAAATGAATGAATTTAAAAGAATTGATTGATGTATATCAAGGAATGGTTGAAAACAAAGATAAGTCAGGTGCTATTCGTGGTACTTATAAAAAAGTTTTGAAAGATTTGAAGGAGTTAGATGAACTTACAAAACTTAAAGGAGTTAAAATCCCTCAATGTGCAATTGACGTAATGGGAGAGCCGTTTAAAAACCCAGAATATACTTTATTCGAAGCGATGAACCCCAATGATAAAAGTGAAGAATTTCGTAATTGGATTGAATTACCAATGAATCAAGAATTGTTTGCTCATGCTTGGATTGAAGGATATATTGAAACTCGTTATATCGTAAAAATAAAAAATTCAAATTCAGTATTCTGTTATTTAGTTCATGATTTTAAAAACAACTGTTGGAGTTGGGAAAATGATAAAATTGACCGTGACTCAGTAATTGTCCGTGACCAAGCACTCTTCCGCCATAGTCGCAAGGAATTAGAAGAAGCTGGATTTGGTGAAGTATTTACTAGTTCTTTGTTTGAACTCGAAGAGGCGGAAGTGCGCTTTTTTAAAATGAAACAAAATCAGCAACAAGGGGAATAAATATGGATATTGAAACATTATTTAAAAAATTCGAAGAGCAAAAAACTATCATTGGCAACTACCAAGGATATGGAATTTGGTGGGAGGACGTTAGAGGAATTTTTGACAAACTCGCAACTGAGGTTGTTAAAATTCCATTATTTGCAGAGGATGTGATTAAGGTAGGTAAGGCTGCAAATCTTTCTTTATTTTGGGCGATGGACGGCAATGGTAAAACTGAAAGTTTTCGTGATTGGATTGAAAAACCAGAGAATCAAGAAATGTTCGCTCGTGCTTGGAGCGAGGGGTATGAAATAGAGGAAGAAAATAGCAATCCTCTTTTTGAGGTTGAGGAGGTAAAATAAATGGCAAAATTTGTTCAAATTCAAACTTGTGAGCAAGGTCATACTCATGATGAACTCATCAATATTGAGGACATTAGCCGTATCGCCTTAGGACCTAATCTTTTATTCCTTAGAACTCCCTATGGAAACGGAGAGCATCGTCACTCTATCACTCAAAAATCGGTAGATAAGTTGCTGAAGGTGCTGGATATTGTTGGGGAGGAAGAATAGATGGCAAAAGAACTAACACAAAAACAAATTAATGAACTTGTTGCTGAGTATAAAAAATACTATGACGGTGACGAAGAAGCCACCGAAGAAAAAGTTCTCAAAGACCTAAAGGAATACATCAAGGACTTCACAGATTATGAAAATATCGAGGAAGTTCCTTTTGATGAGTTATTAGACTTTATTGGGTGATGAGCAGATAAGCTCAGGAGATGAAAAAATGGCAAGAATTGTATTGAAAAATCCTTACTTTGAAGAAGAGATTAAAGTAAAAGAAAGTCACAAGCGTATTTCTGATATGCTGAGTTGGATGGAACAAGGTAACTTAGATTTCATGACGTTGCAACAAGTTGAACCTAGTGAAAATATTATTACCGTAAACCCTAAACATTTTGCAAAAATTGAAATTTATGAAGATAAGGAGGTAAAAAATGAAACTTAAAGAAGTTGAAATCCCACAAATTCCGAAGTTTATTGCGGATTGGGTGGATAATCTAAAAAGTGGGTTATTCGGTCTTAATTACGATAGTGTGCCAATCGAAATCTATGATTGGGTGTATGCTGAAGAAGGAAACATTAAAAAGTTGCACCTTGCAATCGTAGTAGGATACGAAATCAAAGAGGAAAAATAAATGGCTACAAGCAAATTGTTTGTTCCTGAAATGGTTGATGATAAGGACATTATCTTCAACAAGGACAGCAACTATCAGAAGCAAAAGGAAAAAGAAAAGAAAAATCCTATTTTTAAAAGAAGCAATGCAAAAGGAAAAAGGAGAATTTAATGACAAAACCAAAATTTAGAGCGTGGTTTACAATTGGTGAAGAAATGATTGCTGCAAGCGATATTTTAGCCATAGATTTTGAAAACAACGAACTACTTGCACAAGAAGTTTATTTTGAACGAGGGTTAGCTGTTGAAAGAGATGAGAATCGCTATTGTTTTGATGAAATCGAACTTATGCAGTCAACTGGGCGAAAAGATATAAGCGAAAACGAAATCTTTGCTGGAGATATTCTGAAAGTTACAGATAAAAACGAAGGTAAAGATAGCTGGTTTGAAGTTGTATCTTACAACGAAGAAAAAGCAATGTTTGTTACCGATGAGGTTAATAAAAAATCCAATGTTCCAGCAGCTCCTTTATACAGCTTGTTTGACACAGACCTTTTTATTGTTGAAATTGTTGGAAATATCTACAAAAATTCAGAATTGGTAGGTGATAAGCAATGACAAATTTTATTGAGCTTATTCCTTTCAAGTACGGAGAGGCAAAAGAACCTATTACCATCAATGTAAATTGCATCAAGGCTGTTTTTACAGAGGAAGGCAATTTTAGTAAAGTCATTGTAAGTGATGATGTGAAAGAATTACTTGAGGAACAAGTAACAGCTAATAAATTCATGTATGTCATTGAACCGACTTATGAAGAACTCGCTAAAATTTTGACGCAGAAAGGAGTCGGAGAACGACATGACATGAATAAATAAAAGATAGGAGTAAGCTTCTGTAGTGTGCAAAGCGACCATATTTTGGTTGCTTTTTTATTACTTAGTTTTACAAAAAAACGGGAAAAAATTGACATTCTTCGTTTTTTATGATATACTTGTATCATAAATAAGAAAAGAGGAAACAAAAATGAAAATCGTAAAAAGTTATGAAGTAAATGGACATTTATTTACAAATGAGAAGTTAGCAATAATTGCAGAAAATCTCTTTAGAGCCTTTCCTGAAATTAAGTTTTCTATTGAAAATGACGAAATTTACTTAGACGTGCCTACTTATGAAGGCGCTGCTAAAATTCAAATTACTGAAGAGGGAGTTCGATTGATTTTTGATACTCATGACCCAGAAATGGATACAGAGGATATTATCAATTTGAATCAAGCAGGCATTTTATGGCGCTTCTCTCGTGGAAAGCAATATTTCACTCCTAAAAACAAGAAAGATCCAGCAGAAGATTTCAAGTTACTTTATGAATATACTAAAGAAGTTGGAAAATTAGTTTGATAAAAATGCAAAAATGCGTTAGCCACTACCTTTGAGGTAGACAATATACAAAAATTAGAAAGGTAAAAATGAACATAAAATTCAAAGCATGGGATAAAAAGACCATGCAATTCGCACAGGTGGACATGATTGATTTTTGTCATGAACTAGTCTGGCTAAACGGACTTTTGTTTGCCCAAGTGCTTATCAACACTAGTAGAAAATTCGAGGAAGTTGAATTGCTGCGATTTACAGGCATGAAGGATAAAACAGGGCGAGATATCTTCGAAGGTGATATTGCCCGCTATGCAGGTAGAGACCTAATTGTTTGCTTCGGTTACTATGACTATTATGATGAAATAGACGATTGCGAAATCGTAGGCTATGGTTTTTACATAAAGTTTGTTGAAACAGGAAACGTGCGCGATTTTTCAGAGTTAATGTACACACACACGGAAGCGACAGCATTGATTGTCGGTAATATTCACCAATTGGATGAATATGAAAAAACAAAAGCTAAGTGATTAGCTGAAGAATTAGTTTACAGAACAATGAAGAACAGTCAAAACCTATGACTGTTTTTTATTTTGTACAAGAAATATTTCTAAAATAAAAAAACTGCGCATCACCTTGTGATAACGCAATTTTTGGCCGTTTTTGACTCATCAACCTTCTTTGGATTCGTCTTTATTATTATAACATAACGTAATGTAAAAAGAAAGGCTATTAGTTAGAAGAAATTTTTAATATTTTTTTCAACAACTAAGTACAATTTAAATTGTCGCCCTTTTCTTCTAATTTCAGGGATCTTGTCCGTTTCTTCTAAGAACTTGCTTGTCGGGTATACTTTTTTGAAGTTTGATAAGTACATATCTTTATAGCTTCCGTCGAAGTGAACGATGATATTTTTAACTTCTTCTAAAGTAACCAACCCATCCAACATCAACAAAGGAATAGGGTTTTCTTTTAAATTTTTAACAATCAATTCAAATGCCAGATCGATCATACGTGTATGATCATAAGCTAAAGGAATGCCTTGGTTAAAACTAATCCATTCTTCATCGTTTAAATCTTCATACGTCAATTTAGTTAGTAGGAGTACAGGGATAGCTAAGACATGCCCACGAGGATCTCTATTTGGAGTAGTTTGTGCTGGTAATTCTTGGATTGTATAATTTTTTGCATTTAACTTCAAAGAAGTTTTTGTTTTGATTGTTCGTTTTACAGCATCTGCAATAGATTCTCCACTTTCAAGAAGAACACCAGGTAAAGCGCGCTCCCCCTTAATTTCAGTATTTTTTGGTGCGTAGAATTTAACAATTTTTTCATACTTGTCAAAAGCAGTGATAATCAGATCAACTTCTACGTTTTGAGCTGGTGTTAATTTACTCATATATATACCTTCCTATATTTTCTATTTCCTTACAATATTTATGATAAAAGTATATCATATAGTTATAAAAAAATCAAGTCTAAACTTTTTTAGGTTAAGATTGACTTTTTGCACTATTTATGATATTATTTTATCATTAAATTATACAATAAAAAGGAATGTAAAAAATGAACCTAATTAATCAACCTGAACAAGTTTCTCAATATTGCTTAGTTAGCTCTTTAGCTTTGAAAGAAGCAAAGAATGGGAGTAAATACGTTGAATTGACCTTATCAGACAAAAGCGCTAGTGTTCCAGGATGTAAATTATGGAACGTTACCAAAGAGATTTGGGAATTGCTTCAAAAGAATGATGTTATTTTTGTTAATGGGGTTGCTGACTATTATGGCGGAAAATACAAGATCACCATTCATGATTTTAACCTGCCTACAGAGGCTGTAGATATGTCTGAGTTGGTTCCTAGTGAGCCTATTGATGCTGATGCAGTTTTTAACGAGATTTTTGCTCTTGTTTATCAAATGGAAAATCCTATTCTTAAGAAAGCAACTATCGGTGTTTTAGGAGAGTATGGTGACAGTTTCAAAGTTGTTTCTGCAGCTAAGCGGATGCACCATTACAAACGAGGAGGGCTTTTACGACACGTAAAAGAAATGATTGACCTAGCTTTGTTTGTTCAAAAGATGTACCCTACCGCTAATAAAGACCTTCTTGTTGCAGGGATTATCTATCATGATATCATGAAAGTGGAAGAATACCAGTATTCAAATGGTTTGGCTGAAGATTTTTCTAAGAAAGGTTTTCTTTTTGGACACATCTTCTTAGGAGCAGAACTTCCTAAAAAGTATGTATCAGAGGAAGAAGCAAACAGTGAAGAGATTGAAATGCTTCAACATATCATTCTTTCTCACCATGGACGACTAGAGTGGGGGAGCCCTGTTGAACCAGCTACCATTGAGGCGATTATTGTTCATCACGTAGATAATTTAGATGCTAAAGTGTATGCTTTCTCAGATGAGTTGAGTCACATGGAGCCTGGTGAAAAACAAGTTTCTCAAAACATTCACGCTAAAGTTTATAAGAGTTCTCTGAATAATGACCTATAAGCGGATAAGGCAAGGAGATGAATCAATGAAAGATAAATTTTATATGTTACTGCAAACTACAGACGATGGAACACAAGTTCGAGTCGGAAGTGCTAAACTCTATTATAGAATCAGGAAAAAGAAAGATGCAGAAAAACATTTTGCGGCTGAGCATTATATTTCAACGCTAGAAAATTATCAAAAAAGATATGATCGCGCGTGCAAAGACGAAAATGAACCAGCTAGAAAAGAAATTTTAGCAGATATTCAAGGTTTAGTGGCTGATTATCACGGTCTTTCTGCAAAGGATTATTTAGGAAAAAATAAATTCTTTGTTCGGGAATGTGTATAGAAAGTGAGGCAAATGATGTCATATTTATTTTCAAAAGTATTAGGTTTTCTCTTAGTAGCTGTATTCTTTTATAGTTTACACGTAAAAAAGCGTGGAGGAAATAAAGCAAATAGTGATAAGTTCTATTTGAACGGGGTGTACATTTCGCTAGTTTCTGCATTTCTCACTATCTTTATTCCTCACGCAATCACAATGATGATTTACGTCTTATTGCTTGTTCTTGCTTTTTATTGTTATGTGATAAGAAAATAAAAATGTAACTTTAGGAGGAAACATGAAATTAAATTAAGTTTATTTTTTGTAGTTTTGTTAAGCTTTTGTTCATTTTTAGCAAAGCCTGTTCACGCTGAAGGGATTCCTGAAGTAGCTCCTCCAAGCGGAGTCTACGATCCTCACGGATACCTTTCAAAAGACGTGGTGAAAGAAGTAACTGACTTGAACAACGAATACTCAAAAACCGCATTACGTCCGCAAATTGCTATTGCTGTTGTAGATACAGTGGATGGTGATATTGAATCCGTCGCAAGGGAAGTTGCAGGAAATGATATGGATAGCCTTTAACGACTATCTGTCCTTTGAAAATTGAATAACACGACAAAATAAGTTGCATTTTATTACACAATATGTTATAATAGTTTTATCAAATAATTAAGGAGATAAAACTATGGCAGGAAGACCTAAATCTAAAAAAGGTGTTAAGGTACATACGGCTTTCAAAATCTATCCAGATGACAAAGCGAGGGTGCAAGCTATGGCAGATAAGCTAGATATGAGTTTGTCGTCCTACATTAACAAAGCCGTTTTGGAAAAGGTAGAACGTGATGAGAAGTCAGAAGCTTAGATTGAAGCTAACCAAAGAGCAAGAACGTCTTGCATGGTGGTACAGTAAGGTCTCACGAAATTTCTGGAATCTTTTAGTGGATATTGACAAGCGTAATAATAAGGGCGAATTTGATGAGATTTTGAAGGAGAATGGAAATAAAACCTATTATTCGAAATTTTACGATAGAGAGGTGTATAGCCTCAATCAATCGGATTATCTCAATCTCGCTAAACTCGTTGTCACTAAGAATTATGATGAGGATAAAGACAAATGGTCTTGGTATTACCAACCGAATCAATCCTTTATCTACGCTTTTCTCTCTAGGGAACTGGTGAAAATTAGAAAACAAAATAAAGGGCAACTGAACTTTAGAAGCATTGATAAAATCCAACCAAATTTCAATATACGCTGCGATGTTTCTGCCAACAAGAAGCGCCCTAGTCGTATCTATCTGAAAGAAAATGGGAAACTTCAAATTCCAACCCTTGGAGATGTGCGTTTTGGTTCTGTTCGAGAAGGGTTTGACCTCTCTTGCAAGAAACAAGTGGCGAATGTCTCCTTTGATGGAAAATACTGGCACTTGTCCTATATTGAGAATGTCGAAACTCAACTAGTGGATTTGCCAGAATATACTGATGGTGTTGGAATTGATTTGGGGATTAAGACCCTCGCAACTGTGTCTGACGAAACAATTGTTCCAAACATCAAGACCTTCAGACGTGTTCGGATTTTAAACAAACGTTTGAAACGACTCCAGCGCAAGGTCTCTCGTAAGTACCTAATTAACAAATGTAACAAACATAATAAAACAAAAAATATACTCAAGCTAGAAAGACAAATAAAATTGATATATCGTTCAATAAAAAACATCCGTATCAATCACATTCGTAAATTTGTCTCGGAACTAGTCAAAAAGCAACCGCAATATATTGCAATAGAGGATTTGAATGTAAAAGGAATGATGCGAAACAAGCATCTAGCAAAAGATATTGCCAATTGTTCTTTTTATACTATCAAAGAACATCTTATTAGAAAGGCAACTGAACACTGTATAGCAGTTCGGTTGGTGGATAGATTTTATCCATCTAGTAAGACTTGTTCAAACTGTGGCAATTACAACAAAGATTTAAAACTCAGTCAACGAGTCTACCATTGTAGTAACTGTCAAGAGAAAATAGATAGAGATTTCAACGCCTCCTTGAATATTGCGAAAACTGACAGATATATCCTAGCTTAATGATGAATTTGTTTTATTGCCTTTGAAAACTAGAGGTATTTAGTTTTAGTGGTAGGTCAGCCGTGAAGCCGAACCACTCTAATACATACGCCCTGAAAAACATGAGTATATCAAACAAAGAGTAGCTTCGGCAAAATTTGGCTCAAGATGGGAAGGTTAATCGTGTTATTCAATTTTCAATTTTTGATTTTTTGCACTTTTGACTTACGGTTATTATCACTGATGTCGAAGCTAGTGACTTGAACGATTCAATCCAGGACGATTTTAGACAAGAGAATTATTCCGCAGGGCTAAGAACTTACTTAGCTAAATTCAAAAACAAGGTTGAGCCATATCTTTCAAAGAAAAATGCGAAAGAAATCACCGAATATCAAGAAAAACAACGCCAAGAAAATATTAAAAAATATGGCCCTATCGGAGTCGCTGTATTTTCAATCTGGATGATTGCATTTATCTTTGTCTATTATCAAATCGCTAAATACAGCAATGCTGAAGAAGAATATTACAAAAAATACGGGCGTTCTAAAGACTCTATTTTTGGAATTAGCGGTGGAAGCGGAAGTTCTGGCTATTCTTCAGGCTCAGATAGCTCAAGCAGTTCTAGTTCGTCTAGTAGCGGTTGGTCAGGCGGAGGCTTTGGCGGTGGCGGTGCTACTGGAGGTTGGTAATTTTTCAAAAAAACTCTCTGTAATTTTACAGAGAGCTTTATTTTTTTGTTCTAGGTGTAATATTATAGTGGTAGGTGAAGAAAATATTTATTGTGGGATAGTTTGAAATATGATATGATTGAGTCCGTACAGTAATTCTGTAACTATAATCTATGGAGGAACTTGAATGTTTCGAAATAACAAACGAGAAATTTTCGGATTTCGAAAATATAAAGCCTACGGTTTAGCAAGTGCTGTGATCGCGGCTTTCTTTTTAATGGGTGGAGTCGCGAGTGCCGATGAGGTAACTTCTACGAATGAAGCGCCTGCGAACAACGCTACAGTTGCGTCTGGTGTGAGTAATGTTGCTAACGGCAATGCTACTGATACGTCTGTAACAAGTCCGTATGTTTCTGAACAAGCGAAGCAGGCTGTTCAAGATAATTTAGCGCCTCTTGCAAAAAGCACAACGCCTGCGCCAATAGCATCTCAAATTTATAAGGAAAATCCAACAGATGCGTCTAAACTGACCGCTGATGATAAAGTTGTTGAAGCTGAAAACAAAGAAGCTTTTGATAAATTACCAGATTCAGTTCGTCGTCGTGTAAAAAGTGTTACGATCGAGAAAAAAGAAAACGGCAATCTTGGTTATACAGCTTCTATTTCGGGTAATGTGACACTCAATGCTCAATACTTCCACAATGACGGTAAAGACTCTGAAACAGAAGTTCTCTATCATGAAATTGGACATGCGATCGATGGTGCAACATATAAGCGTAACGCTGATGGATCTGACTATTCATTATCACGTGATACGGCTGTTCAGCCATTGATTCAAAAAGCTTATCCTGGTCAAGTTAATTATGAAGGTTGGGCATCTATGTTTGGAACATATATGCTCCAAAAGACTGGACAACGTGAAATTGAGACTGATCTTGATCGTGAAATTAATGATTATTTCACAAATCTAATGGTCGGTTTCACTGAGTCAAGCACAAATCTTAATGGACGATTTGTAGTTACTGGAACTAATGCGCAAACTAAGCATCTGACGAAAAACGATCTGACAAACGGAGCTTACAATCTTCAGGGATCTTATACCTTTAGCGCATCTGGTCCTGATACAGTTTCAAATGCTAAACTCGTTTACGAGTCTCCAAAACAATTTTTAGAGCAACCGACGTTTACTAAATCACAGTTAACTGGCAATCCTGTTGATAAATCAGACGCTACTACGTGGCGATATGAATTTGCCTTATCTCCGATTGGCGGAACAACGGTCGGTGAGTTATCTGTTACTCAAAAGAGCAAAGGCTTGATCTGGGGCGGTCCGTCTAGCAAAGAACCGCTTCTTGGCACATTTAAGATTCTTCAAGATGGATTAGTGACCGATAGTAGCACGATCTCAGTAACAACAGATCGTGTCAAAGGTGGTCTGTATCGTAGCGATGTTACTACGGTACCGACGAATGTTCGAAAACTTCCCGTAGACGGCAATAACGTCATTCCGAATGAGGTAACAATCGGTGTGCACGACGGTTCGAAACTTTTGACTGATGATTCTGCAGCACCGATCCTTCGACTTCCAGTTCCATCCGTGAACTTCTATTTCTTACAGAACTTAGATGATGCGAATGTGTCACGCGATTATGAAAGATATACTGATTTCAAATATAGTATTACTGGTATTCCTGACTATCTGGAATTAGACCCTGATGTCGAATCAAATAAACTATGGACTAAAGAAGGCGATGCAATCGTTATGCATCGAACACCTAACAATCCGTTCCCTGCAAGTCTTTATCCAAGTGAGATGTATCCAGCGCTTCGTTTGAAGAAAGATGCTTTAAGTGCGACAGATACACGCGAGTTAATCGAGAATCAAAAACGTGTCTATCTTACATGGCGTACAGATGGCACTCTACCAGACGGTTCGGTTTATACGCAAACAGTCCCTGATCCATCGGGTATCCTTCTTCGCACTCGAAATGAACGTGATCCATTACCTGAAGGTACCGTCGGTTATGATTACAAACGATTGAATACTGCAGGTCCGCTTCTCGCGAAAGCCGACCGACAACACGAATCTTATCATTTGATTAGTCAAATGACCGATCGTACTCTTTCAGGGAGTCAAGTAAGTAGTACCTATTACTATGTTCATATTCCAAAAGAACAAGAAGGCGACCGATTCACTAATTTCGCGCCTGTAGCTGCCGACTTTTGGGCTAATATTGACGGTCAAGATCGAAATGCAAGTGCGACTGGACTCAGTTCAGGAATCAATCTCCCGTCTGATTTTGAAGTATACGGTGTTGAATCTGACGGTTCAACGACTAAACTTGGCTCATGGTCTACCATCAATAAAGATACTAAAGGTATCACGATCAATGGCAACTATCAAAAACTGTTGGTTAAGATTCCAACGATGAAAGATGTTCGAAGCAAAATCGCTCATCCTGAGATCTTTGGATGGGGTGCGAATGTAACCTATGAAGTCGGTGAAACTCGTTGGCAAAATGCTGTTCAAGATCCATCTGTTACCAAAATGACGAATGGGTTGCGTACTGACTTTGTACGTGGCGAACAATCATTAGCGTTTGGTGCAAGTGTTGAGCAAAAAGATTTAACACAGGAACAGTTGAAAGACACTAATCGCCTTTATATTCATGAAAAAACCACATTTGAGCATAAATTAAAAGCTTCGATTGGTGTCAACAGCAAACAAGCTAAACAAACACCAAATGTTGGTTTAGGTGATCACGCTTATGTTGGTGTCTATGGCGATCTGAGTGCTTACTATCAATATTTGATGAGTGCTGAAAATCGAGAAAGTCAATTGGATAATATCCAAAAAGCGTATATCGGAGTATTAGTTCCTGACGGTGTTGCTATTAAAAATGCTCGTGCTTATTTGACCGACCAACTTTTGTCTACTCAAGCTGTATATTATGGCGCGCTAGATTATACTCGTGATACCGCTCCGATTCAAGAACCTGTATCAAGGATTGTGAATTATAATGGTACAGGTAAGACTCTCTATACCTATCAAGCTCCTCAAAACACGAAAGCACTTAATAATCTTGATAAGCTTCCTAAACCTATAGGAACTGCCGCTGACGCTCCTGCTGTAGAGTTGACTTTCGAATTTACTAACAGCGGTGCTCTTTCACCAGGTACTCACGAAATCGAATATACGACTATCTGGGATAAAAATTCAGAAATCATTCGTCCTACGAAAGATCAACGACTATCGTCTTATGGAAAAACATTGTCAGATGTCCTACCAACATCACTTCAAGATGGAATGTCTGAACAAACAGTATCCGTGATCAAGATACCGTTTAAAGTCGCCTATAACAAGGAATACGCTTCTCGCCTTTATATCGGACCAGATGAATCAACATCAACTGAAAGCAGTGTAGATGGCGTGCATTTAGGCGCAACTGTTAACGTGCAAAGTCGCAGTATGAACTTCTCAGACTCTGATAATACCTTAACAGATATTATCGTACCCGTACCTTCTGGTAAATTCCGTACAACGTTAGTAGATCGGATTCCTGATGGAACTAATTATCGAGTTGTTTATACAACAGATTCTAATGTTAAAACGGGTACTTACGGTGAAGCACCTAGTGATCTAAGTCAAGTTACGGCGGTTAAATACGTGTTTACGACACCGTTGACGTTGCATACAGGTGACTCATTTGTTACCAATATGAAGGTTCAAGTTCCTCAAGATGCTCCAGCTTTAACTCCTGCTACATCGCAACTTTATACATCGTCTAATCGCACAGATTTCCTTATTGGAAATATTGTTACTGTGACGACTACGGCTAACAAAGGTTCGGTTGTTGCTCACTATGTGGACACTGAAGGAAATACTTTGAAACCAGATGCAACGCAAACGGGTCTTAATGGTACAGAGTATCGTACAACGAAACCAGATACGATTCCAGCGAATGGTACAACATATCTCTTCAAAGAGGTGAAAGCGGGTTCTGATGCGGAACAAGGCCAATATGTGGTTGATCAAACTAAACAAATCACATATGTCTATGAAAAAGACACACGTGGTTCCGTAGTTGTTCGACATCAAGATGCTAGTACGCAAGAATTATTGATACCTGAACAAACGGTTAAAGATCATGTACCAAGCGGTGAAGCATACACAACTCAACCACTTACCGACACAACTAGTGTTCGTACAAATGAACAAGGTTTGACAGAAACGGTTACAACTCGTTATACGTTAGTGCGTACACCTGATAACGCAAATGGTACGGTTCTTCCTAATCAAACCATTGCGGTTATTTATGAATATAATAAACAAATTTCAACTGTTACGAATGGTTCGGTTGTTGCAACTTATAAGACAACTACTGGTGAAATTCTCGCACCACAAGAATCTATTGCGACAAATGAAACCCCAGGCACAGCCTATACAACGAGCGCTAAAACATTTGATACCGTAGTGGATCAAGTTAATGGCTTTACACGAACAACCAGCTATCGATTGAGAGAAACACCAAACAACGCAACGGGCAACGTTCAAGATGGTACTACGACCGTGGTTCCTTACGTGTATCTCAAGACTGTAGTTGTTAACGGTTCCGTTATTGCAACTCATAAAGATACTGAAGGTAATGAGCTAGTACCGAAAGAGCTTGTAGCGACGAACGTTCCAAACGGTACAGCTTATAGTACGCTTGCAAAAGATATTCCTGACAAAGTGGAAACGAGTACAACACCTGATGGATTTACTCGTACAGTCACTACGAAATATACGTTATTGGATATTCCGATGAACGACGCAGGCTCTGTCGAAGGTGGTACGACAATTATTGTACCGTATGTGTATGACAAAACAGAAACTGTTACTGTGAACGGTTCAGTTATCGCAACTTACAAAGACACTGAAGGTAACGAACTCGCTCCGCAAGAAAACGTGAAGACTGATGTTCCTGACGGTGAAGCGTATACGACTACAGCTAAGACAATTAAGTCTAGCGAAGTGGTTGAGAAAACGCCAGAAGGTCTCACTAAACGGACAACGACATCTTACGAGTTGACCGAAACTCCTGCGAATGCGGACGGTAATGTTGTGGGTAATCAAACGATCACCGTTCCTTATGTGTATCGCAAGAACGTGACGGTTCAGACTTACGGTTCAGTTATTGCGACCTATAAAGATGAAGAAGGTAATGAACTTTCAAGCACTGAAAAAGTCATTACGAATCAACCAGGCGGAACTTACTACGAAGCAGCACCTAAAGACATTCAAGGTTCAGCGCATGCAACAGTAACTCCTGAAGGACGTAGGGTCACAATTACTACTTACAAATTGATTAAGACACCTGATAACGAACACGGAGATGTTGTCGGTGGTGAAATCATCGAAGTACCTTACGTATATCGTAAGAATGTCGAAGAACGCATGGTTCCAGGTGATACACCGTCAGTTGAAATTCCAGCTACAAAAGTTACTCGCTATCAAACAGAAGAAGGAACGGATATTAAAGATTCTGAGCAAGGTTTCGTAGATGCACCGAATACAATTGATAAATATCAATTTACAGGTACAACTAATACCAACGAAGCTGGGGACGTGCAAACGCACATCTACAAGTTAATTGAAACCGAAGTGCCTGATAATGCGCCTAAAGTTGATATTCCTGTTCTTAATGCAACACGTTATGTCAATGAAGAAGGAACTGAAATCAAAGATGCTGAAGAAGGACTTATTCCAGCTCCATCAATGATTGGTGAAAATTATCAGTTTACAGGCCGCACTGAAACAACTGAAGATAGAACTGTTCAAACTCACATTTACAAATTGGTTGAACATGAAGTTCCTGGTGATGCTCCTAAACGTGAGCCTGAAGAAATTCAAATCACACTTCACGTAGATGAAGAAACTGGTGAAGAACTTGTTGAATACGACCCAGGATTGGCAAGTCCGAAAGAAATCGAACACTACACTTATACAGGTAAGACTACTCAAGAAGAGGGTATTCGAATTCATTACTATAAGGAAGTGATTACGGAAATTCCGAGCGACGCTCCATCTGTTGAAATTCCAGAGTTGAAAGCGACTCAATATCAAACCGAAGATGGAACAGATGTTAAAGATCCTGAGACAGGCTTCGTCGATGCACCGAATATGATCGGTAACTATCAGTTCACGGGTGTGACAAACACCAATGAGAGTGGCTACGTACAAACGCACATCTACAAACTGATCGAAACTGAAGTTCCAGACGATGCACCGCAAGTTGATATTCCAGAACTTCGATTGACACGTCACGTGAACGAAAAAGGTGACGAACTTCTTCCAATTGAAGAGGGTTCAAACGGGCCACGTAAGACAATCGGTGATTACGAATACACAGGCCACACGGATGTTGAAGGTGGTGTTACCACTCACGTTTACGCTCTGATTCGTTACGAAATTCCGAGTGATGCTCCTCAATACGATATTCCTGAGTTGAAAGTTACACGTCACGTAGACGAAAAAGGTAACGAACTCATCGACACTGAAAAAGGCATTCAACCGCCTCGTAAGACAATTGGTGATCATGAATATACTGGACGTACTACCGAAAAAGATGGCATTACGACCCACGTATACACGCCTATCAAACACGAAATTCCGAGTGATGCTCCTCAGTACGATATTCCTGAGTTAAAAGTTACACGTCACGTAGACGAAAAAGACAAAGAACTCATCGACACTGAAAAAGGCATCCAACCTCCTCGCAAGACGATTGGTGATCATGAATATACTGGACGTACCACTGAGAAAGATGGCATTACAACTCACGTATATGAGTCAATCAAACACGAAGTACCAGGCGATGCGCCGATTGTAGACGTTCCTGAGTTGAAAGTGACTCGTTATGTCAACGAAAAAGGTGAAGAAATTAAAGAATCTGAAGTAGGATTCGTCGATGCACCTAAGACGATTGGCGATTATGAGTTCACTGGTAAGACTGAACTTAATGACGGTAAAGATGTTCAAACACATATTTACAAACTTGTTGAAAAACCAGTAATGCCAACGCCAGATCCTAAGAATCCTGAGCCTAAGAAACCAGAAACACCACAACCTGAAGCGCCAAAACCAATTGAGACTCCTAAATCTAACGATTCTGTTGTTGTAGAATCAGTAGAACAACCTCAATTCGTTAAGAATGAGCTTCCTAAGACTGGTGAAATAAGCAGTAACTTAGCGTTTGCGGGTGTGTCAACTTTAACAGTTCTCGGTTTAATTGGATTTATTAAACGGAAGCGTGAAGAATAAAAGAAGAAGCACTCGTTTGAGTGCTTCTTTTATAATGCTATTACCTTTAGCAATCAGTAGCTTCATCTTTTTACCTGAATTATTACTTACGTTAGGAGTAAACTCCTCAAATCATTTTTATTTTTGGTTAATATTTGAAAAAATCCCATGAAATCAAAACTTAGACAAATTGACACTTTCCTTTTATTATTATATAATTTATTTGTGAACAATAATTACTAGTATTAGAAAGAAATCGTAGTATGGAAATGAAATTAAAATATCCTCAAGTTTATGAATACTTTACAGCTGAGGATACTCCAGCTTTATTAATAAAAATTCATCAAAGTAAGCAATCTCTTAGGTATAAGTTATCATCATGGGAAAAATTAAAATTTCCTATCGAGTTTTTTACTTACCAAGGTTTTTTACGTCCTCTAAAAGATAGCGAAGGAAATTGGTATAAGAACGTTTCGGATGCAGCTGAAGCTCTTGCTGTTCGTTATTATGATATTACTAAGGCGCGTGATGAAGAAGGAATTATATCTTTAGATAAAATCCAAAAAATTCAAAGCAAAAGAAGAAGGAGGAACGTAGATGCCCGTATTTGATTCAAGAGCAGATGTAATTTACATTGGAAAAAACCTATTACCCGTTGAAAATGAATATTTGAAAGAATTACCTTACGTTTCTTCTCCTTCTGAGGAAGCTGACTATCTTATTTTTGAAAAAGAAGATATTCGCGAAGAGTTTCGTACATGGGAAGAACTTAAGAAACTTTATAAAAAATATAACATTGTTGTAAAAAGTATCGGCCAATTGAAATTAGCTAAGAATCTAAAAGAGATTTCATGGAATACTTACACTTTTGAAGAGAAAGAAAAGTTAGCTTTATCTACAACGAAATGCGTTAGCGTTAACATCTTTTCAGATAATATTAAGTGTTCAATCTCTAATTCTAAAAACAAAAAAGATAAAGAAGCAAAAGCAACGAGAAGAAGTTGGAATTTTTACCCTAAAACGGTCTTAGACCATAAAGGGAATAGTTTCCAATCTAACTTTGAAATGGCCCGTTATTATGGAGTTCCAGCATTAACCCTTGCAAAAAGATTGGAACGTGGTTGGAGTTTAGAGAGAGCCTTAACCGAATCTATTAGAACACAAAGCGACGAAGTGAAAGATCATTTGGGAAATTCTTTTTCTAGTGAAACCGAAATGTTTAAACACTACGGAGTGTCTAGAAAGACAGCTATCAATCTTCTTAGAGCAGGTTTTCCTTTAAAAGATGTATTGACTCGTAATGAAAATTTGGCGAACTCTTCAAGGATTTGGAGGGACCATTTAAATAAACCTTATAAAGGGTTAAAAGCTATGGTGACACATTATGGATTAAATACGTCAGTGTTTTATCAAAGACAGCGGGCTGGCTGGACGCTTAAAGATACTTTAGAAACTCCTTTAGGAGACCATACTAATAAAGGGGTCCCGTGCAAGGACCATTTAGGTAATGAATTCCCAAGCGCTTCACAAATGTTGAAACATTATGGTGTAACTCAATCGGCTTGGCTTTATAGAAGAGAGCACGGCTGGAGTTTGGAAGAATCTCTAACTATTCCTATTGGAAGTAAAAAAGGAGTTGCTGATCATTTAGGTAATCAATACAACTCTAATAAAGAAATGTGCAAAGCTTATAACATTGACTACAACACTTTTATTAATCGCTACAAAAAAGGGATGTCATTAAAAGATGCATTAACAAAACCTGTTGCTCCAAAAGGGAAGAGAAAACGGCCAGAAACAAAGAAATAGCAAAGAAAAGCAAAAAGGAAATCTATATTTTTAGATTTCTTTTTTTAGATTTTTTATTTTATTGTATTTTAGGTACTTTTTTTATATAAAACGTTGACAAATGAACACAAAAAGTATATAATACATATATATACTAAATAAGGAGCTAAAAAGATGGAAAAAACATAACGAGTATCTTTTATATTTTGTCGCATTTAAATTGAATTGTTTTTGAAAGGAATAAAAAATGAATAAAAATATTAAATTAGGTTTTGTAAAATCAAAGGCTTATGGCCTTTGCGGAGTAATTTTGACAGCAGCTTTTCTTGTGATTATGAGCCCTAACGTATATGCTGACGAAGCGTCTGATTCAACATCAACGACGGAATTAATTTCTAATGCTGATGCTGGGAATACGAATGAAGCAGCGGTGGTAGCAAGCGAAGCTTCTTCAACTGAAGAAACGCCAACTATTGAAAAGTCTCCAATGCAAATTTCAAAAGAGGGTACGACTATTTCTATCAAAAATCCTGATGTAGATATGCACTTTACAAAGGGCGAGACAGGGAATGGGACAGGTAAGTATGTCAATTTCAAAGTTGAGTATAAAGATATTAAAATTCCAGATTCAATTCCTATTGACGAAGGGGATAAAGTAGTATTTACTATGCCTAAAGAGGTTTCATTCCGTACAGATTTTGACTTTGATGTTAAAAATCCAAGTAATGAAACAATCGGTCATGCACAAGCTAGTGTAGAAAATGGCACAGTTACTACAACGTTCAACGATTACTTTTCTAAAAACCCATTAAACAAAGAAATGTCAATGACATTTGATGCCAAATGGACAGAGGCTGTGACTTCAGGTAAAGAAGCTACGCCCAACTTCGACGGAACTGTTAAGAAGGTTTTGATTGACCCTGAAGCTGAACTTGATCCAGGGACTGAGAAATTTTCTAAATGGGGTTCACAAGCTGAAGAAGATGCGCAAACACTTCAATGGACAATGCGCTTTAACTTAGCCAAAGAAAAACTCGAAAATATTATTTTGAAAGACCGTTGGACATCAAATCAAACTTACGTAGAAGGAAGTCTTGACATTCGTACAGTAGACGATGTAAAAACTTGGACAGGGGATAAATCTGCTCAAGAATATTTAGATTCGTTCCATGTGTTGAATGGCGGGTTTGACTTAAAATTAAAAACCCTTCAAAAAATCATCTATGTCAATTATCGAACTAAATTGACAACACCAGTAAAAGAATCAACGGATCCCGTGAATGCTGTTTGGTTGACGGTCAATTCTGGTAATAAGTTAGCTGATAATTATCGTGCCCACATTGCGTTGGCTGGTGGTAAAGGACAAGCTTCAGGAGAATCAGAAGAAGAGATTCCAACTCCAGAGCCTGAGCCTAAGCCTGAACCTAAGCCTGAATCTAAACCAGAACCTAAACCAGAGCCTAAGCCTGAGCCTAAACCTGAGCCTAAACCAGAGCCTAAACCAGAGCCTAAGCCTGAGCCTAAACCAGAGCCTAAACCTGAACCTAAACCAGAACCTAAACCAGAGCCTAAGCCAGAGCCTAAGCCAGAGCCTAAGCCAGAAAATTCAAATAGTATCCAGCCAGAATCAAAGATATCAGAAGAAAAACTACCAAATACTGGTACAGAAAAAAATACTAATGTATCAACTATGGGATTACTAGCTATGGTAACAGGATTGGCATTAGGGTTATTTAAGAAAAAAGAAGAATCGGAATAATCTCTATGTTATTTTATCTATGTAATCATTCAGGGCATCTATTTAAAGGTCTGTTTAATTATTTTCAAATAGATTATTGAGCATGATTTGATTTTTAATAGCTTCTAAATAAAATATTCTATACTGCTATATTTGGAATTTTTATAAGAAATTATTTTATATCGAGATTTGATGATACTGATAGAAAATTATTATTTTAAAGTAACTCTATCAGAACTTCAATTTTAAGAGATGAAAAATCTTTTCTCCCTTTTTGTGAGGGGAGATTTTTCACTTTCGTCAAATGAAAATAGGAGAGAGAAATATGTCAAGAATTATTACGCTTCATGCTTTTACACAAAAGCAAAGATATGGTTATGAAACTACACAATTTTATCGTGCAAAAATAGCAAGGTATTTAGGATGGGATTATCTACAGCTTGTGACAAATCCACAAGTTAGACCTGACTGGAAAGCTGATTTAAAAAAACTTGGATTTTTAGAAAAGGAATTGATTTGTGTTCCTCATAGTTTTTCTGATATAGGGCATGATTCCTTATCGGTTAAGCCTGAAACTCTCAATTTATCAGATAGTGATACGCTTGAACTCACTGCAGATGGTTTTGTCTCTTCTCTTACGTTAGGAGATGGATCAGGTCGTTACTATTATACAAGTGGCCCATTTCTTTTTGAAAGTTTTAAGGAAAAAGAGTTACAGTGGTTTCATAAAAACGGAGACTTAGCACTTGAGGGACGTTTCATAGACCCATTCATAGAACCTTCTCCTGTTTCTATATTCTATCCAGAATATATTTTTAGAAAAGATGGTATTATCTATTCTGAAGAGGATTTGCTTATTACATTTTTAATTGATACAATCAAAGATAAAGATTTAATTATCCGTGATCAGCACATTATACCTAAGCCTAGTCTCTGGAGATATATGGAGAATACTGGAAAAAAATATTATGAAATGATACATTCAAATGTGAAACTAAATCTTTCTAACGCAAATCTAAGAAAAAAGAATAACTATCTAGTTGCAAGTGAATTGCTAACAGAATCATTGCGTCAGCTAGATTATAACGCAATATTTTTAGCTCCCATTTTTACAGAAAAGAAAGGGAAAGTTAAAGAAATCGGTCCTGTTTTAGACTATTGTTTAGTGGGGCATATGGAGGAAATAAAGAATATTGATCTGGTTATTGAAGTTTTTACGGAATTATATAAACGTGGCTCAAATGTTCATATTACCTTTTATGGTGGATCAGAAAAAAGATTACAGCAACTTCGGAATCAGTATAACCTCCCACCAACAATTCAATTAAAAGGAATGGTGGATAATGTTCCCTATAATCAACACCAATGCTATCTGTCTGCTAGTTATACTGAGTTATTTTCAAATGCCTGTGTAGAAGCTTTGAGCCATGGTTTACTAGCCTTGCTATCAGATGTTGATATTGCTCATCGTTTTTACGCCAATCAGTCAAATGCCATTCGTCTCTTCCAGAATAAGGGACAATTGATTCAAATGATAGAAGAGATGGAGCAGGCGAGCTATCGCCAGTCAAATGCAGAAAATATTGCCCTAGCGGCTCACTATTCACTAGGGACAGTGGCCCAAAGCTATCGTGAACTACTAGATAGGGAATTCTAGTTATCCTATTGCTCTATTTCTGCTTGATTTCATGGACTGCTTATCGGAAAAAAGGGAGAGAAGAGGATTATTATCAGGTTAAGAAAGCTGTTCCTGTGACAGTTCTGGCCTTCTCAGTCTTTGCGACCTTGCTCAGCCCCATTTCCTTTCTGACTCTGGTGGGGAATGCCTATACAGGCAGGTCCTATCTCTGGTTTGTCCAGCGTGGTATCTTTCTAGCCTTTCCACTAGCTCATCGCTATTTTCTGCCCCTCTATCAAAAGGAAAACTATGAGACAGTCTATCATCTTTTAGAGGACAAGTTTCAAACGGCTGGCATTCGTTTACTGGCTTCAGGACTTTTCATTTTATACCAGTTGGGGCGAATAGCAGTGGTGTCCTACTTGTTGTCTCAGGCCTTAGAGCCCTTTATCCCTATCAATCAGCTGGTCTTGTCAGGTTTACTCCTTCTCTTGACCTGGCAAGGGGGTCTTGGTTGTGCTGTGGACGGACTTCTTTCAAGGCTTGGTCATACTGACTATATTGGCCCTCTTTCTACCAAGAATTACCCAATCTGTTTTAGTCATGAATAGCAGTCAACAGCTATCTCACTTTGCAGAGACGCTGGATGGGAAGACGGTCTTTATCTTAGTTGCAGGAGCAGGTTTTAGTAGCTTGTTTTCCTACGTTTCTTCGCAGGATATTGTCCAACATTTTAACAGCAAAATGGGGCGTCGAAAAATTGGAAAAATCTTATGGCTACAGGGACTATTATCCTTTGGGATTGCCAGTTTACTGTATCTGATTGGCACCTTTGTTTAGCAGTTTCATCCTGCTGGCTCTCTTGTAGCGGGTCAATCCACTATCTCATCCAGTATGAATGCAATTGTGACCTGCTTGAAGTTGGATTTCACTTGGTCAAAGATTCGCTGGTCGCTAAGTATCCTATTTTTTGCCTTAGAAGGCCTGTCTTGACTTCTCTGCCTCTTACTCATGAATGCAGAAATCTACTCCATCTACAAATGGATTAACGTAACGGCTTTATGGGTCTGACACTAGGTGTGATGGGTGGTTTGTACCTCTTGATCCTACTCCTAAAAAGACCGAGCTTACAACTGGCCAAAATCTATCTGGTCTTTAGTCTAGGGACTCTGGTCCTCTATCATTACAGTGATCTTTTTGCCAATCCCAATTCTTGGTAAAATAGCATCATCACCACCCTATCTGCCCTCTTTATTTCATTTCTAGGAAGACTATATGAAAGCAACATCTAAACCCATAGCCGTCATTTTGATCCGTTCGGGTTCACGTGGCTTAGTGGATAAAAATATCAAACCGCTTGCAGGCAAACCCTTGGTATTCTATACTATAGAAGTCGCTCTAGCCTCCAGGCTATTTAGTGAAATCTGGATCTCCTCAGACTCACTAGCCTATCTCGAACTCTGTCATCAAGCCTATCCAGAGATTTGTTGTGTCCACAGACCAAAAGAGTTGGCTTTGGCAACAACCTCTAGTTTAGAGACCTTGCGAGACTTTTTACAGCCCTTTGAGGAAGAGCAGGTCTTTGTGAATCTACAGGTGACCTCACCCTTGAGAGAAGTGGAGCACCTCGTCGAGTCCTATCAACTATACTGTCAGTCTGGCGCCGACCATCTGATTTCCTGTGTTATGGCAGACAAGAGTCGTAGTCTTTACTTGCAATTAGCGGACTCGTCATTTATCCGTCCGCCTCAGGTTTCCAAGCACTATGCTCGACAGAAAGAACCTGTCTATTACTATCCAAACGGTAGTATCTGGATTTCTCGCAAGGATCGTTACCTACGAGATGAGACCTTTTATACAGATAAGACAGTAGCCTATGAAATGCCCAAACTCTATTCTTATGATATCGACGATGCCTTGGACTTTGAAGTCGT
>ERZ773213.332-NODE-332-length-29347-cov-3.391028_pt1 | contig 29347 bp, 25 predicted proteins | sample MGYA00580996_ERZ773213 | MGnify/ENA primary metagenome ERZ773213 (study PRJEB29015, sample SAMEA2738152) | human oral metagenome | biome: human oral; feature: human-associated habitat; material: saliva | place: China | collected 2197 ...
GGCAGGCGGTTTACTTCGCCACGGTCCTCAACGATGATGGTAGCCCCTACTGCGCGATGGAGTCCAACGTCGGATACTTCGGTCTTGACTTCCTCGGAGATAAATATGAAGACTATTTGCTATATGAGTATAGGGAAGATGAGCATAGTGGGAAGCTCTTCCTAAAAGTCATCACCTTATTCGAATGTTACCCTGGGACGACAGAGAAGAAGATACGTATAGACTTCAGATATACTAAACAAGGTGACTACTCGTCTCTCCTCTACCAAGGAGAGGCGTATGATGGGACTTATGAGCAGATCCGCACGGATTATCCCCCGATCTCCGCGGAGGAGCTGGAGAAGCTCTGGGTGGACTATCCGAAGTTCGGTGAGTATGACCAGCTCATTCGTCTGGATCGCATCCCCCAGCTGGCGCGGGAGCGCATCCTCGAGTACACGGACAAGGAGTTCCCCGCCTTCCGTGAGCACCTCCAGCGAGACATCGACCGCTACGAGCAGCCCACAAAGTAGCCGCTTCGCGAGCCAACAGCTCGTGTGGGAGCCCCCATCATCCCCCCCAAAAGAAATGCGACAACCATTAGTACTACTACTCTTTCTCCTCTTTTTTACTTCTTGCTGGGGCGCAACCAGCAAGGATCAGCCAAGTGATCAGGAGGCTATAGAGCACTTTAAGCAACACAAAGAGTTGTTTGATCGAATCAAAGAATTGGCACTAGTTACCTCAGAGTATAAATCTGATCGAATGATTCAAGAACTGCTTAAAGAAGCTGATTGCAAGTCGATCGCAGTATATGATGGGATGGTCTTCATTACTTATTTTTCTGGGGGAACGGTGCTTTCCAGTACAGATTTAGAATATGTTTATATGCACCCATTTCAGGAAGTTTATGGTGACACAATCCCTCAGTCATCTACCCTGAGAGAGGAATATTATAAGGATCGCAATTCAGATGCAAAAATGAAATCACTGGGAGATGGTTGGTATATTCGCTTGCTGATAGAATAAGGCTTTGGAAACAGGGGACTTGCTCTATAGGACAGATGAATATTTGCTTCGCCTTGTGATTAGTATAATCGGGATGAAACAAATGAGGAGCTTTCTCAGAATTGATGCAACCCATCTTATCCTCTCCAAGGGCTTTTGTTCGGACTAGTATGTGCAGGTGCAAACTCAAATCAAGACTCTATATAGCAGTTGCACTTATAGCGGGTCTTGTCTATCTCTTTAGATTAGATATCTTCACGCCATCCAATGAACACGATACGCTGAAGCAGGGTGTATTCATATATGGTGGCACAACAAGAGTGCAAGTTGTTCTTCTTAAAGAAGCGCCGCTTTTACTTAGTAATAGGCGAAAACAGATAGAGGAGATATTCTGGAGAGACGTAGTTTTAGACTCCCTACTGCGATACTCTCATTACAAGGTATCTTATTACCTTCGTACAAAGCACCTTACTTTAGATTTTGAGGAGGGGAAGCATTATGACGATACGAACTATAGTGCGTGGACTGATGGGGTTATGGATTGGAGAAATCATTATAAGGATCTAGTTGGATCAGTGGAAATCAGAACGCGAGCTGATGGAACTGGAATCTATTATGTAGACCTACTGGAGCCTAAATATGGATTCCGCTTCTTGGTAGATCCATCGCATATTGATAGTCAGGAAACTGACTATAATTCTGTACAAGAGCTGTATGAGAGGAAGCGGAAAGAGTTGGGCTACGAGCAGCCTACAAAGTAGGCGCTTTGCGAGCCGACGGATTGCGCGCGAGCGGGAGCGCACCATCTTTCCCGTATCTTTGTTGTATTGGGGGCGACTTTGCCCCACCTCCCTCAGATAAGACACGATGACGCTCGACGAAATACGCAAGATCCTCCCTACGCTCCCCGAAGCCCCCGGCTGCTACAAGTACATCGGCCAGGAGGGCACGATCATCTACGTCGGGAAGGCGAAGAACCTGCGTCGCCGCGTCAGTAGCTACTTCCAGCGCGACGTACCCAGCTCGAAGACCCGCCTTCTGGTACGCCAGATCCGCGGTATCGAGTACGTCGTCGTCGGCTCCGAAGCTGAGGCCCTTATCCTCGAGAACTCCCTCATCAAGGAGCATCAGCCCCGCTACAACATCCTTCTCAAGGACGACAAGACCTATCCCGAGGTCGTCATCCGCCATGAGCCCTTCCCCCGCGTCCGCGTCGAGCGCCGCCCCGCCCACGATGGCTCGGTGCGCTTCGGCCCGTACCCCAACGTCGGTATGGCACACGCCGCCGTAGCTATGGTGCGCGACCTCTACCCTATCCGCACCTGCGACCTTGACCTCTCCCCGCACAAGATCGCCCAGGGCAAGTACAAGGTCTGCCTCGAGTACCATATGAAGAAGTGCAAGGCGCCCTGTGTCGGCTACCAGACTGCCGAGGACTACGCGCACAACATCCGCGAGATCACGAACCTCCTACGTGGGAACCTCCGTGACGTCATCAACCTCTATCGTGAGGAGATGCTTCGCCTCAGCGAGGAGCTTCGCTTCGAGGAAGCCCAGATCTACAAGGAGCGCCTTCAGTACCTCGAGAACTATCAGGTCAAGCACACCGTCGCCCCGCACCACATCCACAACGTCGACGTCTTCAGCTTCGACGAGGACGAAGACGGCGCGACCTACGTGAACTTCATGCACCTCACCCAAGGGATGGTCACGCAGGTCTATACCATCGAGTACCGTAGCCTCATCGAGGGCGAGACGCGCGAGGAGCTCTTCGCCAGCGCCATCACCGAGCTACGCCAGCGCTTCGCCTCACGCGCCAAGGAGCTGATCCTGCCCTTCGACCCCGGATGGCAGGACGATGCCAGCGTTACGATCACCATCCCCCAGCGTGGCGACAAGAAGAAGCTCCTCGAGCTCTCCGAGCGCAACGTCCGCCAGTACAAGGTCGACAAGTACAAGCGTGCCGAGCGGCTCAACCCCGACCAGCGCCTCATGCAGATCGTCACCGAGCTGAAGGACCTCCTACATCTGGACAAGCTCCCCCTACATATCGAGTGCTTCGACAACTCGAATATCCAAGGCTCCGACCCCGTAGCCGCCTGCGTCGTCTTCAAGCGCGGGCGCCCGTCCAAGAAGGATTATAGGAAGTTCAACATCCGTTCGGTCGAAGGGCCCGATGACTACGCCTCCATGCGCGAAGTCGTCACACGCCGCTACCGCCGTCTGAGCGAAGAGGCAGGAGGCGAAGGTCTCCCCGACCTCATCCTCGCCGACGGAGGTAAGGGGCAGGTAGGCGCCATACGCGAAGCCCTCGCCGAGCTGGGCCTCGCCATCCCCGTAGCGGGGCTGGTGAAGGACGACCGCCACCGCACGGCAGGGCTCCTCTTCGGCACGGACACCCTCGACGAGATCCCCGTGCGCCACCACAGCCCGACCTTCCGTCTCCTTGAGCAGATCCAGGCGGAGGTGCACCGCTTCGCCATCACCTTCCACCGTGACAAGCGCAGCAAGAGCCAGCTCTCCTCGCGCCTCGACTACATCAAGGGCATCGGCCCGAAGACAAAGGACGAGCTCCTCACGGCCTTCCGCAGCGTGCAAGCCATCGCCTCCGCAAGCCTCGACGACCTCACCGCCGTCATCGGCCCCGCCAAGGCCCGCATCATCTACACCGCCTTCCACCCCGAAGGATAACCCACTCATATTCATGCGCTTCCTTATCCAACGTACCCGCTCCGCAGCCGTCCATATCGGCGGAATAGCCGTCGCCGAGAGCCACGGCCTCGGCATGCTCATCCTCATCGGTATCTCCCCAGACGACACAGCGGAGGACATCGAGTACCTCGTGAAGAAGGCCACGCAGCTGCGCATCTTCGACGACGAAGACGGGGTGATGAACCGCAGCATCCTCGACGTCGGCGGGGACATCATCGCCGTGTCGCAGTTCACCCTCATGGCGGAGACGAAGAAAGGCAACCGCCCATCCTACATCCGTGCCGCCCGCCCCGAGATCGCCGAGCCCCTCTATGACGAGGTCGTTCGCGCCCTTGAGGAGCGACTCGGACGCCCCATCGGTACGGGTCGCTTCGGCGCCGATATGCAAGTATCCCTGACGAACGACGGCCCCGTGACCATCTGGATCGACAGCAAGGCGCGCGAGTAAACAGCGAAGCGCACACAAAGGAAAGCGAAGAAAACAGAGGCATGTTCCACGTGGAACACTCACCCACCCTACCCACACATCACCACACCACCCCACCCTATGACCCAGAGAGAGCGACGCCAAGCAGGGCTATACTTCCGCGCCATCGATCCCGATATCCACGAGGAGCGACTGCGAGCACAAGATCTCATCCAGCGATACAACGCCTTGCGCCCCGACCAACACGAAGAAGCCAACGAAATCATCCGCTCGCTCCTCGGCACAATGGGTGAGCGATGCCACTTCGTGCCACCCATCTTCTTTGACTACGGATCGAACGTCCACATCGGGGACTTCAGCTTCGTCAACAGCAACTTTACCGCGCTTGATGCGGGGCGTATCGACATCGGCCGCCGCGTCTTCATCGGCCCGAACGTCAGTATCTACACCCCAACCCACCCCCTACTCGCCGAAGAGCGCAACACAGGCTACGAGCAAGGCAAGCCCGTAAAGATCGGTGACAACGTGTGGATCGGCGGCTCGGTGACGATCCTCGGTGGCGTCACCATCGGCGAAGGTGCCGTGATCGGAGCTGGCAGCGTCGTCACGCGCGACATCCCTGCAGGCGTCATCGCCATCGGTAATCCTTGCCGCGTGCTTCGCGAGATCACCGATGCCGATCGCGTACTCCACGACATCGAGCCCTAAGCATATTATATACGTACGCGCGCGAAAGCGCGAGAGGACATCGGGTGCAGTTCCACGTGAAACGCACCCGATGCTTTTTCTTTCGCAAAGCGTGGGTGACCACACTCCCCACGTAAGAAACCCGTATCTTTGCAGCCGAAGAAACCCAACTAAGAAAGGATGCTCAGCGAAGACTTGCTCTACGAAAAGGAAGATGAGATCTACGACAAGGTAGACACGCCCCTCTTTCACCTCATCGGCGAAGCCGCGGACGAACTCGGTGTAGACGCTTACATCGTCGGGGGCTATGTGCGTGACCTCCTCCTCTACCGCCCCTCGAAGGATATCGACATCGTCTCCATCGGGCGCGGTATCGACCTGGCGCAGGCGGTAGCGGGGCGCCTCGGGCGTGGTGCACACATCTCGGTCTTCGCTCGCTTCGGCACGGCACAGGTCAAGCAGGGCGACCTGGAGATCGAATTCGTAGGCGCTCGTCGTGAGAGCTACACGCCCGACAGTCGCAAGCCCTTCGTCGAGGATGGTACGTTGGAGGAAGATCAGGAGCGCCGTGACTTCACGGTCAACGCTCTGGCCATCTGCCTCAACGCCGACCGCTTCGGTCAGCTCGTCGACCCCTTCGATGGCCTGCACGACATGGAGGCGCTCACCCTGCGCACGCCACTCGATCCCGACATCACCTTCAGCGACGACCCACTGCGCATGATGCGTGCCATACGCTTCGCCTCGCAGCTCGGCTTCTTCATCGACCCCGACACCTTCGCTGCTATCGGACGAAATGCTGGGCGCATCGAGATCATCTCCGCCGAGCGCATCTCGACGGAGTTCAACAAGATCCTCCTCTCCCCTCGCCCATCCATCGGCCTTGAGCTCTTTGAGAAGACCGGACTGATGAAGCTCGTCTTCCCCGAGCTCCTCGAGCTCAAGGGCGCCGAGACGCGCGACGGCATCGGCCACAAGGACAACCTCACCCACACCTACAAGGTCGTGGACAACATGGCCAAGGCACTCGCCACCACCCGTCCTGGGCACGAGATGAACCTCTGGCTCCTCTGGGCAGCGCTCCTCCACGACATCGGGAAGCCCCGCACGAAGCGTTTTGACCAGCGCCTCGGCTGGACGTTCCACAACCATAACTTCATCGGCATGAAGATGGTATCGAAGATCTTCCGCCGCCTCCGCCTTCCGCTTGATCACAAGATGCACTACGTGGAGAAGCTCGTCGACCTGCATATGCGTCCCGCCACCCTCGTCGATGAGGGCGTGACGGACTCCGCTGTGCGCCGTCTGCTCTTCGAGGCGGGAGACGATATCGATGACCTCATGCTCCTCGTCGAAGCCGACATCACGAGCAAGAACCCCCAGCGCGTACGCAAGTACCTCGACAACTATAAGGTCGTTCGTCAGAAGCTCGTCGACATCGAGGAGAAGGATCGCATCCGCAACTTCCAGCCACCCATCTCAGGCCAGCTCATCATGGATACCTTCGCCCTCACGCCTTGCCGCGAGGTGGGGCTCATCAAGGACGCTATCAAGGACGCTATCCTCGACGGCACAATCCCCAACGAATACGAGCCCGCCTACGAATTTATGCTCCGCGAAGCAGCCGCTCTCGGTCTCACTCCAGCGAAGAAATAGGCACTCCCCTCCCCCACTTCACAGAGACGCCACTACCCCTTGCTTTACGATCTCATCGTAAAGCAAGGGGTAGTGGTTTATTATCAGTACCTTTGCACCGTTTAAAAGGATAGTCGACCGACTGTCTCGATTGCTTAGAAGAAGGAATATATTTATGATCGTAACAAAGCGCGCCAACGATCCCGTCTGGACGAACATCTATGCTTATGCTCAGCTGCCCGCTGAGCTGCGTAGACTCGACGAGATCGCCCACAACCTCTGGTGGGTATGGACCCCCAAGGCACAAAATCTCTTCCGCCGCATCTCTCCCGAACTCTGGGAGTCGACCGAAGGCAATCCTATCACGCTCACTCGCCTGCTCTCCGCTGAGGAGATGGCAGCCCTCGTCGCTGACAAGGACTTCATGGCGCAGCTGGACGAAGTCTATGCCGACTTCCAGGCCTATATGAACGAGCCTGCAGACGCAGTACGCCCCTCTGTCGCCTACTTCAGCATGGAGTACGGTCTGACGAATATCCTCAAGATCTATTCCGGCGGTCTTGGCGTCCTCGCTGGTGACTACCTCAAGGAGGCCAGCGATAGCAATGTCCGCCTCACCGCCGTCGGCTTCCTCTATCGCTACGGCTACTTCACCCAGAGCCTCAGCCCCGAAGGGCAACAGCAGGCGAACTACGAAGCCCAGGACTTCACCCAGCTTCCCATCGAGCAGATCTTCGAAGAGGACGGGCAGACGCCTCTCATCCTCGAGGTGCCCTATGCTGGTCACACCGTATACAGCCACGTATGGAAGGTGAACGTCGGCCGTATCAGCCTCTACCTCCTCGACACCGACATCCCACAGAATAGCGAATGGGATCGCCCCATCACGCACCAGCTCTACGGCGGCGACTGGGAGAACCGCATGAAGCAGGAGTACCTCCTCGGCATCGGTGGTGTGCTCCTCCTCAACCGCCTCGGCATCTCGAAGGACGTCTACCACATGAACGAAGGTCACGCTGCCTTCATGAGCGTACAGCGCCTCCTGGACTACGTCGAGGGCGAAGGTCTTCCCTTCGACGAAGCTCTTGAGCTCGTTCGTGCTTCCTCGATCTACACCTGTCACACGCCCGTCCCCGCTGGTCACGACTACTTCGACGAGGAGCTCCTCGGCAAGTACCTCGGCCACATCCCTGGGCGTCTCGGTATCTCTTGGCACGACTTCATCAGCCTCGGCCGTGAGAATCCCGAGAGCAACGAGAAGTTCTCCATGAGTGTCTTCGCACTGAATACCTGTCAGGAAGCCAACGGTGTGAGCCTGCTGCACGGCCGCGTCTCGCAGGAGATGTTCGCCCCCGTATGGAAGGGCTTCTTCCCCGAAGAGCTGCACGTCGGCTATGTCACCAATGGCGTCCACCTGCCTACGTGGGCCTCTGCTGAGTGGCAGGAGCTCTACACGAAACACTTCGGCAAGGACTTCATCAAGAAGCAGACCGAGGAAGCTACCTGGGCGAAGATCCAGCAGCTCCCCAACGAGACCATCTGGGAGACACACCAGGCCATCAAGTTCCGCCTCGTCGAGCATATCCGCTCCTTCTACGGCGAGAAGTGGCTCCACAACAGCGGTGACCCCGAGACGACGGTATCCGTCCTCGAAGGTATCAACCCCAACGCTCTGATCATCGGCTTCGGTCGTCGCTTCGCTACCTACAAGCGTGCGCACCTCCTCTTCACCGACCTCGAGCGTCTGGAGCGTATCGTCAATAACCCCAAGTACCCCGTACAGTTCCTCTTTACAGGTAAGGCACACCCCGCCGATGGTGGTGGTCAGGGCCTCATCAAGCACATCCTCGAGATCAGCCGCCTGCCTCAGTTCCTCGGGAAGATCATCTTCCTCGAGAATTACGATATGCGCCTTGCCAGCAAGCTCATCGCTGGCGTAGATATCTGGATGAACACCCCTACTCGTCCTCTCGAAGCCTCGGGTACCTCGGGCGAAAAGGCCGAGATGAACGGTGTCCTCAACCTCTCCGTCCTCGACGGGTGGTGGTACGAAGGCTACCGCAAGGGTGCTGGTTGGGCGCTCACCGACAAGCGCACCTTCGCTGATCAGTCGCTGCAGGACAAGCTCGACGCCACGACGATCTACGACCTTCTCGAGAAGGAGATCGTACCCCTCTACTTCCAGCGCGACGGCAAGCCTTACTCCGATGGTTGGGTACAGACGATGAAGAACTCGATGAACTTCATCGCTCCTCACTACACTATGCGCCGCATGATGGACGATTACTACGAGCGCTTCTACACGAAGCTCGCCGAGCGCTCAGCTCGCCTGCACGCAGACTCGAACCGTATCGCCCGCGAACTCACCGAGTGGAAGCGCGCTACTGCTGAGGCTTGGGATAGCATGCAGGTCGTCTCTGTCGAGTGCTCCGAGAGCGCAGCATACATGTCCAACGAGCGCCACACGGGCGACGAAGAGACGGTACGCCTTGTCCTCGACAAGGGTGCCCTCACCTCAGATCTCGAGGTCGAGCTCGTCGACGCACGCGAAGACGCTCAGGGTCGACTCCGCTTCGTAGCGAAGACCGCCCTGACACTCATCGAGCGCAATGGCTCACGTGAGGTCTACGAGCTCCGCTTCAAGCAGGCTCGTCCTGGGCACTACAAGCGCGCTCTGCGTATCCTGCCTTCGCATCCCGAGCTCCCACATCGTATGGACTTCGCACTTGTGCGCTGGGTAGCCCTTCAGTAAGGGTCTCCCCTACCCCATCACTTTATACAGCACGTCCCGGCAGTTCTGCAGACTGTCGGGACGTGTCGTATATCCACCGATCTATTAGGTCGTCATATTCCCTACATCTATATCAGTAAAAAACAGCTTCTCTCGCAAGGGCTTAGGGAAGCCTTTTTCACTACCTTTGCCGGCTGAAAGAGTATTGCTTTGGTTTGAAGCGCTGCCCCAGTCATTCCGCCTTGTGTGGCTGATCGGGAGGTAACATTTGCAGAGGCGGTCTCTGCAGTAGGAGTTCTATTATTCGCGCACTCCTCCCAAGCAAGACTCTTTCCCTTAAATATCCTTCCCTGCAAAAAAGACATGCCTAAGTATCCCGCACTCCACAAAGAAGACTCTGTCTTGCTTATCGGGCAGATAACATACAACAGCACGTCCCGGCAGTCATCTGACTGTCGGGACGTGTCGTTAGTGGGCTAGGTGATTTACTTCCCGCCAGCTTTGAGGATCGCTTCCAGCTCTTCCTCGACGCTTGGCCGGCCATTTTCAGACCTAATCTTATTCATCGCCGCGAGGTGTTCCTTGTCCTTCGGATTCCCCGCCATTGCTCCCTTCACGGTCGCTGCCAAGAGAGCTGCTTCCAATAATTCCATCTTCTTCCGTCTTATCTTATTGATACTGAATATCCCTCACCATTTAAGCAAGGTCCTTCTGCGCGTAGAACTTGTCGCCGAGGGCTAGGTGTAGAACAAAGTTACGATACTACTCCGAAGTTTATCTCCGCCGTGATGAGGTCATCTCTTCGTGAAAGAAAATCCCCACCCAATACAAGTACTCCCCGACCTCAGCGGTGCACTTCTTACAAAGCAGCGGGAGATAAGCTCCGTCCACGTCGGTAGTCTTATCATCCACGTGCGCGGATCTTTGGATTTAGGCACGAAGATGATAGGACTACGCACATAGCCGACCAAATAGCACTAAAGGTGCCGCCCTTTCTTTCCGCCCCGCCGTACTTTTGCCTCAGGAAGAGCAGAGAGCTTCTCCTATCAGTAAGACAAGTACCCCAATACACGACACGACAATGGCAAAGTACACGATGAGGCAAGTCCCTCAAGGCCTTGGGAAGCATCCCAGCCAACATCCTCGCCTGATCAGCGAAGGACGACTCAGCACCGAGGATCTCTCCGAGCGTATGGCCGAGGGCTGTACCTTCTCACGCGCCGAAATTGAAGGCATACTCCAGCTTCTCGGTGAAGAGCTCTCTAAGAGGCTCGCAGACGGCTATATCGTGCATATCAATGGCGTGGGGAGCTTCCGCCCCAAGCTCGGCTACCGCAAGGAGATTGCTCCCCCCGAAGGCGAAGAGGCCGCGACGCGCAATGCCGCCAGCCTGGAGATAGCCGATGTGCGCTTCCACGCAGACCGCAGGCTCGTGCAACGCACCCGTAGGGCCTGCAGGCTCCAGCGCGCCCCGCATCGCAGCTACACACGCCCTCGAGAGGGGCGTGAGCGGCGCCTTAGCCAGCTCCTCAGCTATCTACGCACCCACCACATCCTCGCTCGTAGCGAATATGTGAAGCTCACGGGACTCTCCCCGACGGCCACCACAGCAGAGCTAAAGAGCTTTGTCACAGCGGGTCATATCGTACGAAAGGGCATCGCTTCGCACTCGACCTATCGCCTCCCGCACCCCACGGAAAAAGAGTAACTTTACCCCCAAGAAAAGACATCATCTCCCAGTATAAACTCACACAAACACAGGCTATACACTATGCGTAATTACCTCTATATCACCCTATTCCTTCTTCTTGGTGCGGGCTCCATTGCTGCCCAAGAGCCCGTCGCCACCATCAATGGACACACCTTCCATCTCGGTGATAGCCTCACCATCGGCCTGCCTTATCAACCAGAAGAGCGGTATCAAAATGAGCCTAACAAAAGGTACAAAACCATTAGACATCCATCATGGGAGGATAGGGAGATTCCAGCCTTCACGAAAGGAAAACTCAAGTGGAGTATTCCTACCCCTAAGAGAAACATCTTTGGAAATCTCATCCCGCAAGACACTGTGTACTTCTTGAGTCTCCCAAAGTATCCTAAGGATAGCCTCGTCGTAGAGCTTGCCAGAGCCATACAGAAGGGGGAAATCACAACCGACCCGATAGAGCATACCCCTCTCCACCCAGAGGCTGTGGAACTTCTACCTGCAGATTATGTCCCTGCACTTATCAAAGCTGGCTACACGACATACACGGATGTAGCGCTCAAGGCATACGCTCAATCTTTGGGGGATAGCGAGTCATCGCAGACCTCTAATCCCTTCGAATACCAACGACAACGAGCTAATCTTTTAGAGAAGCTGAAGAAAGCCGTGGAGAAGTTCGATCTGAATCGAACTTACTATGCAAGGCATCAGTTCATCACCGAAGGATATGACTTCACACGATCTGGCTACCCTTACGGAGAGTTATATGGGCCTACACTCCCCTACCTCTCTACTCCTGGTAACAATAAGATCTCGCTCTACCTCACCTCACAACAGAAAGTACTCTTCGTCAGCGTACCTGCTGAGAGAGCTGAAATCTATGAGAAGCGCTCTGGGACTCTTGGAAATAATACTCATACGCTCTATGCACGGTTTTACTTCCGACTGCTCCCAGCAGAGAGTTATACGGAAAATGATAGCCATGTCTATCGGACGAACATCAACTATCTCGGTATTGACCTCTACGAATACCCCCACTGCGCCTACTACCACGTAGTCTCAGGTAAGGCGGAGTAAGGGTCATTCTAAGCCCTATCAAAAAGGTCCAGAGGAGCTATGCAAAATGTACAGCTCCTCTGGACCTTCTTCTTTCACTTAATTCCACCGATAAAAGCCAAGACTTTACCCGCTTTATATAAGTACGCTGGCGCTCGGTGTTACTTTCTTTGTACCTTTGCGTAAAATGGTAAAATAGAGATAGTGTATGAAGCTGTATTTTATTGGTATCGGTGGCATAGGTATGAGCGCTCTCGTGCGCTACTTCCTCAGCAAGGGAGATAGCGTAGCAGGGTATGACTTGACGCCTTCGCCCCTCACACACGCCTTGAGCGAAGAGGGTGCTACCATCCACTACGAAGATGATCCCGAGCTAATCCCCGAGCCCTTCCGCACGAAGGATACCCTCGTCGTCTTCACTCCAGCCGTTCCCCACGACCACCGCGAGCTGGCTTTCTTCCGCGCACAGGGCAACCGTGTGGTGAAGCGTGCTGAGCTACTCGGCGAACTGACCCGCCGTGAGCGCGGGCTCTGCGTCGCTGGTACCCACGGCAAGACGACGACCTCTACCCTACTGGCGCACCTCCTGCGCTCGAGCCACGTCGACTGCCACGCCTTCCTCGGCGGTATCTCAAATAATTACCAGACCAACTGCCTCATCTCCGAGCGCAGCGACTATGCTGTGATCGAAGCCGATGAGTTCGACCGCTCCTTCCACCATCTCTCACCATACATCGCGGTGATCACCTCCGCAGACCCCGATCACCTCGACATCTACCACACGCCCGAGGCCTATCGGAAGAGCTTCGAGCACTTCACCTCGCTCGTCAGCGCAGAGGGCGCTCTGGTGATGAAGAAGGGCATCCCCGTGACGCCCCGTCTCAAGGAAGGGACGCGCCTCTTCACCTACACCACAGGAGCCGACGAAGCGGACTTCCGTGCTGACGGCATCGAGATCCGTGATGGGCATCTCTTCTTCGACTGGCACTATCCCGCTATCGAAGGGCGTCCTGCTGGTACGCTCCACGTCGAGCTCGGTGTGCCCCTCCTCATCAATGTGGAGAATGCTGTAGCAGCTATGGCCGTAGCCTACCTCTGTGGAGTTACCCTCGAGGAGCTGGCCGCAGGTGTAGCCTCCTTCCGTGGGGTCTATCGCCGCTTTGACCGCCTCATCGATGATCCCCGCTGCGTGCTCATCGATGACTACGCCCACCACCCCAATGAGCTTGACCCCAGCATCCGCTCGGTGCGTGAGCTCTATCCCGACCGCAAGATCCTCGGCATCTTCCAGCCGCACCTCTATAGCCGTACGCAGGACTTCTATCGGGAGTTCGCCGCGAGCCTTGACCAGCTCGACGAAGTCATTCTCCTCGATATCTATCCCGCTCGTGAGCTCCCCATCCCAGGCGTCACCTCGCAGATGATCGCCGACGTGATGAAGCATAAGGATGTGCTTGTCCTGCCCAAGGAAGGCCTACTCCCCGAGCTCAAGAAGCGTCAGGAGCTCCCCGAAGTCATCCTGATGGTCGGCGCTGGAGATATTGACCGCCTGGTGCCCCAGGTAGCAGATGAGATCCGCCGCAGGCTATGAAGAATAGAGCCTTCATACGCAACCTACTTCTGCTCCTCCTGTCAGTCGCACTGATAGGGGGTATCGCGTACCTACTCATCCGCTCCCCACGAGTCACCTCCACCGACCGCTGCGAGGCTGTCACCGTCGAGATAAAGACCGAGGCGGGTGGCGAACCGCTCTTCCTCACAGGTGACCGCATCACCGATGAGCTTGCCCGTCGTGGCATCCAGCTACGTGGGAAGCGCCTCGACTCCATCGACCTCAGAAAGATCGAGCGCACGCTACTCAGCATGCCTATCTACAAGCGTGCTGAAGCCTTCATCGCCCCCTCCTCCTCCTCCGTGCAGATACGCCTGACGGAGAAGCACCCCCTCTACATCGTGCAGGAAGCCTCGGGTAAGAGCTACTACGTCACGCAGGGCAAGGGTACCATCACGGTGAACCCCACCTTCGCGGCTTACCTCCCCATCGTCAGCGGTGCTGTAGACCTCAAGATGGCTACAGGCCCCGTCTACGACCTCATGGCCGCCCTGCGCGAAGACCCCTATTTCACCGACTACTTCGGTCAGGTCTACGTGGATGAGACCGACGGTATCGTCCTCATCCCCCGCATCGGCACGACACGCGTCATCATGGGCCGTGAGTCAAACTGGAGTGAGAAGCTCCGTAAGTGGCGTATCTTCGCTGAGAGCGTGCTCCCCAAGCGTGGGATGAATGCCTTCAGCTACGTCAACCTCGACTACGGCAAGCAGATCATCGCACGCAGCCGCTATGCCCCCGAGGGTGAGACCTTCGACGAAGAAGGCGAAGTCGTCGCTGCACCAGCGCCTGCACCTACGCCCGATCCCGCCCCCAAGCCTACGCCAGCGGCCACTGCAGCTCCCGCTCCGAAGAAGCCCACCGCCGTAGAGAAGCCCCGCGAGAAGGCTAAGGAAGCCCCGAAGGACAAGCCCAAGGATAAGCCCGCAAGCAAGCCCAGCGACAAGGCAAAGACCGAAAAAAAGGACCCTAAGAAGCCCGCACCTCAGCAAGCCTCCACCCCCAAGAAACCCAATAAGCCCGCCACAGTAGAGAAGGGCAAACCTAACAAGCCACAGAAGAAATGAACGATCGTAGGGATAGCATATACGCCGTCATCAACATAGGCAGCACCTCCCTCTCTGGGATGCTCGCCACGAAGTCCCCACAGGGACGCGTCGTGCCCATCGCCGCCCACCGTGTCCCCACGGCAGGCTGTGTACGTCAGGGCTCTATACACAACATCGAGGAGGCCGCTAAGCGCATCGATATGCTCATCGATGCGATGAGAGCTAACCTACCCGATGAGGCCACTATCTCCGGCGTCTATGTAGGGCTAGAGTGCCGCTCTATGCGCTCCGAGCGCTATGACTCCTTCATCGACCTCGGTGAAGAAGGTAGCGTCGTCACCCCCGAGCACCTGCTCACCCTCAAGGACCAGGTCAGTGATGCCAGCTATCCCGGCATGACGATCCTCTCGGTCACCGAGCCTCGCTACCGCTGTGATGGCAAGCGCGAGCCCAACCCCAGAGGTGTGCGTTGCCGCCGTCTCGAGGCTCAGTACCTGCTCATCGTAGCCCGACAGAACATCATCGTCAACGTCCGTGAGACCATCGAAGATCGTCTGCGCCTGCGTCTGCTGGGTATCCTCCCCACCCCTATCGCCGAAGCAGCCGCTACGATGACGATGGAGGAGATGGCCCTCGGCTGTGCCTACGTCAACATCGGCGGTGGTACGACCTCTATCGCTATCTATCAGGAGCGCTTCCCTGTCGCCCTCTTCGTCCTGCCTCTCGGTGGGAACAATGTGACGCGCGACCTCACGCAGCTCAGCGTACCCCTCCTGGAGTCCGACGCTGAGAACCTGAAGATCAATCAGGGCTCGATGAATCTCTCCGTGTCCCGCACCGAGGAGATCATCGCTACCTCTGCTGACGGTAGCTCTACGAAGCACTTCAGCCAGCTCGAGGTCAACCGCTACATCAGCGCACGTATCCTCGAGATACTGAACAATGTGGTCAGCATCATCCACGAAGCTGGCTGCGGTGAGAGCATACCCAAGGGCTTCGTCTTCGCTGGTGGCGTGACGAAGACCAACTACTTCTTCGAGACCCTGCGCAAGCTCTCTCCCGAGTACCGCAAGGCTTCTCTCCGCCGAGACATCTACGAGGAAGGTGTCGACAATAACCTCCTCACAAACTATATCACCGAGATAGCCCTCGCCGCTCAGGCCAGCGAGCCCGGTGTGACGTACGAACTCCGTCCCCTCGAGTCACTCCTTCAGGAGCAGCCCACGACGCGCTCCAGCGAGCCCGTTGAGCCCGTCTTCCAGCCCAAGGAAGAGGAGGAAGAGTCCTACACCTACACGACCATCAGCGAAGCCCAGCACCTCCCGCTGGACGATGATGAAGACGACTTCTTCGACTACCGCGAAGAGTCCTACAGACACGAAGAGAAGCGCGAGCCTAAGGAGAAGGGTCCGTCGGCCTTTGAGCGCCTCAAGAGTGGCTTATCGAAGGGTATTAGCAGCCTCTTCGGAGAGAGTGATGGTGGTGATGATTATTAGCCCATACCTTTAGACGACATGGATACAATAGAACGAGGCAGTATCAACTACGGATACAGCGAAAGTCAGATCAAGCAGCTCATCAAGGTAGTGGGCGTAGGTGGTGGTGGTGGTAACGCTGTCACGAAGATGTGCACCAGTGGCTCCGTCCCTGGGGTATCCTTCCTCCTATGTAACACAGATACCCAGGCTCTCGACCGCAGCCCTGTGGTAGACAAGATCACGATCGGCCCCACCGTCACCAAGGGTCTCGGTGCTGGCGCCAAGCCTGAGCGCGCTAAGGAAGCTGCTCTCGAGAGTGAGCAGGCTATCCGTGATGCCCTCATCGAGGGCGATACGCGCATGGTCTTCATCACCGCTGGTATGGGTGGTGGTACGGGTACGGGTGCAGCGCCCGTCATCGGCAAGATCGCCATGCAGGCGGGCCTACTGACTATCGGTATCGTCACGATCCCCTTCCTCTTTGAGGGTACGGCTAAGATCCTCCAGGCACTCGAAGGGGTCAAGCAGATGCGCGAGAGCGTCGATGCCCTCCTCGTCATCAACAACCAGCGCCTCATCGAGGTGTACAAGGACTTCACCGTCTCCGAAGCCTTCGCCAAGGCGGACGATACGCTGAGCAATGCTGCACGCGGTATCTCCGACCTGGTGAATATCGCCGGTACGATCAACCTTGACTTCGCTGACGTCGATACGACCCTGCGCAATGGCGGTGTAGCTGTCATCAACACTGGCTACGCTGAAGGGCCCGAGCGTATGACTCTGGCTATCCAAGAGGCACTCAATTCGCCCCTCCTGAACAACAACAATATCAGCAAGGCACGTCACCTCCTGATCAACGTATATGAGGGTGATGAAGAGCCTCTCACGATCCCCGAGCTCACCGAGCTCCAGGCGTTCACCGAGGACTTCTCCGACGAGGTCAAGACGATCTATGGGACGGCTCGCGTCGAAGGTATCGGCAAGAAGATCGGTGTGACGATCCTCGCCTCGGGCTTCGGCTTTGACGAAGATATCTTCCTGCCTACGACGCCCAAGGCTAAGGATCCGCTGGCCAAGATCAGCGAAGAGAAGGAGCGCGACGAGCAGCAGCGTCTCATCGAGCGTGTCTATGGGGGTGCCGCCACCAAGCGCACGAAGGCCGAGCCTGTCGCCCTACACATCGATGAGCTCGATGACGAAGAGCTCCTGATCATCCTCGAGGAGACGCCTTCCTTCCGTCGTGATCACCGCATCTTCGAGAGTAAGCGCCTCGATAAGACCAACAACAGAGCTATCCGTATCAACAACTATGGTACGGCCAGCCAGAGCGCCCGTGAGCGCCGCTCGCTATCGGCCTTCGACCTGCATACGTCCAGCCCTGAGCCATCGCAGTACACCACGAGTGCGACGACCTTCTCCACCTCTACGGCGTCACGTCCAGAGCCCGTAGAGGAAGTGACTCAGCCCGAAGAAGAGAAGACCGAGGAGACGCCTGAGAACGTCATCCGCTTCTCTGGATTCTAAAACTCTATCCTATACTCCCCCACTCTACTGATGATTATAGCTGTTGACTTCGATGGTACGATCGTACGCCATCGCTATCCCAAGATCGGCGAGGAAATCCCCTTCGCCACCCAGACTCTCGCGATGCTGATCCGTGATGGGCATCGTCTGATCCTCTGGACCGTCCGTGAGGGCGCTCTGCTGGACGAAGCCGTCGAGTGGTGTCGTCAGCGTGGCGTAGAGTTCTACGCCATCAATAGAGACTTCCCAGAGGAAGATGCTACGGGGTCGGGCTTCTCGCGCAAGCTCAAGGCCGATCTCTTCCTCGATGACCGCAACTTCGGTGGCCTGCCCGACTGGGGTACGATCTACCACCGCATCCAGGCCGGTAAGGCGCTCGATAGCGAGTGGCACCGACTGGGTCTCTACGAAGAGGAGGAGGAGAAGCGTGGCTTCTTCTCGCGTCTCTTCTCGCGTGACTAAGCCGCACCACACTACATACTACACATTAGCCATAGATCTATCATGTATCTACGCCCTCTTTTCACCCTTGCCGCTGCGCTCTCGCTCCTCACAGCGTGCAGTGGGGACTCCTCAGGCACTAAGACGAGCCAAGAGGACGCACCTCCCGTACAGACTACGGATACGACACTCGTCGGGAAGCGCCTACACCTGCGCTTCCCCGACAACTTCTCTACCGTCGAATACCTATCGCACAAGCACCTCTTCTGGAGAAGTAAGGACTCCGTCCACGGTAGCAAGGAAGGCGAAGACAACTACAGCGTCATACGTATCGGCAAGAGTGTCTTCTTCATCAACTGGGTCGAGGACGATGGCACGACTGTGAGCCAGGTCCTTGACCTCAGTGAGCGCACCTGTCAGGCATTCATCACCTCGAATGTCTATTCGCGCAACCAGACCTCGCGTAGTACCTCCGTCCTCTCTGGCACCATCGAGAAGATCGAGGATGCCAATCACCTACTCTTAGACTAATTCCCCACGGGGGTCTTTGCTGTCTAAGGCCTATGTCCAGCCCCTATCGCATCGACGAGCGAAGCATCACAGAGCACCTTCTGGAGCTTGCTCAGCGGGGCAATCAGCCCTTTACCCAACGACTACATCCTGATATAGCAGGCGTACTCGGTGTACGTCTGCCCGACCTACGTGCGCTCGCTCGGCGTATCGTGCGTAGTGGCAGCTGGCCTGCTTACCTCGACGAAGCTGAGCGCGAAGAGCGCCCCAGAGAGGAGGACTTCATGGAGGCACGTACCCTGCAGGGCCTTGTCCTCGGTATGCTCCCCGTGGGTGACTTCTCCGCCTACCTCACCCACCTCTCGCGCTGGGTGCGGGTCATCCACTCCTGGTCGGTCTGCGACTCCTTCAGCCTCCCCCAGCCGAAGAAGCTCCTCCGTGAGCATGGCCCCGAGCTCTGGGCATTCTTCCTCCCCTACCTCCAGCACAGCGGGGAGTATGAGGTGCGCTTCGGCATCGTCGCCCTTATGCAGTACTTCATCGATGCCGAGCATATCCGCGAGCTACTACGTCACTACCTCGCCGTAAGCCATAAGGGCTACTACGTGCGTATGGCGCTGGCGTGGGCTATCGCTGAGTGCTACACCTTCTACCCCACCGAGACCCACCCCTACCTAGCTGAGAAGCGCTTCGAGCCGTGGGTGCACAACAAGGCCATCCAGAAGATCTGCGAGTCGCGTCGCATCGATCCCGACACCAAGACCCTACTCAAGGCTCTACGCGTAAAGGCCTCGAAATAGCCCCCTTCAGTGAAGGCGTAGAGATTCCTACGATTCTCTATCTTTGGAGTAGCAATACTCACTACCTAACTCTGACGAACCTATGAATAGTAAGCTCCTTATAGGGGGACTTGCTCTCTTCCTTCTTCTCCCCAACTTGGGCTGTGAGAAGAGCGCAGAGAAAGCCCTGCCTACCTCCCAAAGAGAAGTAAAGAGAGGACATCTATCCAGCTTGGAGAACTTCTCCGAAAGCGAGCTCAGCGCTTTCACCGCCACGTATGACCCCACCGACGCTAAGAGCAAAGAGAAGGCTATCAGTACACTGGACAAAGCTGTGAAGCTATTCGTCTCCCCGAAGATCAATACGAAGCTGAGCGAGTCGGCCCAATGCGTCATCGATTCGGACGACACCACTGGGCGCGCATGGGTCAGCTCCCTCTCTATCAGTCGTCCACGTGAGCTCCCCTTCTACGAGCAATTTATGCTCATCTGCAATGCCCACCCATCCCCGAATGGACAGGAAGGTATGTGGGACCTCTTCACCAGAGAAGGCGAGATCAGCATCCTGTACTAATAGCACATTCCCCTACCTTGTGCGGGACGCTTTCGGCTAAGCCGAGGGCGTCCCGCACGGCTTTTTATACATCCCTTCACTACGGCGATGATGTAGCGGACTATACGACCTTTTTCCCTCCCGAATAGGAGAACTAACGCCCAACCCATAGTGCTATAAGTCGCCTCCTATACAGCATATCCTCTATCCAGGTACGTGGATTTATAGACTCTGCAGGTAGATTCTATCATCCACCTACGTAGTCCTAAGATCCACGTACCGAGATAAAGCTTTAGCCGTAGTCCTAAGAGACTTTTCCACCACGCGTGCGGGAGTTTTCCTGCACTACTTCGGAGCTAATTCAGTAGAGGTATAGATCCCGACACTGAGGTGGCTGGAGAACTTATACCTACTCGCCGAAATGGCACTTCCATACGGACGGGAGTCACCCGCCCGAAGTGCGGTCAGCGAGCGGGCCTTTCGGAGCCGATCCGTAGCGTACGTAAGTAGAGGAGAATGTGTAACTTTGTGGACTGTGCGCACCTCGCATTGGCGCGTCGCAGCTATCACATCGATACAATCCAAATAGATAATAGAATAAGCAACTGCTCTCATGGCACAGCAAGAAGACCTCTTTAAGAAGGTGATCGCCCACTGTAAGGAATACGGCTTCGTCTTCCCCTCCTCCGAAATCTACGACGGCCTCGGCGCTGTCTATGACTACGGACAGCTCGGTAGCGAACTGAAGAACAACATCAAGCGCTACTGGTGGGAGGCCATGACCCTCTTGGCTCCTAACGTCGTAGGGATCGACTCAGCGATCTTCATGCACCCCAAGATCTGGAAGGCCTCTGGCCACGTCGACGCCTTCAATGACCCCCTCATCGACAACAAGGACTCGAAGAAGCGCTACCGCGCTGACGTCCTCATCGAGGATCAGCTGGCCAAGATCGAGGAGAAGATCAATAAGGAGGTAGCCAAGGCTGCGAAGAAGTTCGGCGAGAGCTTCGACGAAGCGCAGTTCCGCTCTACCAACGGCCGTGTACTCGAGTATCAGGCTAAGTGGGAAGAGCTGCACAGCCGCTTCGCTGCTGCTATGAACGATACCAACCTTGAGGAGCTGCGTCAGATCATCCTCGACTACGAGATCGTCTGCCCCATCAGCGGCACGCGCAACTGGACGGAGGTCCGTCAGTTCAACCTTATGTTCGCCACCGAGATGGGCTCCACGGCCGACGGTGCGATGAAGGTCTATCTGCGCCCCGAGACGGCTCAGGGTATCTTCGTGAACTTCCTCAATGTGCAGAAGACGGGCCGTATGAAGGTGCCCTTCGGTATCGCACAGATCGGTAAGGCCTTCCGCAATGAGATCGTTGCCCGTCAGTTCATCTTCCGTATGCGCGAGTTCGAGCAGATGGAGATGCAGTTCTTCGTCCGCCCCGGTGAGGAGCTCAAGTGGTTCGACTTCTGGAAGGACCTGCGTCTTCGCTGGCACAAGGCCCTCGGCCTCGGCGACAAGAAGTACCGCTACCACGACCACGAGAAGCTGGCACACTACGCCAACGCTGCTACCGACATCGAATTTGAGATGCCCTTTGGCTTCAAGGAAGTAGAGGGTATCCACAGCCGTACGGACTTCGACCTGAAGCGTCACGAGGAGTTCAGCGGTAAGAAGATGCAGTACTTCGATCCTGAGCTGGGTGAGAGCTATGTGCCCTACGTCATCGAGACCTCTATCGGTGTCGACCGTATGTTCCTCAGCCTCGTCTGTGGCTCCTACGAAGAGGAAGCCCTCGAGGGTGGTGAGAAGCGCACGGTACTGCGCCTGCCCGCAGCTCTCGCTCCTGTCAAGCTCGCTATCCTGCCTCTGGTGCGTAAGGACGGCCTCGATGCCAAGGCACAGGAGATCTACGACGAGCTGAAGTTCGACTTCAACTGCCAGCTCGATGAGAAGGACTCTATCGGTAAGCGCTACCGCCGTCAGGACGCTATCGGTACGCCCTACTGCGTCACCATCGACCACCAGACGATGGAGGATGGTACCGTCACCCTGCGTCACCGCGACACGATGCAGCAGGAGCGCGTCGCTATCAGCGAGCTTTCCCGCGTACTCTATGAGGCTACTTCGCTGAAGAGTCTGCTGCGCAAGATCTAACCACCACCCAAGAGAGGTGCCCACCACTTCATCTAAGAGACAATGATGATAAGCAAGATCACCACAGGCCTCGCCCTGCTTACGCTCTTCAGCCTCACGAGCTGCAATAGCACTATCGACGTCGCCCAGGAGCGCCGTGCCACGAATGAGCGGGCCTTCCGCGCCTTCGCCGACAGCACGGACTTCCAGCGCGTCACCGTACCCGGTATCACGGGTAGTGGCTTCATCTATATGAAGGTCACCAAGGCAGGCGATGCGTCTGCCGGGGTGGATTATACCGATGCCGTCACGCTCTTCCGTGACACCTACTCGACGAGCGACTGGATCAAGGACAACTTCAAGGCCATGCGTGTGCGCCAGACCCTTGACCTCAACTCCGTCCAGCAGGAGACCGTCGCCAGCCTCCCCGTAGGTCTGCAGATAGCTGTGCAGAACCTCCATCAGGGAGCAGAAGCCTCTATCGTAGTGCCCTGGTACCTCAATACCAACAATATGGTGGAGCGTACCGAGAGCTATACCTCACTATACTACCGTGTCCGCCTCGGGAGCGTCATCAAGCCCTCGACGAACTAAGGATCCTATACCCTATAGATGCATATACTCCTCAGCAATGACGACGGCTTCCGCGCCGCAGGTATCCAAGAGCTCGCTCAGGCGATGCTCGCCTTCGGTCAGGTGACTATCGTCGCTCCAGACGGGCCCCGATCGGGCTTCTCTGGCGCTATCACCACGACCCAACCTCTGCGCCTCAAGCACCGCACCACCGAAGGCAACCTCGCTGTATATAGCTGCGAGGGTACGCCCGTGGACTGCGTCAAGCTCGCACTGAACACCCTCTTCGTAGACCAGCGCCCCGACCTCATCATCTCGGGCATCAACCACGGGAGCAATGAGGGCATCTGCGTGAGCTACTCCGGCACGCTCGGTGCTGCCCGCGAAGGCTGTATCTACGGCATCCCTTCGCTGGCCGTGTCGCTTGATGATACCGCTTGGCACCCCGACTTCTCCGACAGCATCGACTACACCGTGCGTGTCGTGAAGATGATGCTTGAGAAGCCCCTACCCTGGCAGACGATGCTCTCGCTGAACGTCCCCAAGACGAAGCCCAAGGGTCTGAAGGTATGCCCTATGACTGTAGGTCGCTTCGTCGAGGAGTTCGTCCACTCAGAGGACGGCAGGGGTAAGCGTATCCACTGGCTCACGGGTCGTCAAGATCCCGCCGAGGATACCAAGGAAGCCGACTGGCACTACCTCAAGGACGGCTGGGCGACACTCACGCCTCTCCAGCTCGACTGCACGAACTATCAGTGGCTCGGGGAACTCGAAGCCCTGGCCGAACGCTCAGCATAGCACTATGCGCTACTTCTTAGTCGCAGGCGAAGCCTCTGGCGACCTCCACGCCTCGGCGCTCATACGGGCGCTGCGGGCTGAGGATCCAGAGGCTTCGTTTGCTTTTATGGGTGGAGACAAGATGGAGGCTGCAGCAGGTGTCGCCCCCATCGTCCACTACCGTGAGGTCGCCTTTATGGGCATCGTCAGCGTCGTCAAGAACCTCGGGAAGCTCACCCGCATCGGCCGGCAGATACAGGCTGCCATGCGTGACTTCGCCCCCGATGTGGTCATCCCTGTGGACTACGCAGACTTCAACTTCCGCTTCATCCTCCCCTACGCCAAGAGGGAGCTACGCTGCCCCGTCATCTACTATATCCTCCCCAAGCTCTGGGCGTGGAGAGCAGGGCGCATACGCCAGCTCCGCCGCTATGTAGACCTCGGGCTGAGTATCCTCCCCTTTGAGACCATCTACTTCAGCGACCGCGGCCTCCGCACCGAGTATATAGGCAACCCTTGTGTCGATGCTAAGCTCACCTACCTCGCTGAGCATCCCGAGCCCGTAGAGCGTGAGCAGATGCTCCTCCTCGTACCGGGGAGCCGTCAGTCTGAGCTGCGGGACAACCTCCCCGAGATGCTCGCAGCCACCGCTGCCTACTCTCAGTTGGGCTGGCGTGTCGTCATCGCTGGTGCTCCAGGGCTTACCGCTGCAGACTACGCCCCCCACCTCGGTAAGTACAGCGATACCCCCATCCTCTTCGGAGATACCTACGGACTCATGCGCCGTGCCCATGCTGCCCTCGTCACCTCGGGGACGGCGACGCTGGAGGCAGGCTTGTGGGGCATCCCTATGGTCGTCTGCTATCGTATGGGCGGTAGGCGCATCGCTCGCCTGGCCTTCGAGCGCCTCTTCCGTGTGCCTTATTTCTCGCTGGTCAACCTCATCTTGGATCGCCCTGCCGTCCCCGAACTCCTCGCTGACCGCGCCCACTCCGTACAGATCCTCTCGATCCTCTCCCGCCTCATCCCTGAGGAGGATCACCGCCGCACGGACCAGCTGCAGGCACTGGCCCAGCTGCAGGAGCTGATGGGTACAGAGCCCAGCGCCCCACGTGCCGCAAGAGCTATCCTGAGCTACCTCCACGAAGTGCGATAAGCACCCTACTCCACCCCCTCAGTAAGCTGGGGAAAACAAGTGGGTAAGCGTGGGATAAATAGGAGACTCATCCCCACCCCTCCAGCGACGACCTTACTCCCCTCTCCCCCCTTCCCTCGGAGTGTAGATAACTCACGAGATTATCCCACCCCAATACACATACCGAGAGAGGCGAGAGCGAGCAGTGTAATCTCCCGAGATGTGGATGCCTTCCCCTCTACTGCGCCCAAAGCCCGGCTATAAGCGGGAAGTCACTTGTGAATACCCTGTGGGCAGGAAGCAAAAAGCGTTAGGATAAGTCCGTGGAGGAGCCGAGTGGAGGAAGTGAAGCCATGAGGTGATTACCCACGATTCCACCGACTATAATAACAGTAGGAGATAGAGAGAAAAAATTTATTCTTCCTCTATATACTTCACTTATATTAAGCACTGGGGATAAGTCGAGACGTCGGGGTCGGGAGGCCTGGATGTAAGGCGAGCTACTACCCTATACTGGTTTCTTATGGTACCGACTTATGGTATTCCACGCAGGGAATGCGTGGGGGGCGGAGTTAACTGATCGGTGAAAAAAACTATCTTTGTTCAACAACAAGAATATCTCACATCATAGTACACAAGCACAGCTAATGGAAAAGCCCTATGTAATAGGTGTAGACCTCGGTGGGACGAACACCGTCTTCGGTGTCGTTGACGCCCGTGGTAATGTCGTCGTCAATGCCTCGATCAAGACTGGTACGCACATCGATATTGAGCTCTACCTGAATGACCTCGTCACAGGCCTCAACATGCTCATCGAGCAGGTCGGTGGCAAGGAGAAGATCCGCGGTATCGGTGTAGGTGCGCCTAACGGTAACTACTTCAACGGCTCTATCGAGTTCGCCCCCAACCTCCCTTGGAAGGGTAAGATCCCCTTGGCTCAGATGATCCAGGACCGCATCGGTATCCCCGTAGCCCTCACCAACGACGCTAACGCTGCCGCTATCGGTGAGATGACCTATGGTGCTGCACGTGGTATGAAGGACTTCATCGTCATCACGCTCGGTACGGGCGTCGGTAGTGGTATCGTCGTCGGTGGTCAGCTCGTCTACGGGCACGATGGTTTCGCTGGCGAACTCGGTCATATGATCGTCCGCCGCAATGGTCGTATGTGCGGCTGTGGCCGTCAGGGCTGTCTCGAGACCTACACGTCTGCTACGGGTGTAGCACGTACGGCTCGCGAATACCTCACCATCCGCTCCGATGAGAGCAAGCTCCGTGAGCTGGATATCGACACGATCACGAGTAAGGACGTCTTCGACGCGGCTTCGGCTGGCGACCGTCTCGCGCTCGAGATCTTCGAATCTACGGGGGCTATCCTCGGCGAAGCCTGCGCGGACTTCGTCACCTTCTCCTCTCCCGAAGCGATCATCTTCTTCGGTGGTCTCACCAAGGCTGGTGACCTCCTGATGAACCCCATCCGTCACCACATGGAGAAGAACATCCTCAAGATCTACGAAGGCAAGACCAAGCTCCTCGTCTCTCAGCTCAAGGAGAGCGACGCTGCCGTCCTCGGTGCCAGCGCTCTCGGCTGGGAAGCCAAGGAAATCTAATCTCCTTCGATCCCTATGATGACAGACGAGCCGGCGCACTGCCGCGCTCGTCTGTTGTCTTTCCCCCACACGCCTTCCCTATCCCTATTCCCTATGCATACACATCCCCTATCGAGCTTCAGCTACTGCCCCCGCTGCGGGAAGCAGGGTCTGGAACATGTACATGGCCGTGCTATCCACTGCCCGAGCTGTGACCTCACTTACTTCCACAATGTAGCCTCTGCTGTCGCTTGCTTCGTCCTCGACGAGGCAGGGCGTCTCCTCACTGTGCGCCGTGCACGTGATCCAGAGAAGGGTACGCTGGACCTCCCTGGGGGCTTCGTAGACCCCGAGGAGACGGTGGATGATGCCGTGCGTCGTGAGCTGCGCGAAGAGACGGGCCTCGAGGCAACGGAGGTACGTCTACTCTTCTCGATCCCTAATGTCTACCCCTATTCGGGTGTCGATGTCTATACGGCGGATCTCTTCTACCTGACGCGTGTGAAGAGCTTCGACGGGGCGACGGCTATGGATGATGCTGGTGAGCTGGTCATCGTCGATCCAGCAGACCTCCGTCCCGAAGCCTTTGGTCTACGCTCGATATGTGCCGGTATAGAGCGTATCGTAGCCGATCCTAAGCTCATCGGATAACGTACCTTGTCTTATGCTCGGTAGCCTTTGGAGTCGGCTGAAGGGCTTTACACCGCTCTTCTTCATTGCGCTGGGTCTCTTATCGTGGCGTATCACCGCGCCCTATGGTTGGCTGGCGCCGTGGATCATCTCGGCGATGCTCTTCTTCGCTGTGCTCAATATGCCACCCAGCGCAGCGGCTCCACGACCGAAGCACCTCCTTCTTTTCGTCCTCCAGATAGCTATCGGGGGGACGCTCTACTTCATTCTCTCGGCGTGGGATCACGTCATAGCTACGAGTCTCTTCATGTGCTTCCTTGCACCAGCTGCTGCTGCTGCGGGGGCGATGACGAGCCTTATGGATGGTGATACAGGCTTCGCTACGGGCTACACCATCGTCACACACGGGCTGATCTGCCTGGTGGCACCCTTCCTACTCCCCCTACTTGATTCGCACAGCCATCTGCCCTTCTGGACGCTCTCAGGGCAGATAGCGCTCCTGGTGATCCGTATGGTCATGCTACCTATCGTGCTGGCATGGCTCGTGCGCGGTGTGATGAAGAGCATGGGGAAGACCCCTCACCCACCAAAGAAACTCACCTACCTGCTGTGGCTCTCCTCGCTGCTTTTCATCTTGGGTAAGAGCGTCTCCTTCGTCGCGAAGGAAGGATCGGAGCAGGTCGGGCTACTCATCGCGTCCTTCGCTGTCGGGCTCTTGGCGTGTGCTATTCAGTTCACACTCGGTAGTCATTTGGCGCGCCGTATCGGTGTCGAGGAGGTCGCATGCCGTCAGTCCATAGGGCAGAAGAATACCGCCCTGACGCTCTGGCTCTGCATCACCTTCATGCATCCGCTCGTCGCTCCTGGTATAGCGGGCTATATCGCTTGGCAGAACTTCTTCCTCACCTACTACATGAATCGCCGAAGGCGTCCCAAAGGCTGAGACCTCACACCACTACGCACTACTATCTCTACCACTATGAAACGCTTCCTTCTCTCCCTCCTTCTTCTTCTCCCCTTCGTCGTGAGTGCACAGAGCCTCCGTGGGGATTGGTCGGGTAAGCTCTCGCTCCCTATGGGCAAGCTCCGTATCGTCATCCACCTCACCGAAGAGGCGGGGCGCTGGTCGGCTACCCTGGATAGCCCAGACCAAGGTGCCTACGGGCTACGTACCGATGAGGTGCACGTCTCGGGCGATAGCCTGCGTATGGAGCTTCGTAGCCTACGCCTGACCTATACCGCCGTACGCACGGCAGATGACAAGCTCTCGGGCAACTTCCAGCAGGGAGGTATGAGTCTCCCGCTGGATATGGAGCGCTCGACCGAGAGGCAAGATGCTCCCCAAGCACCTGCCTCCTATACGGAGGAGGAGCTAAGCATCCCCGTCTCGGGCTCGTCTGTTGTGCTTTCGGGGAGCCTTGCCTTACCTAAGATGGGGCAGGCGCCTTATCCTACGCTCGTCTTGATCACGGGCAGTGGCCCGCAGGATCGTGATGAGACGATCTTCGGCTGTAAGCCCTTCTTGGATATCACCCGCCGACTGACCGAGGCGGGCTTCGCTGTCTTCCGCTATGATGACCGTGGAGTGGGGAAGAGCACGGGTGTCTTCCTCGCCTCGAGTATCACGGACTTCGTGCACGATGCTGAGGCTGTCGTCGCTGCCCTTCGGGCGAATAAGAGCGTCCAGGCGCAGCGTATCTTCCTCGTCGGGCATAGCGAAGGGGGCTATATCGCTGCTAAGGTCGCTGGTCAAGACCGCTCGATAGCTGGGGTCGTGTCCTTAGCGGGCCCTGCCTTCGCGATGGATCGTATCCTTCTGGATCAGATGGATGCCCTCAATATCCTTGCGGGGAAGAGCGAGAGTGAGCGTGCGACGCTCAGCAAAGCCAACCTTGAGATCTATCGCCTGATGCAGGATAAGCACCTCTCGCTGGACGAAGTGAAGGCACGTGCGGCGAAGGTGATGGATCCACTCCTCCCCGTCTTCAGCCCCGACAAGAGTACCCACGAGGCGATCCGCACGCAGATCATGAGCCAGCTCACGCCCTACCTCCGACAGCTCCTCAGTCTGGATGTAGCGGGGACGTGGCGTGCTGTCAAGTGCCCCGTCATTGGGCTCTTCGGCGAGATGGATAAGCAGGTCTTACCCACCAATGCGGCTGAGCTACTGCGTCTCCAGCCCAAGGCTCAGGTGCAGGTCTTCCCGAAGCTCAATCATCTCTTCCTACCTTCGTCTACGGGCTCGCCTATGGAATATCCTACGCTGAGAGGGCACTTCTCTGCCGACGCCCTTGACTTCTTGGTGCGTTCGCTGACCGCTTTGAAGTAGCCTTCTCCTATACAAGCCAAATCATAGACGGGCTGAGCCCTCACCTCTCCTGCGTGGGATGTGGGATGCTCAGCCCGCTTTGTATCCGTACCTTTCTACGAGATAGAGTGGGGGAGTATAGCCCTTCTTTTGAGACTGTTGCCGAGAGTTCTGCCCTCTATTTAGAGTGCTAAGGCATCGCACGCGGCTCTCCGATATGCCTCTCCGAAGTGATACGCTTTTCCCTTCGCCTTATCACAAGTATTCCTCTTATCCAGCGGAGGGAAAAGTGTCCTACTCGTGAAGAAAAAAGCG
>ERZ773213.334-NODE-334-length-29310-cov-7.419313_pt1 | contig 29310 bp, 20 predicted proteins | sample MGYA00580996_ERZ773213 | MGnify/ENA primary metagenome ERZ773213 (study PRJEB29015, sample SAMEA2738152) | human oral metagenome | biome: human oral; feature: human-associated habitat; material: saliva | place: China | collected 2197 ...
GCCGTGAAATACGCTGCCGTCAGCGAGAACGAGAAGAGCCGGAGTGGTCATGATGAATCCTGTTTGCCTGATGATGGTCGGTTTGCAGAAACGGGCAGGGGTCGTCTGAAAATTGTTTACAAAAAAGACCGCCTGAGAAAATATCGGCTAAAAAAAAACACGCCCCGCAGCCTTGGTTTTGCTGCGTAACGTGCTTTTTCAGGCATAGCTGCCTATGCCGTAGAAGCAATGCATTCTACGTCAAAAAGCCGCATCGTTCAAGTTGTATCCTAAGATGGTTTCTACCTTAACAATCATGCGGTCTGTTTCATTTTCACCATTTTGTCCCCTGTATCAGGCAAAAAAATATTCGGAACTGCACATAAATGACATTGTAAATGTTAGAATCACATTCCGAGAAAATAAAAAACAACGTCATCATCCGTCAACCGACGATTTTACGAAAAAAGAACGCATTATGAAAAACAACCTTTCACGTTTCCCCGGTACTGTCCGTCCGATGATTTACAGCATTGCCTCCGCACTCGCCCTGATGGGGGCAGCATCGCAAGCGCAAGCGCAATTTGCCAAAACCCCGCTTTACCTGCAAAACGAATCTCAGATTATTGAACAGCCAAAAATTAAACATAACATTATGTTCTTTATTGATAACTCTGGGAGTATGGGGCGTAATGCGATTACTGGGGGGTATAACCCTCCAGGGCAGGAATCACGGATGGATGTAACAAAAACAGCGTTGAAACAGGTTCTTAACAAGCATCAGGGTAAATTCAACTGGGGTTTGCAAGCTTTGGTAAATACAGAGAATAATTTCAGCGATCCTGATCCTAAAAAACATATTAAAAAGAATTATACGAATAGTGAAGAAACGTTTAATACCTCATGGGAGCAAATGATAACTTTGGTAGACAACATGGGCGCTTCGGGTTATACGCCTGCTACCCGCAGGTATTACGAGGTGGTCGCATCTGCTGTCATGCCGAATATCAAATACCGCTGTCAGAAATCCTATGTTGTGATGATGTCTGACGGTGATGCCAACTTCTCTTGCAATCATGATAGTACAAGTTTTCATTATCGCTTTAACTATGATGGAAATAATGGGCGGAGAAATTCAAACAATCCGAAAGCATACTTGAACTACGAGGAGAAGCTTTATCGGACGGAACCGTTTATCACTGCCTACAAATATTTTGGCGAGTCTCCGATGAAATATTTAAGTCCTGAAGAATTGGGCAATACATGTAGGGATAAAAGGGAAAATGTACACTATTCGAGTTTTTGGGATACTGCCAACAGATACGGTGGAGTCGAGGGTGGAATGGCGTTCTTCAGCCGTAAACTTGCTGTCAACGACATTAAAACTGCCGCTGCAGACCGTGTTGATGCTGCCGGGGTGAGCTGGGATGGCGATCCAAATATTGACCCTAAGGGCGTCGATTACAGCAAACAAACAGTACAAACCTTTACTGTCGGCTTCGGTAACGGTATTTCTACGGCCGGTAAAGAATACCTGATAAGGGGAGCCAGTCATGATGACTGGTATTTCGATGCTGCTCAGCCTAAGGATTTATATCAAGCCTTTGAGAAAATTATCAGTCAGATTAGTAATGATAATGCAAGTATTCCTTTTGAAGGAGAGGGCGGTACTGCTCCTGCAACTTCCAGCAGTGGTATTCCTGATTTGGCGGCAACCATCAAACTAAATACCGGGTCTTGGAGCAGTCAGATTCTATTCAATAAGCTGGATGCAAAAGGCAGAAGGAGCAGTGCCTATACCCAACCTTCTTTCGGACACCGTAAAACGCTGATTAACACAGGTTTTGATACCTACCCCGTTGATACCATTATCAATAATCCTCCTGAGTATATCAACAATGCCTATTTTGGCATTGAAGGCAGTAGCGGTGACGAATGGAAAAAACTGCTTAATTGGACAGCTAGGGTCGGTAGTAATGACAGTGCATACAGCCCCTACCGTGACCGTAAATCCGGAGAGCGTGATTTGGGCGATATTTTGGACGGTTCCGTCGCTTCGGTCGGTAATCAGGAGCATGGTCGCCGCGAATATTTAGTTGCTGCGGCCAACGACGGTATGGTGCATATTTTTCAAAGCACGGCAGGAGACCATCCTTATGATTTGAAAGTCAGCTATCTGCCTGCCGGCATGGAGCAGGAAAAGGATGCTGCGAATCAGCCTATTACACTTGCCAAGTCGCTGAAAGATATTGCTCACGCAGATTACGGAAAATCCATCGAAAACCATAAATATGGCGTAAACGGTGGTTTTACCCTGCGTCAGACTCCTGTTGCCGAACAAGACAGCTCCTTATCGCAGCGCGTATTTATGTTTGGTGCGATGGGACAAGGCGGACGAGGCGCATATGCGCTCAATCTTGGCAGTACTAACAAAACCGCAAAAACAGGTTTGGATGTTGATACTACCGAATGGAATAAAACAGTTCCTTTGTTTGAAACTCCAAAAGGAGAGGCTAACAAATTAGGTTATACCATCGGTACACCGCAAATCGGTCGTGTTTCCATCAAACGTGAAACCGATGGTAGTGCCAAACTGGAGGAAAACATCCGCTATGCGGGATTCCTCGCCAGTGGCTACGCAGCTGAAGCAAAAGATGCAGAAGCCAATGAAACTGCGTTATATGTTTACGAAATGCTCGGTAAAGAAGTTGGTATAGGTGAGAAGCGCGGTCAGCCTGCGGGTGAAGAAGGTAAAGCAGGTAAGGAATTGGCGAAAATTATCGTGCCGGGCGGTGTAGGCGGTCTGTCCACACCGACACTGCTTGATACCGATTTTGACGGAGTTGTCGATTTTGCCTTTGCAGGCGACAGAGGGGGTAATATGTACCGCTTCGACCTCCGTGGTGAAACACCGGATAAATGGACTGTGGTCAAAATCTTCTCCGGTTCGTCAAACAAGCCGATTACCTCGGCTCCTGCCGTATCACGAAAAGGAGCTAAGGAATACGTCGTGATTTTCGGTACGGGTAGCGAAATCTACCAAAGTGATTTGAGCAATACTGAGACACAATCGATTTACGGTATTGTCCAAAAATTGGATAAAGCACCGAAAGATTTGTTCGAAGACAAGGCGAATAAAGATATTGCTGAGCAAAATCTGCGCGAACAAACTATTACTGAGGTAGAGCAGTCATATAACGATGAAAACAACCAGCTGCAAACCAGTAAAGCCTTGTATCTGAGCAACGAAAAAATTGAAGAGGCGCATAAGGGCTGGTTCATCAATCTGCGTCCCGGCGAGCGTGTCAGCATTAAGCCGACCATGATTCTGCGTACTGCTATCGTTACAATACGCAAGTACACTTCCGATGGCGGTAAGACCATCGGCAAAGAGGAAGCAGAAAAAGACTTGTGTCTGCCCGTCAGCAACAATAAGTCAACTGTAACCAGTACAACTTTCCTCGGTATCAATGCAGATAACGGTGGCGCACTCAATAGCCGTAGCGCACGTTTTGCTCCCACAGAGTTGACGCGCCCATTGGATGGTTTCGGTACGCAATACGCCAATGGTTTGACTCAAGAAGGTATTGTCAGCTTTACCTTTATCGATCCGAACAAGCGTACGGACGATCCTGTTACCGCCGATGGCGACAGCGGTGGAACCGGTACGGATAAGGAGCTGGGTTATGGTTCTGGTACGCCTAACAACAAATGTTTCTCAGGTAAAGAGGGGGACCATCGCAGTTTGCTGTTGAATAAAGGCAAATCGCTGGAAGTGAAAGGCCGTATCTGCGGTCTGCAACGTATCAGCTGGCGCGAGCTGTTTTTCTGATTGATTCGTGTAAGCGTATGAAGACCAAGAGGTCATCTGAAAACTTGGAAACAGGTTTTCAGACGACCTTTCTTTTTTGTATGGCTCTTTTAGTCATTAATCGAATTTTGAGCGGAGTAGTAAACTGGGGCTTTTGCGCGGGTAAGATCCACGCTAAACTTCGTAATAAATATTGCGTGCGGCGCAACATTGGTCGTCAGGCCAAGCTTATTTTTATGCTGCTATCGAATACAGTTTGTCGAGATGTATTAGACACGGGAGCCTGATTGATCAAACGAAAGGTCGTCTGAAAACTTGGAAACAGGTTTCAGACGACCTTTTGTTTGATATGCTTGATTCGATTAACCCGGTTTGCCATCCGCACGCGGACGGATGAGCCAAGGGATGTATTTCCATGCGTAAAGCAGCAGCGCCAGCGCAAACAGGACTGAGGAGGTGCGGATACTGTGGACATAGCTGGTACCACTGACGAAAATCGCCACCATACGGATAACCGTAGAAGCAATCATCAGCCAAAAGGCAATGGGTACGGACTTAGGCGGCGGGTAGATAGAGTTGCCGGTATGCCCGAGCGCGGTGCGCGCCATCATGCCCAATGTCAGGACGCCGATACCGCCGACGCCGATGAGATGTACGCCAAGATTAAGGAAAGAGCCGTGAAAGTAGGAAGCACCGATGGCAATCAATCCCAATCCTGTGAACAAATAGCCTGCGAACAAAATCCACAGCATCGGTTCTTTCAGAACGGCTTTATACCACCAGCGGTAAACCTGTACGGTAAAAATTACGCCCGCTGCAAAGGCAAAAGCAGATGAAAGCCAAGGCAGGGCATGGTGCGCCATCAGCATGGCAGTCAGCATGGGCAGCCAGAGGGACGCGTGCGCGACCCACATCGGACTGGGGATTTGCGGAACATTCAGGCGTTTGGAGGTAAAGAAGGAAATAATCCGCATGCCGATAAGGCCGATAAAGCCTGAGACCATAATCAGACCGGACTGCAGCCCGCTGAGCAGTGCAGATGCGTTTCCGGCATGCAGTTGGAAGTGGAATGCGGCGTGCGTGCAGCCTAGGACGACGATGGCGAATACGGCGACGTAGTTGCGTTTGTTTTTGGAACGGATGACGGGCAATGCCATGCAAACTGCGCCGTACCAAAAAAACAGCGTGCCGAGTATGCCGCTGGCGGTTGCACCCCAGCCCGGAATGAAAACGGCAATCCTTGCTGCCAACCAAAATGCGGTCAATCCTGCCAAAACGCCGCCGCGCGTGGGCGGCTGCCCCGTCCAAGTGGCAACGGCGGTCAATAGGAAGGCAATGACGACGAGTCCGGCATAGCCCCAGATCATCTCATGGGCGTGCCAATAAAAATTGGACAATTCGGGCGTACCCGTATAGCCGAAGCCCCAAAGCAGGATGGAGAGTGCGCCGTATAGTGCCGCCAGCGAGTAAAACGGGCGGAATGCCATTGCCCAAACAGGGTGTTTGAAAAAGGCGGTCATGGTAGTTCCTTGGTTTGCTTTTTGAATGGTTTGTTTTAGGTTTGAATGGACAGGAGGGTCGTCTGAAAACGCTAAAATCGTGCTTTTGGACTTTTCAGACGACCTTTTTTATCAGATTCCTTCGGGTTCCGGCAAAAACGGCTCGACTGCGGGAAACAGTTCGCGTTCTTCAAAACGGGCATGGTCGCGCAGAGTAACGGCAAAGTCTTTGTTCCATGCTTCGTTAAGATATTCAGGATTTGCCATCATGCTGCGCAGTTTGGCGTGTTCGGCTTCGAAACGTTCGCGCATCGCAACGGGAATATTCTGCCAATGCGGGGCGAACATGGTTTCTTCTTCGACAAAATGCGGTTCCAATTCAAGGAAATGGGCTTCAAGCTCTGTTCGATGGCTTTCAGCGGGCGCGCGCAGGAGGCGGACGCAGAGTGAAAGGGCGTGATGGTGTTCGCGGGAAAGTTCGATAAGTGCTGGGTGGCGTTTTAACGGCTTCATAATATTTGATTATAATGATAATAAATTATCAAACTGCACTGGATTAATTCAAATGTTTCAGATATTATGAAACTTAATCATATATAAAGTCAAACACATAACGGCGACAGTTCTCCTTAGGACACACTGCCGCCGTTCCAAAAAATAATATATTCAAACAGAGAAAACCATGTATCTGACGCAACATACGGATTATGGTCTGCGGGTATTGATTTATGCGGCCATAAACGACGATTCGTTAGTCAATATCGGAACCATTGCCGAAGCCTATAACATCTCCAAAAGTCATTTGATGAAAGTCGTTACCGCGCTTGTCAAAGGCGGATTTCTGACCAGTATAAGAGGTAAAGGAGGCGGACTACGTCTTGCCGACACACCCGATAAAATCAATGTCGGCGCGGTCGTGCGCCATCTTGAACCCATGCAGATTGTCGAATGCATGGGAGAAAACAATGAATGTCTGATTACGCCATCCTGCCGTCTTGCCGGTATTTTGGGCGGAGCGATTAAGGCTTTCTTTGCACATTTGGACGGGTTTACTTTGCAGGATTTGCTTAACAAGCCGACTTATGATTTGTTGTATGAGCCGAGAATTGAAATTTTTGTAGAAAAAATGAGTAATAAGTCGGCATGATACGATTTTATGAAATTTAAGTTATCAATAGGTGTTTGCGTCTTAGGCGAAGATGGAGACATTTGATTTATTCTGATGATTGCAACATTTTGAACAGGTAAGGTTTTTATTTCAGGCAGCTTATCACCCAATTTAGGTAAAAAATTTTCTTTCCATTTCCATGGGTTTCCTGTTTGTAGTGACTAAAATAAGCCTGAAAAAAAATAAGCCGCAATCAGATATATTTGTATATCATTAAATTTGTTTCGTTATCGTGATTTTTTTTGTTCGTAATCTGGTTAGATGATGAACTTTTTTCATTAAATACATTCTAACCCAATCAACTGAGGCATTAAGTCCTCTTTTTCTTTTGCCTGCTATGATAATGAATAGCAATATCAAAAAATTATGCGTATGATATTAAAATGAGGAAATATTTTTAAATGGATATTCACTAAAAAACAAATGTAAAAATGGGTTGCAAACACAAATTGTTGCTATTATCATGCGTTGATTATGAATAAAGAACGAATTTTAACTCCAGCAGTCGTCATCTCGGTGGTTTTAATCCACGCGGGTTTGGTCGCGTTGTTATGGCAAGCACACAAGCCGCCTGTGCCGGAAATGATGAATATTGAGTTTGTCGATTTGGCAGATTTGGGCGGCGATGGTGGTGGAGACGGTAGTCCTGAGGGCGAAGGTGCGCCGGCGGCTCCGGAAAAGATCCCTGAGCCTGAAAAGCCAAAACCGAAACCCAAGCCGGTTGAGCCTACAAAGCCTGTTATCAAGCCGGTGGTGACGAAAAAAGAGGATGCTGATATCCAGCAGCCTAAAGAGAAGCCGAAGCCGGTTGAAAAACCGAAACCTGAACCTAAGCCGGAACCCAAACCTGAGCCTAAACCGGAGCCACGCCCAGAGCCTAAGCCTGAACCTAAATCCAAGCCTGCACCTCAAGCTTCGGAATACACCGGTACTAAAACCGGTCCGAATACTGCGGAAAACGGAAAAGGCAGTGGAGAAGGTAAGGCCCTTCACGGTGAGGGTAAAGGAAGTGGTGGCGGTACGAAAGGTACCGGCAGCGGACGCGGTGAGGGCAGTGGATCAGGCAGTGGCGGTGCCAAAGGTGAGCATGGATCAGGTACCGGTAGCGGCGGAGGTGCAGGAGGTGGAAGCGGTGGCCCTCCTGCTGTCGTAGATAAAGGTTTCCTGCCTACACCGGCTTACCCGCCCCTCTCTCTAGAAAATGGGGAGGAAGGAGTAGTTCATTTATCTATTCTTGTTCAGCCCGGTGGTAAGGTTGTAAAAGTTACCGTAACTAAAAGTAGCGGATTCCAACGTTTGGATAATGCAGCAAGGAAGGCAGCTACTGCCGCCGGCAGCAGATACCCTACAAACCGTTTGACAGAATACCGGGGTAAAATTAATTTCCAACTTCAGTAAATGAACGCGAATTACCTGTATTTTGACAAAAAAGAAATTTTTTAATTTTATTTTTAATCTGGAAAAATTATGGATTTGAAATTAGTGTTTGAATCAGGCGATTTCGTCCTGATTAGTGTATTCGTACTGATGCTGGTGATGAGCATTGTTACTTGGTGCCTGATTATCCTGCGCACTATCAAACTGAAAAAAGCCAAAAGTGCCAATGCTGAAGTAAAAACGCAAATGCTAAATGCTTTTACGCTGTCGGAAGCGGTACAAAAAGTGAAAAGCATCGATTCACCGATGAGCCGTGTGGCGGACGAATCCCTGCGTGCCTACCAAAGCTATCGTCAAAGCAATGCGAAAACACTTACTACCGAACTGCCTTTGAACGAATACCTCGTCATTCAGATCCGAAACAGTATGGAGCAAGCCATGCGCCAGTTTGACTACGGTATGACTGCTTTGGCATCCATTGGTGCAACCGCTCCATTTATCGGCTTATTCGGTACGGTTTGGGGAATTTACCATGCTTTAATCAATATCGGTCAAAGCGGACAAATGAGTATTGCTGCCGTTGCCGGTCCGATTGGTGAGGCGTTGGTATCTACTGCTGCCGGTTTGTTTGTCGCCATTCCTGCTGTTTTGGCGTACAACTTCCTCAATCGCGGTAAGAAAACCCTCTCTCAAGATATGGACGCTTTCGCACACGATTTACACGTCCGCCTGTTGAATCAAAAGGACTAAATTATGGCATTCGGCTCAATGAATTCCGGCGATGACGCGCCGATGTCGGACATCAACGTTACGCCTTTGGTCGATGTTATGCTGGTGTTGTTGATCGTTTTCATGATCACCATGCCCGTATTGACCCACTCGATTCCTTTGGAATTGCCGACCGCTTCGGAAAAAGCGGCAAAGCAGAAGGAAAAGCAGCCTAAAGACCCGCTGCGACTGACGATAGATGCCAACGGCAGCTACTATGTCGGTGGTGATTCTGCGACTAAAGTCGATATTGATACGGTGATTTCACGTTTGAAAACCGAGAAGCAGGAAAATGCGGATACGATCGTAGCAATTGCGGCTGATAAAGCAGTCGAGTACGAATACGTCAATAAGGCGCTCGAAGCTGCGCGTGAAGCCGGTATCAGTAAAATCGGCTTTGTAACTGAAACTAAGGCGCAATAGGATTATCAGCAGATAAAAGGTCGTCTGAAAGGCTAAAGGCTTTTCAGACGACCTTTTTATAATGGGTTGCCACTCTTTGCTTTGCTATCTTCCTCAACAAGGTAAGCATCGGGCAGGTGGTAGGCTGGGGAAGTGATAAAGGTCGTCTGAATCACTACCAAGCGTTTTCAGACGACCTTTCGTGTTAAATACAACAGGAACAGTACGGATTTGCGTCCCGTCAATGCAGACCATACGACGACCGATTACAATGACTCGGAATTTTCCGGATTTCCGATATTCAAGTTGTCCATTTCTTCTTGATGCGTAGCAAACCATGCTCCGACGACTTGGTTGACTTCTTCGATGCCTTGCTTTTTAAGGCTGGAAAATAGTTGTACGCTGATGCGTTGACGGGTCATATAGGGTTTGAGCGATTTTTTGACTGAGCCTAAAGTTTTGATTTGCTCGTTTTTCGACAGCTTGTCGGCTTTCGACAACAAAATATGCACAGGGCGGCCGGTGATGTGGAAAAAGTCCAGCATCCTCAAATCCAGCTCTTTCAATGGGTGGCGCGCATCCATAATCAACACCAAGCCGATGAGCTGGCGCCGTTGTTGGAGGTAGTCGCCCAAGAGTTTGACCCAATGCGTGCGGATGGCTTCGGGAACTTGTGCATAGCCGTAACCCGGCAAATCGACCATAAAGCTGCCGTTGCTCAATTCGAAGAAATTGATGTGTTGGGTTCGCCCCGGCGTTTTGGAAACGTAGGCGAGCCGGACATGGTTGGTCAGGGTATTGATCGCGCTGGATTTGCCTGCGTTACTGCGCCCGACAAATGCGATTTCTGCGGGTGTGTCGGGCAGGTCTTTGAGATGGTTGACGGTAGTGAAGAATTTGGCGTTCTGAAAGAGGTTCATCCGTATTTCCTTGTTCCCTGAGACGGAGTGGCGGAATTTGCCGTGTCCATGTTGCGAAACATGGTAGTAATTTAATGTAAATCTAGTATAGAATAGCACGTTTATAGAATTATCGGTTTTTATCGGGTAAAATTTATCCGGCGTTTTGAGTATAAAAAAGGCATTGTCGCGGTATGCAATGCTGTAATCAGGAGCACTCCATGAAACGATTGACTTTAGCGGCCTTGGTTTTGGCTGCCGGCGCGGCTGTCGCTGCCCCGAAAGCGGATATTGCAAAAGGCAAAGAAGTGGCTACTACCATTTGTGCGGCATGTCATGCGGCGGACGGCAACAGCGGTATCGCCATGTATCCAAAGCTCGCCGCGCAACACAGTGCCTATATCTACCGTCAAACCTTGGACATTAAAGAAGGCAAACGTACAAACGGTTCCGCCGCTGTGATGAAACCTATGGTGATGAACCTGTCCGAGCAAGACATTCTGAATGTATCCGCATTCTATGCCAAACAACAGGCCAAATCCGGCGAGGCTAACCCGAAACAAAATGATCCTGTTTTGGGCGGCAAAATCTACCGAGGCGGTTTGGTGGATAAAAAAGTTCCTGCCTGTATGTCCTGCCACGGCCCCAGCGGCGCGGGTATTCCGGGCGGCGGTACCGAAATCGGCGCATATCCGCGCTTAGGCGGCCAACATATGTCTTATGTGGTCGATCAAATGAAGGCTTATAAATCCGGACAACGCAAAAACGCGATTATGGAAGATATTGCCAAACGCCTGACCGAAGAAGAGTTGAATGCGGTTTCCAACTTCATCCAAGGTCTGCATTGATTCCTGTCAATCCGTCTGTTTGCGGATGATGTGAATATCAAGGTCGTCTGAAAACGCTTGCTCTTGGGCAATTGTTTTCAGACGACCTTGTGCGATGGTATGCCGCCGCTTTTGAGGCAATAAGTATTTTCAAATGGCAGCCTTTGGCTTTTTGCCCCATCATATCTATTTTTCGTGCCGTTCGATAATCGGGCCTCTTCCGGATCCCGACCATCCCCGTATTCTTTATCAAATCAAACCGCTATGAGCAAATCCTCTTCATCCGTCCCCCTTATCCGCAAACCTTGGTTCGCTTTTTTAAGCTCCATGCGTTTTGCCGTTGCCTTGCTCAGTCTTTTGGGTGTCGCTTCGGTTATCGGGACGGTGTTGCAGCAAAACCAGCCGCAGGTCAATTATGTTGTGAAATTCGGTCCGTTTTGGTCGCAGATTTTCAATTTTTTAGGCTTGTACGATGTTTATGCGTCCGCTTGGTTTGTGGTCATCATGATGTTTTTGGTGATATCGACCAGCTTGTGCCTGATTCGCAATGTTCCGCCTTTTCTCCGCGAAATCAAATCGTTCCGTGAAAACGCCAAAGAAAAATCATTGGCGGCGATGCGCCATTCGACTGTGTTGGAAGGCAAGATGTCGTCTGAAATCGCCCGGCGTTATCTCGAAGTACAAGGTTTCAGCTGCAAAACCGTAACGCGCGAAGACGGATCGGTTTTGGTTGCTGCTAAAAAAGGGGCGATGAACAAGTGGGGGTATATCTTTGCCCATACTGCGCTGATTGTGATTTGCTTGGGCGGCTTGATAGACAGCAACCTCCTGCTGAAAATCGGTATGCTGACCGGACGCGTCGTGCCGGACAACCATTCCGTCTATGCCAAAGACTTCAAACCGGAAAGCATTTTGGGTACGTCGAACCTGTCGTTCCGCGGCAATGTGAACATTACCGAAGGGCAAAGCGCGGACGTGGTCTTTCTCAATGCCGACAACGGGATGCTGGTTCAGGATTTGCCGTTTGAAGTGAAGCTGAAGAAATTCCACATCGACTTTTACAATACCGGGATGCCGCGTGATTTTGCCAGCGATTTGGAAATTACCGACAAGGAAAGCGGCAAAAAATCCGAACACACCATCCGCGTCAATCATCCGCTGACGCTGCACGGCATCACCATCTATCAAGCGAGCTTTGCCGACGGCGGCTCCGATTTGAAGTTCAAAGCCTGGAACTTGGGCAACCCAAGCCGCGAGCCGGTAACGCTCAGGGCGACATCTATGCGCGACTTCCCGCTCGACATCGGCAATACGTCCTACAAACTGGAGTTTGACCAATTCACGTCTATGAACGTGGAAGACATGAGCAAGTCGTCTGAAAAAGAGCAAACCCTGCAATCAGCGATTAACGACGTGCGCGCCGTCTCTCAAGAAAACAAAAAATACACCAACATCGGCCCGTCCGTTGTTTACCGAATCCGCGACAAAGCGGGTCAGGCTGTCGAATATAAAAACTACATGCTGCCCGTTAAGCAGGAACAGGATTATTTCTTCATCACCGGTACGCGCACAGGCCTGGAACAGCAATACCGTTGGCTGCGCATTCCTGCCGATAAGACTTTCAAACCCGATACCTTCATGGCGATGCGCGAACTCTTGAAAGACGAAGCCGCACGCAAAGCCGTCATCCGCAACGCGACCTTGAACGCGCCCGACAACATCCGCGAGCAATTCACCCTTGCCGCAGAAAACACCTTGGGCATTTTTGCGAAAGGCGGCTATTTGGCGTTGGACGAATTTATCACCAAAAACATCCCCAAAGAGCAGCAGGAAAAAATGCAGGGATATTTTTACGAAATGCTGTTCGGCGTCATGAACGCCGTATTGGAAGAAACCATCCAAAAATACAAGCTGCCCGCATGGCCTCAAGACGAAGCGCGCAACCGCTTCCTGCTGCACAGCATGGACGCCTATACCGGCCTGACCGAATACCCCGCCCCCATGCTCCTGCAACTGGACGGCTTTGAAGAAGTCCGCTCCTCCGGCTTGCAAATGACCCGTTCGCCCGGTGCATTTTTAGTCTATTTAGGCTCTGTTTTGCTGGTTCTCGGCACGATATTTATGTTCTACATCCGCGAGAAACGCGCGTGGGTTCTGTTTTCAGACGACCACATCCGCTTTGCCATGTCTTCCAGCCGCAACGAGCGCGACCTGCAAAAAGAGTTTCCGCAACATACACAAAGCCTGCAACGACTGGCGAAAGATTTGAACCATGACGCATAACCATAACCCCCTACCCGAACACGAGCTGCTGACGCACAAATCGTTCCTCAAGTCCCTGAATACGGTTGACTGCCTATTCGCCCTCTTGACCGCAGCCGGCGCATTCTTCGCCCAAACCCGCATTCAGCACGCCATGGACATCTACGAAATGGTGATTTTGTGGGCAAGCGCGGGCATTACCGTCTTTTTAGGCTGGTTTTTCAAACCCATGCGCTGGTTTGTCCCCTTGTGTGCCGTCCTCGCATACGGCGCCGTCATGCTCTACGATGGCGAAATCACGCATTCCGACGGCTTCCTGCTCAAATACTTCCTCAGCAGCCAGTCCGCGATTATGTGGCAATGCGCCTTCGTCTTCTTCGCACTCTTCGCCTACATCACCGGCGCCGTGTTGGCACAACGCAAAAACGTCGCCACCAACACCCTGCTCGGCATGGGTTCCGTCTTTGCCTGGGTGTCTGCCGTCGCAGGCTTTACCGGGCTTTTAGTGCGCTGGCACGAAAGCTACCTCCTGCGCCCTGACGCAGGACACATCCCCGTTTCCAACCTCTACGAAGTCTTCATCCTCTTCCTCGTCATCACCGCCCTGATGTACCTCTACTACGAAGCCCGTTTTGCCGTACAAAAACTCGGCGGCTTCGTCTTCAGCTTCATGGCAATCGTCGTCGGCTTCGTCCTTTGGTACAGCTTTTCCCGCGAAGCACACACCATCCAACCCCTGATTCCCGCCCTGCAATCATGGTGGATGAAAATCCACGTTCCTGCTAACTTCATCGGCTACGGCGCATTCTGTATTGCCGCCATGCTCGGCATCGCCGAACTTTGGGCATTGAGAAACGAAAACGTCGGCAAAAAATCATCGCTGCCGCCTTCGCAAGTCATCGAAGAAGTCATGTACAAAGCCATCGCCGTCGGCTTTCTGTTCTTCACCATCGCCACCATCCTCGGCGCACTGTGGGCGGCTGACGCATGGGGACGCTACTGGAGCTGGGACCCGAAAGAAACTTGGGCATTCATCGTCTGGCTCAACTACGCCGTCTGGCTGCACCTGCGCCTCGTCGCCGGCTGGCGCGGCAAAATCCTCGCATGGTGGGCAGTCATCGGACTGTTCGTTACCGCCTTTGCCTTCATCGGCGTCAATATGTTCCTGAGCGGCCTGCACTCTTACGGTACCTTGTAAGCTTCAAGGCACAATATCGAAAGGTCGTCTGAAAAGCCCATACGGTTTTCAGACGACCTTTTTTAAATACGGTTCATGTTTATATCCCTTTTATCTTGATGGCTTCCGTTTAAAACAAAGGCAGCTCCCGCAATAAAGAACGAAGCATCTTCCTTAAACAAAGGTCGTCTGAAAACAGTTTCCCATTTTCAGACGACCTTTTTATTTGCATAAAGCACTAAAGGCTTAGTAGCGGTATGCAGCCAGTTTGCGCCGTATTTCAGGAATGGCGGCTTTCGCGGCACGTTCTCCCTCGGCAATGGCACGTTGTTTTTGGCTGAAGCCGCCGACCGCGCCTAAGTCCAAGACTTGGGGATGGATGATGACATTTGCTTGGCTTAATTCATGTTGCAGGGCCGATTGCGACATGACGTTGATGGATTGGTCGAGGTAGGAGAAAAAGCCTTGTTTGAGGTTTTTAGACGGCCTGTCGGAAATATCAACGGCGATGATGAAGTTTGCTCCCTGTTTTTTTGCCGCGCTGACGGGTACGGGCTGGGTCAGTCCGCCGTCAACGTATCGACGGCCGCCGATCAGGACGGGTTGGAACACGTTGGGGATGGCGGCGGATGCGCGGACTGCCTGTCCGGCATTGCCGCGGTTGAAGGCGACGGCTTTGGAAGATTCGAAGTCGGTGGCGACGGCGGCGAATTTAATCGGGAAGTCTTGAATCGGGCGGTTACCGACTTTGCGGTTGATGTAGTCTTGCAGTTTTTGTCCTTTGATAAAGCCGCTGGTGGATAGGGTCAGATCGACCAAATCGGTTGAGCCGAGAATTTCGGCTTCCAATTCCAAACGGTCGGGACTTGCGCCGGAGGCATACAGGCTGCCGACGATGGCGCCTGCCGACGTACCGGTAATGATTTTGACGGGGATGCCGTTTTGTTTGAGGGCTTTGATGATGCCGATATGGGCAAACCCTTTGGATGCGCCGCCGCCGAGTGCTAAAGCAACGACTGCCTGCGGTTTGGGGGGAGGGGTAATTTGGGTGTTGTGCCGCGGCGGGTTGACGGGGGAAGTGTTGCTTGGACACGCACTGAGGATCAGAACGGAAGAGACGGTCAGCGCGGTACGGAAAACGGAGGAAAAGGAGGATTTCATTTTCAGACGACCTCTGTGTAAGAAGGATGTTTTGCCAGGGTGATAATGGAACACGGTAAATTTTATCTTAGCAATCACGTTAAGATGTTATCGTTTGGCATTATCGCACAGCAAGAGGTCGTCTGAAAACGGTTTGTCATTGTTTTTCAGGCTTTTTTACTGCCGTATAGTCTGCCGGTGCGGGAGGGGCGGATTCCGGCATGATGATGACGGTACTTGAACGGTCGTCCGTCAGCATTTGTGCGGCTTTTTGTACTTCTTCGGCGGTTACGGCCTGTATGCGGCGGCGGATTGCGGCTTCATCGGAATATTTGAACCCGCGTGCTTCCAAACGACCCATCAGCGAAGCTTGTGAAACCATGGAGTCGCGCGCGTAGATTTCGCCCGCCAATGCCTGTGCTTTGATGCGGTCGAGCTCTTCTTTGCTGATGCCGTTGTCGGCGATGTCTTTGATTTCGGACTTCATCTGCGTAAGCAGGGTCTCGGCGGATACGTTTTCAGCAGGCATTCCAAATACGCCGAAAAGCGGCATTTCGCGGCTGAGCAGGTCGTAATGGGCATTTGCGCTTAACGCACTTTGTTTGTCTCGCACGAGGTTTTTGTCCAAACGGCTGGAGGTATTGCCCGCCAAAACGTCGGTCAGTACATCCAAGGCGTAAGGCAGCTTGTCGTCAAGGCGGGAGAGGGAGGGAACGCGCCAGCTGATGGCAGCCAACGGTTGACGGGTAACGGGAGAGGAAGCTTGGGCAAAGGAAGGTGCGCGTTTGACCGGTTCGGCTTTCAGGTTGTTCCGTTCAGGCAAAGATTTACGCGGTATTTTGCCGAACAATCCTGCCGCCGTGCGCAGGGTCTGTTTGGCATCGACATCGCCGACGATGACCAAAACGGCATTATTGGGTGCGTAAAATTGTTTGTACCAAGCACGCAAATCGTCGGCACGCAAGGTGTGCAGGTCTTCCATATAGCCGATAACGGAGGCTTTCATGGAGGGCAGGGTGAAGCTGTTCAGGTAGATTTGTTCCCACATCTTCCCGTCGGCATCGTCTTCTGTACGCTGGCGGCGTTCTTCTCGGATAACGTTCATTTCGTTAGCGAACTCTTTATCGCTGAAATTGAGGTTGTGCATCCGGTCGGCTTCAAGTTTGAGGACTTCGGGCAAGTTGGCAGAGGCGATATTGGCGTAATATACCGTTTCGCTGCGGTTGGTATAGGCATTGTCATCGCCGCCCAAACGGGCGATGCGGCTGCTGTATTCGCCTGATGGTACGGAAGGCGTACCTTTGAACATCATGTGTTCTAAGGCGTGGCTTAATCCGCTTTTGCCCGGTTTCTCATCCACGCTGCCGACTTTGTACCAAATCTGGGAAACGGCGACAGGTGCGCGGCGGTCTTCTTTGACGATGATTTTCAGACCGTTGGGCAGGGTTTGGGACAAGGTTTGTGCGAAGGTGGCGCAAGAGAGGAGGCAGGCAGATAGAAAAACGTAACGGCTCAGCATAATGGCTCCTAATAAATGGCAATGGACAGACTGTAACAAGAAATTTGCCCTCAGGCTATAAAAAAGGTCGTCTGAAAACCTTGAATTAAGGTTTTCAGACGACTTTTCCACAGCCTAAAGTCAGGACAATACAGACTTATATAGTGGATTAACTTTAAACCAGTACGGCGTTGCCTCGCCTTGCCGTACTATCTGTACTGTCTGCGGCTTCGTCGCCTTGTCCTGATTTAAATTGAATCCACTATACAATGCCTTGCGCCAGCATCGCATCGGCGACTTTGACGAAACCGGCGATGTTCGCGCCGTTGACGTAATTGGTTTTGCCGTTTTCAGTGCCGTATTTCAGGCAGGATTCGTGGATGCTTTGCATGATGTCGAATAGGCGTTGGTCGACTTCTTCGCGGCTCCAAGCTAGACGGACGGCGTTTTGGCTCATTTCCAAGCCTGAAGTTGCCACGCCGCCGGCGTTGGAGGCTTTGCCCGGCGCATACAGGATGCCCGCTTTGACGAACTGCTCGACCGCGCCCAAAGTAGAAGGCATGTTTGCACCTTCGGCAACGACGTAGCAGCCGTTTGCCAGCAAGGTTTTGGCGGCTTCTTCGTCCAATTCGTTTTGGGTCGCGCAGGGCAGGGCGACTTCGGCGGCAACGCCCCACGGTTTTTGGTTTTCAAAGTATTTCAAACCTTGTTCTTTGGCATAGGTGGAAACACGTTCGCGACGGACTTCTTTCAGCTCGATAAGCGCGGCGAGTTGGTCTTCGGTCATGCCGCTGTCGGGGAAGAGGACGAAGCCGTTGGAGTCGGAAACGGTCAGCACTTTCGCGCCCAGCTGGATGGCTTTTTCGGCGGCGTATTGTGCGACGTTGCCGGAGCCGGAAATCAGCACGCGTTTGCCTTCAATCGAATCGCCGCGCGTTTGCAGCATGGATTGGGCGAAGTACACAGTACCGTAGCCGGTCGCTTCCGGACGGATAAGGCTGCCGCCCCATTCGAGGCCTTTGCCGGTCAGGACGGAGGCAAATTCGTTGCGGATTTTTTTGTATTGTCCGAAGAGGAAACCGATTTCGCGGCCGCCTACGCCGATGTCGCCCGCAGGTACGTCGGTGTTCGGGCCGATGTGGCGGTAGAGTTCGTTCATAAAGGCTTGGCAGAAACGCATCACTTCAGCGTCGGACTTGCCTTTGGGGTCGAAGTCGGAACCGCCTTTACCGCCGCCCATAGGCAGGGTGGTCAGGGCGTTTTTGAACACTTGTTCAAAGGCGAGGAATTTCAATACGCCCAAATCGACGGTCGGGTGGAAGCGCAAGCCGCCTTTGTAAGGGCCGATGGCGGAGCTCATTTGAATACGGTAACCGCGGTTGACTTGGACTTGTCCTTTGTCGTCCACCCAAGTGACGCGGAACATAATGACGCGTTCAGGTTCGACGATGCGTTCAAGCAGGTTTTGTTGGGTGTATTTCGGGTTTTTTGCCAAAAACGGGCCCAAGCTCATGAATACTTCTTCAACCGCTTGGTGAAACGGCTCTTGATTGGGGTTACGTTGTTTGAGGTTGGCAAACAAGGCGTTCAAATCGGTCATTTTATGCTCCCTGTGGATTAGATTGGAAAGGATGATGAATTTGTGGAAAGCAATATAAACCTAATTTTTTTGCCTGCCAAGCAGTTTTGATGAAAATTGTTGACATTATTTTTTTGAGAATTTTATTATTTGGTATATATAGTCAATAAAATATAAAAATATTTTTGAAAATTCCATTATTTTAAAATAAATTGGTTATATATTCTAAGTAATTAAACTAGAAATTTGAAACGAGAGAGTGTAAAAAATTCGATTCAGCGCAAATTTTCATGTGAAAACGGTCAATATTGTCAACAATTTTACGAAAATTACCCTTGGAAAACAGGGTAAGAAGGAAAATAACATATTGAAAGATGAACCTTGTTATTAAATAGATGTCTAGGTAAAGGATGTAGTCAGCTTTCTAAAGCTACCCCTTATAATTCAGTATGATATATTTCGCTCTGATATACTGTGCGGGCAAGGCGTACGGAAGCCGGCGTCTTGTCTTTTTTCAACTTTAGATACTAAGGAACTTATATGTGCGGTATCGTCGGCGCTATCCGCGCCAATCACAATGTAGTCGATTTTCTGACCGACGGTCTCAAACGCCTTGAATATCGGGGCTACGACTCGTCGGGTATCGCCGTGAATATGGACGGCAAAATCAAACGCGTGCGCCGTGTCGGCCGCGTGCAGCTGATGGAGGACGCCGCGCGCGAAAAAGGCGTGTTCGGACACATCGGCATCGGCCATACCCGCTGGGCGACCCACGGCGGCGTGACCGAACCCAACGCCCACCCCCACATCTCCGGCGGTATGATTGCCGTCGTCCACAACGGCATCATCGAAAACTTCGAAGCCGAACGCGAACGCCTCAAAGCCTTGGGTTACACCTTCGAATCGCAAACCGACACCGAAGTCATCGCTCACAGTGTCAATCACGAATACACCCAAAACGGCGGCAAACTGTTTGAAGCCGTCCGCGCTGCCACCGCCCGTTTCCACGGCGCGTACGCCATCGCCGTGATGGCGCAGGACAAACCTGAAGAAATGGTGGTCGCACGCATGGGCTGCCCGCTCTTGGTGGCATTGGGCGACCAAGAAACCTTCATCGCCTCCGACGTGTCCGCCGTCATCGCCTTTACCCGTCGCATCGCCTATTTGGAAGACGGCGACATCGCCGTATTGAGTGCGAACGGTATCGACAAATTGATCGACAAGACTGGTGCCGAAACCCAACGCACCGTCAAAGTATCCGAACTGTCGCTCGCTTCACTGGAATTGGGTCCATACAGCCACTTCATGCAGAAAGAAATCCACGAACAACCACGCGCTATCGCCGATACCGCCGAAGTTTTCCTTGACGGCGGCTTCGAACCCGAAAACTTCGGCGCGAACGCACGCGAAGTGTTCGACGATATTCACAGCATCAAAATCCTCGCCTGCGGCACGTCCTACTACGCCGCACTGACCGCCAAATACTGGCTCGAATCCATTGCCAAAATGCCGACCGACGTCGAAATCGCCAGCGAATACCGCTACCGCGACGTGATTGCCGATCCGAAACAACTGATCATCACCATCTCCCAATCCGGCGAAACCTTGGACACGATGGAAGCCCTGAAATACGCGAAATCCTTAGGGCACAAACACAGCCTGTCCATCTGCAACGTCATGGAATCCGCCCTGCCGCGCGAAAGCGAATTGGTGCTGTACACCCGCGCCGGTGCAGAAATCGGCGTCGCCTCCACCAAAGCGTTCACCACGCAACTGGTTGTATTGTTTGGCTTGGCGGTGACGCTGGGCAAACAGCGCGGTTTGGTTTCCGCCGAAAAAGCGAGCGAATACGTCGAAGAACTGCGCCAACTGCCCGGCAGCATCCAACACGTTCTCAACCTTGAGCCGCAAATTGCCGCATGGGCGCAAAAATTCGCCAAGAAAAACAGCGCACTGTTTTTAGGCCGCGGCATCCACTTCCCGATTGCCCTCGAAGGCGCGTTGAAGCTGAAAGAAATCACCTACATCCACGCCGAAGCCTATCCCGCAGGCGAATTGAAACACGGCCCGTTGGCATTGGTGGATGAAAACATGCCCGTCGTCGTCATCGCGCCGAACGACGGCTTGTTGGACAAAGTCAAAGCCAATATGCAGGAAGTCGGCGCACGCGGCGGCGAACTCTTCGTCTTCGCCGATTTGGACAGCAATTTCAACGCCACCGACGGCGTGCACGTCATCCGCGCCCCGCGCCACGTCGGCGTACTCTCGCCAATCGTGCACACCATCCCCGTGCAGCTCCTCTCCTACCACGCCGCCCTCGCACGCGGCACGGATGTGGACAAACCGCGTAACCTGGCGAAATCGGTTACGGTTGAATAAAGCCCGATTTGAACGGTAAAAGGTCGTCTGAAAACTAGGAAACCAAGTTTTCAGACGACCTTTTCAATCAATCCCAAAAGGATGCTTAACAATACTTTTCTATTTGCGTATCACACCTAAGTTAGCGGTTTACGGTATCGGATTGCGTGGGATAACCATTCTTCAATCTCTATCCACATGGCTCCTCCCATTTACAGCAAACCAGGCTGATCCAATGCGGGGTCGGTCGCGCGGGCGGCTTGTGCGTCTTCAACGGTCAGCCCCAAAGCTTTCGCCACGCCTTCGCCGTAGGCGGGGTCGCAACGGTGGCAGTTGCGGATGTGGCGGTATTTGATGAAGTCGGGCGCGTCGCCCATTGCAGCGGCGGTGTTGTCGAACAAAGCCTGTTTCTGCGCGTCGTTCATCAGGTTGAACAAGGCGCGCGGTTGGCTGAAATAGTCGTCATCGTCTTGACGGTAATCCCAGTGCGCCGCGTCGCCGCTGATTTTCAAAGGCGGTTCGGCGAAGTCGGGCTGTTGCTGCCATTGGCCGAAGCTGTTGGGTTCGTAGTGCGGCAGGCTGCCGTAGTTGCCGTCGGCACGGCCTTGCCCGTCGCGCTGGTTGCTGTGAACAGGGCAACGCGGGCGGTTGACGGGAATTTGGCGGAAGTTTACGCCCAAACGGTAGCGTTGCGCGTCGGCGTAATTGAACAAACGGGCTTGCAGCATTTTGTCAGGGCTGGCACCGATACCGGGAACGAGGTTGCTCGGTGCGAAGGCGGATTGTTCCACATCGGCGAAGAAGTTTTCGGGATTGCGGTTTAACTCAAATTCGCCCACTTCAATCAGCGGATAGTCTTTTTTCGGCCAAACTTTGGTCAAGTCAAACGGATGATAAGGTACTTTTTCCGCATCAGCTTCAGGCATGACTTGGATGTACATCGTCCATTTCGGAAATTCGCCGCGCTCAATGGCTTCGTACAGATCGCGCTGGTGGCTTTCGCGGTCGTCGGCGATGATTTTTGCGGCTTCTTCGTCGGTCAGGTTTTTAATGCCTTGCTGGCTGCGGAAATGGAATTTTACCCAGAAACGCTCGCCCGCTTCATTCCAGAAGCTGTAAGTATGCGAACCGAAGCCGTGCATATGGCGGTAGCTGGCGGGGATGCCGCGGTCGCTCATGACGATGGTGACTTGGTGCAGGGCTTCGGGCAGCAGCGACCAGAAGTCCCAGTTGTTCGTGGCAGAACGCATATTGGTGCGCGGGTCGCGTTTGACGGCCTTGTTCAGGTCGGGGAATTTACGCGGGTCGCGCAGGAAGAATACGGGCGTATTGTTGCCGACCATATCCCAGTTGCCTTCTTCGGTATAGAATTTCAACGCAAAGCCGCGGATGTCGCGTTCCGCATCGGCTGCGCCACGCTCACCTGCCACGGTGGTGAAACGGGCGAACATTTCGGTTTTCTTACCGACTTCGCTGAAGATTTTGGCGCGGGTGTATTTTGTGATGTCGTGCGTCACGGTGAACGTGCCGAACGCGCCCGAACCTTTAGCGTGCATACGGCGTTCGGGGATGACTTCGCGCACGAAGTCGGCGAGTTTTTCATTCAGCCACAAATCCTGCGCCAGCAGAGGGCCGCGTGGGCCTGCGGTCAGACTGTTTTGATTGTCGGCAACAGGCGCGCCGTTGTTCATGGTCAGGTGGGTAACAGGGCATTTAGAGACGGTCATGATGGTTTCCTTTGTGAAATGGTCAGTGGTTTATAAAACGATTTGCCGAAAAGCATATTCGTAGCCGGTTTCTTGGCATTCATAAATTTCTTGTATCGACATTTGTTTTTCCTTTTGTTTAAGCTATAAAAAGAACTATACAGAAAGGTTTTGACTATTGGAACTATGACTTCAATTTAATATTGTTATTATTAATTGATATTTTATTTTTGTTAGATTTTTATTATCGAATAAACATGTTAAACAAAAAGGCCGTCTGAAACTGTTTTCAGACGACCTTTTTGTATCTCCGTTCGCATTAAAGCTTGCGCATCATCATCATGAAATATGCGCCGCCTATGAGCGTGGCCATCATTCCGGCGGGGACTTCGTAAGGGAACATTACCTGCCTGCCCAGCCAGTCGGCCGTCATCATAACCGATGCGCCGATGAGTGCGGCGGCGGCAAGTTGCTGTTTGGGCAGGCGTGCGCCGAGCATACGGGCCAGATGCGGCGCAAGCAGTCCGACGAAGCTCAAGGGGCCGATAAGCAGTGTGGATAAGGCGGTTAACGCTGCGCTTGAGACGATCAGCACCAGCCGTGTGAGGGGGACGTTGATGCCGACGGAGCGGGCGATTGTTGCGTTCAGGCTGAGCAGTCCGAGCCAGCGTTGCAGCGTGAGGATAAGGAGGAGCGAGGCGGCGGCGAGGAGGCCGACGGTAAGGGCGGATTCGGGCGTTGCCTGATAGGTCGAACCTGACATCCACAATAAAAGCAGTTGTACGCGGAAATCGCCGGTTGCCATCCAAATGCGGATGGCGGCATCGGCGAGTGCGGCCAGAGCCATGCCGGTAAGCAGGATTTTTTCGGGAGTAAATCCGTTTTTGCGGTTGAACAGCATCAACAGCCCCAAGGATACGAGAGCGGAAACGATACCTGTCAGCCAAAACCAGCCGCTGCCCGAGGTAATGCCGAACAGCATCACTACCGACATCGCGCCGAATGCCGTTCCAGAGCTGATGCCCAAGAGTTCGGGTCCCGCCATCGGGTTTTGCGTCAGCCTTTGCAGTATGACGCCGGTCAACGCGAGCATGGTGCCGGTGGCGGCGGCGAGCAGCACGCGCGGGTAGCGGAATACGAAATATTCCGGGTCTATGGTCAGGCGCAGGGTTTCGTCATAGCGTCCGACCGTAAACGCCAATACCGATACGGCGACGGCGATAAGCAGCAGAAAATGCAAGAGGCGCGGGACGTGCGGCGCGGCGGTTGAAATATCGGAGGTCGTCTGAAACGAAGGACGCGGAGGTGCTTTCGCCGTCAGCCACAACAAAAGCGGCGCGCCGACGAGGGCAGTTACAGCGCCGGCGGGCAGATCGGTGCCGCGGTAGTGTTTCAGCAGCATCAGGCCGTTGTCCGTCAGCATCAAAAGCAGTGCGCCGACGATGAAGGAACAAATCAGGCGCATGGACAGCGTGCGTACGCCCATTTGCCGCACCAGCGTCGCCGCCGCCAATCCGACAAAGCCCATCATGCCGACAAAGCCGACCACGCCCGCACTCAAAAATGCAGCAACCGCCAAAGACAGCAGGCGGATTTTCTTCACTGGTATGCCTGCCGATTCCGCCTGTGTGTCGCCCAGGCTCATGATGTTTAACGGTTTGATTAAAAAGGCGGTAAGTATGGCGGCAACGGCAATCCGCCACAAAAGCCCCAACGTATCGCGCCAACTGTCCTGTACCAGGGAGCCGCTGCCCCACTGCATCACACCGCGCGTCTCTTCGCTGAAAAACAGCATCACGATACCGGTGAGGGAACCCAGATACAGGCTGACCACCAAACCCGCCAGTACGACGCTGAGCGGTTGCAGGGAGCGCCGTGCCGACAGCCGCAATACCGCGCCTAAAGCTGCCGCTGCGCCGGCAAACGCCACGGCGGATGTGCCGTAGGCAAGGAAGGAAGGGGCGAACACGGTCGCCGCCACCAAAGCCGCCTGCGCGCCGCTGCTGACTGCCAGTGTACTGTCGGATGCGAGCGGATTGCGCATCAACTGCTGCATCAGCATGGTCGCCGTCGCCGTACTGCCGCCTGCGAGCAGCGCCATCGCCATGCGGGGCAGGGTGTTGTTCTGCACCATCAGCGCATCCAAAGGCAGGCTGTCGGGACGGTCAAACAGCCGCAGCCACGGCAGCGTCCATTCCAGCTTCAATATCCAAAATGCCGTCAGCGCGCACGATATTGCCAACGCGGCGGCAAGGATAGGCAGGGGTCGTCTGAAAATCTTTACCATGCGGCTTCCTTTTGTGCGGACGGGTTTTCAGACGACATCGAACGCATCAGTTGCAAAGTGAAACACTGCATGGACGGCAGTGCGCCGTAGCTCCACGACGGCTCGAAGATGCGGCGGTTTGCAGGGCGGCAGAACGGCAGGCGTTGCCAAAGCGCGCTTTTTTCGAGCGTTGCACGTGTATTTTGAGGATGCGGTTTGACGATGATTAGCAGCGTGTCCGGCGGCAGCTTTGCCAAATCTAAAAGCGTGATGTTTTCGAAACCCCATTCGTTGCTTTTGCCCGTCCAGGCATTGTTCAGCCCCAATTTGTCGAACACGGCCTGAAACAGCGAAGTCTTGCCGTAAATCCGCAAATGCCGCCCGTCGACAAACTGCACCACTGCAAACGGGTGGCCGCGATATGCCGAAAGCGCGGGTTTGGCGCGGGCAAACAGGTTTTCCGTACCGGCAATCAGCTTTTCGGCAGCGGCAGGGTCGCCGATGATTTTACCCAGCCTGCGCGTGGCTTCGACCGTGTGGGCATATTCGATGCCTTTTGCCGTGCCGAAATCCACTTCGCGTACCGGGGCGATTTTTTCAAACTGAGACTTGGCGGCGGCATACCAGGAAGATTGCACGAAAAAATCAGGCTTTATCTGATACAGCCGCTCCAAATTCGGCTGGAAGCGCAGCCCCGCTTCCTTGACGGCAGCGGGCAGCGGCGGATAGTTCACCCAGGTATCGTACACGCGGCGGTCGGCAACACTGACGGGCGGATGCCCCATCGCCGTCAGTGTTTCGGCGACCGTCCAGTCCGAAGTCGCCACACGCGGTGCGGCGGGTGCAGGCAGGGAAAACAGGAGGGCTGCGGTAAAAAACAGCCGTGCGGCAAGGCGGGGAATGTCGTCTGAAAAGCGGTGGGACATGAGCTTGGAAGGTCTTTCGGTTTTTGAATAAAGGGTCGTCTGAAACATATCGGATACAGGTATTCCACAATGGTCTGCGATGTCATCCGGTTTGGATTCGGGTGGCGGATTTTATGGTCGGAACTTATGCAGCGGGACGGTTTGCCTGCGTCAAGGCAATGCCACGGGGCGGCCGTTTTCAGGATGGGCGATGATGTTCATATCGACGCTGTAAATGTCTTTCAACACTTCTGCGGTCATGATGTCGGCGGGTTTGCCCGTTTTTAATAGCCGTCCCTGTTTGAGCGCGACCAGTTCATCGCAATACTGCGCCGCCAGATTAATGTCGTGGATGACGATGATGACGCCCAAACCCAAATTGCGAGACAGCTTGCGAACCAGTGCCATCACGTCGATTTGGTGGGCGATGTCCAAAGCGGCAAGCGGTTCGTCCAGCAGCAAAAAGCGGCTTTGCTGCGCCAGACACATCGCCAGCCAGACGCGCGAACGTTCGCCACCCGACAGCGTATCGACGATTTGATCGGCAAATTTTTCCGTATGCGTCAGCCGCAACGCCTGTTCCACCGCCTGTCTGTCCGCATCGTTCGTGCGCCCTAAAAGCCCGCTCCAGGCATAACGCCCCATCATAACCAGCTCGCGCGCGGTCAGCGCGGTAGCGGCGGGCAGTTGCTGCGGAAGATAGGCGACTTCTTTGGCGTATGCGCGGGCGGAATAGGCGCGTATTTCTTTGTCGTTCAGCAATATTCTGCCGCCTGCGGGTTCATGCTGGCGGGTGAGCAGTTTCAACAGCGTGGACTTGCCCGAGCCGTTATGACCGATGAGGCCGTACACGCGGTTAGGGGAAAAGTTGACGCTGATGTCGTGCAGCAGCGAGCGGCCGGGTATGGCGAAGGTGGCGTTTTGGATTTGGAACACGTTTCAGACGACCTTTTAGTGGGTTTGACGTTATTCGGAGAAAGCGGCGGCGCAGCAAAATCCATTGCCCGTTGTCGGTGCCGATGCCGCAAAGGCGGAGTTTTACGGCGGTTGTCCGAAAGCGTAGGGCAAAGTCGGACGCCCCAGGCTCAAAGGTCGTCTGAAAACGTTTCAGACGACCTTTGGACCGTTGGAGGACGTTTGCCGCCCGTCCCTTAAAAATCGACCGAAGCCGACAGGGTGAAGCTGCGCGGTGCGCCGGCGTTCAAGTAGCCGTTGTTAGGGTATCCTCCGACGGATGCCCAGTATTTCTTGTTGGCAACATTATCGAGGCGGGCACGGAAGGTGGCTTCGTGCCTGCCGATTTGAGTGTGGTAGCGCGCGCCGATGTCGAAGCGCGTCCAGCCGCCGACTTTAAGCGTATTGGCCGCATCGGCGTAGGAAGAACCGGTGTAAACCATGCGTCCGTCAAATGCCAAACCCTGCACTTTCGGCACTTCCCATTCCAAGCCAATGTTGGCTTGGGTTTTAGCCGCGCCGATAGTGCGTTTGCCGTCAGTTGAAGATGAGCCGGTAGATTTCTGCTTGGCATCGAGCAGGGTAATGCCGCCCAAGAGCCTCACACCTTGTGCGACTTCCCCGTAAACGGTGATTTCCGCGCCCCGGTGGCGGTCTTTGCCTTCGGAGGTGAAGCGGGCGGTGTTGTCGCTTTCGGCAACGTAAAGCGAACGCGGTTTGTCGGTGTGGAACAGGGCCAATCCCGCGCCGAAGCCGTTGGCTTCAAATTTCGTGCCGATTTCTTTTTGTTTGGAAACATAGGGTTTGAGCGATTCGCCGGTATTGCTGACGGCGTAGACCCGGCCGTTGATGGAGGCAGTCGAGCCTGCAGTCGCGCCTTGTCCCAGGCTTTCGATGTAGTTGCCGTACACCGACCAATTCGGCGTGATGCGGTACACCGCGCCGGCGGCGGGACTGAGGCGCGATTTTTTGTAATTTTCGGTTTGCGCGCCCGTATTATAGGCGTAAGCCTTGTTATGCACCTGCTGCCAGCGCGCACCGAGCATGAATTGCAGGCGTTTGTCCCAAAGGCTGAAGGTATCACCCAAGGCGAAGCTGGTCAGGCGTGTTTTGCCGGTAACAGCAGGATTGCCCATGTCGTTGCCCGAATACAGCGGGTCGGCGGCTGCGGGTTGCGGATAGCGGGACGGGTTGTAGAGGTTGGTCGTATATTGGTTGCCCCAATCCATGATGTAAGCGTTTTTGCGCGAGGATTGGAACCGGTTGGCGGCAGCGGTCCATTCGTGCTCTACCGCGCCCGTATTGAATTTGCCGCGCAAACCGATTTCGCCCGTGTCGATTTTATCCTTACGCGCGTTGTCGAAGCGGTAAATCGAGCCGTCGCCGTTGACATTGCGGACAGTCAGGTTTGCCAGAGAATTGTTTTCCTTGCTGCGGCGGAAGCCATAGGCGGCGTAGGCAGTCAGGTTGTCGTTGAAATCGTATTCGCCGCGCATTGTGCCGAACCAGTCGCGCTCGTTGGAATACGTCCACGGCTGCGCCCAGTTGGACGAGGCATCAGGCGCGGCCGGCACGGCGGTCAGGCCTGACAGGGTAACATTGGTACGCGTGGCTTTGAGCTTGTTGTCCTGCCAGCCCAAATCGGCGGACAGGCGGGCATTTTCATTGCGCCAGTCTAGGCCGACATTGACCAGGCTGAGTTTGGACTTTTCGTCGTCTATTGCGGTTTTGCCGTTATGGTGCGCCGCATTGACGCGCACGCCGAATTCCTGATTTTGTCCGAAACGGCGCGCCACGTCCGCCGCCAAACCACCGCGTTTTCCCGCGCCGTAATTGGCAGTCAGCCGGTTCAATCCTTCATTGGGCGCGCGTTTGGGCAATACGGATACCGTGCCGCCGATATTGTTGCCGCCCGGTGCCATGCCGTTTAAGAAGGCGGATGCGCCGCGCTGGACTTCCACGCGTTCGAAAAGCTCGGTGGCGATGTATTGGCGCGGCAGGATGCCGTAAAGGCCGTTGTACATGGTATCGTCCGATTCGGCGGCAAAGCCGCGTATGAAATACGATTCCTGAAAATTGCCGTAACCGCGCCAACGCGGACGGTCGGGTCGTTTTGCAGTACGTCGCCGACGCTGCGCGCATGTTTGTCCTGAATCAGCCTATTGGTGTAAGCAGTATTGGAGAACGGCGATTCTAGGTTTTTTTTATTGCCCAAAATACCCACGCGGCTGCCGCGCGCCACCTGTCCGCCCTTAAATGCAGGAATCAAACCGCCCTTGGATGCGTCCGCGCTGGCGGTTACGGTGATGGTTTCGAGTTCGTCGATTTCTCGGGCTTGGGGTTCGTCTGAGGCAAATGCCGCCGAAACGGTAAGGAGGGAGAGGCTGAGGATGCTGAGTCTGGAAGCGGGCTTAGTCATTTGTATTTTCTTTCAAAAGTCGATCGTAACGGTTAATTTTAAAAGAAAATTAATTTTATTTCAAAAAGAAAATAAATAAATGATAAAAGGTCGTCTGAAACTGTTTTCAGACGACCTTTTGACTGAATGGCTATCAACTTTACCGTTTACGCCGCATCGTACAAACCGCGCACCACCTTGCCGATGGCGGCGATGCCTTTTTCCAGCGTTTCCGCGTCCTGCGCAATGCTCAAGCGGATGCACTCGTGCGCGTGCGGATAATCTTGCGTATCGATGCCGACAAAGAAATGCTCGCCCGGAATAATCAGCGTACCTT
>ERZ773213.336-NODE-336-length-29146-cov-3.065347_pt1 | contig 29146 bp, 30 predicted proteins | sample MGYA00580996_ERZ773213 | MGnify/ENA primary metagenome ERZ773213 (study PRJEB29015, sample SAMEA2738152) | human oral metagenome | biome: human oral; feature: human-associated habitat; material: saliva | place: China | collected 2197 ...
ACAATTACCTCATCTACAATTCTTACAATTTCAGCATTTTCCTGAACATTTGGTAAAACTTGAATTGCAACACTTGCATCTATTTCATTTTTTGACATAAAAAATCCTCCTTTTTTGACAAAGGAGGTATTTTAACATCTATCTTACATTTATTTTTATTTCTATTGGAAAAATTATGTATTAAACTGTTTGAAATCCTATTATATTAATCTTCCGAAGCAGTTATTTCCAATTAGTGTAATTTCGATTATTAAAAGATACTCCCTTCGTCGGTATTATCCGAATCAGGTTTGACGGGTTAAGTTGCCATAACAACTACTCTCAGCAGTAAGCTCCCCGGTATTTTAATCTTCGGTTATTCTAATAACAGTATATAGCGATTTTGACTATAAGTCAAGGATATTTGAAAAAATTTCTACTTCACACTACCAAATAAATCATTCAACGCTTCACTCATTGTAGGGTGTGTAAAAATCATATCCTTTAGGAATGTATATTTCTGTTCAGCCTTTATTGCAGCTACCACAACATTTATCATTTCATGGGAAGTGTTACACAGTAAAGTACATCCAAGAATTTTATCTGTCTTGGCATCTACTACTGTTTTTAAAAGACCGTCTGTCACTCCTTCTATTTTCCCTTTTGGAATAGCCATAGCTTCTAATCTTCCTGTTTTTACTTCATATCCTTTTTCAACAGCTTCCTTTTCAGTCATTCCCACTCTTGATAAAGGTGGATTTATAAATACGCTGTAAGGTATTACATTTCTGTCATTTATTGTTCTGCTTCCATTTCCATATACATTGTCTCTTATTATTCTGAAATCATCAAGGGAAATATATGTAAACTGAAGACCACCTTTTACATCTCCCATTGCCCATATATTATCTGCTGTTGTTTTCAATGTTTCGTCAACTACAACTGCTCCTCTTTCATCAGTTTTCACTCCTGCAGCTTCAAGGTTAAGCCCTTCTGTGTTAGGCTTTCTTCCAATTGCTACAAGAATAGCATCTGATTCAACTTCACTTTCTCCATTTTCTCCTGAAATTTTTACATATCCTTTATTATTTCTGTCAGAAATTTCTTCTATTTTTGATTTCAGCAGGAATTTTATTCCTTTTGCTTCAAGTATAGCTTTTACTCTTTCAGCAATTTCCTCGTCTTCTCTAGGCATTAATCTGTCACCCATGTCAATTACTGTAACTTCTGAACCAAATTCAGAATACATTGAAGCAAATTCAAGACCTATATATCCCGCACCTATTATAGTAAGTTTTTTAGGAAGTTCCTTTAATTCCATAATTGAAGTACTTGTATAAACATAGTTGCTTTCTTTAATTCCTTTTATATTAGGAATTATTGTAGTCGAACCTGTGTTTATAAATATTTTTTCTCCTTCAATCTGAATATTTTCTCCATTGTTTTCTACATTTACAACATTTTTTGAAACAAAACTTCCTGTTCCATCATAAACTGTAATGTTTTCTTTTGAAGCAAGCATTTCATAATTTTTTCCTCTCAATGCTCCAATCAAAGTATTTTTATTTTCTATACTTTCAGCATAAAATTTTTCTTTATCTTCTATGCTGCTTAATCCTTTATCTTTAAGTACTTTTGTACTATTTACCAGTTTCTTTGATGGAATACATCCTACATTTATACATGTTCCACCATACATTTTATCAGACTTTTCAATTAATGCTACATTTTGACCTTTTCCGGCAAGAAATCCTGCAAGAGTTTTTCCACCTTTTCCAAATCCAATAATAACTGCATCATATTTTTTCATTTTGATCCTCCTTATTTAATTATTTCTATATAAATTCTTTTTTCTTTCATTTCTATTCTAGCACATTTTTATAATTTTGTACATACAATTTTTTGAATAAAAAATATAAAATATTTCTAAAATAAAAAGATAGTATTTATTAATTTTATAATTCAGTAAATACTATCTTTCTATCAATCTAAATATATTTTATTCATTGTTTTATAATTTTTTTATTTAATAGTTTTCAGGAAATAAAATTCTTTCCACTCCTTCGATGATTATGTGTAAAATCATCATATGAACTTCCTGTATTCTGTCAGTAGTTTCTCCAGGAACAATAAATTCATAATCACACATTCCTTTTAATTTACCACCATCTTTTCCTAAGATTCCTACTGTCTTAACCCCTTTTTCCTTTGCCATTTTCACAGCTTCTATTATATTCTGGGAATTTCCTGAAGTTGATATTCCAAAAAAGAAATCTCCTTCCTTTCCAAAAGCTTCCACTCCTTTAGAAAATATGAAGTTAAATCCATAGTCATTTCCAACACATGTTATATGTGAAGAATCACTTATACTTAAAGAAGGTAACGCCTTTCTGTCTTTTCTGAATCTTCCTGTAAATTCTTCAGCAAAGTGCATTGCATCGCAGTTACTTCCACCATTTCCAGCTATCAGCGACTTATTCCCTCTTTTGTATGCTTCAGCCAGTTCTTCTGCAACTTTCAGAGTTTTCTCAATATTTTCATCCTTTTCAACAAAGTTTTTTACAGTTTCGTAAGCAGCCAAATATGAATACTTAATATGATCTTTCAACAAAATTATCACCTCGTTATATAATTGTGTTTCTCTTTACTTTGTATATTTTACCATAATTATCTTATTTTTTTCTCTGAAAAAAGTTCCCTGTTTAATTTGTAATTTTTTAGAAAATCTACAAATTTACTTATTCCTTCCTTGTCTTCATTTTCCCTTATCAGCACAATCTGGAATCTGTCTTCCGACTTATCAAAGCTATGGATTACATTCAGAGTTCCTTTTATAACCTCTTCATATACGCTGTAATAAGGAAGTACTGCAAATCCCAGTCCATTTTTAATAAGGTTTTTCATTGTTTCTATACTTCCATTTATGGATATTCTTTTATCCAGATTAAATCCTATCATTTTTTCAAACTGATCCAGATATTTGTTCGTAAGCATTGTATCCCTTTTTAATAATGGAACATCAATAAGTTCTTTATAATCATTTATTTCAGTTCCTGCTACTACAACAAAAGGATATTCTTCCGTCTCTATAACTTTTATTTCCTTGTCTTCTATAAAATATTCCTCCATCAGGGCTATATCTACTGTACCTTCCTTCAGATGTTTTACAAGCGATTCTCTGTTTTTTATGTATAGATCAAATTCAATTTCAGGATTATGTTGACTGAATTCCACCATTATTTTGGGAAGAACAGGCTCTCCAATGTTATGAGTTGCACCTATTGAAATTTTTCCTTTCTTATACTGCAGGATTTTTTTCATTTCATTTTCCATTCTTGAAATTTTTTCAAATACATCCTGGGACATTTTGAAAAGTTCTTTTCCTGCGAACGTCAGCTTAAAATTTTTTGAATTTCTTTCAATTAATTGTAGACCTAATGTGTATTCTAATTTCTTTATCTGTATAGATACGGCTGATTGACTTATGAATAACTTTTTTGCCGCCTTTGTAAAACTTTTTTCGTTACAGGCTTCAAAAAATATTTTTAAATGATGTATATCCATTTACTTCTCCAATCATATATTTTATTTATAGTATTATATAACATTTGCAATTATTTGTCTAGCTTATTTTTCATATGATATTGTATAACATTTATGAATTTTTAAATTATTTTCTTTATAAATTTATTTTTTATCTTTTACAAATGTAATCTTCTTTCAAATTCTTCCTTATAGGATTTATATGCATACCTTAGCATTACATTTAATACAAATAAAGGTATTGAGGCCCAGATTGACCATGAAAATTTCTTTCTTATTATAAATTCCAGTATTAAAAGAAAAACTCCCACAAAAAATAAGAAGAAATTTAATATTTTTATTTTATCCTTCTTATTCTTATCCCAGACAAAAGAAAATATAAGTCCGATAAAGCAGAAAGCCAACGTTATCGGTATTCCTCTGCTAAGACTCCAGCTCAACCTCTTATCTCCATAGTCAATTATTAAGAGAAATGATGTCAGCCCTACTAAAATAAAAAATAGATTCTGTCTCATTGAGTGTGAATTAAGCATTACAAACAGCATCAGATCAAATAATAATATGGATGGAATAACATAGTATGCCCATCCTATATGACCATATACTATTATATTCTGAAAAAATACTTCCAGTATGGAAATTATGGAAATTGTAAAAAATGACATAAATACTGCTTTTTTTACTTTTTTCATTTTCAGTTCATAAAGATTTATATTTACAAAAGGATATTCCCCTTCATAAATTCCCATGTCTTCATTTTCTATTTTTGGAACAGGAGTTTCACATAAAGGGCATTTTTCGGCATTTTCCTCAAGCTCTACTCCGCACCGTATACAATACATATATATTCCACCTCACTTTTTATATAATCTAATAATTTGTTATTACTTTTGATTTTATACCTCTTCTTCTTAAGTATACAAAAAATTCCTTTTCTATCTCATGATTTGTAGTCAGATTTCCAAAGGTCACATATGCCTTTTCAGTATCACTTATTACACCAGCCTTTACTTTGCATCTTTTACTTGGAGGTGGCAGGAATCTCAATCCTTTTACATGTTTTTCATATTTTCCGTCAAGATGGAACACTCCAAGATTGGAAAATCCTGTAGTATATCCCCTTTCCCCATAATAATCAAATATAAATGGGAAAAATATTCTTTTTATAATGTATGGAACTACTTTAATCATCATATTTCTTATGGGATTCATTGCCTTGTAGATACTCTTATAGAACTCTTTCCGGGTTATTTTTATTTTAAAATAATTATCCAGATATTTTATAATTTCTTCCAGCGTAAAATTACCGAGGCTTGGATCTATTGAAGGAGTAATATTTATAAAAAAATTTCTATAAGTTTCTTCCATAAAAATTCTTCTCAGATCTACAGGAACTCCTATAACTATTTCCTTTTTTGCATAGGAATACTTTTCCAGTAGCACTTTAAAATATACTGCCAGAAGATATTTACCAACTGTTGTATTATATTTCCCACTTTCCCTTTTCAAGTCTTTTATAGATATTTCCCCCGTTGTTATATGGTACTGCCCCTTTTCCAGTATTTTTAACGGAAGGTGAAAGGCTCTTTTCACGGTTTTTTCCTTATTTACTTTCCTCATATGTTTAGTATACAAATCCGTGTATTCTATATGTTTTATCTCTTTATTTTCTAATTTTTCTTCTGACTTGAAGTATTTTAAATCTAAATATTTTTCAATAAGATCCCTGAAAAATGTCGCTGCTCCCCTTCCATCTGTAAGAAAATGTGCTATTTCAACAGAAATCTTATTTTTATAATACAATATTCTCAGAGGATTTTTCTTCTTTATTTCTGTACATGGATAAGCTATCTCAGGCACTACCTGGAGAGATGTATTTTTCTGCTGCAGGTAATTCCAGAAAATTCCTTTTTTCAGTTCTGAATTATAAAAAGGATACTTTTTCTGCAAATCTTCAGCGGCTTTTTTTAGTATTTCCACCTCAATATCCTCATATAGCAAAACAGACAGCCTGAAACAGGTTGTCCTTCCTTCACTTATTATTGAAGAATATGTTTTTGCAAAAGCATCCAGTTTATACCATATTTTCTGGTTTTTCATTTTAAGTCCTCTTTTTTCTTCCAAAATTTCTTTTAAAATATAGATTATTTTGAAAGATATTCCATCAGTGCATCATATTGTTTTTTAGCCTGTTCATATCCTATATTATATACATTTGTAAGCTTTTCCTTATTTTTCTCTATTCTTCCAAGATTTAACGGTGTTTCAGGCTGAATTATAAATACCTTTCCCTGTCTTTCCAGTTCATAAATATATTCCAGTATTTCATTATATCTGCTGAATCTTGTATTCATAAGTTCTACAAATTTAGGATATTTCTTATATCTTATCGCTGAAATTTTTCCAAGTTTACTTTGTTTTTTTCTATATTTTTTATCTCTTGTCATTATAATTACATTTTTTGTATTACCATTTTCTATTGACTTCTTTATTGGTATAGAGTCTGATACTCCACCGTCAAGGTAAAGCTCCCCATTTATTTTTACCATTTTTGAAAGAAAAGGCAGTGAACTTGAAGCTCTTATATAAACCGTGTCTGTTCTGAAATCTTTTACTTCAGGATATTCTGCTTCACCTGTACGGCAGTTTGTGATTACTGCCTGAAATTTTGTCCTACTTTTCATAAATGTTTCATTATCAATAGGATTAAGTTTATCAGGAATTTCTCCATATACAAAATCTACACCAAACAGATCTCCTGTTGTTATAAGACTGTGCATACTGCAGTATCTCTTATCATCCAGATAATCCACCGATACATTGAAGGCTCTTTTATACTGTTTTGATAAATAGCTGCATGCATGGCATGAACCGGCAGAAACTCCTATACATCCATCAAATTCAATATTTTTTTCCAGAAAAAAGTCTAACACTCCTGCTGTAAAAATACCTCTCAGTCCTCCACCTTCTAATACTAATCCTGTCTTTTCATTTTTATTTCCATTCATATTTTCCTTATTTTCCATTTTCCCCACATCCATATTCAGTTTAAATTTATTTTAATCCCAGAAAAATATATCAAGTAACGTTTTCTTTCCAGGCATTCCTTCCAATTTTTTTCCTTTTTTTATCCAGTACTTCTTATCAGCAATATCATAAAGAGGCTTGTCAGCAAGGCTGTCTGAATAAAATTTTATTATTTCATATTCTATGTCATTTTCCTTTGCCCACTTATTAAGCTTTCTGACTTTTTCCATACCTTTGTTGTTTTCCCCTTTTATTTCTGCAATGAACTTTTCCTTGCCATCCCCCTGAAACTCTGTTCCGAATACCATGTCATATCCTATTTCAGGAATAAGCCTTTCCAATAGAAATAAAGGAGTTGCCGAAGTCACTATAACCATATCAGCTTCCTTTTTGTTTTCCTCGAGTTCCTTCTGAGTCCAGCTGTACATTTTTTTACCATATTCCTTCCAGAATCCATCCACAATTTTTTCTATCTCTTCATTGCTGTGGGATTCCAGAAATATGAAAAATCTTTCCTTAAGACGTTTCAAGTCTGTAATTTTTACCAGATAAAGCAGTACTTCCTTTAAATAAGTCAATCCAAAAAGAATTGCTTTTAAAGGATATTTCTTTAAATAATAAGTAAAAAAATTAGTTCCTGATTCACCGCTGTATATTGTCTTATCAAAATCATACACAATAAGTTTCTTTTTCATATAAATTCCTTCCGAAATTAATCCATAAATTCATAGACATCTTTTTCAAAAATCATATTTTTAGATAATTTATCCTTTATATCCCCATCAAAATCTACAAAATATTTTTCTGCATTTCTTTTCAGCTCTTCCTTTGACTTCCTTCCTAAATTTTCTGATTTCAGAATATTTTTCACTTCATCTCCAAGAATAAGAACTTCATTTATGGAAATTCTTCCCCTATATCCTCCTGAACATTCACCGCATCCTTCTCCACCACAGAAACTGCATTTTTTCCCTACAAGCCTCTGGGCTATCACTCCCACAAGCGAATCCAGTATGAGATACTTAGGTATTCCCATGTCTGTCAGCCTTATTAATGTTGAAACAGCATCATTTGTATGTATCGTGGATATTACAAGATGCCCTGTCAAGGCCGCCCTTACTGCAATTTCAGCAGTTATTTCATCTCTTATTTCAGAAACTACAATAATATCAGGGTCATTCCTCAAGGTACTTTTCAGAACTTCCGGAAAAGTTACCCCTATTTCTTCATTTACCTGAATCTGAACAAGTCCTTTCACCTTTGTTTCCACAGGGTCTTCTACTGTTATTATTTTCCTTTTTCCATTATTCAGAATATCAATTATTGAAAGAAGCGTAGTTGATTTTCCTGAACCTGTAGGCCCGCTCACAAGTATCAGACCAAATTTTCTTTCCAGAACTTTTTCAAGCATCCCTATACTTTTCCCTGAAAATCCCAATGTTTCAAGTTCAATATTTTCAAGATAGTTTTCCAGTATTCTCAGTACAATGCTTTCCCCTTCAACTGTTGGAACATATGCCGCCCTTATATTATATTTTTTCTTTAATAAAAAAGAAAAACTCCCATCCTGAGGTTTTCTCTTTTCAGCCACATTCATATTGGACAGTATTTTTACCCTGGAAATTATTTCTGTTATGTTCTTTGACAAAACTTTCCTGTCAATTTTAAAATACAGTTTTTCACTTTCCCTTAAAATACCGTCTATTCTATATTTTATTTCCATTCCATCAGTTTCATCTGAACTTATATGGATATCACTCGCCCTTTCATTTATTCCTGTTTCTATTATTTCATTCACATATGAAACAGTACTGTTTGAAATCAGACTATTTTTCATACTCTCAACCTTCCCTCTTTTTTCCCTTTTTTTTTTAAATTTTACTTCTTTTTCTTCCCCTCTTTAACAACTGTAGATTTCCCCAGTTCTTCCAGTGCCATTTCACTCTGCTTTTTAACAAAGTTGAATCTTAATTTTTGTAGAAATTGATACCATTTCAATGGTTGTTTTGCTTCTTCCACTCTTTTTACAGTTTCCTTAAGCTGTAATTTCAGATAATCCATTTCTTCATAAGATAAAAGAATTGTTTTTTCCTTAATCTTTTTGTTTTCCTTTGTTATTTCTGTTTCCTTTTCAAAATAATTAAAAAATTGAAACAGATTCGCCAATTGCTTTTCATTTCCAAGCTGTGTTTTAATCTGCTTTTTCATTTCCTTAGTCATTGTTGACAGATAACCTCTTACATTTTTACTTAACGTTACCTGTACCTTACGTTTCCCTTTTCCAACCTTCTGCAGCAGCTGCTGTGTTTTCATCTGGGCTCTTGCATTTACCAGTGCCATGTCTGTAACTGTATTCGGGTTTACCATTTTTGCCATTTTCTTCATTATCCTTTCATTAACTGTTTTATTTTTTCTATATTTATGTTTCCTTCTCTAAGTATCTCTATTTCCCCTTCCACATATTTTATAATTGTGGAAGGAACTCCTGTCAGTATTGAGTTATCAGTTATTATCCCATCAACTTCACTTAAAAGGACTTCACTCATATCCTTTATATCTGTAACTGCTCTTTCTCCTGAAATATTTGCACTTGTTGTTAAGACAATACCTCCTGTATTCTTTATAATATCAATGGCAGTCTTATTTTTTGGAATCCTTATTCCGACGGTTTTCAGTCCGCTATCAAATTTTTCCGTAAATTCTTCATTTGCCTTGAATATTATAGTCAGCTCTCCAGGCCAGCATTCTTCTATTACTTTTTTTATCCTGTCTATATTGTCTCCTGTTTCTGAAGTGAGAACCTCCAGCTTATCAGGATTGTCAATAAGTGCTATTATTTTCTTGGAAAAATCCCTTTTCTTTATTCTGTACAGCCTACTGACAGCTTCCTTATCAGGAAGAGCTCCTATTCCATACACTGTATCTGTAGGGAAAATAGCAACTCCTCCTTTTTTTAAAATTTCAACTATATCACTAACATTATTTTTTAAATTATTCACTTTTCTTTTCCTCAACCGGCATTTCAAATAAATTACTTATCGGTTCACTTGTAGTTATTCTCTTTATAGTTTCTGCAAACATTTTACTTGTTGAAAGTATTCTAAGTTTATCAAATCTCTGTTCTTCCGGTAAGTAAATGCTGTCTGTTATGACAACTCTTGTAAAAGCTGACTTTTTAAGTCTTTCTAATGCAGGTCCTGAAAAAACAGCATGTGTTGCACAGGCATAAACCTCCACAGCTCCTTTTTCAATCAATGCTTTAGCGGCATTACATATAGTTCCTGCTGTATCTATCATGTCATCTATCAGGATGGCTTTTTTGCCTTTTACATCCCCGATGATGTTCATTACTTCAGATACATTTGCTTTTGCACGTCTTTTGTCTATAATTGCCAGAGGGGTATGAAGCCAGTTTGCAAGTCCTCTTGCCCTTTTTACTCCTCCAACATCAGGTGATACTACAACTGTATCTTCAGGTGTAAATCCATATTTTATAAAATGTTTCGCCAAAATAGGCAATGCTTCCATATGATCAACAGGTATATCAAAGAATCCCTGTATCTGTCTAGCGTGTAAATCCATAGTTACAACCCTTGTTGCTCCTGCAACAGTTAAAAGATTTGCAACAAGTTTCGAAGTAATTGGCTCCCTTGGACTCGCCTTTCTATCTTGTCTTGCATATCCATAATAAGGAATTACAGCTATTATTTCCTCGGCTGATGCCCTTCTTAAAGCATCAATAAAAATAAGCAGTTCCATTATACTTTCGTTTACAGGTCGTGAAGTAGACTGAATGACAAAAACTTTACATCCTCTCACACTTTCTTCTGATTTTATAAATATTTCTCCATCGGAGAATCTTCTCATTTGAAGCGGTGCCAAATCCACTTCAAGATACTTTGCTATTTTTTCAGCTAGATCTGTACTTGCTGAACCTGCAAAAATTCTAATTTTCTTCTTATCTTCTTCGCTCAAGGCCGTCATTTTATTTTTTCCACCCTTCTTTATTTATTTGTTTAGCTCTTCCAAATGCCAATGTACTGTCAGGTACATTTTCTGTTATTACTGATCCTGCCGCTGTGAAGGATTCTTCTCCTATTTCAACAGGAGCTACCATAATTGTATTACTTCCAATAAACGATTCTTTTCCTATTTTTGTCTTATGCTTATTTTTCCCGTCATAATTACATGTAATCGTTCCTGCACCAATATTAGTATTTTCTCCTACTTCAGCATCTCCAATATATGTCAGATGCCCAGATTTTACACCTTTTTCCAGTACGGCATTTTTTATTTCAACAAAATTTCCTACATGAACATTTTCCTTTAAATGAGCTTTAGGCCTCAGGTGGGCAAACGGCCCTACAGTAACACCTTCCTCCAGTGTTGACTTTTCCACAAGTGAAGACTCTATCTTCACATTATCTTTTATAATTGAATTTTCAATTCTTGTATTACTTAAAATTATACAATTTTTCCCTATTTTTGTATCTCCCTGAATAATTACATTTGGATAGATAACCGTATCTTCTCCTATTTCAACACCTTCTTCTATATAGGTAGTTACAGGATCTATAAGAATTGCTCCGTTATCCATTAACTGAAGATTTTTTCTATCTCTTAAGATTTTATTTGCCTGAGCAAGCTGTGCCTTTGAATTTACACCAAGCACTTCATCTTCATCATCAATCTCATAACTTCCTACTTTATAACCATCTTCAGATAAGATTTTGATTGTGTCAGTTAAATAATATTCTCCCTTTATGTTGTTATTATTTATTTTTCCAAGTGCTTCCAGAAGACTTTTATACTTGAAGATATAAACTCCTGTGTTTACTTCCTTTATTTTCTTCTGCTCTTCCGTTGCTTCCTTTTCTTCAATAATATCAACTACGTTTCCATCTTTTTTTATTATTCTTCCGTAGGCAAAAGGATCCTTCATGTTACATGACAGAATGATACAGTCAAGATTTTCATTATGAAACTTTTCCTTCATTCTGTTTATTGTTTCTTCCCTTAATAACGGTGTATCTCCGTATGTTATAAGAACATCATCCTTGTTTTCCTCGATTTTTTCCTTTGCAATTAGTACTGCATGTCCTGTTCCCAGCTGTTCAACCTGTTCAACATATTCGACTTCTCCGATTGTATTCAGCACTTCTTCCATTCTATGTCCCAGAATGTAGATGCTTTTTTCAATTCCTGCATTTTTCAATAATTTTGAAACCATTTTTACCATCGGAACTCCATTTACTTCGTGTACAACTTTTGACCTTTCCGATTTCATTCTTGTACCTTTTCCGGCTGCCAGGATTAAAGATATCATTTTTCCTCCTAAAAATATAATTATTCTAGTTAAAACCTTATTTTTAATTATAGCAATTTTTTTTCTATTATTCAATGTTAAGATTTTTAAACTTCACTATAATTTTCAAATTTTATTTTCCATATTAAAAACCTTCCCTATTTACTTATTTCTCTTTATCTTCCTTTTTATACTCGCAATGATTCAGATGTATTTCCAGTGCTTCAAGGGATATTTTTATTTCTAGCAAAGAAAATGCAAGGGATATTATCATAAGTATAAGACTTATTACAAAAAAGAACATCCCTAGTAAATCCACCTGAAAAAATAGAAAAAACATTGAAACAACACATAAAAGCAGACTTGCCACTCCAAAGTACTGCATCTTTTTTATATACCGCATCCTCTTCTGTAGATTTTTTATCTGATTCATCTGATATTCATCAGTTGTGCACACATCCATCTGTCTTACGATTGAAGCCAATGCAAGAAATCTGTTTGTATATGCCAGCAGCAGCAGTGAAACTGACGGGAAAAGAACTGCAGGTGTGGTAATTTCCAGATTCATACTCATTCTCCTTTCATCTGAAATTTTTTCCATATTATACCATATATTCGGTTATTTTTGAAAAAAATGAAAATGCAAGGCTGAGTTTTATAAATCGGCCTTGCATATATTCTAGTTATTTGTTTATACGTTTACTACATGAGGAATGGCAATCTTTCTTACCACAGTTGCAGCCACCATGTTTCTTCACTCTTTTTATCGCAAATACAACTGCAAGAATTACCACTGCTAACACAATTATTGTTGACATATTTTCCATCCCCTTTCAGAACAAATTAATTTTTTATACTATTGATTACTTTTTGCAGTTACTGCTGACTTAACATCTGCCTTTGCTTCTTTAGGTTTTCTGAACATCATGTAAAGTATAAATGCCAGTACTAACCCTGCAGCTGCAGTCCATATTGTAGGTGCCTGATGCAGTACAAATACATTTCCAAACTGGAATACAATCAATGAAATCGCATAAGCAAATCCCAGCTGATAAGCTATTGTAAACCATGCCCATTTAGCACTGTTCATTTCTTCCCTCATTGTTCCAACCGCCGCAAAGCAAGGAATACATAATTGGTTGAATAGCATGAAGCTCAATGCTGACACTGAAGTGAACAATTCATTTGTATATTTTATCCATGAAGCATCTTCAACAGCGGCATCTCCCAATCCTCCAACTACTCCGAATGTAGATACAACAACTTCTTTTGCTACAAGTCCACTTATTGTTGCAACTGTAGAAGCCCAGTTTCCAAATCCTAAAGGACTGAATATAGGAGCGATAATTTTTCCCATAGCTTCCAGAATTGAGTGGCTGTCTTCAGAGAATTCCACAAATTCAAATTTTGTTGATATATTTTGCAGGAACCATATTACTACAGTTGCAAGTAATATAATTGTTCCGGCTTTTATTATAAATGCTTTTACTCTGTCCCATACTGTTCTTATTATGTTTGATGGTAATGGCAGGTGATATTCAGGTAATTCCATTACAAACGGAGCAGGATCTCCGGAAAAGCTTTTTGTCTTTTTAAGCATAATTCCAGAAATTACTACTGCTAAAATTCCTGCAAAGTAACATAACGGTGCAAACCACCAACCCTTTGAACCAATGAAAATAGTTGCTGCAAACAGTGCTATAATTTCTGTTTTTGCACCACATGGCATAAATGAAGCCACAATTATAGTCATTCTTCTGTCATTTTCATTTTCTATAGTTCTTGTAGCCATAATTCCAGGAACTGAACATCCTGTACCTATAAGTATTGGTATGAATGATTTTCCTGAAAGTCCAAATTTACGGAAAATTCTATCTAAAATAAATGCTATTCTTGACATATATCCTATATCTTCCAGTATTGCCATAAAGAAGTAAAGTGTCGCTATAATTGGAAGGAATCCTAAGACCGCACCAACTCCGCCAACTATACCGTCAACTACAAGACTTGTAAGCCAAGGAGCTACGTTTATTCCTTCAAGGAAAGTTCTCAAATTTCCACCTATAATTTCTCCAAAGAATGTATCATTTACCCAATCAGTAATAGGCCCACCTACTATTGTTATTGAAACATAGTAAACTAAAAACATTATTGCGACAAAGATAGGAAGCGCCAATATACGGTTTGTTAAAATTTTATCTGCCTTGTCACTTGCAGTCAGTCCTGTTCTTCCTTTTTTTACGGTCTGACTAATAACTTCTGATATAAAATTATAACGGGCATCTGTAATAATTCCTTCACCATCATCATCAAAATCAGTCTCTGCCTTTTTTACAATACTTTCTATTTCCTTTTTATCTGTTTCTGATAATTTAAGCATTGCTGTAGATTTCTCATCTCTTTCAAGTAATTTTACGGCATACCATCTTTTATATTCTGAAACACCTGCACCTGAAAGAACATTCTCCAGCTCTGTAATTATACCTTCCACTTCAGGATTAAATGATTTTATATAAGAAAAATCTCTTTTTTCAGCTGCCTGAAGGGAAGCTTCTATAACTTTATCTATATTTTTATTTCTTAATGCTGAAATTTCTATAATTGGACAGTTTAATATTTCACTCAATTTTTCAGTATCTATCTTATCCCCGTTTCTTTCAACAACATCCATCATATTCAATGCCACTACCATTGGAATACCAATTTCTGACAGCTGAGTGGACAGATATAGGTTTCTTTCTATATTTGAAGCATCTATTATATTTACTATTACATCAGGTTTTTCATTTATTAGATATTCCCTACTTACTACTTCTTCCAATGTATAAGGTGAAAGCGAGTATACTCCTGGAAGGTCAGTTATCTGTATTTCCTTATTTTTTTTATAAACACCTGTTTTCTTTTCTACCGTAACCCCCGGCCAGTTTCCCACATACTGATTCGATCCTGTCAAAGCGTTAAATAAAGTTGATTTTCCACTATTAGGATTTCCTGCTAAAGCTATTGTTATGCCCATTCTTTTCTCCTTCCTTTTCTCTTCTCCTGTAATTCTCTAAATCAATCTGCAATCATATTATACAACAGCAGAATTTTGTGAATTTATAGGTTCTATTTCTACGCATTCAGCATCTTCTTTTCTAAGACTTAATTCATATCCTCTTATGGATATTTGTACAGGATCTCCCAGAGGAGCTACTTTTCTTACGTAGATTTCTGCATTTTTAGTTATTCCCATATCCATAATTCTTCTTTTGAATGGTCCTGAACCATGAATTTTCACTACTCTATAACTAAAATTCACCCTTGATTCTTTTAATGTCATAGTAAACTCTCCCTCCTATAAAATTTATATTAAAATATTTAAAACAACTTAAAAACTTTTTTTACAGTTTCTATAATAACTGTATCACCGCTATTTCACCCTGACTACTATTTTCTGTGCAATTTCTTTCCCAATTGCTACTCTGCAGTCCTTAACATTTACAATAAGATTTCCAGAGTTCTCGGTTATTACCATAATTTCACTTTCGGCAACAAATCCCATACTACTTAGTTGTCTCTCCTGGCTTCCTTCCATTTTCACCTTTATAATTTTTAATGGTGTGTTAACTGGTGCCATCAATAAATTCATAAAATACCTCTTTTCCTCCGACTGATTGATTTATTATCATTTTATCTTTAGTATTTTCATTATTTACTTTATATAATAATCACAAAATTTATGTCTCACATAAATTTTGATATGCAATGTAAAAAATTTTTATTAACAAAATAATTTTACCTTATTTTTCTCTATATTGCAACAAAAAAATTAAAATTTAACTATTTTATATATGAATATTCCAATAAAAAAAGCCAACAGAAAAGATTTTATCACCTAAATTCATGTATCAATTCTTTTCTGATGGTTTTCTATGTTAATTATAATTTTTAATTTTCATCATCTTCAATCTGATTATCTTTTTTATTTCCATGAGTATATCCAAAAACATAATCTAAGTTTATATTTTTCATGGAATTAAATATACTCTGTTTTATTCCCGGATCTTTTTCCTCCAATGAAGCCAGAAGATCCTTTACTTCCTTTCTTTTACTTGAAGTCTTCCCTGCTTCTATTGTACATCCGCAGTTCATTGCCCTTATTCCGTTTTTCTTTGTGTATTCTATTATATCAGCTTCCCTTACATATATAAGAGGTCTTATAAGCTCCAGTTTACCTGACGTTGACTTTACCTTTGGAGTCATTGTCTTTACTGTCCCTGCATAAAGCATATTTATCATTGTAGTTTCAATAACATCATCAAAATGATGACCTAATGTTAATTTATTGAATCCAAATTCCTCCACTTTTTTATAAAGAATTCCCCTTCTCATTTTTGCACATAAAAAGCATGGATAATCCTTGGCTTTTTCATTTGCTATTTCCCATATATTTGTGTCTATTATTTCACAATCTATGTTTAATTTATCAAGGTTATTTCTGAAATTATCAAGATCAGACTGTCTGAACCCTGGATTTAAGCTGACTGCCTTAAATTCAAAATTTCTACTTTTATCCTTTTTCAGCTCACTGAAAAGCTTTGCAAGAAGAAGGCTGTCTTTTCCCCCGGATATTCCAATGGCAATTTTATCCCCATTTTCTACAAGATTGTAATCATTTATAGCTTTTATAAACTTATTCCATATTGGTTTTCTATACACAGTTCTAATGCTGTTTTCTATTTCTTCCACTTCTTTCATCGGACCGTCAGGAATAATCGCTTCACATACTAAATTTACCATTTTCCCTCCATTAATTATTTTATTTTTCTATTTTCAGACAATAGAAAAAGTTGTCATAAACAAGACAACTTTATATATCCGATTTCTCTAATTTATAAATTTAATGCCAAATTCTCACTTATAAAATGGCTATTTTCTTCCTTTTCAAAATCGCAGTTTTTTGTTGCTTTACATTTTTTTTCGATATAATTAATCTTTTCTAATAATCCTTCATCCCTTGAATCAATTTCAAGAGCGGCCTTATACTCTTTAAGAGCCTTCTTATGTCTACCCATATGTTCGTATTTTCTCGCAAAATCAATATGAGCAACATACATATCAAAGTCAAGAAAAATAGCAGTTTCATAACAGTCAACCGCGTCCGATATTCTACCCCTTCTGGAATATATATTTCCCAGCAGGAACAGTACAAATGGTTCAAACTCATTTAATTCAAGTGCTTTATTAAGATTTTTTTCAGCCTTGTCCAGTTCTTCATTTTCATAGTAAAGATATCCTAAAAATGCACGTATTTCATGATCTTCTGGTTTTAACCTAACCAGTTTTTCATATATTTCTATTGCTTTTTCATTCTCTTTTAACGCATGATAAGTTGATGCCAAAGTTTGCAATGCATCAATATCTTCAGGATTTTCTGCTACTTTTCCCTGAATTTTCTTTAGAAACTTCTCATTGTTCCCGTTATATCTTATCTCTCTAAAAATCAATGTTTCTAACATTTTGTTCACTCCTAATTGACTTATTATAGTTTATTTTATCATAAATATTTCATTTAGTAAACTTTATTTTTACTTTTTTACATATTACTATATTATTAATTAATGTTATTTTTTTATATTTATTATGTAAATCCAACTTCCATTTTTATTTCACTAGACTTTTATTTTACTTTCATTTTCTGTATAGAAGAATGTAATTTATTGACTTTATCTTATTTTTGTAATATACTCTAATTGAATTGTAAAGGAGGAACTGATATGCAAAAAAAATTATATAAATCAGCAACTGATAAAAAAATTCTTGGTGTATGTGGAGGAATTGCAGAATATTTTGAAGTAGATTCAACTATAATACGTATTGCTGCCGTTCTACTTGCACTTCCAGGGGGAATGGGTGTTATACCTTATTTTATTCTAGGTCTTTTCATTATGCCTGATAAACCGGCAGATTATACTGAAAAAAAAGACAAGGAAGAAAGAGAAGTTTTAGAAGCTGAAAAGGTTGAAGATTAATTTTTTAAAAATCACATAAAATAAAATAATAGTTACTCTTTTTAAGATTTAAAATATATCTTAAAATTAAGTAACTATTTTTTATTTTAAGTATCTGTATTTAAAATTTCTATCTGCTTATTTTCCTTTTAATTCATTACAACAAATAATTTGTCTCCTGACCATTCAGCTAAGAAAACATCCTCAAGATTTTCAACATTCTTTTCCTTTAATTTTTCCATTAGCCATTCTGTATCTTTTTCTATATGCTCCAACCCTGTTTCAAGTATTTTACCTTCTGCAACTAAAGGTATTGCAAGATTTTTATCATTTTTCTGAAGAATTGTAATCTGTCCGTTAGATTCAACAAATGCCTTATCAATATCTTTAACTCTAACTACACCCTTCATACGCATTTTCGTATAAAAATCCACAAGGGATAAATTTACTTTTGCAAAATTTTCCTTTATTATTTCTCCATCCTTAACAAGAAATACCATTTCTCCGTCAAATACTTTTTTTACACCTTCACTTGAACTTTTCAAAAAGTTGATAGCCGTCATAAGGGAAATCCATATAAGGAGAACTATCAGAAACTGTACAACTGTTATACTTGGATTATAAATAACTCCTCCAATTATTCCCCCTAAAACGTAATTTCCTATCTGGTCTGTCGCTGTTACCGGCGCAAGCTGTCCTTTTCCATTTATATTCATGTATATAAGCAATGCTGTAAAACCTATTGTCAATTTTATAGCTACCTGTATTATAAATTCCATTCTATATTTCTCCTTTCAAATAAATTTATTTTTTTACATCTCCATTTCCATCCAGTATTTTTATATCTTCAACATATGGCACCTTCATTTCTTCCACTAATATTGAGTTATTTACCCAGTGTATCTGATAAAACTTATCTTTTATTTTATAAACTGTATGTTCTGTTATTTCCTTTGTATTCACATATATTTCATCTTCACTGACATTAAATTTTTCTGAAAGGCCTTTTATTACACTAGCTGTATTCTTACTTATTTTTTCCTGATTATTCTGAGCCTGAAATTCACTTATCTTTAATAGGCCAAATAACAATACAAGTATTAAAAATAATAGGCTGAGCTGTTTTCCTCTTACTGAAATACTTCCTTTAAACCATCTAAACATTAAAAATCCAAAAAACAGTATCATCCCAAATAATAATACTAAGGATACTCCATCTCCAATTAATCTGTAATTTTCCAGATAGCTTCGACTATAAAATTCCATTTATACTTCCTCCATTCTAAAAAAATACTTGTCATAAACTTTATTTATAACAAGTATTTATAGCACATTTCCGATTAAATTTCTATTTCTAATTTTGTCTCCAGGCTTTCAGGCATTTTCAGAAACTTATTCCATCCATAAAGAACTTTCTTATATTCATCAAATTTACAGCTCCATTTTGGATACTCTTCACATTCTCCAAAAATAGTATGTGTAAATTCAACTTTTTTCTTATTTATCTTATGTTGAAACGCCTGACCATCCCATTCTGTTTCCTTCAGCTTTCCTGTATCCACCTTTTCTATTTCCGGTAGAAAGTCTTCCAGCATTTCTATATACTGAAAATCTTCCATTATTCCTGTTATTAAAAATTTTTTATATTCTTCTATTTTACTCTCTGCTTTTCTGTATTCTTCAGAAGAATCAAATTTTTCCTTGTCAGGACAAGAAATATCAGGATATGGTGTCAGTCCAAAATCCTCATCATCATAATATCCAAATACAATTTTCATTATCTATCACCTTCAAAAACAGGATAGGCTGTTATTCTCGGACTTTTATATCCCCTCATGATAACTCCACTTTTACTTATACCTTGCCACATGTTATTGTCTCTTCCATTTAAATCCTTCCTGTTTTCCCATGCGGAATTTATTTCATCTATTATCCTTGCTTCATCCCAGCTTTCAGGAAACATTGTATTTACTCCTCCATTGCTGGTTTTTTTCTGCCATGTTCCGTCAGGTCTTCTTATTTCAACACTTGCTTTATATACACCATTTTTCGAAGGAGCCCCAATTTTCTTCACAATTCTTACATCACCCTTTAAAAGAGTATGCCCTCCGGTAACTTTTTCTCCATTTGAAGAAATATCTCCTCCGATTATATGGTCATAATCTATTTTATATTTTCTATTTCCAGTATTAGCAGATTTTTCTTCTGAAACTTCTGTTTTTTCCTTTTCTTTTTTCTTTTTAGAATTATTTTTACTGCTATTTTCGGAATTTTTCCCTGTATCATTGTTTTCTGAAACTTTATTATTTTTCGATGCCTCTGTCAGATTGCTGCCATTACTGCCACTTGCATTTTTTCCAATAAAAACCTTTGCGGCAAACAGACAAAAAATAACTAATACAATTATTCTGACTGCTTTTAAGATACTCTCTTTTTTCATCTTTTCAAATCCGTCCTCTTATATTTATTTTTTTATCGGTGTAGTATCCACCTTATCAAAGTCTTTTAAAAACTCATAAAGCTGTTCCTGTATTTTTTCAATTTTTCCTTCTTCTCCTGTTTCTATATTTAAACAAAGTAGAGGTTCATGCAATGACAATCTTAATAAAAACCAGCTATTTCCGTCACAGATAATTCTCACACCTTCATAATTTGGAGTTTCTATTTCCCATCCTTTTACGTTTCCTGCATATTCACCTAAAGCTTCCAGCACTTTATTTCCTTCACTTCTAAAGTCTTCAGCCTTTATCGTAAATCTTATTTCCTTTTCTTCAGCAGCTTCTTCCACCTCATTTAATATGTCAGTGAAATTTACACCTTCCTTTTTACTTTTTACAAGCTGTATAAGAAGAAGTGCAGCCATATATGCACCATCATCAAGGAAATAGTTATTTATAAAAGCTGCATGCCCTGAAGTTTCTATTGCAAGAGGAGTGTAGATTCCCTCTTCATTCAGTCTTTTAGCTTCATTTATTACATTTTTATATCCTCTTTTAAATCTATGATGTTTTCCACCATGATTTTCTATAAATTTTTTCAATCCTGCAGAAGTTACAGAATCAGTAACAATAGTTGCTCCAGGAGTCTGTTTTAAAAGTATATCGCTTAGCAGTGCTATAAGGTTGTTTCTATTTATTTCACGTCCTGTATTATCTATGAAGGCACTTCTATCTCCGTCTGCATCAAATATTATTCCAAAATCTGCATTGTTATCCAGAACTGCTTTTTTTATTGATTCTATTGCTTCCTTAGCTTCAGGATTTGGAACGTGATTTGGGAAATCTCCGTCAGGATTTAAAAACTGACTTCCTTCTGAATTTCCACCAAGCTCTTCTATTACCTTATCAGCAAAAAATCCTGCCGCTCCGTTTCCAGCATCAATTACTATTTTAAGATTTTCTAACGGTTTTTCTTCTCCTGTTTCTTTTCTTATAAATTCACATGTATATGTGGCATAGTCTTCTGCCAGATTTTTTGTATAGCTTCTTCCTTTTTTTTCTTCTATTTTAAGGGCTTCCTTAAGATTAGCTTCACATTGACATGCCTTTTTATTTCCCATTTCAAGCATTTCAACTACATCAGTTTTTTCAAGACCACCTTCTGTCGTGAAAAATTTCAGTCCATTGTAGCAGCTTGGCAGATGACTTGCTGTTATCATTATAGCTCCGTCAGCCTTGTAGTCTTCAAATATTGTAGTCATAAACAGTGAAGGAGTTATGGACATCTGGCAGTCATAAACATCTATTTCCATACTTTTCAGAACATTCCTCAAAATTTTTGAAAACTTAGGCCCTGTATGTCTTGCGTCATATCCTACGGATACTTTTATTTTTCTGTTTTCAAGTTCAGATTTTCTTCCGTATTTTTTTGTAATCCAGTTTCCAAATGCTTTTCCTATAAATTCCACTTCTTTTTCTGTCAGAGTTACTTTTTTTCCTTCAACTTCCGAAACAATTCCTCTAATATCCGTTCCACTTACCAAATGTTTCAAATCCATAGCTTCTCCTCCTAATTTAGTTTTTTATAGTCTGATTATTATACAATTTCCTGCAAAGTGTTAAAAAAATTGAATAAAACACTTCTCACATTCACATTACTTCTAAGACTGTTTTTCATATTTATCATTTTTTTCAGATTTTCTCCATTTACTGTCCTTTTTGCCGCTATTATTATTTTACCGAGTAAATCTCCAAGAAGTTCCCTTTCCTGTTTAAACTCAGTTTCTATTTCATTAACGAGCATGTAAACTTCTTCAATTCTGAAAAATCTTATTTTTTTTACTATATATTCTATACTTCTGTTATAATTTATTATTATTTCCAGAAAACCAGCGTCTGAACTGCTGTTTTCATTATTCTCCATTTCATTTTTTGCATATTCCTTCATTGCCTTTATATTAGACAATGCATCCTCATATGAATTTATCTCGTCTTCATATTCTTCCAGCGGAATTCCGTTTTCCTTATATTTTTTTATATTATTTTCATTTCCATCAAAAAAATAGTAAATTTCTTTGCTAACTCCAAGTTCTTCATTACCTGCCCCTTCCAGATGAAATTTTATAGTCCGTGACTTTATTGTTGAAATAATATTCAGACTTCGTGCAAGCAAAATAAAATAGACGTCTTTCGGAGGTTCTTCCAGAATCTTAAGCAGTGCATTCGAAGACTCTTTCCTTAAGTTTTCTATTCCACAGAGAATAAAAATCTTTTTAGGAGAACTGTAAGCTGATTCAATTGCATCATAAATCAGCTCTCTTACTTCATCTATTTTTATATTTTCATTTTTTCTATTTATAACTTCAATGTCAGAATGTTGGAGATTTTCTATTCTTTTTTCTATGCTCTTTTTCTCTTCCTCATCTTCTATATCTTTTGTCATTACCATTTTTGAAAATTCAAGAGCATAGAAAAGCAAGTCAACTCTTTTATCTCCATAAAAAAGATAACTTGCAGAAATTTTATTCTGTTTAACTTCCTTTTCAAATGCCGATAATACTTCCTTACTTTTCATAAATCACCCTATAAATTTTACTGACAGACTAATTTTCTCTTACTTGCAGTGTTTGCAACAGTTTTTTGTTATCAAAAGCCGCTCCTCCACCTAAAACTACTGAATCTAAAGGATTCTGTGATAAATATACATTTATTCCTATTTCTTTTTCCATCAGTTCTACGAAATCCTTTATCAGTGAACCTCCACCAGTCATTACTATACCGTTGTCAAGTATATCTGCGGCAAGTTCAGGTGGACATTTTTCAAGTACTTCCTTAGTAGAGTTTACTATCTGGTACAATGATTCCTCAATTGCTTCACATATTTCATTTGAATTTACTTCTATTGTGTTAGGGATTCCTGATTCCAAATCTCTTCCCTTTATTTCCATTATTTCAGGATTAACACTTCTCAATGCTGTTGCCAGTTCTTTCTTTATTTTTTCAGCTGTTCTGTCACCTATTAGAAGGTTATATTTCTTCTTAATATATTTTACAATATCATCATCAAATTTATTTCCTGCAATTCTTATTGATTTACTTGCTATGATTTCATCAAGTGAAAGTATTGCAACATCTGTAGAACCTCCACCTATATCGATTACCATACTTCCTTCCGGCTTGGAAATATTCACTCCTGAACCTATTATTGCGGCTCTTCCCTCTTCAATAATATATGTTTTCTTAGCTCCCTTTACTGCATCAAAAAGTGCCTTTCTTTCAATTCCTGTAACCTGTATTGGGACACAGATCATAACTTCAGGCTTGAATAAAGAATTTCCATAAATTTTATGTATGAAATAGCTTATCATTTCTGTTGTAGAATCTATATCTGCAATAACTCCATCCTGTAAAGGTTTTATTGCTTCAATGCTTGCAGGTGTTTTTCCAAGCATTTCCCTGGCTTCTTTTCCTACAGCTATTATTTTTCTTGTTTTTCTGTCCCTTGCTACAACTGATGGCTCATTTAGCACTATTTTTTTTCTTTGTTTGTCATATATCAATATATTCGCAGTTCCAAGATCTATCGATATACTTTTATTGACCCTAAATACTCTTAAAAATTTAAATATTCCCATTTTTCCTCCTAGTTTTTATATTTCGTTATTATTTGACTGTATCGTATAACCTGTTGTACCGTCTTTATTATCCTGTATTTCTATTCCTAATTCCTTCAGATTATCCCTTATTTCATCAGATAATTTAAAATTCTTTTCTTTTCTTGCATCTGCTCTTAATTTTATCAATAATTCAATCAAATTTCCAGTCAATTTATCATTATTTTTAAAATTTTTATTTTCTTCCTCCATAAATAGCACTATTCCTAAAACTTCTTCCAGTTTTTTTCTCAATGAATTATATGAATAATTCAAAGCTTCAGCTTCTTCTCCACTTGAAACATTCACCGAAAATTTCTTTGTTTCCTTAATCTGATCAAATATTACTGCCAGTGCCTGTGGTGTATTCATATCCTCATCCATTGCTTCCATAAACTTTTTGTCAAGTTCATTTACTTTTTCTTTAAATTCTTTAATACCATTATTTCCAGTATTGTCAGAAACTTCCCCTTCATGAGATCCTTTACCTGAAAACTTTTCAATTATTTCTGAAAAATTATTCATTGAAGTTACTATATTTTTCAGAGTTTTTCTGCTGTCTTCCATATTATCCATGGAAAAGTTTATCGGTTTTCTGTAATGAGTTCCTAATATAAACAATCTTACCACATTTCCAGGAAATTTTCCTAATATTTCCCTTAGCAGGAAGAAGTTTCCAAGTGATTTCGACATTTTATCTCCATTTACCTGAATAAACCCGTTATGAAGCCAGTAATTTGCAAAATTTCCATGATATGCACATCTGCTCTGGGCTATTTCATTTTCATGATGAGGAAAAACAAGATCCTGTCCTCCACCATGAATGTCAAATGTATCACCCAGATATTTCTTTGCCATTGCACTGCATTCTATATGCCATCCTGGACGTCCCTGTCCCCATGGAGAATCCCAGTAGGGCTCCCCTTCCTTTTTTCTTTTCCACAATGCAAAATCGAGCGGATTATTTTTTTCCTCCATTATATCTACTCTTGCACCTATTTCCAGTTCATCTATCTTCTGATTTGACAGATTCCCGTATTCCTCAAATTTCTTTACTTCAAAAAATACATTTCCGTCCTTCTCATAAGCAAAGCCTTCATTAATCAGCTTTTTTATAATTTCTATTATTTCAGGCATATTTTCTGTTACCTTAGGACGTACTATGTCATCTGATATATTCAGAGGTTCTATATCCTCAAAAAAGCCTTTTATATATTTTTCTGTCACTTCCTTTACAGAAATCCCCTCTTCATTTGCTCTTTTTATTATCTTGTCATCCACGTCAGTAAAATTCTGGATATAAGTTACATCATAACCCCTATATTTAAAATATCTTGCCAATGTATCAAAAACAATAATAGGTCTTGCATTTCCCAAATGAATGTAGTTGTATACTGTAGGCCCGCAGACATACATTTTTACTTTTCCTTTTTCTATTGTTTCAAATTCTTCAATTTTATTTGACATTGTGTTGTAAAATCTCATTTTTTAATCTCCCTTGAACAATCCTTTTGTTTTTTTAAATCATTTTTTTAAGTTTCAATATTTCCTACTTCAAAGTAGCCACCGTACAGCCGATTCCACCTTCATTCTGGTTAGCATCCTTGAATTCTGTCACATATTTTGAAGTTTTCAAAAATTCCTGAATTTTCTTTCTTAGAACCATTGTCCCTTTTCCATGAATAATATACACTTCGTGATACCCTGTCAACATTGCCCTGTCAAGGTACACTTCAAGGTCTGCTATCGCCTCATCGGCATTCTTTCCTCTCAGGTCTATTTCCCCTCTTACCTGACTTGATTTAAGTGAAGCAAAACTTCTAAATTTGTTTACTTTTTTCTTCTCAATTTTTACAATATCATCCATAGAAACAACTAATTTCAATATTCCCGCCTGTACCTGAACACTGTTTGTCTCAGGTATTATACGTAGAACTTTTCCATTCTGGTTCAATGTTTTTACAAGGACTTCTTCCCCTTCCTGAACATCGATATTTTTAGCAACTACTTTTCTTTCCTTTACATTCTGCTTTTTATCTGCAATAAATGATTCCCTCAGCATATTCAGACTTCTCTGTGCATTTTTTGCCTCTTCCTTTTTCACTTCGTCCTGACTTATTCTGTCTATAAGGTTTTTAGCCTTTGACTGCACTTCCTTCAGATAATTGTCAGCTTCTTCATATGCCTTCTTTATAACTTCATTTTTCTCATTTTCAACCTGAGTTATTTTCTGCTCATAGGAATTTTTCTGTTCTTCAAATTCCCTTCTTGTATTTTCTAGTTCAAATTTCAGAACTTCAAGCTCATCATTCTTTTCCTTGATGGATTTCAGCATTTCTTCCACTTTCTGATTATCTTCGCTTATGTAGCTTCTGGCTGTATTTATTATCTGCTCACTTATTCCATATTTCCCTGCTATTATAAGGGCATTACTTTCTCCAGGAATCCCCTCAAGAAGTCTGTATGTTGGCGAAAGTGTTTCCACATTAAATTCCATTGATGCACTTTTTATGCCTGTTGTATTGAAGGCATAAGCCTTTACTTCACTGTAATGTGTCGTAATTATTGATTTTATGTTCTTTCCGTTCAGATAGTCGATTATTGCCATTGCAAATGCGGCACCTTCCATAGGATCGGTACCACTTCCAAGCTCATCCATCAGCACAAGGGAACTGCTGTTTGCCTCTTCCATTATTTCCTTTATTTTTTTCACATGACCTGAAAATGAAGACAGGTTCTGCTCTATGCTCTGTTCATCTCCAATATCTGCGAGGACACTTCCAAAATGTCCTATTTCCGTTTTTTCATTTGCAGGTACCGGAATTCCTGATAATGCCATTAATGTGAGTAATCTTGCCACCTTCAGAGTAACTGTCTTTCCTCCTGTATTTGGTCCTGTAATAAGCATTATATTTTCACTGTTTCCCAATTCAAAATTTATAGGAACAACTGTATTTTCATCAATTAGAGGATGTCTCGCCTCTACAAGTTTCAAGTATTCCTTATTTATAACTTTAGGTACTGTACATTTCTTATTTAGGGAATATACTGTTTTGGCATTCAGGTAATCCAGTCTTTCCAAAATTTCCTTTATTCTGATTATCTCTTCCTTCTTAGTTCTTATGAGTTCTGTAAGCCTTAACAGTATTTTTCTTATTTCTTCCCTTTCACGAGCTTCATATTCCCTGAGCTTGTTATTTAAGGAAACAACATTTAAAGGTTCTATATATACTGTACTACCAGTTGCTGACCTGTCATGCTCTATTCCTTTTATAAGGCCTTTAAAATCTGTTTTTACAGCTATTACATATCTGTCATTTCTTTGAGTAATTATTCTTTCCTGAATTGCCCTCTGTGTTTCCTTGTTATTCATAAGGTCATCAAATTTTTCTTTTATATTGGCATTTATATTCTGTTTCTGCCTTCTCACGTCCCTTAATCCAATTGAGGCATCATCCTTCAGGTTTCCGTCATCGTTTATGGCATCTCCTATAAACTGCTCTATTTCCTTCACTTCCTCAACATCTGTAAACAGTGCCCATATTGTTTTATATTTATCCCTCACATTTTTTGCCCTGCTTTTGGAAATTCTAAATACAGACAGGTTTTTCTTTAAATCTGCCAGGTCTTCAGCATTCAGATATGAACCTATCAGTTCGATTGAGTTTATGTATCTCTGTATATTTGACAGTCCTGTAAGCTCAAATCCGTCATCAAATTTGTAAAAATCAATCAGGTCTGCCATCAGCATGAGTTCCTTGTCAAGTGTCGACTTATCCTTAATGATATCTGTATCTATAAATTTTTCCTTTGTTTTTTCAAGTTTTGATAGATTTATAAGTTCATTTATTATTTTATAAAATTCAAGTACATCATATTTCTTTTCCATTTTTCTTCCTTCTTTTCTGTCTAATTCCATTTATTTTTTGTTTTAAATAACATTTTCCATATTTTCCAAACTGGGAATATACTCTGATGTTATTCAGAATTATTATAACACGAAATCAGACTTTTACAAATAATAAGATTTTAAATATTAGGATAAGGTAAATTGCAATAGTAAATGTCACTTTTTTTATGAAATATTATGAAATGTACTGTTTCAGTTCAATATCATACATTTCTTTTGAGCTTTTTCCATTAAAAAGTTTTCGCGGATAATTATTCATCCATTCCTCTATACTCTTTAGTTCTTCTTCCGTTATATCTCTTATATCTTTCCCTTTTGGTATAAACCTTCTTATCAGCTTATTATTGTTTTCGTTACTCCCTCGTTCCCACGAACTGAAGCTGTGTGCATAAAAATATCCTACTCCCAGTCTCTCTATCTCATCAACCTTCATAAATTCACTCCCATTGTCACTCGTAAGTGTCTTTATTGAATCTGGATATTCCTCTATTAATCCCTTTATTCTTCCTTCTGTATGTAATGCTGTCCTGTTTTCCAGCTTCCTTATCAGCTGAAGCCTTGTCTTACGTTCTGTCAGTACAAGAAGACATGCCAATGTCCCCTTCTTACCTAATACTGTATCCACTTCCCAGTGCCCATGCTCTAACCGTTCTCCTATCCTTTCATCTCTTTCCTCTATGCTTCTCCCTCCCTGCTTCCTTATACGTTTCCTTAACTCAACCTTCTTCTTTCTCCTCTTCCTGTAGGGCATGTCATCCTCACTATATTCCAGAAACAGTCCGCTATGTATATAGTTATACAGTGTCTTCAGTCCTATGTTTACTTCCTGTCCTTCCCTTTTTGCTTGCTCCAGTGCAGCATACGGGGAATTTTTCCCCCGTTTCATCGAATCTTCAAGATATTTTACCAGTTTGAAGTTCTTCCCTATCTTAAGTTCTCTTTCTTTCCCCTTCTGTGCCTTGTCATACTTTGACTGGGCAAATTCCGCAGAATATACTTCCCTTGTCGATAAATCTGTATTCAGAAGCTCCACCATGCCCCTTTTAATTTCCCTGTGTAGGGTCCTCACACTTATTCCCAGCTCCTCCGCTATTTTCACTTTTGACATTCCTATTTTAAGAAATGCTTCTATTTTTCCTCTCTCTATTAATTTTAAGTGTTGCCCTTTTCTTCTTTTTGTTGTATACTGTTCCTGAACCATATCTGTTTTCTCTTTTGATTTTTTTGTCCGAATTAATCATATCATAGAAAACTTTTATGGTTCTTATTTTTTTCCATATAGTGACACTTTATTTTAC
>ERZ773213.339-NODE-339-length-28800-cov-9.578222_pt1 | contig 28800 bp, 23 predicted proteins | sample MGYA00580996_ERZ773213 | MGnify/ENA primary metagenome ERZ773213 (study PRJEB29015, sample SAMEA2738152) | human oral metagenome | biome: human oral; feature: human-associated habitat; material: saliva | place: China | collected 2197 ...
AATAACTGTCAATTAGATATCTACGAATTCTAATTATTGGGGTCGCTACTCTAACCCCGCTCAATCGCAACACATTGAGATGTTAGTTCAGAAAATGAGTTGCATTATTGAATAATAATGGTATAATACGCAACTGATAACTGCAAATAGTATTGTACTTTATTAGAAGGGATGGTGGTATGCATGACGAGAAATTCGGAGCTTACACGACTTAATGAGTTGAAACAGGAGGCTTTTCGGAAGAAGCAGGAAACCTATCAAAAGTTTGCTAATCTGCGTAGTCAAACCAATGACGCCTACAATGAGATGCAACAGCTTTGGATGGCATGTTGTTCTGCTCGCGAAGAGATGCAATCTGAGTACGATTCAATGAAAGCTTGTAGTGAAAATTATCAAGCAATATGGAGTCAGTACTCTTCGGTAAGAGAATTGAATAATTCACGTATTCAGCAATTGCGCTATGACGCAGACAGTGAGCATCAATCAATGATCTCTGCTTTTGAGCAGGCCAGTTATGAGTATCAATATGGTGATAAGTCAATGGCCTCAGTATATTCAGAACAGGGTAGAAGCCACAGGAATCGTCGAGACGAGTTGAATCAAGAAGTTCAATGTCTTATTCAGGAGATAAGAGCAGCAAAAGAATATGCTGAACTACATGCATCCAAGACTGACTCCTCGGCTTTTCATAGGGCAAAAGAGTTATATATGCAGGCAAAAGAAGAACACCATGAGGCTTTGTTAAGATTCAAGAAACTTAAAGAAGAGAGAAATCGGCTTAAAGCTGACTTCGATGCTGCTCAATCGGTTTTTCTTGAAAGAAGAGAGGCTTACAGCAATTGCCTAAAACAAGAGGAAATCCGGAGGGAAGGCATACTTGATAAGGCTGGTATTGGTGCTTTTGAGAGGGATAACGCCAAAATCGTTGAAAAACCTGATGGAACTGTGCAAATTTATCATGGTGGAATCGGCGAAGGGGATGGAATCGGTCATGGACATACTGTAATTGATCCTTATGGTACAAAAACTTATGCGCGTGAAGCCTTCGAGGAGCATGGATGCCATAATTATATTGATCCTGCCTTAAAAACGTATCCAAGTCGCGGACAGTGGACTGAGCTACGTCATGGCTGGATAGATGATCATCCAGTAACGTGGTGTGAAGGGACTGGCGTAAATAGTGGTCAAACGCTAATCTGTGATGGTCATGTGGATAGGGAATATTTTGATTCGCATCATGATCATTATGGTATGGACACTAAATATGGTACTGGTCGTAGGATCGAAGATATCACCGATTCAATGGGCAGGAAAAAATATTATTCTGGTCCGGGCAAGTAATCATCCCATAAATGGGGCTGCTGGTATTTAAGCAGCTCCTTTTTTATGATATAACACTAGGTATAGTGTATAACGAGAAATTGATTCAAAAAATTAAACAAATTTATGAACAAAACGTGCTTAAGGATGTAGAAGATTTTCATCTTTATAATTATCAGAAATTTGAGGAAGAAATTTGGAGTCTAAAAGAAGAATTTAATCTTCAAAAAAGTCCATTTTTATTGCTTCCTGAACCAGCTGAAGAGGCTGATTATGATATGATGAATGCCACAAATGATGGTTTCACTGAGCCTGATAACCTAGCAAAAGAAGTTTACATCGAAAAAATGAGAATTTCTTATAATCGCTTTATCGAATTACATAATAATCGACTTTCATAGCTTAATGACTGTGCAATGCTTGGGATGAGATTATTTACTTTCTCATCCTAACCCATCAAGTGCAACAACTTGAGATGTCAACTCAGGCTAAAATTTGCAAAAACCTCTCTAAAATGCTATAATAATACAAATTAATTGGGACCAGAATATGGCAAAAAACTCCAAAAATCAGTTACCAGGCATCGCCCTAGAAAAAGGGGAACACCTTGTCCTCGTCATTAAACGTTCAAAACTTATCCCAGTTGGCTTTTGGGCTGGCGCGTTTTTGTGTTCCGCCGTCCTCATTGCGGCAAGTATTCTAGTCAACGGTGGCAGCTCGCTCCTCTTCAACATGGATGCCGCTTCTCGCTCATTCTTCCTCATGATTATTCTTGTCGTCCTTGGTACCATCTGGATTGCCACTCTCATTTCCACCCATGTCTACCTCGGCAACTGCCTCTATGTTACCAATAAGCGCCTTATCCAGAACACCGTCAACTCACTCTTTTCTAGTTCCACTAACGTAATCGATCTCGTAGCTGTTGAGGATGTCAGCTTCAAACAAGCCGGTATTTTCGAGCATTTCTTTAGCATTGGTACCCTCCGCATGTCGACCATCGGCTCTGAAACTACCTATACTTTCTCTCATGTTGACACTCCAACAGATGAGCTTGAGACCATTACGCATCTTGTTCACATCGAAAAAGGCGAGGCCTCTGACGCTTGCCCAACCGACAGTCTTACGGCTTTAAGAAATGCTGGACGTGTTATTCGTTCTGCCGCACAAAATGCAGGGAACACTCCAGCAAACCAAAACGAAAATCTTGAAGGCACCACTATCGTCGCAGCTAATACCGCAATTATTAACCCAGCTGCTGGAACCGTATCTGTAGAACCGACTATGAACCCTACTGCAAATAATGCTCCGGACACTAGTAGTAACACTTTTAATACTCCAAATACATTATCTTAGTCTAAACTAAGCTGGAACCTAAGTCTAAACTAAGTCTAAACTAAGTCTAAACTAAGTCTAAACTAAGTCTAAACTAAACCGGAATTAAAATTAGCGCCACTAAGCGCTAATTTTTGTAATCAGTATTCGATCAACATAAGACTCGAGCAGGCCCCACTCTATCTCTGTTTTAAAGCAAGGCGAATTCTTTCTTCAACGCTAAGATTTGCGTCAACTTTTGCCAGCGCTTCAGTCGCCTCTTTCAATGGGAATCCTAAGGCCATCAAAGCGTCCAACGCCTCGTCATCTTCTGGCACGATAGCGGTTTTCACTTCGGTCGCGCCATATTTTGTAGGGAGCCCCACCTTGTCTTTTAAATCAACAATCACGCGTTCCGCGGACTTCTTTCCAACCCCTGAAGCCTTACTCACGAAAGCTGCATCAGCATTTGCAATTGCGTTACGCACCTCTTCCGGTGTAGCTAAGGACAAAATTGCCATCGCCGCCTTAGGTCCAACTCCGTTGACGGAAATCAACAGTTCAAAAATTTTTTTCGCCATCAAGCTAGAGAACCCATAAAGATCTTCCGCGTTTTCCCGAATCGCATGGTAGGTATAAAATTTCTTCCTCTCACCCACATTTGTCGCTTCCGCGTCAATTTGTGAAAGTCCAATCTCATACCCCACACCATGAACATCAACAATAATCGAATTTAGGAATTTCTCAGAAACTTCACCTTCAATATGTGCAATCATATATTAATTTTAACATAAAAAAATAACGAACTTCCTCGTTATCCTCTCAATAATCTGGTAGCACCAACTGGGATCGAACCAGTGACCTTAGGCTTATGAGTCCTACGCTCTAACCAGCTGAGCTATGGTGCCACTTGGCGGAAGGGACAGGATTCGAACCTGCGAAGCGTTAACTTGCTGGTTTTCAAGACCAGTGCCATCAACCACTCGGCCACCCTTCCGCTAACTATTTTAACAGATTATTCTGCGTTCGTAAATACGTTTGTTACATCGTCGAGATCGTCAATTGCGTTTAGCAACTTATCAACCTTCTCGGCATCTTCCTCACTCACTGGAACAGAGGTATTAGCAATGTAACGAAGCTCGGCATTTTCTACCGTCAAACCAGCATCAATCAGTGCCTGCCTGGTCTTCATCAAATCGGCGGCCTCTGTAATAATCTCAATGCCATCCTCATTCTCATTTGCATCCTCAGCACCGCAATCAAGTGCAGTCAGAAGTGCCTCTTCGCCTTTTTCAAGAATCTCAATTACACCTTTTCTCGCAAACTGGAACATCACGCTTCCAGGGTCTGCCATGCGTCCGCCATTTTTAGCTAGAGCATTGCGCACCTCTGGCATTGTACGGTTTTTGTTATCAGTAGCAATCTCAATGATGATACCAATTCCAGCCGGACCATAAGCTTCATAGGTTTCTTCAATCATCGCTGCAGCACTTTTATCAGTTGCACGTGCAATCGCGCGCTCAATATTTGCCTTTGGCATGTTCGCCTTGCGAGCCTTCTCAAGCACCATCGCAAGAGTTGGGTTCATAGTCGGGTCACCACCACTCCTCGCCGCAATCGCAATTTGGTTTGCAATCTTCGTGAAAGCCGCCCCACGCTTGGCGTCGACGATGGCTTTTTGACGTTTGGTTGTCGCCCATTTACTGTGTCCTGACATTTATTGACCTTCCTGTTTTTATAATTTCTTCTCTATATTATACCATTAAAGCCCTATAAAATCTCTACCAATCACCGCCATTTTATCTTTTGGCAAGTTAAATTTTTTGTTCGTACCATAAGTCCTAATCGCCCTCAGAAAATCTTTTAGCTGCACTCGCGTCAAATTCACCCCAATCTTCTCACATATAAATCGCAAAACCTCTTCAACGGTTTCCTCTGTGTAATCCTCATTATTTCCCAGAAAGAAATTTCCCAGAAAGAAATCTTTGCGTATTTTTATATTACTTAAAGCTCCACTTTCCACACGAAAAACTGACGTAAAGCCTGTACCGCCATGTGAATCTACGCATCCATTTATCTCATCAGAAGAATTTTTAATTAATAAAAAATTGAATATAGCTTCACAGAGTTCTTCGATCTCGTGCCTAATAATATTCTGCCTTTTATAAAAATCAATCAGCCTTTCCTTCTCCGCTCGTGGCATAATAAATAGCTTCAATCTCACCCGATTTCTTAGATAATCGTCTGTTGCATTTGTTGGGTCTTCCCGAAATAACACCTTATTTTCAGCAGCAAATCGCAAAATGTCTGTCTTATAAAATCCCATCTCGATAAATGGTCGATGGATTCGATTGTCCGAAAAAGGAGTCAATCCTCGCCAACCTGTTCCTCGAATTAGATTAATGGCAATCGATTCAATCAAATCGTCTAGGTGGTGTGCCGTATAAATCTCCCCACCATATTTATTCGCTACATGATATAAAAAGTCATATCGTTTTTGACGCGCCAGCTCCTCGGAAACTCCCTCTCCCAGCATAATTTTCATCGTTTCAAATGGCACTTTCAGCTCTTTGCATCTTGAAAAAACAAACTGCTCGTCCAAATCCGCCGATATTCTCGTCCCGTGATTAAAATGCGCCACCACGATATTTTCTGGCTCAGCCCTAAAAAACCTCTCAAGAAGCACCATCGAATCAATCCCCCCCGAAACTGCCAAAATTTTCTTCACACTCTGATTATAGCAAATCACTCCATCTCCTCTCTAAATCGTCACACTTCCATAAATCACTCCATCTCCTCTCTAAATCGTCACACTTCCATAAATCACTCCACCTCTTCTCTGAATTGTCAGACGCCCCCGTAAATCACCATTCTTTCTCCGCACCATATCTGTTATAATATCTCTATGAATTCAGATCACATTCGTAATTTCTGTATTATTGCTCACATCGACCACGGCAAGTCTACGCTTGCCGATCGCATGATGGAAATCACCGACACGGTAGAGAAGCGACAGATGAAGTCACAGCTTCTTGATTCCATGGAGCTTGAGCGCGAAAAGGGCATTACTATCAAGCTCACCCCTGTACAGATGCACTATAAGGGTTACGAATTGAATCTCATCGACACCCCAGGCCACGTCGATTTTTCCTATGAAGTCTCTCGTTCACTTCAGGCCGTCGAGTCGGCCATCCTCGTCGTTGATGCCACTCAGGGTATTCAGGCCCAGACTCTCGCTAATGTCTATCTTGCCCTCGAGCAGGATTTGACTATTATTCCGGTAGTCAACAAAATCGATCTTCCGGCCGCCGATGTCGAAAAGGTTTCTAATGAAATCATCAATCTCCTAGGTTGCAAAAAAGAGGAAATCATCCCAGTCTCTGCTAAGACCGGCCTCAATGTCGAAGCGGTTCTTGAAGCAATTATAAAAAGAGCTCCAAGTCCAAAAACTCCAGTCGATCTTGAAGCTACCGCCGCTCCCGATGAAACTCGTGCCCTCATTTTTGACTCCTATTTCGATGACTATCGCGGTGTTGTTCTCTACGTCCGCATCTTTAATGGCCAAATTAAGAAAAACGACAATATCCACATGATGGCCTCAAAAATTAATGGCATCGCACTTGAAGTTGGCGTCCTCACTCCTGGTATGCATCCGAAAAATGATCTCTCTGAAGGTGAAGTCGGCTATATCGTTACGAACTTAAAAACCACTCGCGAGGCAAAAGTCGGTGATACTGTTACGCTTACTAAAAAGCCTGCCGCCACCCCGCTTCCAGGTTACAAAAACGTTTTGCCTTTCGTCTATGCCGGTTTCTTCCCAGTTTCCAACGATCAGTACAAAGATCTCAAAGAGGCGATTGAAAAACTCTCCCTCAGTGACTCTGCCCTCCGTTTTGAACCAGAAAATAGTCCAGTCTTAGGTTTTGGCTTGCGCATTGGCTTCCTCGGTCTGCTTCACATGGATATCATCAAAGAGCGCCTCGAACGTGAATTCAAACTCGATCTAGTCGTCACCAACCCATCCACCAACTATCAGGTCCTTCTCAATTCTGGTGAGGAAATTGAAATCAAGTCCGCCTCTAACCTCCCGGACACTAGCTCTATTTCTGAAATCCGCGAACCTTGGGTTAAGGGTGAAATTATTTTGCCAGTCTCTATGATTGGTAACGTCTTGACCCTTATTGTCGAGAAACGTGGCTTGCAGAAGAATATCTCCTATCTCGAAGATCGCGCTGTGATCTATTTTGAAGCCCCAATGGCCAACCTCCTTACTGATTTTTACGATCAGCTCAAATCTCTCACTTCTGGTTATGCCAGCTTTAACTATGAAATCTCAAATTATCGCGCCGAGGATCTTGTTCGTGTTGACTTTCTAGTTGGTGGCGAACGCATTGACGCACTAGCTCTTATGTGTCACCGCTCTGAATCTGAAGCAATCGGCCGCTCCATTACTAAGAAGTTGAAGGAAGTTATTCCAAGGCAGAACTTTGAGGTGGCCCTGCAGGCAGCCATTGGCGCAAGGATTATTTCTCGTGAGACTATTGGTGCTTTCCGTAAGGATGTGACCGTGAAAATCCACACCGGTGACCGCGACCGCAAGGCAAAGTTGCTTGAAAAACAGAAGCGTGGTAAGGCAAGGATGAAACGCTTTGGTAAGATCGATATTCCATCCGAGGCTTTCACAGTTATGCTGAAACGCGATTAAAGTTGGGGTGATATTTGCGTTTTCTTCAGCACGCTCAAGGGCGCTCGCCCAAGCCTATGGCTTCAGAAAAACAAATACCCACCCCATAATTCGTTCTCTGAGACCATAAGCTTGGGGGGGTTATTTTTCAATAATACACAATATCCCTCTCTGAGACTATATGCTTGGCGAATTTATTAGTTAGCGTAGCATATATTCATTCTCTGAGACCATAAGCTTGGGCGAGCGCCCTTGAGCGCGTCGAAGAGAATGAATATACATGCTCTCTTATCGATTAATAAACTCAACCAGCTTATCAATTACAGATAAATAAACCTCATCGCGACTTCCATCAGCCGGCACCTTAATCAACAATTTTAACTCATCATAGTGATTAAGCACCGGCACTGTTTTTTCATTAAATTCACGAATCCTCGTCTCAAAAATCTCAATATTAGCATCGTCAGCACGCTCACCACGATCATTCAGTTTCTTTGCTGCTTCAAAGCGATTCTTTACATCCGCCTCTGTTAAATCAAGCAAAACTACCGCCTCAATCTCGTGTCCCCCATTTTTTGCAGCCTCCATGATCTTATCTTCTTCACCAGCCCAGCGCCCCACACTCGACAAAATCAGGGAATCGTCTTTCATCTCCTCACGCGAAAAATAAGGCAAAATTATATCATAAAAGGTATTTGTTGGGATCAGCTGACCGTTTCCAGTCATGTCCTGGTTATGTTCCGCCTCAAACGCACGGATAATAATTCCCGAAGACAAAAATTTTGCGTCAAGATCTTTTGCTAATCGCTCGCCCACGGTATCTTTTCCGCTCATCGGCAAGCCAAAAACATTCAAGCTTCCCGTTCCTAGCCACGCTTTAATTTTTGCTAATTTATCAATCAGATTTTGTTCTTCCATATCTAAGTCTACCATGAATTTAATCCAGAATTATATGTTATAATATAACCATAAAAGGTATCGGTCATATGCAAATCAAAAAACACAAATTTTTCTCACACAAACTGGGTCTTCTTGCGCCAGTTTTCGCTCTTTTTGCCTCCATCGCAAGCATTTTTACCATCATTCTCCTAACTTCCAATAACTCCACCTTCGCCGCTCCAGGCGCCGGTGGCACCCCAGTCACAGCTTCTATCTCCGTCTTAAGTCCAACAGTTGATATTCAATTTAACCAAACAGACATCTACGGTTCAAGAGCAAAAGAATCTATACTAGTGATTCAAAGTGCTACGAATAATATCACCGGTGCCGTAACTTATATTTCCAGTATTGACGAAAATACAAGTTTGAAACATGCAGATTCTTCAGTGACTGATGAAATCGCATCTATCTCCTCCCAGCTTTCTCTAGGTGCTTTTCCTGCTAAAAGTTGGGGGTATAGGGAAATAAACCAGCCTAATTACTCCCCAATTCCAAAAGCCAGCACACCGGATACCATCGTTTCTCATCAAGAAGCATATAATGATACATCTTATGTTTTCTTTGGCGCAAAACCATCATCAGACTTGCCAGCAGGAACATATTCGAAACAAATTGTGTTTACTACGATTACAAACGTGGTTCCAAAAACTGCAACCTTTAAACCAGGCCGTAACATAAAAGATATTCTGCAATCGATTAATCCGGCGCATAACACTAATGTCTTTAAACAGTCCACTACAGCACCGGCAAGCCTTGGCGACGCCACGATAGCATCAACTGCCGATTCTATCTATCCAATCTATGTATGGTATAACTCACCAGACAAAACTATTTACTGGTGGAGCGAAGCAGACGATGTCTATGCAAATGAGGATGCATCTTTAATGTTTACAAATATTAACTACCCAGTCACAAATATTGTTTCCTTAATTGATACAAGAGGAATTAATTTTAGTAAAACTACCAATATGAGCAGTATGTTTAATTCTAGTAATAGTATTTACTATAAGATAAATATTGATGGTATGGACACTAGTAATGTTGAAAATATGGCATATATGTTCGCTAATGGAGTAAATGCCAATACAACGACCGCGCCTATTGATATCTCTCATTTAAATACTAGTAAAGTAAAAAGCATGAGTTCCATGTTTTTTGGATCATTTGCATCGGCGATTAATATGTCCGGAATAGACACTAGTAATGTTGAAGATATCTCGTTTATATTCCAGGGCGCAAAAAAAGTAACCTCATTAAATCTTGCCAATCTAAATGTGACTAAAGTGCGCAATATAATTCAGCCGTTTTATGATATGAGTTCACTGACACACCTAGACCTATCTAACTGGAATTTAGCGTCGATCACTTCCCTAGACTACTTTCTCCGGTTTACTTCTAGTCTCGAAAGTGTTAATTTTACGGGCTTTAAAACTGATCACATTACCAGTATGAATCAAATGTTCTTGAGTTCTGGTGTAAAAACTCTCGATCTCAGTAGCTTCAATACTAGCCATGTGACAAATATGGATAGCATGTTTAAATACACATCAAGACTTACGAGTGTTAATCTTTCGAGCTTTGATACCTCGGCAGTAACGAATATGAAAGAAATGTTTAGCGGCGCCAGTATTACAAATCTCGATCTCAGTTCCTTCAACACAAGTAATGTCACAGATATGACACAAATGTTCAGTTCAATGCCGGTTTTAAGGGTTCTAAAGGTAAATTCTTTTGATACGAGAAACGTTACAACAATGTCAGCAATGTTCTCTATGACTGATTTGTGGAATAGTGTTCTTGATTTATCAAGCTTTAGTTCACAAAGTCTCGTAGATACAGGCAATATGTTTGCCAGTATAAAAGCCAAGACAATATATGCCTCACCTCAATTCTCTCTAGACTCCGTCACGAATTCACTCGGCATGTTCTGGAATAACACTAATCTTGTAGGCGGTAATGGAACCGCATATAGTAATGGATTTCCGCAAGATAAAACCTTTGCTCGTATTGACGCTCCAGGCACCCCAGGTTACTTCACTCTCAAACCATAATACTCACTCCTCACATAGTAATACGGCCCACCTCCCGATATTAAAAATTCGCCTCGCCCTCTTTTTAGCACTCTTGTATTTTGAGTGCTAATGCAGTATAATTCAAAACAGAAAAGTATGAAAATGGAAGAAGAAAATAACTCAAAAATTCAACTCACCGATCGTCAAAAAGCCATTCTTTTTGCCGTCATTGAGGAATACGCTGAGATGGCTACCCCTGTTGGTAGTGTCACTCTCGCTAAACTTTTTGATGTCTCGAGCGCCACAATTCGCGCCGAAATGGCTAGGCTCGAAGAACTCGGACTCGTCGCCTCTCCACACACTTCTGCAGGACGCATTCCGACCGACGCTGGCTATCGTCTCTATGTTAACTCACTCGTCTCTCGCGAAAATAACCTTGATCTTACGTTGGAAGCAGAAGGTTTAGGAGACCTTAACGCTGAAGCAGATGACGATTTTGAAGAAGTTTTCGCCGAGGCCGCTCGTCAAATCGCTAAAGATCCATATTTCCAAAAATTCTGTCCTGACCGCGCTCTCTCCTCAGGGCAAGATGATAAAAACCGTGGCTTTCATGCTCTTGAAGTCCGTATCGGCTCGCAGGCTCAAGCCGAATACGCTATCCGCACTGCCGTTGATATGCTAGTCGAGCTCACGGGTAATCTCGGCCTTGCCACCATCGGCAATCAGCTCTATCTTTCCGGCATCTCAAAACTCTTCTCGCAACCAGAATTCACGGATTATCAGCGCATTCAGAACGTCTCCAAGCTCCTCGATAATCTCGAGCCATGGCTCCGCGAGGCACGTCCAGGCGAACCGCTCAATATCTTCATCGGCCGCGAAAACCCAATCGGCAAAAACTCTGACGTCTCCCTCATCATCAGCAAATTCCGCTCTCCATATTCCGACTCCAGCTACATCGGCATCCTCGGTCCGACTCGCCAGAACTACGCCCAGGTTATGGGACTCGTTCGCCACGCCGGCAAGTTTCTTGAAAATATGTATTAAAGAAAGGAAATTATGAACAATCCATTTTCAAACAAGAACGATAAATCTAGTCACGCAAAAGCTCAACCACAAGCTCACTCTCAGGCCCAAGACCCTACATTTGATCCTGAGCTCAACCCAAATACCTTTGAGGATCCTGAATTTAGACCAGATATTGAAGAAGAAAACCCAGCCCGCTCGGCAAAATCAACAACAAATTCCTCAAAAGATCTAGAGGAAATCGCCAAACTAGCACGTCAAAACTCCGAACTGATCGGCGACCTGCAGCGCACTCGTGCAGATTTTGAAAACTTCCGTAAGCAAGTTGAACTGCAAAGGGAACAAGCCAAGACTATCGCAAAACATGCCACCATAAGTAAGGTTCTCCCTCTAATCGATGATATGTCTCGTGCTATAAAATCTCACCCTGATCTTCTCGCGCCAGTTCAAAAAACTCTCGACAAGACCCTCAAGTCCCTCAATCTCACCCCCATAGACTCCACTCCAGGCACTGCTTTTAATCCTGAATTTCATAACGCCATCACTATGGAAGAAGGTGACGGCGACAAAGAAGTCATTGCCGAGGAGCTCATCCCAGGTTATCTTTATGAAGGTGAAGTCTTGCGCGCCGCCATGGTTCGCGTCAAGCACCAATAATTCTCCCTCCATCACCTCTGTTATGCTATAATAAGCATATGCAATATGAAAACAATAAAGTGAGTCTCGCAGCCACTGAAAAACGTATCCGCGCCTGCAATTACCTCACGGTCACCCAGCTTTTCTTAAAAAGTAACTTTTTGCTTGAACAGCCCCTATCTTTTGACGACATTAAACCTCGTCTTCTCGGACACTGGGGTACCTGTCCCGGCATTAATCTCGTCTATGCTTGCATGCGAGACGTTTTTGCTGATCAAAAAGATAACACAATTTTCGTCCTCGGCCCGGGTCACGGCTTTCCAGCTCTTCAGGCCAATCTCTTCTATGACGGTGATCTCGCCGCGGTCGATGAAACCCTAAAGCCTGACTATTCTGGTCTTGCCAAAATCTCCGCCCTCTTCTCCCGTATTGGCGGCTTCCCATCCCACGCCAGCCCTTCCGCCCCAGGCGTTATCTGTGAAGGTGGTGAACTCGGCTATTCTCTTGCTACCGCTTATGGTTACTGTCTCGGGCATCCTGAGCGTACTGCCATCGTCCTCATCGGTGACGGAGAATTTGAAACCGCCACCACTCTTGCCAGCCTCAACTTAAACGATCTGCTCAGCTCTCCAAATAATGGTAAAGTCATCCCAGTCCTCCATCTCAATGGCTATAAAATTTCTGGCCCAACCGTTGCTGGTCGTCGTTCCGAGCATCAGCTAAATGAACTGATTCGTGGTTTTGGCTATACTCCAGTCCGCATTGAAGAACGTCTCGGCGCTTCTTCCAAGGCCCCAGCAAAGCTCTACCAGGAGCCAGAGAATCTCATCAGTCAAGAGCCTCAAATCGTTTTCGATGGTGATGACTCTGATGACGCACCAACCAATACTTTTGAGCAAGTTGAGCAAAATATTACCAAACTTATTCAAGAAGAACAGAACGAGGATAAAACCTCCGCACGTCATACCTTTGAAAAATCTGAGAATCAGACCGACATCATCATGCGAAATCTCATTTTAGATGTCGAAGCCGCCTTGAACTTTGCAAAACACAGCAGCGATCCAGTCTTCATTATTCTCGAAACCGAAAAAGGCCTCTCTGGTCCACTCATTGTTGATGACACCAAGGTCCGCGGCAACTTCAAAGCCCATCAAATCCCTCTGCCAAAAGCCAAATCCGACCCCGCCGAGCTCGAGCTCCTCTCTTCCTGGCTCCACTCCTATCATTTCGAAGAATTATTTAACAAAGAGGAAGGTTTTCTCCATGACTAATCTAAAATCCATCGCCAAAGTCTTTGGCGCCAAACTCAAAATCCAGGCTGAAAAAGATCCGTCCTTCTATTTCTTTAGTCCAGACGAGACCACTAGTAATAAACTAGATGAAATTTATCAATCCACCAGTCGCACCTGGGGCAATCGACTCGAGAAGCGCGAGTGGGATCTTCCTGAATCCGAGAGCGGCCGCATCGTCGAGCTACTTTCTGAAAACGTTCTCTTCTCGGTCATGATCGGTCACCTTCTCTCTGGTGAGCCTGCCATGATGACTAGTTATGAAGCCTTCTTTACCATCATCCTTGCGCAAATTATCCAGCACCTCAAATTCCTCGAACAATGCGAAGAAGTCACTTGGCGTCCAAAATATCCTTCCGTCAATCTACTGAGCACCAGCACTTGTTGGCGTCAGGATCATAACGGATTCTCCCATCAGTCACCAATGTTAATCTCTTCGCTCCTCGCTCGTCCAGGCAAACATGTCACCTGTTTCTTCCCGGTTGATGCCACAGCAGTTGACCCATGTTTTAATTATTTATTAGAATCAAAAAACCAAGTCAACCTTGTCACTTTCAATAAAACCGACGAGCCAGTCTGGCAAGACGAAGAAGCGGCAAAGAAGAACTTTGAACAAGGCTGTAGTCTTTTTGAATTTATCTCCAACAAAAACCAGGAAGGCAATTTCGACTACCTCTTTGTAGCTGCCGGCGACATTGCTACTCGTGAAGCAGTCAGGGCGATCGAAATTCTAAGACAAGATCTTCCAGAGCTCCATCTCGGACTTATTAATATTTCCGCCCTCACCTACGGCGCCATCGGCACCAGCAATAATCCTTTGAAGCAAGCCAGTTTCGACCAGCTCTTTGGTCAAACTACTCCCATTATCGCTAACTTCCATGGCTATCCAGATGCCTTAGTTAATATTCTCAGTAACTATACCAGTAAGAATCGTATTTCCGGCCATGGTTTTGAGGAACAGGGAAGCACCGTTACGCCATTTGCCATGCTAACCATGAACCACGCCTCCCGCCTTGATCTTGCGCTGGATGTAGTAAGGATGCTTGGCCGTCAGGACCTTGTCGAAAAATATAAGCAGCTGCTTTCAGATTATCAAGCTTACGCCCTCGAGCATGGCACTGATCACCCTGAGCTTGGTATTATTAATTAAAATCTAAGATTTGGTTTTAATTTTTCGTCCAGCCCCTCTGCCAAATCGGCCGCTCGGCCTAGTCTGGGTTGCAACTTTCGCAAACATCATACGCCCCGAGTTAGTTTGTAGAAACTTCATAAATTCAATCTCCACAAATCTCCCGACCAGTGTTGCAGCCTCGTCCACTACCACCATCATGCCGTCCGGCAGGTATCCCACACCTTGCTTTGGATTGCTTCCCAGCGCCGTAATTTTAATTCGCATTCGCTCACCTGGCAGGTAGTCACTCCTTAGTTCAATGGCTAGATCATTCACATTTAGCACATCAATATCCATCGTTTTTGCCACCATCCCCAGATTATAGTCGGTAGTCAGAATCGTCCCACGGTTTTCCTTTGCAAGTTGCAATAAGCGATTGTCAACTGGCGTATGATCTAGCGCATCTGGCAAGATCTCTACTTCATTATGTACCACGCGCTCAAGTTCATTCACTACATCAAGCCCAAATCTTGCTCGCGCTCGTTTTTCGGTATCTTTTCCGTCCGCCAAAAGCTGCATCTCGTTCAAGACGCTATGTGGGATGATCAAAAGCCCGTCAAGGAAACCAGTTTTAGCAACCTTCAAAATCCTTCCATCCATTAAACTTGATGTATCGACATAAATTCGGCGTCTCTGTCCAGAGTAGTTAACCCCTTTTCTGAAAGACCGCACCACTAGGAAACTGGTTTCGATAAACACCAGTCCCAGGATAATTAAAATAATTTCGTTCATGCCACTATTATATCATTGTCGTCCAGCCAAAAATCTCAGGCTAAAACCTGAGATTTTGTATTGTCTGAATTGTTGTAAGCCTATATTAATTATAGGTCTATATTAACTATGGTGTTCCACCAGGATAGGTCGCATATGAGATACGAATAGATCCATCATGCCCATCATATACAAAGTTATTTGACCAGTATGGAGAAATATTTGTGTTATCATCAAATTTTCTCGTAAAACCACTGGTCACTCCGCCGATATAACCAGATCCACCACTACCAGAACCACCTACCATGGTTTGGTCGTATGGTCCTTGACCAGTATATCCACCAATCCATCCACCACCAGCACCAGATCGTCCTTGTACCTGAAGTGCATTAATGGCAGGCGAGCGAAGATTAATATCTGGAACTGGAGCAGATGCTCCAAAGCCATATCCAGCTCCTGCTGTCTGATTTGCACCGTCAGGCATTGAGAATGTAGGATAGTATGGGTCGCTCGTTACGCCAGAAAAATCTGGCTTTCCACCAATGAGGCCACCACCATGTCCACCACCGGCAATCAAAGAACCACCAGCTCCACCACCGCCAACAATTATACGTTCTCTTAACTCGTAAATCTTCATGCTCTTGATTCTGGCGGTCGTATTTGTGGTCTTAACCTTGAGACGTACTTCTGCAGCTGTATTAGGCATATATTGTGGGGCTGGTTGACGAGGATCGTATGTAAAATAGACCGAGATAAAATTGCCATGTTTTTGTGAATATACGCCAAGGAATTGCTTATCTAGTGAAGAGTTTAAGTCATAATATGCTACTGCTCCCTCAAAGTCGGAATCAGGAATCCCCTCAACCTCAAACACAGCCTGGTAAACGCCATGATCAAGCGGTGCCCAAGGTCCTTTATTAAGAAGCTCTTCAGTAGAACCTGCAGGACGCAGCTCTATGTGATATGTAGGGTCTGTTACATAATCTATATTACTTACCGGTCGAATATCTGTTCCGCCTCCACCGCCAGCTCCACCCCAGTTACGCCAATTAATGTCAGGATTTCCATAACTTAAAGGACCTGCTGCCCCATTCCCACCACCGTTGAATCCACCATAGTTAATGAGCTTAGAATAATGTCCTGCATCAATCGCTGACTCACCTCTACCACCGACGAACAGCGCTACGCTATCACCAGCATTGAAATCTTTATAGCCAGAGGAATATCCACCAAGCCCTGGGTTGAAATCCTTATTATAATACCAATGAAAATTCTGTTGACTAGCTGTCCTTGGACCGCCACTCGCTCCCATCACCTCGAGTTTATATTTTCCGGTAATAGGGAAAGTGAAAGCCTGTGGCGTTCCGGTGTACCCAAAATCTGCCCACGAATTCGCAAATTGAATGGCATCCTGCTTAGAATAAATATATCCGTATGGAATGGTCTCAACCACCACTTCGGTTTTCTGTCCGACCTGAAATAGTGGATTAGCATTATTAAAATCAACCGTACAATCAAACGAAATCTCGTCAGTTGTTTTCTGGAAAGTTGTCGGATCGATTGGACAATCCAGTCCCCCTGCCGTCGCTTTAAACTTCCTATAATCATAGCTCTCGACATTAAAATCACGCTCAATCATTGGGATTTTAATATTCATCTTATGTTGTAGGCTCTGACCAGCTTCATTCCTCACCGTATGACCAGTCGGATCAAGTGGCACCACTGAAGGACTCACGCTATTAATCTTAAGCTCGGCAGTCGGACCGGAATTAATTACCGCAGTCAAAACCAAAGGCTTTGAGCTATAGGTCCCAGGCTTAGTTGCAAGTGTAATATAAAGCCCATACATCAAATTCGACTCTTCTAATGTCACAGGTGCATTACTCTCGCTAATCTTACAGTTGTCTGTCAAGTTGTCATTTGCACACATTGGCAAGACATAATCAACCCCTCCCTTCTTCAAAAGCAGTGCCCATGTATCTGGAGAAATATCAGTTTTCTGGACTAGATTTGCCGTCAAGTTATCATAAGGAATTTCAGCCGTCCCATCACTTGTTTTTAAGCTTTTCTCCGAAGAAGAGATATATAGCTTATATCCACTAACAGAATTTGTCGTAACTTTAATCTGTGACTGGGTTTTAATCCATGGATTGTGTTCGGCGTTATTAATATTAAAAGTTGTCGATTCCGGATAGGTCAAAGAAATACTATAACCGTTCGATGCCGCATAATTCTTTGTCTTCATTTGACCATAGTCGACAATTGCCGCATAACTACTCGAGTACCCTAAAAGAATAATCGCAAAAACAAGCAAACTTCCAAAGAAGCAGACAATAGGCGCAGATTTCTTTTTTAGAAAATTATTGGTGATTCTTTTGATCATCTATAATCCTATCTTATATAACCGTTAACATTATCATTACTATTATATACGTCTTCGCGTCCACAGTCTACACAAAAACGTAAAAATTTTAGACATTTTATAAAATATTGCTACTATTTCGTGGCAAGTGTATAATTATATAAAATTGTACGATAAAACGGAGGATAGGGTGGTTAATACTGGTAAGGAAAAAGATAAAACCGCTATGGAAAAACAGAGAAAAAATAGTCAAACTGGCAGCACAAAACGTGCTAGCGCTTCTATGTCAAGCACAATGCCAGAACTCACTTCTGCTCAGGCAAAAAGATTAGCTGAAGCTCGTGCAGTTAGAGCCTATCAAGCAAAGCTCAATGCCGAAAAATCTGAAAATAGAGCCATAGCAAAACCTGGATCAAAAAATCCAACAATAGTAAAATCTGAAACCATAAAATCTGAAGCAATTAAAACCGAAAACGAGCAATCTGAAATGGCAAAATCTGAAAAATCTCAAACCAAACGTGACGCAAAATCCCCAAAGCGCTCTGTCCGCTCTCTTTTCCAGAAAAAAGACCAAAAAATGAATCTATATTCCTCCCTTGTTTATCGTTCACGCGCCAAAAAGGAGGCTAGGGCCAGGAAAGAAGCTGAAGAACTTTCCAAGCTTCCAAAAGAACCGGTCAAACGCTTCTTTGCCAGACTCCACCCAAAACGCGTCTTCCATTTTCTCTTCTCCAAAAAAGGCCTCTTTTTCTTCCTCAAGGCCTCAGCGGTCATGTTCCTTCTTGCCGTTATCGCCATCGGTGGTCTCTTTCTTTACTACAAAAAAGACCTTGATGAAATCCGTCTCGACCAGATGAAAGTTTCCGGAACGGTCAATACCTATCTCGATCGTAATGGTCAGGTCCTCTGGGAAGATAGGGGTGACGGTGACTATCGTCTAGTTGTCGAAGGTGAAAATATCTCCACTTATATGCGCCAGGCTACAGTTGCGATCGAGGACCGCGAATTTTATAACCACCCAGGGGTTAACTTCTTTGCCCTTATCCGCGCCAGTCTTTCCACTCTCTCCGGTCACGGTGTTCAAGGTGGCTCTACCTTGACTCAGCAGCTGATCAAGCAGGTTTATTTCTCCGATGAAGCTAGCAACCGTACTGTTACCGGTCTCCCTCGCAAGATTAAGGAAATGATCCTCGCCCTCGAGCTCGAGAAGATGTACTCTAAGGAACAGATTATCACAATGTACCTTAACGAGTCTCCATACGGTGGTCGCCGTAACGGTGTAGAAAGTGCCGCACAGGCCTACTTCAAGAAATCTGCTAAAGACCTCACTCTAGCTGAGTCTGCTCTCCTCGCCTCCATTCCAAACAACCCATCTTATCTCAGTCCATACAATACTGCTGCCAACAAAGCTCTCATCGCCAGGCAGCAAAAGACTCTCGACGTCATGGAAAAAATTGGCTACATCACCGCCGAACAAGCCGAGGAAGCTAAGAAAGTTAATATTCTTGATGAAATCCAGCCGGAGGTTAGCCGTTATACTGATATCAAAGCCCCCCACTTTGTCCTCGAGGTAAAGAAGCAGCTTGAGGCAAAATACGGTGTCAAAACCATGCGTGCCGGTGGCTTTACTATTAAAACCTCGCTAGACCTTCGCGCCCAGGAATATGCCGAAGCCGCTGTCGCTAATGGCGTCAAACTTATGCGTACCAATGGTAGTGATAACATCTCCCTCTCTTCTGTTGATGTCGAAACTGGACAGGTAATCGCCATGGTTGGTTCTGCCGATTGGAATAAACCAGTCTATGGTGAGGTGAATGCCTCCACCGCCCTTCTCGAACCAGGTTCCACCATTAAGCCAATCCTCGACTACGCACCACTTTTCGCCCAGCGTGAAGGTGTAAACTATGGCGCGGGTTCCATCCTCAAAGATGAAAATATCGATAAATATTACTGTGCCGGCTTCACTGGCGCCTGCAAACTCCGAAACTACACCGGTGCTTTCTATGGCAGCATCCCAATTCGTAAGGCTCTTGCCAACTCTCTTAATATTCCAGCTGTCAAAGCCCTCTATATTAATGGTATTGAAAATAGCTTAAAGGTCGCTCACGATCTCGGTGATCTCTCTTACTGTACCGACACCTCAGGTGGTCTTTCGATCGCCATCGGTTCCGGATGTAATGTTCGCCCAATCGAGCATGCAAACGCCTATGCCTCACTTGCTCGTGGTGGCGTCTATAAGCCTCTCGCCTACATTCTCGAGGTTAAAAACTCCTCTGGTGACGTTGTTGAAAAATGGGAAGATACCGCTGGTAAGCGTGTCCTCGATGCCCAGGCTGCCTACATGGTCACTGATATCCTTGGCGATGCCAACGCTCGTAATCTTGTCTGGGGTTCACTCGCACGCTCTGCTGGTTTCGTAGTTCCAGGAGTCTGGACTGCCTCCAAAACCGGTACCACCACCACCTCAAATTCTGCTATCACAAAAGACTCGCTCATGGCTTCTTACTCTTCCGCCATCGCCACTATCGTCTGGAACGGTAACCACGATGGTTCCAGTCTCTGGAATAGCTCAAATACCATTGTTCGCACCGTCGTCAACGACTATATGGGCCCAGTTCACACCAAAGTCTATGCCGCCGAAGGTAAATGGAAGCCAGGTGACAAGCCAACCCAGCCAGCCGGCATGCAGACTCTCACGGTCAACGGCGTAACTGATATTTGGCCAAGCTGGTTCAATAGCAAAAATAACGGCATGCAAAAGGAATCCATCAAATTCAATAAATTCACCAAGAAGAAGGCCACCGACTGTACTCTCTCTAGCCTCGTTGTTGAAGTCGAAATTAGTTATACCATCGACCCAATCTCCAAGAATAAAGCCTACGCCACTGACCCCAATGGTTATGATCCAAACACTGAAGATGACTGTTCCTACACTCCACCTTCCGTCTCCTTCAGTACTCATAGTATCGCTTCATCCGGTGCGCTTAAATTCACCGTCACTCCTGGCTCAGCCGGCCTCAATCGCTACACACTCTCTGTTGATGGCACAGTGGTTAAATCCGGTTCCGTCAGCTCTGGTCTCAATGATCCAAACTATAGCTTCACCGGCTCTGAATCAACTATCACCGTCACCGTCACTGATAGCCAAGGCTACGAAGCTACCGATACCATCACCGGTCCATAGCTAAAACTAAAGACTTCGCCGAAATATAATCGATATGATATGTATTTTCAAATAGTCTTCTCGGCAAAAAAGAAGGGAATCACTCCCTTCTTTTTTGGGTCTCTCTATAATATGGTAAAATAAACCTATGAAATTATCCGAAGAATTAGCCTGGCGCGGTTTTGTCGCCGAAAATACCATCAAAAACCCTGAAGAACTTGATAACCGTAAGATTAAGAAGTTTTATTGGGGTGCCGACCCATCTGCTGATTCTTTGACCATCGGCAATCTCGCCTCTCTCATGATGTGCGCTTGTTTTGTCCGCCACGGCTACCAGCCATATCTCCTCGTTGGTGGCGCCACTGGTCAAATTGGTGACCCAAAAGAAAATGGTGAACGTGATCTCAAAACTATAAACGAAGTCGAGCACAACAAGGCCTACATCAAAAAACAAATCGAATCCGTCATTAGTCTGGATGGTGCCGCCAATACTCTCGGTGATGGCGACCCAACCAATGATCATTATGAGCTCACCATGGTCGACAACTACGACTGGTTCAAAAACATCAACTATCTCGACTTCCTTCGTACTGTCGGAAAAACATTTTCTATGACCCAGCTTCTCGACCGCAAATTTATCCAAAATCGCATCGGTGAAGGTGGTTCTGGCATTTCCTATGCTGAATTCTCCTACACCCTCATCCAGGGATATGACTTTCTTCATCTCTATCGCACTTATGGCGTCGATCTTCAACTTTGTGGCGCCGACCAGTTTGGCAACTCTTCCACTGGTGTTCACCTCATCAAGCGCCTAGAAAATGGTAGTGCCGACGTCTGGTCCACTCCACTCATTATCGACCCAGTCACTGGTCGCAAGTTTGGTAAATCCGAAGGAAACGCCGTCTGGCTCGCTAGCTCCGATAATGGCTCCGGTAACTTCACTTCAATCTTTGATTTTTATCAATTCTGGCTCAACCAAGCTGACGAATCTGTCGAATATCTTATCAAAATCTACTCCGTTCTCGATAAAGAAACTATCGATAAAATTCTTGAGGAACATCGTGCGCACCCTGAGCAGCGCCTTGCTCAAAAAGCTCTCGCAAAAAGCGTCACCGAAATCGTGCATGGCAAAAATTCTGCCGCCGCTGCCATCCTCCTTACTGACCTTCTCTTTGGTGGCCGTCATATCGAAACTCTTTCTGAATCTGACATTGAATCTATCGCCCTCCTCATCCCAACGATCAGACTTTCCGAAAAAGCTGGTAACATCTCCCTAATCGATGCACTTGTCGAAACCTCCCTCTGTTCTTCACGTTCTGAAGCTAAGCAACTAATTTCTGGCAACGCCATTTCCGTTAATGGTGAAAAAGTCACCGATGTGTCACACGAAATTAACGCGCTCGCTGTCTTGAAGCGTGGTAAAAACAAATTCGCTCTAGTTAAATAATCAACTCACGTATATTCGAAACTTATTCACTCGGATACACTCTTTGATTTTTACGAACCCCCGTTAATTTCAATAATCATCGCGTCTTATGCTTGAAAAAACTTTGACTTCAGCTATACTTGTAACTAAGAGAGCGAGGTAAGGTTTTCTATTCTTCTGTAGAGAGAAAGATCGCAATTTATTGCCGGTCAAAATTATTAATTCTAAAAAAGGACAAATATGGCAAAAGAACCAAAAGACACCAAAGAAACTACTGTACAAGATGGCAAATCTGAAGCATTAAAACTCGCCATCGCTCAAATCACCAAGCAATTCGGCGACGGCTCCATTATGAAGCTCGGCGAAAACCACAACGTCAATATCGAACTCATTCCGTCAGGATCACTCTCCCTCGATCTTGCCCTCGGTGGCGGCTATCCTAAAGGCCGTATCATTGAAATTTATGGCCCTGAATCTTCTGGTAAAACCACTCTAGCACTTCACGCTATCGCTGAGGTGCAAAAAACTGGTGGTCAGGCTGCTTTCATCGATGCTGAGCATGCCCTCGACCCTTCTTATGCTGAAAAAATCGGCGTCCAAATCGACAACCTCCTAATTTCTCAGCCAGATAACGGTGAACAAGCCCTCGAAATTTGTGAGACCCTCGTCCGTTCTAATGCGGTTGACCTCATCGTCGTTGACTCTGTCGCCGCCCTCACCCCAAAGGCCGAAATCGACGGCGATATGGGTGACGCTCAGATGGGGCTTCAGGCTCGCCTTATGTCTCAGGCTATGCGCAAGCTCACCGCCATCATCTCTAAATCCAAGGCAACCGTTATCTTCATCAACCAGATTCGTATGAAGCTTGGCGTTATGTTTGGAAACCCTGAAACTACCACTGGTGGTAACGCGCTAAAATTCTATGCTTCAGTTCGTGTTGACATTCGTCGCATCGGCCAGATCAAGAACGGCGAAGATATTATCGGTAACCGCACCAAAATCAAGGTTGTTAAAAACAAGATTGCTGCTCCATTTCGCACTGCTGAGTTTGACATCATGTATAACGAAGGCATCTCCAAAGTTGGTGATGTACTCGATCTCGCTGTCCAATATGGCGTGCTCGACAAGGCAGGTGCTTTCTTGAAATATAATGGCGAAACTATTGGCCAGGGTCGTGAAGCCGTCAAGCGCGTCTTTAAAGAAAATCCTGAACTCTTTGCTGAGATTGAAGAAAAAGTTCGCACCAAGGCCGAAGCTAGCCAGAAATAGCCAGAAAAAATATCAAATAACCCCTAAATCTGTAACGGTCCAAAATTAAATAATTCTAAATAAGGCTGACATAAGAAATATGCCAACAATTACCAGTCTTCGCGGCGCCATGCGCGATGCGAATCGAGTCAATATCTTTCTTGATGGTAAATTCAGCTTTTCACTCACCATCTCCGAATTAGCCGACGCTAAACTCAGTCAAGGTCAAACAATATCGGAAGCTGAAGTCGAAAAATTTCAATCTCAGTCAGGTACTGGCAAACTCTATCAGCAAACTCTTGAGTATTGTTTTTCCAGGCCTCACTCCAAAAAAGAAGTCATCGACTTTCTCGAACGCAAAAGACAGCGTCGCGAGCTGGCCTGGAAGCGTTTCGAGTCTCATCTTCAGAAACTAGAAACCGACGCTGCCTATGCTGAGAAAGTTAAGCAGATTCGCCAAACCATCAGGGAAAAGAACCAAAAAATCCGCGAAACTGATTTTACAGAAAATAATACTTATGAATATCGTGGCTCCGCCAAAACCAATCTCCCGTCAAAGCCTTCGGACCGCATCACGGATGATATGATCGAGCAGGTAATCTCCCGCCTCGAATCCCAAAAAGTCATCGATGATGCCTACTTCACGCGCTTCTATATTGAGAATCGCCACCAGTCAAAAGGCATCAGCCAGCGCCGTCTTATTCAAGAATTGAAGCAGAAGGGAATTTCTGATGATCTCATTTCTGACGCCTTGGTTTCAGACACTACCGGCGAGCTGGTTCGCGACGAGGTGGCAGAGCTCCAAAAAATGCTCAAAAAGCAGCTTCGAAAAACCACCGACCGTCAGAAACTTATCGGTTATCTCGCCCGCCAAGGCTTCTCCTATGATCTCATCAAATCCGAAGTCGACTCTGCTCTAGCTGGTCTCGATTCAGCCACTGACGACTATTCTTCAGAAAGCTATTTCTAATAAATATCGCCATTTCTAATCAATATCACCAAATTAATATCACCAGATCACGTTTTTAAGAATCTCCAGATTCTATCTCCAGATCCTATATCCAGGTTCTATTCCGTGGTTGAATTCTCGCTATGCGCGATATATTTTCCATCTTTAAATGGATTCACAAAGTTTGGCACAAAATCAAGACTTCCGGATTTTTTCATCGCCGCATTTTCATCACTCTTAATCACAATTTCGGTGTCATTAATTTCTTGCACTTCCGAACGTCCAATCACGAGTTCCGGATCAATCAAAGCCTTATAGATAGGTCTCTTCACAATCAATTGCATGATCTGAAAATTATCCGTCACCACGGTAAAATCTTGTACATGTCCAAGCAGACTTTTCTTTTTGCTCACTACTTTCATGTGGTCTAGCACAAACCCAAGCGCAATAACTTCGTTCAGCTTGATAATATCCCCCTGTTCAACAAACTCCTCATCAGAATCAATAATTATTCCCACCTTGGAAAATTCTCGAATGCTATTAACATCAAGAAATAGACGTTTGCGTGAGTTTATTGCTGCCACCTCGAACGCCACAATCTTCAAATAGTTTGGATCAACTACTAGCGCCTTCACACGCGCAATTTCTGTAGCCGTATGTAAACTTAAAATAGGGTAATTTAAGAGTCTTGAACCTTCGATTAACATAAGCATATTATACCATAATATAGATCACGAATATCTAATCTCACCACAAGAATCTCTACACTCTCGATGATATCGCATCCACAGAGACCCCTAAAATATCTACAAAACCCCTACAAAACCCCTAAAATTCCCCGCAATGCAAACTCGGTATCCTCATGATTCCGTACCGTAATCGTCTCGATCCCCATCTCCATCACCGGATAGTCATTACCGCCCGGCTGCGTCATATCGCCAAAATACAAAATATCTTCCTTGGATGCGCCAAGTTCCTTCATTAGGTGCTGCATTCCAAACGCCTTATTCATCCCCGGCTTTACCGCGTTAATACTCGTTGTGCCGCCAATTTCAAAAGTAAATCCAGGCGCTAGTTCTGAGGCTCGTACTACAATCTTCTTGCGTTTCTCACAGTCCGGATCCCAAGCATATTTTTCCTCGGTTCCTGCCGCCTGTCCCAGTGCTGAAAAAGTCACCTGAGATAACCGATTCTCAATAATCTCATCACCAGGCTTCAACTTGTCGCTCTCCCAGAAGCCCAGCTCCTTCGCCGCTCGCTCGATCGCCTCTGAAATCTGCATCACTTCAGACTCAGTTAACGGGAAACTATAAACCAGCTTCCAATTTCTCTCATCATATTTCGTTCCGTCATTCTGGTTCGCCATCGGGTCATATCGATAATACTGCGTCCCCTGTGCTACAAACAAGTGTAAATGCATTAGTTGTGCCGGCGTCACCTCAGCTACCTCAATCAATCTATTCACGATCTGAACCAGAAACTGATCAAATTTTTGTCCGGAAATCGGACAGACCTCAAAATTATTCAAACATTCAGCTAAAATTTCCGCCATTCCATCTGGAATTGGCGTCTTTGCCACGTTTAAAGTTTGATCAATATCAAATGCAAGAATCTTTTTCATCTACCTCCTTTTAGCGTAATCATACCCGACATTGCCGCAAAATTCCATAGAAAATTCCATAGTAAATAAACTTATAAAAATAATCATACTGCAGTCGCTTTTTAAATAACCTCCAGACATTCGCATAAAATGCTATAATGAGTTTATGAAAACTTACGTGATGGGCAACTGGAAAATGAACTTAACTGTCGGGGATTCCTCAATTTATCTCCAGAGGTTATTAAAGAAAATCAAACCTGTGCGCGGCATCGAAATCATCATCGCCCCTAGCGCTATCTCTCTCGCCTCCTTATCTCTTCAACTCGAGCGCAATAAATCAAAAATCAAACTCGCCGCCCAAAATTTCTACCAAAAAGATTTTGGCCCATACACCGGTGAGGTCTCCATCGCCCAGCTTCGTGGTGTTGTTACTTATGCTTTAATTGGCCACTCTGAACGTCGCTTTATCTTTGGCGAAACCAACCGTGATATCAGTCAAAAAGTTGCTGCCGCTATCCGAAATAATATCACCCCAATTCTCTGTATCGGCGAAACCGAAAATCAGCGCAACTTTGGCGAAACCAAAGATGTCTTACGTGACGAACTCCTCGGTGGTCTCTCTGAAATCGATACGGAAGACGTGAAAAAATGTATCATCGCCTACGAGCCAGTCTGGGCCATCTCCACCACTAAGCAAGCCCGCTCAGCTACCCCTGATGAAATCGCCGCCTCTATCAAGATTATTCAGGAACAACTTATCAGTATCTACGGTAAAGCTACCGCAGATGAAATCCCAATTCTCTACGGTGGTAGCGTCAACCCAAATAATGCTGGTGCTTATTTGACAATTCCAGGTGTTAATGGTGTTCTAGTCGGCGAATCTAGTCTCATCTCCGATAATTTTAATGAAATTATCGAGACCGCAAAACGCGTCCGCGAGTAATCCTCATCCAGCAAAACCTTAAGCAGTTAAACTCCAATTTGTCGTAAAATAAAACCCTAGATAATAAATAAATTCCGATCTATCGTAAAAAACTCTAGACAATAAATAAATTCCGATCTGCCGTAAATAAAAACCTCACCCACCTATCAAAATAAACCGCTCATGCAAATTTTCAAAATTTAAAAAATCGAGTATAATATAAAAAGAAAACAATAAGTTTATGCAGGACGAATCAAGAACTCAAGGCCAACCATTAGCAACACCAGCTGCGCGAAGGCGCATGGATTTTGCGCCTGTACGTAGTGCTAGTCGTGCTGCTGCTCCACTTCCAACCGACCGTGAACTTGAGCGCCGAAAGCTTGCGCGCCAGGAAATGGCTCGTCGTGAAGCTATCAAACATCAAATCGAAGAGCAAAATCGTCTCAAAAACCTGAATCAGCGCCGTATCGAAGCCGCAAAACAGGAACTGTCAGAATATCAAGCCGCTGAGGAGGCCAGAAATCGCGCTCTTGAAGGTGAGCGTCAGCGTATTTTGGAGCACCAACGCCAGGCTCAGCGTGAAGCCGCCGAACAGATGGCCGCTCGCCGCAAAGCCATGGAACTTGAAGCAAAAAAGCGCCTCCAAGCCGAGCAAATTCGTAAACAACGGGCTCTTCAGGAAATGCAGCGCCGCGAAGAGGCCTCCAAAATCGCCGCCTCAAAACGTGCCACACTAAAACCACGCCAAACCACCCCATTTTTTGCCCCAAGCTCTGTCACGGGTTCCGCAACTGGCTCTGTTACAAGTTCTGCCATAAACTCCGCCCGAAACTCTGTCACCATAAACTCCGCCGTCCAAAGCCACACCGCTCCGAGCTCCACTGTCTCAAACAATACCGCCTCTCTTCGCCCCGCTGGCGATACCAAGGTTTCAGCGTCTTCCCGTATCCAGGTCATCGCCTCTCCTACCCGCAAGCTCTTTGGCCGCATTCGTCCAGCCGGCCCTACTCGCCAAGCTCAATCTGAATCTCAGCCAAATTTCCAGTCAAGCAACCAGCTAAATTCACGTCTTGAGTCTCAGGCGGCCCGCCCGTTAAAAACCCTTGCAGATCTTGATGATGATCTTTTTGAGGACCAACTCGAATCAGAATTCAGCTCCTCAATCAATGTCCGCCGCTCCACTCAGTCGAACCGCGCTAAGCAAGTTATTAAAGATGATTCTGATGATTTAGAAGACCTTTTAATGAGCGCCTTCGACGAGCCATCTGAAAAGAATCCAGTAAAAACTACAGCTAAAAACCCAGTAAAAGCCCCAGAATACGATCGATTAGCAGAAAATCTAGCAAACAATATTACGCAAAATACTACACAAAATACCGCACAAAAAACTGCGCTAAGAACAGCACTAAAAATCTCAGGCAACACTTCAGAAAAAACCTCGCAAAAACTCGATTCCACCCCTGATACATCCGAAAACAATATGAATTACATCCTCGGCGGCCGCTCCCCTTTTATTAATACTGACAAAATCATTAAGCGCCCACTCTCTGACTCAACTCGCGAAAATACCGCTCGCCTCGATGATCAAAATGAAGAGGAGTCGTCATCTCCAGCCAGACCACGCAAAAATGTCTATGAAAAGCGCGATCATAGCAAAAAATCAGCCAAAAAGACCACAACTATGATCGTCGAAGACCGTCCGAAGGGAATTGGTATCTCTCTCGCCATCGCCATCACGCTCATGATTATCCTCGGCACCATCGTTGGCGCTTTCATCTATTTTGCCTTTTTCCAATAATAAAAAGAGTATTAGAAAATACTCTTTTTTGTTTTTTTGAATTAAAAACCTTCTGAATAAAACTTTGAATTAAATCTCCTGAATAATTAGTTTTAAATCTAAGCTTTTACATAAAAACGCACAACAATATATAAAAAAAGAACATAAAATGTCCCTTCTTATCAATCAAATCTCTTTATTATGGTGCGAGTGGAGAGAATCGAACTCTCGTCCCAAGTTTGGAAAACTTGTATACT
>ERZ773213.345-NODE-345-length-28649-cov-3.748059_pt1 | contig 28649 bp, 27 predicted proteins | sample MGYA00580996_ERZ773213 | MGnify/ENA primary metagenome ERZ773213 (study PRJEB29015, sample SAMEA2738152) | human oral metagenome | biome: human oral; feature: human-associated habitat; material: saliva | place: China | collected 2197 ...
AATTCTGGTTGACGGAAAATTTCTCCGTACTTAACTCCATCTGCCCATTCAATATCATAAACAGAATCCACTTCTTGAATATAAGATGCTAAACGTTCTAAACCATAAGTAACTTCAGATGTAACTGGACTAGTAGATAAACCACCGACCTGTTGGAAATACGTAAACTGTGTAATCTCCATCCCATCAAGCCATACTTCCCAACCCAAACCTGCAGAACCAGTTGAAGGATTTTCCCAGTTGTCTTCGACAAAGCGAATATCGTGCTCTAGCGGGTTAATTCCTAACAATTCCAATGATTGTAAATACAACTCTTGAATATTGCTAGGACTTGGTTTCATTACAACCTGAAACTGATGATGTTGGTAAAGGCGATTCGGATTTTCGCCGTAACGCCCATCTGCTGGACGTCGCGAAGGTTCGACATAAGCCGCATTCCATGGCTCAGGTCCAATAGCACGAAGAAAAGTATATGGGCTCATGGTTCCAGCACCTTTTTCATTATCATAGGCCTGCATTAGCATGCAGCCCTGTTCATTCCAAAACTGCTGCAACGTTAAAATGATTTCCTGAAAGGTTAATTTTTTAGACATTTATAACTCCTTATCCCTTATCATCAATAAAAAAGTAGAACTGCACTCGACACGACACCCTATACAGCTTTGCATAGGGGCGTCAAAACGCGGTTCCACCCTAGTTTATTACTTCATTGTTAATATAGCCTTAAGATAACATCAAGGACTAAAATTTACCGAAAGCTCCATCTTCATTCAGCTCTTATCTGGCTTCCACCATCCCAGACTCGCTAGCAAGTAATTGCATGAGACTTCTTTCATACAAAACATTATAGCAAGAAATAGAAAATTTGTAAAAGGAAAATATTTTCTTTTACGTACACTACACAAGAATTATATTTTCCAACCACATCCGAATTATCGCTTAAAGTTCTTTTAATTGCGGCAGATAATGCATTTGCCCGATTTAACAACACTTTTTATTTGCTTTCTTTTTTCCAATTTCATATTCTTCCCTCCCTTAGAATAAATTAACTATCTGTATCAAACTTCCAATGTTTTTCAAAATGAGCATCACAATTGTTATCTTTAAAAATTTGATAGAAAAGTTCCCTCATATCTTCTATTGTTTCAGTATATAACTCTGCAGATAAATCATCAATAGCGTGAGAATTCACATTAAATAATTTCAAATATTGCTCATTTTCCTGATAAAATATATCTTGACTAAAAGAATTAAATTTCATAAATGTTTCAATTATTCGTCTCATTGTATTTAACATTGATAACTTGTGACCACATTCATACAAATCTTTCAGTTCTATCCATAAGGCATCATAGCTTGTTTTAAAATCCTCTTTTTCACTTGTAATTTTAATGAATTCACGGTGCTCAATACGATAGAAATTTATCATATTTTGTTCTACCTCGGTCATCTTTAAAATTACCATGAGGCTGAACATTTAAATAGAAATGGACATTGTGAGTTAAAATTATCATGATGTCTCTATTAACATCAAATTTATTCCTATCTTTACTTTGATAAAGTCTCTGCAGTTCCCAAATAATTAAATATTGCATTGTATCATCATTTGAACTCATTGGATCATCAAAGACTATAATCTTATTATTCTGACGAGACTCTTTGACCTCTTCCAAACGCTCAATGAAGTATAAAAATGCAATAACATTTTTTTCACCTGTTGATAGTTTTTTTACACTTCTGTATCGATTACCTTCTTTGATTCTATAATAACCAAGATTTTCATTGTCTACATGATCTAACTCCCAAGCAACTCTTAACCTAAGTTTTTTATTAATTCTCTCAATAGCCTGCTTTTCCGCTTTTGGTTTTAATTTATCAACCTGACTTCGATATTCAAGCAGAGCTTGCTCTAACTTTGTCTTCTCATCTTTTTTACTATTTAAAACAGAAAGTTTTTCGTTTCTATCTTTCTCCAAAGTATTCAGATTTCCAATCTCAACATCATATTTGAATTCCTCAAGTAATAGTTTAATTTCATGATATCGGAGTGAGTCTCTGGACTCCTTTTGTTTATTTTTTATATCTAAAACATTTTGATTATGTACTTCAATTAATCTGTTTAGCTCATCATAATTCACATTATCTGGCACAGATAACTCTAATTCTTCACTTTCCACAAAGAGGTTGCTCTCTTTCTGTTCTAGTGTTTTAAGCAATATTTCCAAATAGGATTTCTGCTCTGCCAGAGATCTTTTTATTTTCTCACTCTCTTTTTCAGCATTTTCTATAAGATCTGGAAAAAATTCTTCTGTTTTTATCTTAACATTTGCTGTAATCTCACTTAATAAGTTAGCAATTTGTTCTTTACCAGATTTAATCCGATTTTGTAACTTCTTCACCTCATCTGCCGAAAAATAGCTTTCCAACTCTATCAGTACCTTATCCGAAACCTCATTCCCACAAAACGAGCATATTTTCTCTCCCTTATGGATTTCTAATCCTTCTTTAGCAAAATTAATTTTTCTTTGATTATCTAATCTATCAATAAATATTCGTTCAACAACTTTACTTGAAATAATTTCATTAACAGCTTTCAAATAATTTTCAAATTTAATATTTTTTACTGGAAAAAGGTTGATTTCACTTGGAGAACTCTGCAATATATCCTTATATCGTTTTATCTCGGTTTCTTCTAAACGACTAGCATTAACAATCTCTGATTTAAAAATATTTTTATTATAAATTGTTCTACATAATTTATTATTTACAATACTTTAAATAAAATATACTTTCTTCAAATTCAGATAAAATTAGTTTAAATCCACATTCTTTTGCATGATTTTTTATCATATCAATCGTTTGTATTTCATTTCTTATTACTCCATAAGTTGTATGAACTTCATTATTTTCAAAACGAATATCCAATTCAACTAAGAATGGTTTAGGATAAATATTTTCTATCTCTGTATCCCATATACATAAAATACCACCTGTTTTTAATACACGGAAGGATTCAAATATAGCTTTTTTCTTAGTTTCTTCATTCATATACATCAATGAATAAAAAAATGTTACAACATCAAATGAATTTTCTTTAAAATTTAAATTGGTAGCATCCATCAAAATTTTATTACAAAAATCAGGAGCTTCATCAAGCTCTTCTTTTCTATTGTCTATTGAAATAACTTGATTGGTATATAGACGTCCTATTATTCCTTCTCCTCCACCACCAATATCTAAAATATCACCTTTTAATTCTTTTTTTAAATTAATTCTCATAGCATCCTCCAAATCAATTATACCATAAATAAATTCTTAAAACATTATTTACTTTATAATTATCTCTATTTATGGTATTATTATCTATATATTTTTTAGAAAGGAGATAATATGTTTAAACTGTTAAGAAAAAAAAGCTTTAAAAATTTATTAATTTTTGACTTATTATATCAACTGGCTTTTATTGTTATTTTATTACCTTTTGCAAAAGAATTTTTTCATATATTTTAAAATTAACTAAATTTGGCTTTTTCTATATAGAAAGTCCTAGTATTTTTGCAAAATCTCCAACAAAAATATGGTCTATTTTAATAATTATTTTTTCATTTTCCATAGTTAAATTATTTGAAGTAAGTGGATTTATATTTACTACAAATCAAATAAGACTGGGAAATGAAGTTTCTATTTTAGAGATTTTCAATAATTCATATAAACTAGTTAAATCTAAAATAAAAAAAATACAGAATTACTTAATTTTGATATTAGTATCCATAAACATACCGATATCAACATCAATTCATAAAGGAATTAAAATTCCTAATTTTATTACTGAATATATTTTAAATTCGACTACAGGCATAGTTTTATTTACTATCATAATTATTTTAGCAATAATTTTTTCAATAATTTTATTGTTTGTTTACCATATATTTTTTTTAGAAAATAAAAATTTTATAGAAAGCATAAAAATAAGTTTTAAGAGAATTAAACAAAATATCTTTAAAAGTATAAAAGTACTATTAATAATAGGAATAAAAAATTTACTAATTCAAATAGTAAAATTTGTCTTCTTATTTGTTATAATATTAATATTTTATATGCAAACAAGTAATAAAACATTAAGTAATATTGGAATAATAGCTTATTTATCTATAGCAACAATTTTAAAAATTTTCACAAATGTTTTATCAAATACCGTTACCTTTTATGATTTATCAAAATTTTATTTTAAAACTTCAACCAATGTTGAATTTAGTAACATAGTCTATCCTACAAATAAAATTAAACTAAAGATGTCTCTTGTAATAATATTTCTAATTTTTGCCGGAATTTTTAGTAAATACAGAAACTCAAATGAAGAAATTAAGTTTTATCATACTTTTAGAAATTTAAAACCGGATATTATGGCTCATAGAGGAAGCACAAAAAATTCTGCTGAAAACACATTGGAATCTATAAATGAAGCTATACAAAACGAAGCAGAATTTGCAGAAATTGATGTTGTATTAACCAAAGACAATGTAGTTGTTTTATCGCATGACCATAACTTGAAAAGACTTACTGGAAAAAAAGTTAATATTGAAGATTTAACTTTTGAAGAATTAAAAAAATATAAAATAATTGATAAAAAAAATTCTAAAGAATATAATTTTGTTAATTTACAAACTGTTCTTGAAAAAACTTCAGGAAAGATAAAATTAAATATAGAATTAAAACCTTTTAAGAATAATGAAAAGAATTTAGCTAAAGAAGTTACAAAATTAATCAAAGATAAACCTTATGATGTAATTGTTTCTTCATTATCTCCTAAAGCATTAAAAGAAGTCAAGGATATAGAGCCAAATATTCCAACGGGACTAATTTTAGCTTTTAGTTATGGCAATTTTTACAACATGAAATTTGTAGATTTTTTCTGCATAGAAAAAGAAATAGTAACGAACGAAATGATAAGAAAAATTCAAAAAAATGGAAAAAGAGTATATATCTGGACTGCGAATACTCATGAAGATATCACAAAGGCATACTCTAGTGGTGCAGACGGAATAATAACAGATGAAGTTACTCTTTCAAAAGAAATTTTAGAATTGGAAAAAAATAATTTTAATTTCGAACAATTAATAATTAATAAGATAATATCATTAATTCCATAAAAAGACGTCAGTAAAATGTGCTGACGTCTTTTTTTTATAAATATTAAATAATACTATTTTAAAGGAATTTTCTTAGTTAATTCTTCAACTATTTTCAATGCTTTTTCTTTACCTTCTTCTCCATTCTTTATAACTTCGGCAATTGCTTCAGCTATTAAATCCATTTCTCCTTCTTTAAATCCTCTAGTAGTAATTGCTGGAGTTCCAAGTCTTATACCACTTGTAACAAATGGTGATCTTGGATCATTTGGAATAGTATTTTTATTACAAGTAATACGAACGGAATCTAATGCCTTTTCAAGTTCTTTACCACTCATATCATAATCTCTTAAATCAACTAGCATTAAATGATTATCTGTACCATTAGATACAAGTTTAATTCCTCTATTCATTAATCCTTTTGCTAATGCTTGAGCATTTTTCAAAACTTGTTTTTGATATTCTTTAAACTCAGGCTCTAACGCTTGTTTAAAAGCTATAGCCTTTGCAGCTATTATGTGTAGTAATGGTCCACCTTGTGATCCAGGAAATACTGCTCTATTAAAATTAAATTTTTCATTTGCAGCAGCATTGGACAAAATAAGTCCGCCTCTTGGTCCCCTTAATGTCTTATGAGTTGTAGATGTAACTACATCAGCATAAGGAATTGGTGACTCATGTAATCCTGCAGCAACAAGACCTGCAATATGAGCCATATCTACCATTAATACTGCACCTACTTCATCACAAATTTCTCTAAATTTTTTAAAATCTATCTTTCTTGCATAAGCAGATGCACCTGCTAAAATTAATTTAGGTTTACATTCTTTTGCAATTTTTAAAACTTCATCATAATCTATGAATCCATTTTCATCTACTCCATATGGAACTGGATGATATATACTACCTGAATAGTTAATAGGGTTTCCATGTGTTAAATGTCCACCATGATTTAAGTTCATACCCATATAAGTATCGCCAGGCTTTAAGATAGCGAAAAATGCAGCAAAGTTAGCTTGAGAACCTGAATGAGGTTGAACGTTTGCATATTCGCAACCATAAAGTTCTTTAACTCTTTCAATAGCTAATCTTTCCGCTTCATCTACAACTTCACAACCACCATAATATCTCTTCCCAGGATATCCTTCAGCATATTTATTAGTTAATATACTTCCTGCTGCTTCTAAAATCGCATCATTTACCCAGTTTTCAGAAGCTATCAATTCAATATGGCTATTTTGTCTTTCTAATTCTTTATCCAACACTTCAGCTATAGCTGGATCAACTTTTTTTATATTCTCATTTGAAAACATTTTTAATACCCCCTAACAATGATATATTATCACATTTTAATTATTAAGTCAACACGTTTCCTAAAAAAGTTAAAATATAAATTATAAACGTTGAATTTATAATGATTTTCAATAAAACTCTATGATTTATATTATTTAATTAATATTTACTTTTTGTTAAAAAAATGTTATAATATAAAAAAATATATAAAATTTACATCTAAGGAGGATTTTATGGACTTTAAACAATTAGAAACTTTTATTACCATTGTAAAAACAAAATCTTTTACAAAAACCGCTGATGTTTTATACATAACTCAGCCGTCTGTAACAAATCATATACAAGCACTTGAATCAGAGCTAAATACTTCGCTTTTTGTAAGAACAAGAAGAAGTGTTACTCTTACACAAGCTGGAAGTATAGTATATAAACATGCTCTTAATATACTTGCTTCTTATGATGAAATTATAAGAGATTTGGACATATATTCTCAAAATTTAAAAGGAACTTTGAATATCTGTGTTTCTTCAGTTCCCAGAAAGATTATCTTGCCAAATTTGATTGAAAAATTTTCAAAGTTATTTCCAGATATATCATTCAATATCAGTAATGACGATTCAAGAACTGTAATTGATAGTATTTTAGTAGGAGAGACAGACTTTGGAATTGTAGGATTAAAAATCTCTAATCCAAAATTGATTTACACTCAAATTATGGATGATCATATTGTGTATGTAGTTAATAAAGATGCTTATCCTGATTTAAAAAATTATTCAGTCATTAATATAGAAGATTTGAGTAACGATAAAATTATATTGAGAGAAATAGGTTCTGGAACTAGACAGATAGTAGAAGATGAATTAAAAAGAAATAATTCTTTAAATGTCATCTCTAATAGCGTTGCTACTATTCATGATACCAATACTATTTTAGACCTTATAACTAAAGGTGTTGGTAGTGGATTTATATCTCAAAGAATGTTAAATCTATCAGATTTTAAGGATAAAGTTAAGATTTTAAATATAAAGAATCTTTATTTAAACAGAAAATTTTATTTTGTTTACAATAAAAATTTACAATTTTCCAATATTAATAAAATATTTAAAGATTTTATGATGGATGAAATTAACGAATTAAAAAAAGGACTAGACATAAATTCAATATAATGAAAAAATCTCTATGTATTACATGGAGATTTTTTACATTGATCAATTAATTTGTTTTATTTTTAAGAATTCTGTATATGTCAGCTCACTGCTGATTGAATTTATCCATTGAAAAGTAACGACTTCTCTTCTACTTTTTAAACTCGTTGTAAAAATAGGTAGTGTCCCTATTTCTTGATTTTTTATTTCATACATTGAGATATCATCAGCAGTTAAAATCACAATCATACTCTCATCCGGAGAGACGAAATAATCAAGTACATTTTGTACTTTTTCCTTAACTTTCAATTTTGAAATTTTACTGGATTTATTAGAGAAAATGTCAACATTTGGAATCAAATCTAAATCAATCTCACTTGAAACAAAATTATCACGAGAATAATTACTTAATATTCCTTTAAAAATCCAATTAAAATTATTTCTCTTAACTCCAAAATTTTTCATATCATATATATTGATATTTTCACTTGAATATCCAAGTTTTCTTATATTATTAAAATATGCTTTTTCCCCTTTATCTCCTGCAATATCTTTAATAGACATTTGGTTCTCATCTGATAATTCTCCAATTTTATAAATAGAATAATTTTTTTTGTTAGTTTCTGCATTATAAGACTCAAGACTAATATAATTTTTACTCAAAAAATTTATAGTGGAATTCTTTACATCAAAATTAACTTTATTTGAATTATTTATATAATCATTAGTCATATAAATATTGTCTCCAATTGCATTAACAAGGAAAAATTTATTTTTATTATTTACTAAAAGCCCTTCTATTTTATTTACTGTCGGCTTTTCATCACCATTTTTTCTAATTAAAAATGTTTCATAATCAATATCTTTTGTTCCTACACTTTTTACTCCTATTAAAAATGATGTATCTTTTGAGTTTTTAAAGTTCTCATTCAAATTTAATTCTCCAATTAAATTTTCATCAACATTATCAGAAATTTTTTCAAAAATATAATATTTTTTATTATGAATTGTAGCTATTTTATTTTTATCTAAAACTATAAATTCCTTATAAAAATTCCTCTCATCTCTTATAGAAACTACAATAACTTCATCAGAATCAATACTAATCTTATCAGTTATAACTCCATTATATAACAAATAGTTTTTAAAATTAACCTGTCTAAATTTGAATTTAGGATTGGATGTCCCGGTCTTTTCAAAATAAACAAATTTTTCACTAATATACAATTTATCATCTGAACTTTTTGCCTCACTACCATCACTTAATGAAGTTACAGAAGTTAATTTCCATGTTCCAGAAACTAACAGAGAATTCGTTTTAGGTTCTGAAATCATAGAATTTATATCTGTATATCTAAAAAAATTACCTCTTAAAACAAAAAACAGCAAAATTATTAAACCTATCAAACTTATCCCAATACTACTAAATATTAATTTTTTATGCCTCATTTTGAATGTCTCCCTTTTCAAGTGGTAACTCTACTCTAACTACTGTTCCTTTTTCTAAAACACTTCTTATAATTAGATTACCATTATGAGCTTTCACAATTTCTTCACAAATAGACAATCCAAGACCTGTATGTGAATTACTGTTAGTTCCCTTATAAAATTTACCAGTAACCAAAGAAATTTCATCTTCAGAAATTCCACAACCATTATCTATAACTTCAATAATAGCTTTATCCTCTTCAATTTTTATATCAGTTAAAACAACTCCACCTTCGTCCGTGAATTTTAAAGCATTGTCCAAAATATTGATAAAAACTTGTTTAATCCTATCTCTATCTGCCATTACCATAACTCTTTTAGTTTCATCATAATTTAAAATCATATCTATTTTTTTAGAACTTGATTTTGGCATTAATTGTTTATTTATAAAAATTCCAAGTTCATTAAGATCAAATAGTTCCTTATTCATTATGAGTCTTCCACTGCTAATTTCTGAAAAATCTAAAAGTTCAGTAACCATATTCCCCAATCTGTCACTTTCTTTTTCAATAATACTTAACCCATCCTCTAAAAGCTTATTACCTTTAGCTTCCGGTTGTAAAGTAAAAGCCCATCCTTTTATTACAGTAAGTGGTGTCCTTAATTCATGAGAAACACTGGAAATAAAATCCTTCTTTAATTGTTCTTTTTTTACCAAATTTTCACTCATCAAATTCATTGTACTACCAAGCTTAGAAATTTCATAATCTCCGACTTCATCAGCTTTCTCGTTTAACTGCCCATCAGCCAATTTTAAAGCAACATTTGTAAGCTTTTCTATAGGATTAACAATCTTAGTACTCATAAAAATACTTATACTCACTCCTATAATTATTACAAAAAAGCCAAAAAGGAAAAATACAAGATATCTTTGTGCAATCATACTATCTATATTTTCCATAGATATAATAAATCTTGCAATTCCAACTTGTTCATTACCATTATTAAGAGGAATTGATACAGCTAGTTCATTTTTATTTGAAATAGAATTTTTATATATATTTGATCCATTACTTCCATTTTTAGCTGAAATAACATCACTTGTAGATAAAATGCTTCCTACTTGATTTCCATTTACGGTATCTAATAATACTTTTCCTGAATTATTTAAAATTTGTACTTGTGCATTTACTTCACTATAAAATTCTTCAATATCGTCTAAAACAAGTTCTGATAAACTTGAATTGGCTAAATGAATTTCATAAAGTTTTGCACTATACTTAGCCTGACTTTGAATTATTCCGGTAACTCCTGAATAGTAATAATTTTTTATTGTAAATATCAAAAAAATTTCAAAGAAAATAACTATTAAAACAATAACCATAAAAAACTGTGTCATTATTCTAGTTCTTAAAGACTTTTTCAACATGAAATCTTTGATATTATTAAAATTTTCAACTAATTTGTCATATTTTAGTTTGAATTCCATCTATATCCGGTCCCCCAAACTGTTTCAATATACTTTGGTTTACTTGAATTATCCTCAATTTTTGCTCTAAGTCGTCTTATATTGACATCTACTATTTTTATATCTCCTTCAAATTCTTCACCCCATGTCATATTCAAAAGTTCGTTTCTGGAAAATGCTTTTCCAGGATTAGACATAAAAATAGTGATAATAGTAAGCTCAGTCGGTGTAAGTTCAATTTCTTTTCCATCTTTATAAAAACTTTTAGAGTATAAATCCAACCTAAAAGGATATATATTTATCAAATCACTACTATTTTGAATTGAATCAAGACGTCTAATTAAAGATTTTATTCTTAAAATAAGTTCTACCGGATTAAACGGTTTACTTAAATAATCATCCGTTCCGCTTTCAAGACCGTTAATTCTATCAACATCTTGAGTTTTTGCAGTTAGCATTATTATTCCAATCTTGGGAAGTTTTTCTCTAAGAATTTTACAAACTTCAAAACCATCTATTCCCGGCAACATAACATCCAAAATAACAACTTGTGGATTATATTTTAAAGCAAGCTCTACACCAATTTCTCCACTTTCTGCTTCTAAAACTTCAAAACCTTCTCTTTCAAGATTTATTTTTGTAAACAATCTTATATTTTCTTCATCTTCAACCAGTAATATTTTACTCATTATTTCCTCCTTAAAACTAAATAAATAGACTACTAATAGTATATATTAAATTACAACAAGTTTCAATAATAAACTTTATATAAATATAAAAAAATTGGGAAGTATTATACTCCCCAATTTATATTATCAATTAATTTTTCTTTTGACTATTTAACTAAACTATTTCATCAACTAATTCATTTAAGTCAACAAATTTTTCACTCTCTAATCCTTTATCAAGTTTATTAACTTTCTTAATATTTACAGCTGTTACTTTATATTCAGCTGTTTTTGTTATTGGATCATAATGTGCACTTGTCAATTGATTTACGGGTGTTTCAGCAAAGTGGAATGTCATATAAATTAATCCCGGTTTTACTTTTTCAGTAATCTTAGCTCTACCAACTACACTACCTCTTCTAGAAGTAACTCTCATAAAGTCTCCATCTTCTATGCCATATTTTTGAGCATCTTCTTCACAAATTTCTATTAATTCGTGTGGAAGAATTCCATCAAGAGCATCTGAATATCTTGTCATTACATTATAATGATACAAAGTTCTTCCCGTTGATAAAATTATTGGATATTCTTCATTTTCTAATTCCTTTGGTCCCTCATACTCAACAGGTACCATAAGAGCTTTATCGCCTCTTGTAAATTTACCTTCATGAAGATATTTTGTTCCCGGATGTTCTGCTGTAGGACATGGCCACTGAACTCCATTTAATTTATCAATCTTATCATAAGTAATTCCTCTATAAGTTGGCATACATTTTCTTATTTCATCGAAAACATCTTCTGATGTTTCCCAATCAAAGCCTTTACCGCCAAGTCTTTTAGAAACATCTGCCAATATAGCCCAATCCAATCTTGCTTGTCCAGGCGCTTCGACAGCTTTTCTAACTCTTTGAACTCTTCTTTCAGATGCCGTAAATGTACCATCTTTTTCTGCATAACAAGTAGCAGGTAAAACAACATCTGCAAGTTTTGCAGTTTCAGTTAAATTAATATCTTGAACTACTAAGAAATCTAAATTACTTAAAGCATGTTTAACATGATTTGCATCTGGGTCTGAAAGTACGGGATCTTCTCCCATAATATACATAGCTTTTACTGAACCTTCTGCAGCTCCATCAAGCATTTCCGGAATTCTAAGTCCCATTTTTCTATTTAGTTTACAATCCCAATGTTGTTCAAAAAGTTTAACATTTTCTTCTTCCAATACTTTATGATAACCAGGGAAATAATTTGGTAATGCAGCCATATCACAAGCTCCTTGAACGTTATTTTGTCCACGAAGCGGATTAATACCGCCACCTTCAATACCTATATTTCCACATAGCAAAGCTAAATTAGAAAGATTCATTACATTTGAAGTACCTGTTGTATGCTCAGTAATACCTAAAGTATAGAATATACCTGCTCTTTCAGCTGAAGCATACATTCTCGCAGCTTTGTAAATTTTTTCAACAGGAACTGTAGTAATTTTACTAACAAGTTCTGGAGTATATTTTGATACAAGCTCCTTAACATCTTCAAATCTTTCCACTTTATTTTCAACATATTCTTTATCATACAATCCTTCTGTAATTATTATATTCATAATACCGTCTATCAGGGCGGCATCAGTTCCAGATTTTAATGAAAGATGTAAATCGGCTTCTCTTGCAATTTCAGTTTTTCTAGGATCCACTACTATTAATTTTTTCCCTTGTCTATGAGCTTGTTGCATTTTATTACCAATTATTGGATGTGCTTCTGTTGTATTTGAACCTATTACAAACATTAAATCTGTTTTAAAAACTTCATTAACAGAGTTTGTCATAGCTCCTGAACCTAATGTTGTTGCAAGACCTGCAACTGTAGGAGCATGTCAGGTTCTAGCACAGTGGTCAACATTGTTTGTACCAATAGCAACACGCATCATTTTTTGAAAAGCAAAGTTATCTTCATTACAAGTTCTTGCTGAACTTAAACCTGCAATTGAATCTGGTCCAAAATTTTCTTTAGTTTCTTTTAATTTAGAAACAACCAAATCTAATGCTTCTTCCCAAGTAGCTTTTTCAAATACACCATTTTTCTTAATCAATGGCTCTGTAAGTCTACCCGGACTGTTAATTAAATCAGCATGGAAACGTCCTTTTACACAAAGTTGAGTTCCATTAATTGGAGAATCTTCATTTGGTGTAACACCAATAACTTTTCCCGTTTTAACATTTACATTTAAATCAAAATTACAACCTGTACCACAGAAAGGACAAGTTGTTCTAACTTTTTTAACTTCCCAAGGTCTAGTTCCCATTAATTGTTTATTGAGTAAGGCACCTGTTGGACATACGCTTATACATTGTCCGCAGAATCTACAATTATCAGTACTTAAATCTAAATTCTTATGAGTACCGATATGAGCTTCAAAACCTCTATCTACAAAGTCAATAGCCCCTGTAACTTGAACATCTTGACAAACTCTAACACATTTACCACATAAGATACATTTATTTTGATCTCTAATCATAACCGGATTGTTATCATCAATTTTATGATTTTGAACTTCACCAATCCAAGTACCTTTTTTCATTCCATATCTATAACAATATTCTTGTAATTTACAGTTACCAACCATATCACAAGTTAAACAATCACTTGGGTGATTAGAGAACAATAAATCTAAAATATTTCTTCTTATTTTTGTTAATTTGTCACTTTCAGTATTTACAACCATACCTTCTTTTACAAGTGTGGAGCATGCAGTTTCTAACTTTCTACTTCCTTCTATTTCAACAACACACATTCTACATCCAGCAAAGGCGGTAAGGCTTTTTTCATAACATAAGTTTGGAATATCAATTCCAACTTTCTTAGCGGCTTCAATGATAGTAGTTCCCTTTTCAACACTAACATTTTTGCCATTTATAGTTAAATTAATCATATTAGCCATAATAAACCTCCGGAACCTATCTTCTAATTATAGCATTAACTGGACATGCAGCTTCACAAGATCCACATTTAATACATTTAGATGGGTCAATAACATGTAATTCCTTTTGAACTCCGGTAATACAATCAACCGGACAAGCTTTAGCACATTTAGTACAACCAACACATTTGTCTGTAATAAAAAATTCTAAAAGTGCTTGGCATACACCGGCAGGACACTTCTTATCATAAATATGAGCTTCATATTCATTTCTAAAATAATGAAGCGTACTTACTACCGGATTAGCAGCAGTTTGTCCAAGACCACAAAGAGATGCAACAGTAATAGTTTCTGAAAGATCTTCGAGCCTTTCAATATCACCATCTTCACCTTTACCAGAAGTTATCTTTTCTAATAACTCCAACATTCTCTTCGTACCTTCTCTACAAGGAACACATTTACCACAAGATTCCTCAACAGTAAAATCTAAGAAAAATCTTGCAATATCAACCATACAGTCAGTTTCATCCATAACAACCATTCCGCCTGAACCCATAATAGATCCAATTTTAGCAAGAGAACCAAAATCTACAGGAGTGTCAAAATAATCAGTAGGAATACATCCACCTGATGGGCCACCTGTTTGAACGGCTTTTACTTTTTTATCATTACCGGTACCACCACCAATATCATATACTATTTCATTAATAGTAGTACCCATTGGAACTTCAACAAGTCCAGCATTTGCAACCTTTCCTACAAGAGCAAATACTTTAGTTCCAGAACTATCTTCAGTACCAATAGATCTATACCAATCTGATCCTTTATACATAATTTGAGGAACATTTGCAAAAGTTTCAACATTATTTAAAACTGTAGGCTTTTGAAAAAGTCCTTTAACAGTTGTTCTATAAACTTTAGTTCTTGGCATACCACGCTTACCTTCAATAGATTCTATAAGAGCAGTACCTTCTCCACAAACAAATGCTCCTGCACCAAGTCTTAATTCAACATGAAAACTAAAATCTGTTCCCATAATATTATCACCTAAAAGATTTTCATCTTCTGCTTTTTTAATTGCTTCTCTTAGGTTTATGACAGCCTTAGGATATTCAGCTCTAACATAAATAAATCCTCTATCAGCACCTATTGCATATCCACAGATTGCCATTCCTTCCAACACAGAATGTGGATCTCCTTCAAGTATAGATCTATCCATAAACGCACCCGGGTCTCCCTCATCTGCATTACATACAACATACTTTTGTCCGGGTGGTTGTTGCATAGCACCTTCCCATTTTCTACCTGTTGGAAATCCGGCACCTCCACGCCCTCTAAGTCCTGAATTTTTCATTTCATTAACTACTTCTTCAGGAGTGTAACTACTAATAACTTTAGCTAAGGCATAGTAACCTCCTAAAGCTACGTATTCCTTAACACTATGTTCATCAACAATACCAAAATTTTTCAATGCAATTCTGGTTTGTTTTTCAAAAAACTCTCCTTTTAGACGAATACCATTTTCGTCAATTATGTACTTATCAGGTTCTTGCTTTAACCTTTCAATTAATAGAGGATAGTTTTCTTCTTTGATAGAATCCAGCATTCTAATATCAACTTCAGTCTTTATCATAAAATCACCCCTATTTATATTTTCTCATTATTCTTCTGATATCCGCTTTTTTTATATGAGCATAGACATCCTCATTTATTGTAACAACAGGTGCCAAATTACATTCGCCTATACAACGAGTTTGAGCAACCGAAAATTTTAAATCTTCACTGGTTCCTCCAACTTCTACACCTATTCTATCACAAAACTCATTCAAAATCTCTTGAGCTCCTTTTACATAGCAAGCAGTTCCCATACAAACAGAAACTTGATACTTACCCTTAGGAATAAATGAAAATTGTGAATAAAAAGTCGCAACACCAAAGACTTTAGCAGGAAATATTTTCATTCTTTTAGCTATCAAATCCATTATTTCTTCCGGCAGATATCCAAAAATACTTTGTGCTTCTTGTAAAACCGGCATCAAAGCTCCTGGAATGTCTTTTTTCTTATCAATAAACTCACAAAGCTCATCTATTTTGTCTTGATTTTCTTCAACATTAAAAACAAAAGCCATAATTTGCCTCCTTTTTATAAAGTTTTAGAAAAACCTCATACAATTATATAGCAAAAAATAAATAGTATATATTTTAAAACACTAATATTAAATTGTACCCTATAAAAAATATCAATATGTACTCATTTTAGTATATAACTAGTATGCAGTTGTTCTATCTAAAATATAGCGAAAAACTCTGCTATACTATACTTAAAGTATAGCAAAAACCACAAAATTTTTCAAGCATTTTAGCTTTTAAGCGTTAAAAATTTTGATATATTTTTCAAAAAAATATTTTATCCAATACCTAATTTTGCTAAATAAATTAACAATATTATTTATCGTTTTTGTTCGGTTTTAGTTTGCTTACTAAATTAATTGTAAGAATATTTATCCTAAAAAAATCTCTTAAAAGAGATTTTTCAAAAAATAGCTTTATTTCCATTAAATTGTATAAAATTCTCTTAAATCTTGCTTAAAAAATAAAGTTAAACATTCCATAGCTTGTTTTTCATCATCTCCAGTTATTTCTATTTCTATTTCTTCGCCATTTGCCACTTGCATTGATAAAATACTCAAAATACTCTTTCCGTTATATCTGTTATTATCCTTAATCAATATTATATCAGAACCAAATTTTACTGAATTCCTCAAAAACATAGAAGCTACTCTGGCATTAAGTCCAATTTCAGACTTAACTACAACCTTTTCCTTTAACATAATTACCTCCTTTATTTTCACTGCTTTTCCTAAATTATATCAAAAAAATACATAAAAGTCCATATAAAAAATAACATCTTAAATTATTTTAATGATATTATACCAATATATTAAATAATGTTTTCATTATTATAGATAAAAAGGTTCAGTAACTAAAGTTGGAGAGTAAAAAATCCTCAGCCTTTTAATTTGTAAAAAAAAACCGATTAATTAAAAAATCAATCAGTTTTTATATTTAAACTATATATTTTTCCCTTCTTCAATTTTCCCGGATACCATAGTATAAATTTTATCTGCATATTCAAGACATGCAAGATCATGAGTAACAAGTATAATTGTTGTATTATTTTTTTTATTTATTTCTTTTAAAATTTCCAGAACTTCTTTTGTATTTTCTACGTCTAAATCTGAAGTTGGTTCATCTGCAAGAATTATTTTAGGATAATTCATCAAAGCTCTTGCAATTGTAACTCTTCTTAATTCTCCTCCTGATAACTCTCTAGGATATGAACTTTCCAAATGTTCTATTCCCAGTTCTTTTAAAAGATATTTTCCTCGTCCAACTGCATCTCCTTCTCTTTTACTTAAAAAGAAAGGTAAACAAACATTGTCAAGAACATTTAAAGTAGATAATACTACAGTAGATTGTGGAATAAATCCCATTGAATCGTTTCTTATAAAAGATTTTTCATCATCTGAAAGAGCACTGATTTCTTCATTATCAAGAAATATTTTTCCACTTGTAGGACTTAATATTCCTGAAATTATATTTAAAAGAGTTGATTTTCCACTTCCAGATTTCCCAATTATAGCTATAAACTCTCCATCTTCCACTTCTAAATTAACATTGTCTACCGCATTAAATTCTTTTGCCCTAACATATGTTTTAAATAATTGTTCAATTTTTAACATCCTAATCATTCTCCCTCATTGTTAAATAAGCATCTGTTTTACTAATCTTTCTAGTAGCATTTAAAGACGATAAACATCCTACCATAGTTCCAACGAATAAACTAAATATAGACACTAAAACCAAATTCAGCATTGAAGGAGTCAAAAATGGTAAATTTAGCCTTTTTTGAATAATTGGTATTATCGAAAACACGGATATAATTCCAACAATTATTCCAAGAATTGAACCATAAAATCCTATATACAAAGACTCATACATAATTATTTTTGATAATTTTTTCTTAGAAGCACCTAAAATTCTAAGAATACTGAGCTCTTTCTTTCTTTCATTAACTATAACAGAAAATACAACCGCCAAAAGAATCATTGACATTAACCAAATAACTGCTATTGAAATATAAATATAACTTGAAATGACTTTTAAATTTGAAGATACTTCATTCACGAATTTTTTACTGAACATAGCAAAAATTCCATCTTTAGCATATTCTTTCATAATCTTATTCGATACTTCTGAAGCACTATAGTTCGGCTTTAATTTCAATAAAATTGTAGAAATTTTTTCTCCTTCTGATGCAGGATTTTTTTGTATCCTTTCACTAGCTCTTGCAAGTCTCCTAGCAGTTTTCATGTTAACAAAAACAGTGGCATCAAACCCCATTCCTGTTTGTTCAAGTTTTCCAACTATATCAAGTTCTTCTTCAAAAAATTTAACCTTTGAATTTTTTTCTCCTACAATATGGTTACCAACAATAACCTCACCATCTTTTAACTCTCTTTTAAGAGTTTTTTGCAACCAAGGTTTAATCAAAAAATCTGAATCATAATCTATCCCTATAATTTGCACCGGATATGAACAACAAGATGCAGAAAGAGTTGCTACATAAAGCTGTGGTGTTGCCGACTCTATTCCCTCAATCTTTTTAATTTTTTCTAATGTATAATTTGGAAGATAAAATTCACTTGGCTCCCCTTTTAATAAAACACTTTCAATGTTTGCCTTATAGCCTTCGGGAACAATTATAATATCTGCACCAAGTCTATTGGAAAGATTATTCACCCCTCCTGAGATACTTGATGATAAAATGGTTCCGCAGAATAAAAATAAAACAAAAATAGCAATTATACTAATTAATGAAATACTTCTAAGTGGTTTTTTTCTAATATTTTCTTTTGCTAAGAACTTAATATCGATTTTTCTATTACTCATTTTTTAACTCTCTTTTACCTATATTAATTTTCTCTTTTTATAAAAATATAAATCAAATACATAATTGAAATAATAGATACTGCAATTCCTAAAATAGAAACTATTGTAAATGTATGATGTTTTATACACTCCATAGTATCTTTCATACAATATCCCATAAATCTTGGTGCCCCATCTTTCCCCATTCCGACGGAAATTTTTATAATTTTATTTGGTATTAAATGAACACAAACTCCTGCAATTATATTAATAACACTTAAAACAATATTAACAATTTTATTGTTTACGAAGATAGAAATTAATGAGGTTATAACAATCCCAATTCCAACATAAGTAGCAAACAGTCCACTATAATAACAACTCATTCTCATTCCATTTGCCATTGCAGGACAAACCGGGGCGATTATAAAAGGCGTTAAAGCTAAAACCACTCCTAATAATAAAACTATAAAATTTATAAACTTTTTCTTTAAAATTTCCATAAAAATCCTCCTTAAATTTTTTTACTTATTCAAGGCATCTTTTACTGCACTTTTAAATCTCTTATATGAAATAGTGGCTCCGCTGACTGAATCAACTTTATCGATATCTTGAACCTCAACTAACTTTTTTGCATATCCTTCACTATTTTTTACAGCTTTTTGAGCTTGTTTATAGTTAAAATCAGCATCATCTTTGCCATAGTTTTCATCTTTTATCTTATTATTTTTATTATCTCTTTCTTCTCTTACACAATCTACAATCTTTTTATCTTTTATAGTTATTACAACTTTAACAGTCGCACTTTCATCTTTATAGTATCCTTCAAATACTCCATCTTTTAGTTCTTTTTTAGAACTACAAGCTGTAACAAACATGGTAGATAAAATTAAAATAACAAAAAATTTAAATTTTTTTCTTTTCATAAACACCACCGAATACATTTTAACATCAATAATCTATATTGTCAATAATTTATCATCTATAATTTTACCATAATCTAAAGTTATTTTTCTCATTGCTTCATCTCCAACTTCTGGATCATGAGTAACAACAATTATAGTAGCGCCTTCTTTATGAAGTTGCTTTAAAATCTCTATAACCATAATTTCATTAGCTTCATCTAAGTTTCCCGTTGGCTCATCAGCTAATATAATCTCCGGATTATTTATCAGTGCTCTTGCTATACAAACTCTTTGTTGTTCTCCACCCGATAATTGACTTGGCAAATGCTTAGCTCTGTCTCCAAGACCTACTTTTTTAAGTGCTTCCAGTGCTTCCTTTTCATCAATCATACTGTGATAATATTGAGCAACCATGACATTTTCAAGAGCAGTTAAGTAACTTATCAAATGAAATTGTTGAAAAATAAGTCCAATTTTTTCTCTTCTTATATTTGTAAGATTTTTTTGACTTTCTTTAGAAATATCAACACCGTCAATTAAAACTTGTCCATTAGATGGTCTATCCATACAACCTATAATATTCATCATAGTTGTTTTTCCCGATCCGGATGAGCCCATTATAGCAATCCAATCACCTTTTTTCACTTTTAAATTTATATTGCTAAGTGCATTAACTGATTCATAAATCTTAGAGACATCCCTAAGTTCTAATATTACTTTATCATTATCCATAGTCTATTCTCCTTTTAATACTAAAGCAGGATCAATTTCAACAGCTTTTCTAACAGGTAATATACAACCTGCAGTAGTTACTAATACTGAAATAATAGCAATTACAGGAATCAATAAATATTGGAAGGTAATTGTCCTACCGAAAACACTAAGGCTTACTCTTTGAGCAAATACAAATCCAAACCCAACTCCAATAAGTCCTCCTATCAATCCAAGCAATACACTCTCTCCGATAAAATCCATTATAATTTCTTTATTATGAGCTCCAAGTGCTTTCTTCAATCCTATCTCTTTTCTTCTTTCAGCAATTATTGCCATCATAGTTGTAGAAACGGATATGGTTGTTAAAACTAAAATTACAATGTTTACTAACAATATAAGTGCTGTCAATTTATTTAAAACAGTATCCTGAGATTGAGTAACTCTCTTTACAGGTGAGCCAATAACATTTGGTAATTTAGCATTTAGCTCTTTTGCCAAGCTATCTAATTCATTGTGATTTGCTTCTATACTACATTCAATAGAATCAATTTTCGTAGTATCTTCTACAATCTCATTGAGTTTATCCAAACTTAAAAATATAAAAGATTCTTCTTTACCGCCTGTAGTTACAATACCTTTTACAGTCAAAGTTACATCATAAAAATCATCGCCTGTATCTTTATTTTTACTTTTTTCCGCAGAATCATTTACATCTGATGCAACAGCACTTTTTCCGTGTTTCACTCCTCCAACTTTAAATTTATCTCCTACAGAAAGTCCTAAAGTATTGGCTATTTCTTTCCCAACCATAACTTCATTTGAATCAGTATTAGTAGCCCATTCTCCTTCAATATACCAAAAAGGACTATTTTTTTTAGCCCCTTCCATATCAGTTCCTGCAAGAATATACGGCTTTTGATTTATTTTTGTTGTTTCATATCTATATGGAGCTATTCCCACAACATTTTTATTCTTTATAAGTTCTTTAAATTTATTATATTCCTCTTCACTAATCTTCCCTTCATTAGGAAGGCATATAAAGTTGGCACCATAAGATCTAAATTCCTTTCCCAACTGTCTGGGAATATCAAAATATATGGTAATAAGCCCGGACATAATTGTAGCTCCAATTATAACTGCCAAAAGAGCTACTACCATTCTAGACTTTCTTCTAATGAAAGAACTTAAAATCATTTTTAAATACATTTTTCTTTTAGTCATTTCAATCCTACCTTCCATGAAGAACTTCTGTCGGCTTAAGTTTGAATAAATAATGTATAGCTGGAATACTTCCTATTAAAGAAACTCCTATTACCAAAGCAATATCTATCGGAATAACCATAACAGCAGGTTCTATATATGAACCAAATACAGTAATACCAATAATTTGAGTAAATCCAAGTCCTATAAAGTACCCAATTATACCACCAAAAATTCCAGTTATAACTATTTCGGTCAATATAAGTAACATTATTCTTAAATTGGAACCTCCAATTGCTTTTATAAGTCCAATTTCTTGACTTTTTTCCATTACTGTTGCCGTAACAAGATTAGAAATTCCAAGTGCTGATCCTACTGAACCTAATGCTGTAATTAAAATCATAAGTAATTTTGTCTTATCTAAAATCCTTCCTTCTGATTCAGCAACTTGCCTTATAGGTTTTGCAACACTATCTTCAACAACCTCTTGAATTTGATAACAAATAGAACTTACATAAGCTGTACAATACCAAGTTTCATACTCTGTTGGTGTTAAACTGTTTGGATCCCTAGTTGCCTTTTTTGCCAATTCATTATCAGGAGTTGTAAGTGCAGAAACTTCAATATTTGAAATTTTACCTTCAACTTCATATAATTCCTGAGCAGTTTTTAAAGTAGAAAAAATATTTAAATCCTCATTCCCACCGGATTCGAATATCCCTTTGACATTATAGACTTTAGTATTTTTACCACTATTAACTTCTATTTTATCCCCAACTTTAATTCCGTTTTTTCCTGCAAATAAACTTCCGACCATAACACTATCATTATCGTCTTCATTTAACCATTCTCCATTAATCTTCCACCAATTTTTCAAATTTTTCATTCCGGTATCAATTTGTTCACCAGTTGATAAATCCATATGTTTAGCAAACCACGTACCAATAAATTTTGTCTTTTGATTATTAACTTTTGCAGTCTTTTCAAGATAAGGAGTAAAATCTACAATTGAAAATCCCCAAAATATTTGTTTAATTTTAGGCAAATCTTCTTCTTTCAAATATTTATCATTTGTTGCAGTTTCAGAATTTTCCAATTCATATAAATCAGAAATAAGTGAAGCATCCTTAGAAACCACATTTATATTTGCTCCATAAGTTTTAAGCTCTTTATTTACTTTATCTCCAACTCCAAGCATTACATTTAACATTCCTGTTGCAAGTGAAACACCAAGTGCAACAGTAAATGCTATCATAAACATCTTTTTTCGTTGTCTGATTAAAGTTCCAAAAACCATTCTCCAAAACATATCATTCACCTATTGGAAATCTTTCTTTTTCTTTATCTAAAACACTTTTATCAATTATTATCTTTGAGTTTTCAATTTTGTACTCAAAAGGTATAGGATTACATCCACCTTTAAATCCTATAGTTGCTTTGTTCATAACAACATCGCACCTTTTGCATACTATATCATTTTTTCTTTCAAAATATCCTGCTACACCACATATCTGACAAGCATCAAGTCCAACCCCATAAGATGTACTATTTGGCTTTTTAACTACTATAAATCTAATATCATGACCATCTTTCTTATATGAAAATCTATGCAAGTGCCCATCATCAACATCAGATAAAGGAATTACAATATTATTTCCTTCTTCTTGATAAGGTTGAGCAGCTGTTAATTCAACAGGTTTTGTAAGTAAATAATTTAAGTAAGTTGTGGAAAATAACGTAACAAAAGATAAAAAAACTGCAAAATATGCCCATCTTCTATTTACGATTAGCCTCCATTTTTCTTTTCTTAAACTGGCCTTATTTTCAAATTTTCCCTTGACTTTTAAATTATTATAAACGAAGAATATTACTCCTATCAGTATTATTATAAAAGCAGCTCCTATAAAATACACTTCACTTTTGTCTTCAAAAATCATTAAATTAAAAACTTTTATTCCAAAAATATTACTTTTTTCAGTCAGAATAGGAGATATATTAAAATCTTTTTTCAAATATTCTTTAAGTCTAACAGTAGCAGTAATTCCTTTTAATCCATATTCCAAAAAAGTATTAACAAATATTGCAATAAACATTACAATGTATTGTTTTTTATTACATCTTATTAAAAACTTATAAAGAGCTAATATAAGCAAAACTCCAGTTAGAATTCCAAGAATATAGCCACTAACTCTAAATAAAGTAACTGTACTTACAGAATCTTCTCCAAATGCGATAAATTCCATTGCTTGAGTTAAAAGCTTTGGTATTATTAGATAAATCATACAGGAAATAGATATAAACATAAATAATAAATTCAAAGAAGTAAGTATTTTAGAAATTTTCTTATGATTTTTTACAAAAATACTCAAAAATAAAAAAATACTCATTAAAATAAAAATAAATAAACATAATGCAAATACATATCTATTCAATTTTGTAACTGTGTGTATCATTTCTTTTTTATTCTTCACTCTAAGTATATGTATGTATAAACCTAGAACTATTCCTATCACAAGAACTGAAAATGAAATTATTTTATTTGTCAAAGACATATTTTCTTTTAAAAAAGACAACGCTAATGCAAAAAAGAAAGAAAATGTACACATAGCAAAAATTACATCAACATAAAATTTTCCCAAAATAAAAACCTCACTTCTAAAATATGGCAAAACCTCTCTTAAGATTTTAAGAGAGGATTTGTCCGTTTGTCATATATTAATACTAATATTATTCATATATTAATATTATTTATTTTGTAATTGTTGTCCTGTATAGTTCCATTCAAATTCAACAGTTTGTTTTTCATAATATTTTGAAGCAGCAGCTTTTCCACCATCTTTAATTGCAGGAACACCTGTTTCTTCATCAGTGTGTAATAAGTAATCAGCTGAAGGTTGAATTTCGATAACTAATTTATACTTACCAACTTTAAGAACATTCTTCTTGATATTTGTTCCATAGTGAGCACCATCATCAGCGTTCATTGGCATCATTGATCCTGAAGTAACTTCTTTTCCATCAGTTGATAATACTTTATAATTTACTGTTAAATATGCAGGCCAAATATCTTTTCCACTACCGAAACCATATTTTTTACCGGCTTCTTTAGTCAAATGAATGTCAGCTTCTAAGTGCATATCTGATTCTGCAGCACTAGGTTGTCTTCCTTCAGGAATCATATCAACTCCTTGAAAATAAACTGTAGCAACTTGGAAAGGACCTACAATTTTTTCTTCTCCGATTTTTATTTCTTCAAATCCTGATTCACCTGGTTTTTCAGCATCTTCAGCTTTTTCATCTTCGGCTCCAGCTTCTTTTAATTTGTCATTTAACTCAGCAATCTTTTTATCTTTTTCTTCAATTGATTTTTGTAATTCATTTATTTTTGCTGTGTCATTTTTTTGACAGCCAACTAAACCTACTGACGCTAATAATGCTAATGTTACAACCATTTTTGATTTTTTCATAAAATAAATCCTCCTAATTTTTTAACTTTAATAAAATAGAAATTTAACTTTCCTTTTTTATTTTTCTTAATTTTAAATAGTGACCTAACAATATCCAAACAGTAATTATTACCAACATAACTTGTGGAATTAAAGTTTCGGCTCTATCATAAATATTCAAAATTGGAATACTCCAACCTTGCATTGCAGGTATAACTGTTGAACCAGAAATAACTCCGGCTTCAGTTAACTCAATAACCCCTTTTCCCATAAACGAGATACACATTAGATATAATAATATACTTGTAAACAAGAAAAATGGTTTAAGCGGTAATTTAACTGATGTGAATCTAAAAAGTAAAAATATTATAACCAAAACAACAGAGGCTGCAACAAGCCCTCCCATTGGATACAAAATCTTACCTCCACCCGAAAATGAGGCCTTATAAAATAAAATAAGCTCTGCTCCTTCTCTTAGTACAGCTAAAAAAGCAGCAAAAACCAAAGTCCACTTACTTCTGTTATCTATTGATTTTTGAACTTTAGATTGAATATAATTTTCCCATACTTCTTCTTCAGATTTAGATAAAATCCAGTTACTAACATAGAATAAAACAATAACCGCTAAAAACATAGTCCAGCCTTCAAGTAGTTCCTGTCCAACTCCTCCTAATAAATAGTTTATTATTATGGCTAAACCAAAACTACATACAACGGCAGCACCCATTCCCAAATAAACTGACTTACAAAGATGCTTATTCCCTGTTTTAACAAGATAAGCAATAATTGCAACACAAACAAGAATTGCTTCCAATCCCTCTCTAAGCATCAATCCGAATGATGTTAAAAAATCTTGGATATTTTTAGCTTTCTCATCTCCCTGTTTAATTTCAGTATCTCCAAATACAGCTTTACCTTCAGAATCCGGTGCATTTTTTGAAATTACTTTATCCAAAACAAGTGCATCTCTATAAACTTTCATATCAAGTTCATCTATTGCTGCCTTAATTTTTTCAACAGAATCACTTGTATTTCCTAAAAAAGTATGCTTAATTTCTCTAAATGCCGCCTCAATTTCATTTACTCTACTATTAGAAATTGCAACCATAACATTTTTTTCAAAACCTTGAACTTCATAATAATCAAAATATGCAGAATCCATTGCCTTGTAAGCACTTTTGAAATCTTTTTTATCAGCATACTCCTTCGCTTCTGTAAATTTTTTGTGCATATCTTTAGCAACTTCTTGCCAATTAGAATACTTTTTCTTTTCTACTTTGGCATCAACATTACCAATGTTGCATACAAATAAAACACTACAAAATATTAGAAAAAAAGAAAATAATTTTTTTATAACTTAGCACCTCCCTAAAAACAATAATATATGATAAAGATAATACATATCACATAGTGAACAAAAAAGTTAAGCACCAATTATACATAATCAATGCTTTAAATTAAATATTAAATTTATCAAGTATATATTAACATATTTGCAAAAAAATTTCAATGAATTAATAAAATTTTTTATTTTTAATTTTAATAAGAAAATCTCCCTCATACAATGCTTTATATCGAGTATAGATATTGAGATGTTTTACAACAAAAAAAGACTATTGTAACTTTACAATAGTCTAGATTTTTATCTTTGTCTTTTTTTGGTTATTAAACATTTTCTAATTCTAAGAACCGTATATAACATATAAATAACAGTATATAACACTATTGATAGCATATGTTTTTCAGGTTTATGCATAAACAAAACCATCAAGTGAACATATATCAAGTAAAAAAACGGATATGCTAATTTTTGTAAATTTTTCCAATTTTTAGCTTTCATTTTCTTTCTTACACACTTGAATGAAGTTATCATAAGCGGAATCATCATAGCTATAAGAATTAAACTTATTATTGTTGCCGTCTTAGTATATACATTCATTTTTGATGCATTTGTAAAAAATTCTACAAAGTATCTTATTCCAAAAGCCACATTATGACAAAGCGCAGCAAAACAACCGATAATCGACATTTCACCTCTTATACTCATAAGTTTTCGTGTATATTTGTTATGAGTTGTAATAACTCCTAGAAACATTACTATCATAAATGTTACTGTTGAAAATATACCTCTTTGAAAAATATCCATGACATATCTTGTAAACCAAATCGGCATATTTTTATAAAACTTTGTTTGATAATACAATACAACCGGAATTATTAATACATAAGTTGCCATATAAAACAACACCGGATATTTTTTTATAATATCTGCAAATAAAATGTAAAATAATGTTATTGCAATTAATCCTACTATTAAATTCATCTAATCTTCCTTTTCATTGGTTTTTAAATTTTGTTTTTCCGATGAGTCATCAGATAATTTTCCTCCACTATCCGAATCTTTTCTTTGCACTTTATCCTTAGTTGTATTTTCAGATTCAATAGTCTTATTTTTTTCAGAAGTATTATTTAGGTTATCAACATTTTTAATTTCTTTTTTTGAGTCCATAACTTTTTCTGTTTTATTAGAGTCATCTGCTTTTTTAGAATTTTTTTCATCTTTAATTTCTACAATATTTTTTTTAGATTCTTTCCATTCATCAATATTTGTTATTGTTATTTTAGAAATTTCTACCAGTTTTTTTGCACTTTCATAATCATTCTTTTGAATTAAATTTTCACAATATGCTCCAACTGATAATTTTTTATTCTTAATCAGTGAACTTATAATACTGTCATTTTCTATTTCTTTCTTTGAATCTAATTCTACAACTTTAATTCCAAACAAATGAAAATCTGAATAAGGTATATCTATAACAGGTGTTCCGGTAGTTGCCCAATCAGATTCATTTTCCAGTTTGTTGGAAATAAATAATGTTACTTTTAAATCATTCAAATTGAACTTATCATCTAACTTATACTGAGTCTTATTTGATGTTAATTTAAATATTCTATATACAGGATATGGGACTATTTTAACAGAAATTTCCAATTCAAGTTTAGAACCGTCATTAAAGCTTAATCTTATCTTTCCTTTTTGATCTCCAAGCTTTGATCTGTCCGGTTCTTTTAATACTTCGATACGTGAGATATTAGCAGAACGAGATTTCAATTTTAAATCTCTATTTATAGCAAAGTCTGAAAATGCACCCCATTTAACAGTTTCTGCAAATTTTTCCGTATTTCCATATTTAGAATCTTTTACAACTACATTTACTATTTCATTTTTTATTTCAGAGACAGGGTTGTCTTCTGTTTCCTTCATGATTTCCTGCTTGATATCATCCACTGCTCCACGCATTTTTCTCAGCCCCTGCCCTAGTTCACGAGCTATCTGAGGAATTTTCTTCGGTCCAAAAAATATCATAATGACCAAAAAAATCACGAAAATCTCTCCAAAACTT
>ERZ773213.347-NODE-347-length-28613-cov-31.045136_pt1 | contig 28613 bp, 27 predicted proteins | sample MGYA00580996_ERZ773213 | MGnify/ENA primary metagenome ERZ773213 (study PRJEB29015, sample SAMEA2738152) | human oral metagenome | biome: human oral; feature: human-associated habitat; material: saliva | place: China | collected 2197 ...
TAAAGTGAACTTGACTAGCTTGTAAACTTGTTGACATGAGTGCTTCATGATAGAAGCCTTGACCGACATAAAGAATATTTTGACTCAGATCTTTACCAACTACAAACCATGGGGCATTGTCCCCACCTTGTTGACCACCAATTCCAAGACCACCCCGTTGACCGATTGTGTAATACATCAAACCAGCATGTTCGCCCATATCACGTCCATCTACAGTCATCATTCGGCCTGGCTGGGCAGGGAGGTAGTTACTGAGAAACTCTTTAAAATTCTTTTCACCGATAAAGCAGATCCCAGTGGAATCTTTCTTTTTAGCTGTTGCCAATCCAGCCTCTTCTGCCAAACGGCGAACCTCAGGCTTTTCCAAATGTCCCAATGGGAACATGGTTTTTTGAAGTTGCTCCTGAGACAACTGGCTTAAGAAATAAGTTTGATCCTTCCCATTGTCAACGCCACGTAGCATATGAACAATGCCGTCCTCATCTCGTGCCACGCGCGCATAATGCCCTGTCGCTACATAATCGGCACCGAGAGTCATGGCATAATCTAAGAAGGCCTTAAATTTGATTTCCTTGTTACACATGACATCCGGATTTGGTGTACGGCCTGCACGGTATTCTGCAAGGAAGTATTCAAAGACGCGATCCCAGTATTCTTTCTCAAAGTTGACAGAATAGTAAGGAATGCCAATTTGGTCTGCAACTGCTGCTACATCTTTGTAATCTTCCGTAGCCGTACAGACCCCATTTTCGTCTGTGTCGTCCCAGTTTTTCATGAAGATGCCAATGACATCGTAACCCTGTTGCTTTAACAACAAAGCCGTTACAGATGAATCGACACCACCACTCATTCCAACAACAACACGTGTGTTCGAGTTATCACTCATAGATTTCTCCCATCTTTTCGTTTCTCACGATTGAAGGTCGTGGTTTGCTTCAACGATTGAAGGTCGTTTTGAGCATTATCAATTGTAACACGCTTTATAGTAGAAAACAAGCATCTTGCCATTCTTCTTATTTACTATTTTATCTACGTTTACAGCTCTGTAAATCAAAAAAAGTCCAATTGCTGAACTCTTTCATGTACTTTAATACCAACCATTGGTCAACCAGAAGTTTTTAGCTGCAGACCATGATCCATAGCGGTTAACGACATATTGATTGGCTACTTTCTCCTGATTTTCAGGTGATAAATCTCCATTTAAATACGTGATTGTTAACTGATATCGACCATAATATTGGCCATTTTGTGCTGTATAACTGCCGCTTGATTCTTTCTGAGCAATCCATTCTTTAGCCGCTGCATCCTCTGCACTCAAGCCATTTGATGCAGAACCCGTCGTTGTTGCTTGTGTAGTGTCAACTTTACTGGTGGTAGCTTGCTCAGTTGTCTGTTTAGTTGAGCTAGTTTCTTCAATCTCAAGAACTTGTCCAACTGTAATGAGATTTACATTGCTAATCTTATTTTTCTTAGCAATTTCATCAACAGTGGTGTTCTTTTCCTTAGCGATAGCAGATAAGGTATCCCCTGACTTTACAGTGTAAGATTCTGCACTGGCGAGGACAGGAATAAACATCCCTGATAATAAGCTAAGTCCGATAACACGTTTTACAAACATTTTTTTATTCATGGTTTTACACTCCTTTTCTGTATGTTCTCTATCTTACAGAAGAAATGTTTCGGAAATTTTATGAAATCACGTCAAATGTTTCAACAATGTGTTAGCTAGAATAAATAACACCTCAAATAAAATAGTTTTAAGTATCTTTTAAGTTTAAAACAAAATTTCCCTCTCAAATAGAAGAAAACATGCCCTAGATTTGTTATAATGAAAGAAAAGAAACCCTAAGGAGCAGACTGATGAATTCGCTTAAATTCCAATCCGTATTTGATATTATTGGACCAGTTATGATTGGACCTTCTAGTAGCCATACTGCTGGAGCCGTTCGTATTGGAAAAATTGTCTCTTCTATTTTTGGAGAGGATCCGACAGAAGTTGAATTTCAGTTGTTTAATTCCTTTGCCAAAACCTATCGCGGTCACGGGACAGACTTGGCCCTGGTAGCTGGTATTTTAGGCATGGACACAGATGATCCAAGAATTCCCAATAGTCTTGAAATTGCACATGAAAGAGGAATTCGAATCGTTTGGTCTATTCAAAAGGAGAGTAATGCTCCTCATCCAAATACGACGACCATCACGGTAAAAAATGAGCATAAAACTATCTCCGTCACAGGAATTTCTATTGGTGGGGGGAATATTCAGGTAACTGAGTTAAATGGCTTCGCAATTTCACTGAACATGAACACCCCAACTATTATTATCGTTCACCAAGACGTTCCTGGGATGATTGCCCATGTTACAGAAGCCCTTTCCCGCTATGATATCAATATCGCCCAAATGAACGTAACCCGCGAAAAAGCTGGTGAAAAGGCTATTATGATCATTGAAGTAGATTCTCGAAATTGTGACGAAGCGATTGAATTAATCCGTCAAATTCCCCATTTACACAATGTGAATTTCTTTCAATAAGGAGACCCCATGTTTTATTCAATTACAGAACTAGTTGAGCAAGCGACCCTCCACTATGAAGGAAATGTCGCAGAATTAATGATTGCTACCGAGTTTGAACTAACTGGCCGTGAGCGAGAAGAAGTTCTGACTCTTATGACACGTAATCTTGAGGTGATGAAAGAATCTGTCCACTTAGGCCTCAATGATCAGCTTTCTCGAAGTGGCTTGACAGGAGGAGATGCTGCAAAACTAGATCGCTATATTCAATCTGGAAAAGCCCTCTCTGACTATACTGTCCTAACTGCAGCCAAAAATGCTATCGCTGTCAACGAACACAATGCAAAAATGGGCTTGGTCTGTGCTACTCCAACAGCCGGATCGGCCGGTTGTTTACCCGCTGTTCTCACTTCAGCGATTGAGAAACTCCATTTAGATGAACACCAACAATTGGAATTCTTATTAGCGGCTGGAGCCTTTGGTCTGGTTATTGCCAACAATGCATCGATTTCTGGAGCCGAGGGAGGTTGTCAAGCAGAGGTTGGGTCAGCATCTGCTATGAGCGCAGCAGCTTTAACGCTAGCAGCGGGAGGAAGTCCCTACCAAGCTAGCCAGGCTATTTGTTTCGTCATTAAAAATATGCTAGGCCTGATTTGTGATCCTGTTGCAGGACTAGTTGAGGTTCCTTGTGTCAAACGAAACGCTATGGGAGCGAGTTATGCATATATTGCGGCAGATATGGCCCTGGCAGGAATTGAATCCAAAATACCTGTTGATGAAGTCATCGATGCTATGTATCAGGTCGGATCAAGTCTACCAACTGCCTTTAGAGAAACTGCTGAAGGTGGTCTGGCAACTACTCCAACTGGGAAACGACTACAACAAGAAATTTTCGGAGAGTAATCTATGAAGTATATATTTTTCGACTTGGATGGGACCTTAGTCGATAGTTCCGAAGGTATCGAGACCACCTTTCTACACACTTTTAACCTGCTGGGGGTTCCTGCACCTGATAAAGAGACTATTCGAACCTTTATGGGCCCTCCACTCGAGGTTACATTTACAAACCATGTTCCAAAAGAACTTGTCACAAAAGCTGTAGAAATCTATCGCACCTATTACAAAGAAAGCGGCCAACAGCAAACCTACCTCTACCCAGGTATCAAAGAACTCCTTCATCAATTAAAGGAATTGGGTTTCCACTTATTCATCACCACCTCTAAAAATCAGGAAGTGAGTCTTGAAATAGCCCATTTACTAGGAATTAGTGATTACTTTGAAGGGATTTATGGTTCTATCCCTGGATCCATGCACAAAGCTGATATCATTCAGCGTGTACTGTTGGATCATGAAATTCCAAAAGATGAGGCTTGTATCGTTGGGGATACTAAATTTGATATCATTGGAGGAAAAACCATTGGCATTCATACAATTGCAGTCAGTTGGGGTTTTGCTCCTCTAAATCAATTAAAAGAGGAAAGTCCTGATACCATCATAGATTCTCCCCTAGATTTACTCACTCATTTAAGTTGATAAAAGAGGTTTACAAAATTGTAAACCTCTTTTTTGTATAAAATCACGCTTGGGTAAGACTACACATCGGTCATCAAGGTTGACGAATACTATCGTACCTCTTTACAACTCTTTCCCGCACTTGTCAAGATAAGAAACAAAATAAAAAGAGGGTTCCCCCTCTTTTTTAGTATCCCCAAGCTGAAAGTCCTTGGTTTGAATAGGCATTATAAGCTGCTTGGATTTGATCATCAACTGTAGCAGTTGAACCCCAACCTGGCATTGTTTGGAAAAGACCACTAGCCCCAGATGGGTTTGCTGCGTTCACTTGACCATTTGATTCGCGGGCAATAATTGCTTCCCAAGTTGATGCAGGAACCCCTGTCATTTCAGCCATTCGAGCTGCTGCATAAGATCCAGTTTCTCCAGCAGTATTTCCATTTGCAAGTACAATCCCATTTCCAGAATTCGTAACAACTGGTGTCGCATTATAAGTAGCAGTAGTTGTTGTTTCTGCTGCAACTTGATTTGTAGAAGCTCCAGCTAATGGTTCCTGACTTGCTTTGGCAGTATTTACTTTGTTGATCAATGAGTTTGAACGTTCACCCAACTCAATAATTTGACCAGCATGGATCAAATCTTGATTGCTGATTTGATTCAATTCAACAAGCTTTTCGATAGTAGTGTTATTCTTAATCGCAATTTCTGATAAAGTATCACCATTTTTTACTTCGTATGTTTCAGCATTCACTACCACACCAGTAACAAAAAGTGAAAGAGCTGAGATAATAGAAGTTAATGTCCATTGGACTTTTTTTGTGTTCATCAATACATTCTCCTTTCGAACATAATACTATCTTACACATTAAATGTTACAGTTAGTTATATTTTATGTTACAAAGGTTACAAAAACATGTATTTTTCATGCAAAAAACGCTATAAATAGCGTTTTTCTTCATCTTTTTAGAAAAAACACCCTATATGTAGTGGTGGTATTCTAATATTTCAACCAAAAAATGATAGCACCAACTGCCACTATAGATAGAATAGCTATACTATCTAAGGCTTGCCATTTTAACTGCCTGTATCGGCTTCTTCCCTCTCCACTTTTATAACCTCTTGCTTCCATGGCAATTGCAAGAGCATCTGCACGTTTAAAACTTGATGCAAACAAGGGAATTAAAATCGGTATAAAAGAGCGGATCTTCTGAAGGAGATTTCCTTCTCCAAAATCAACCCCTCTAGCTCTCTGTGCATTCATAATGCGAATTGTATCATCCATCAGAGTGGGGACAAAACGGAGGCTCATAGATAACATGAGTCCAATTTCATGAGCAGGAACTTTGATCATTTTAAAAGGAGTTAACAATTTTTCTACTGCATCTGCTAAGCTTAAGGGTGTAGTTGTCAGCGTTAAAATCGTTGAAAATACAACAATGAGAATAAAACGACAAAAGATCACACCAGCTTGCGCAAGACTTTTATCCGTTACAGTCAAAAAATAAAATTGAAATAAAGTCTTACCACCACTCGTCGCAAACAACTGAAAGAGTGTGGTGAATGCGATGATAAAGACCATAGATTTCAAGCCATTAATAAAAAAACGAAAGGGGATTTTAGCAATCAAAATCAAAGCAAGGGCCAATAAAAATAACAGGGCATTTGTCATCACATTATTAGCCCAAAACAAAATAACAATTAATAAGAAAAGTCCCAGTAACTTTGCTCTTGGATCCATACGATGGAGAATGGAATTACCTGGTACATATCGTCCTAAAATCATACTATTCATGTCCAATTAACTCCTTAAACTCCTGTAAAGTGATTGGTAAAATTGGCAAAGATAGCCCTTTTTGACGTAAACGCCAAGCAAATTTCGTCACTTTAGGTACACCTAATTGAATATTTTCTAATCCTTCTACATCCTGAAATACATCTTTTGGATGCCCAGACCTCACAATTCGTCCTTTTTCCAAAACATAAACAAGATTTGCGTATTCTGCCACATCTTCCATAGAATGACTAACAAGAACGATGGTCATTCCAGCTTGATGAAGTGACGCAAATAGCTTCATTAATTCCCGTCTGCCTGAGGGATCCAAGCCAGCTGTCGGCTCATCCAGTACCAAGATTTCAGGTTCCATCGCTAAAATGCCTGCAATAGCAACCCGTCTCATTTGTCCTCCAGATAATTCAAAGGGACTCCGTTCAAACAACTCTTCAGAAAGACCGACTAAAGTCAATTTCTCCTTGGCAATGCTTTCAGCTGACTCTTGGTCTACTCCAAAATTTTGAGGACCAAAAGCGACATCTTTTACCACAGTCTCAGCAAAGAGTTGACTTTCTGGAAATTGAAAAACAAGACCAACTTTCTTCCGAAGGTTCTTTAACTCTTTTTGAGAGGACTCAGAATCAATGTGTAAATCATTCATTTGCACTTCCCCTCGACTAGGTAAAAGCAGACCATTTAATAATTGGAGAATGGTTGATTTTCCACTTCCAGTATGCCCAATTAGAGCTGTATAAGAACCGCTTGGGATTTCTATATTCACATCAAAAAGAGCCGCTCCTTCAAATGGAGTTCCTTCTTGATAGGTATAACTAATCTGTTTTAAAGCAATTCCCATAATAGTTTTTCTAGCTCTCCTTCCGTCTGATAGGTTTCTCCGACTGGAAAACCTTTTTGATGTAACATGCTTCGCAATCGATTCGCGAAAGGTTCTTCTAGTCCAATTTCATCTAAATCATCTCGAGAAAAGAGTTCTCTTGGAGTCAGATCCAAGGTCGCTTTCCCTTTTTCAAAGAGAATAACCCGATCACTTAGGGAAACTTCCTCTAAATCATGGGTAATAGAAATAACCGTTAAACCGTATCGTTCTTTAACTTCTCGAACCGTACGAATCAGTTCCAAGCGTCCTTCAGGATCCAACATGCTGGTCGCTTCATCCAAAATAATGATTTTAGGTCGTAAAGCAATAATTCCTGCAATCGCCACCCGTTGCTTTTGTCCACCGGATAACCTAGCTGGTTCTCGATCCTTAAACTCATCCATGCGAACCATTTTCAAAGCTTCATCTACTCGTTGAACCATCTCATCTCTTGGAATCCCTTGATTTTCTAATCCAAACGCCACATCATCTTCTACAGTAGCTCCAACAAACTGGTTATCTGGATTCTGAAAAACCATACCAATCTCACTACGTTTATCCCAAACGTTTTCAGGAGTTAGCAAATCTCCAGAGATATAGATTTCACCCGATTCGGGTTCCAACAAACCATCAATCAAACGAACCACTGTTGATTTACCACTTCCGTTATGTCCAATAATGGATAACCATTCACCATGTTTCACGTGAAACGAAATATCATTTAACTGATGGTGCTCATCTGTTTTTTGATATTTAAATATAAGATTTCGAACTTCTATAATATTATTCATTTATCTAAAGGTATCTTTAAAGAGATAAGCACTACCTTTAAAGTATTCATATCCAGAGTAGACTGTAAAGATTAGCGCAACATAAAGCGTCAATTGGCCCAATAAATCCCAATGAAAGAGAAGGAAAATAATGGAAAACATTTGTGAGAAGGTTTTAATTTTTCCAGGCATAGCTGCTGGCAAAACAACCCCTCCTGTTTCAACCAATAACAGACGGAGGCCAGTAACAGCTAATTCACGGCAAATAATAACTGCAGTAATCCAAGCCGGAACCATCTTTAATTCAATCATCATGATAAAGGCAGACATGACAAGAAGCTTATCAGCCATGGGATCTGCAAATTTTCCAAAGTTACTAACAACGTTCCATTTACGAGCTAGATAACCGTCTAAATAATCGGTGATACTTGCAACCGCAAATACGATAGCTGCTCCTACATGCCAGCCATAACTTTTGCCAAATATTAGCATCAAAATAAAAATGGGAATAAACACAATTCGAATCAGTGTTAAGGCATTAGGAATATTTTCTTTTTTCATTCTAGTCTCCTTACTAGTTTACATAATAGTTTACATCTAATTGACAAAACCGACCTCGATTTAATTCGACAAAATCATCATTCCATTCTTTTCCCATTATTTAGGAAAAATGATAAAGTCCGTCATATCACAAGCGTTGACAAAGTCTCGCCCAACCTTTACAACGTCTTGTAAAGAAATACTTTGTAAAATTTTTGGAAGGTCAAATAGATTTTCACCCGTCTCAATTGGATTAAATTGAGTAGCAATATAATCCAAGGAATTCAAACCATGTAAAAAATCACCAAACATTTCGCTTTTAATCGTATCCAAATGCTCTTGAGTCACATCGGGATCTTTCTCAAAATTCTTTATGGCAGTTCTGAACTGATGTGATATACTGACAGGTTCAGAAGTATCCATCGTTAACATCACAAAGTGAAACGAAGACTCGACTTCAATTTCTAATGTCAAGGAGTTGTCAAGTTTACCAACTTCATAAAGCGACTGAAATCGTTTGGATGTCCACCCAAACATCATTGCAAACAATAATTTGAGGATAATCTTGTAGCGATACTGGTACATAGGAGGAATTTGATTTCTTCCACGAATTCCAATTGCTAATTTTGGTGAAGCAACTTCCATCCGACTTGTCTCATTTTGAACAACTGGATTTAAGTCTACAGGTGAAATGTGAGGAAGAGGATTTGAAGAAGTTTTCATCTCAAATTCAGAAACAAGGTTCACAAGACTGTCAAGATCAAAATTTCCGACAACTACTAGATACATGTTGGATGGTTGGTAGAATAAATCGAAATTATCCTGTAAACTCTCTTCATCAATTTGAGAGAGAGAAGCTGTAGTACCTGCAATATCTTGGGCCAATGGTGTATCTGGATAGAGATTCGCCAGCGCCCTAAAGAATAATTGATAGTCAGGACTATCTTGGTACATTTCGATTTCTTGTTGAATAATCGATTGTTCCTTCTTTAGAGAATCCTTTGAGAGATGAAGAGACTGTGTCATCTCCAGTAACAATTTCAGACTTTCATTGACATACGAGGTAGTCGAAAAGAGATAACTGGTCTGCGTAAAGCTAGTAAAAGCATTACTTTCAGCCCCCAGCCGTACAAAATGTTGTAAATAATCTTGACCGTCTTGATCTTCAAATAATTTATGTTCAAGAAAATGTGCAATCCCTGCTGGAAATTCTTTTACACCTTCTACTCCATCCATTGTAAATCTTGTGTCAACTGAACCGAATTTAGTAGAAATGATTGCATAGCTTTCATTAAAATCCGTTTTTGGAATTAAATATAACCTCAATCCATTTTGGAGAGTTGTCTGATAAACGCATTCTCCAACAGCTGGATACTCTATTTTCTCCAAATCTTTCTTTATCATTCTCTTCCTTCCATAAAATAGACCGCTTGTAATTTGAGTGATTTGGCAACAGCCATAATTTCATCTTTCGTCACCAGTTGAATGGCTTGAATCCAATCATCAATTGACAAGAACTGTTTTCCTAAAGTGGATTTTAGATAAGCTCTTTCAATCAAGGTGCCAGGTCGATCCTGCGACAATTTTGCAGCATTTATTATCATTTCTTTTGTCAAGCGCAACTCTTCACTGGTAAACTTCCCTCTCTTAAAGTCACTCACTTGACGACTCATCAGAGTCATCGTCCGGGTTCTATTTTTTCTATCAATCCCTGCATAGATACGCATAAAATGAGAAAAAATATCAAAATGGCTGGAGATAGTATAAGCCAACCCTTCTTTTTCTCGGATGACTGTAAACAATTTTGAGTGAGAGAAAGTGCCCAGTAAACCATTTAAAACAATTAAAGCAAAATGCTCTTTCTCTCCATACTGAACAGGAAAGTGATAACCTAATTCTAAAATAGATTGATGAGTCTCTCGCTGCTCCAGTCCTTCTCTGACAACATTCGAGAAAGATTGTGTGTAAAAAAGGTTGACATTAGATTTACGAGGTTGTAAACCAAAGTTACTGATCTTTTCAATGACCGCTAGTTCATTGAAATCACCCATAAAGAAAAAGTCAATCAGATTTGTTTGAAGCAATTCTTGAAATGCTTGATAAGCTGACTCTTCATCCTCATTATGAATCTGCTGGACACTTCCATACTTACTTAGTTTCATGTCAGCTTGATCATAAAACAAACGATTCAATTGTTGGTGAGCATAATAAAAATGATTTTCAATTTCTGCTTCTAGTTCTGTGATAAGATTTTTTTTCTCTACTAAAAAAGTTTCTGAATGAAAGCATCCATTTTCTGCAAGAGGAGCATTAAGAGATACCTTTAATAAATCCAACATCTGATCTGTCAAGACATTTTTCTTGCTCAAAAAAGCATCACGGACATAGGATAAATTAATATCAACGTAGTGTGTTTGGCCGCGTTTTGAAACAGAAGTAGAAAAATTGGCTCCATACAAGTTCGCCAACTGTTCTCTAAATTGCTGAGAAGTTGGGTAAAGTTGATTAGCTGTTTCGATCATGCGTGAGGCTAAAACCCGTCCTGCTATTGTTTCTTCAGAAAGGGGGGCCGAGAATCGCACTTTTATCTCATTGGTCTTAAATTTTTCCGATTTCATAAAATGGATTCGAACACCAGTAACTAATTCCATCGTCATCCTCGTTCTAACAAATATTACTCTTCATTATATCATGAAATCCCAGTAAAATCTTTCCCAGACAGATTAAAAAACGTTTACACTGACTCGCCCTATTTTAGGTTTTTCATCCTTTTGTGGTATAATAACAATCATTGAGGTGAACTATGAACTATAAACTTTTTGATGAATTTATCACATTACAAGCTCTATTTAAAGAACTGGGAATCATCCAAAGCGGTGGAGCTATCAAAGCCTTTTTACTTGAAAATCAAGTAGAGGTCAATGGAGAAGTGGAAACCAGAAGAGGACGTAAATTACGAGTAGGAGATACAATCGAAGTAATTGGTGATAAGGAAATCGTAACGATTACGCAACCTAGTCCAGAAGAAATTGAAGACTACCAAGCGGACAAGCTAGAAAAAGAACGCGTTGCTCAATTGGTGAAGAAATTAAACAAAGAACAGAAACAAAAAAAAGACACAAAACCAAAAAAAGAGGAGAACAAACGGAAACCCGTTCGTTTCCCAGGGACATAATATGTGGCTTAAATCCATACATATTCAAAAATTTCGAAATTATAAAGAAGTAGAACTCCAATTCCACTCCGGTTTGAATATTTTCTTAGGTCAAAATGCTCAAGGCAAAACCAATCTCCTTGAGTCTATCTACTTTTTAGCCTTGACGCGTAGCCATCGGACTCGTTCCGATAAAGATTTAATTCATTTTCAAGAGGAACAATTTAGCGTTTCAGGAGTGTTAGAAAAAAAGACAGGCTCTATCCCTCTAGAAATTTCCTTATCCTCAAAAGGAAGAGTCACTAAAGTGAACCACTTAAAACAAAGCAAGTTATCAACATATATTGGTAACATGAATGTGGTTCTCTTTGCTCCAGAGGATTTACAACTCATTAAAGGATCACCCTCTCTTCGTCGCAAGTTTATTGATATTGATTTAGGGCAGATGAAACCCGTTTATCTATCGGATTTAACAGCCTATCATCATGTTCTAAAGCAGCGCAACAGTTACTTAAAAACGGCGAACACAGTAGATCCAACCTTTTTAGATGTTTTAGATGAACAATTAGCAGATTATGGTAGCCGAGTCTGCATCCATCGGAAAGATTTTCTTAAAAAATTAGAAAACTTTGGCCAGGAAAAACATTTTGAAATTTCCAATCAAGCTGAAAAACTCACCATTCGGTATGACTCATCTGTTCCTTTTCAAGATGAAGAAACACTTCGCCCAACTTTTATCAAATTACTTCGAGAAAATCGGACCAAAGATCTCATCAAAAAAACAACCAGTGTCGGTCCTCACCGAGATGACATTAGTTTTTACATCAATGACATGAATGCGACTTTTGGTAGCCAAGGTCAGCACCGCAGTGTTGTTCTTTCATTAAAACTAGCAGAGATTTCATTGATTGAATCCTTGACGAATGAAAAGCCTATTTTACTCTTAGACGATGTCATGAGTGAACTTGACAACAATCGTCAACTACATTTACTAGAAGTTATTTCTCGTGACATCCAAACATTTATTACAACTACAACTCTAGATCACCTAAAAGACTTGCCTGAAGACTTAAAAATCTTCAATATTCACTCAGGTCAAATTGACGAATAATTAACAGTGTTGTCAATTTAAATTTACATCTTTTTGACACAATAAAAGTGTGAAATCATAGAATTTCACACTTTTTCTTTTTTATTGAACGGAGTAGTTTGGTGCTTCGTTGGTAATTTGAACATCATGTGGATGACTTTCTTTCAAACCTGCCCCGGACATTTCAACAAATTGCGCATTTTCATGCAATTCTTGAAGGTTGGCAGCTCCAACATAGCCCATACCAGAACGAATACCACCAATCATTTGGAAGACGATATCGGCTGCTGATCCTTTATAAGCAACCCGACCTTCGATTCCTTCTGGAACCAATTTGTTGGCTTCATTGACAGAACCTTGGAAGTAGCGGTCACTAGATCCCTTCTTCATAGCTGCAATAGATCCCATACCACGATAGGTCTTAAATTTACGTCCTTGGAAAATTTCAGTTTCACCAGGAGCTTCATCTGTTCCGGCAAACATGGAACCAAGCATAACTGCATGACCACCCGCAGCTAAAGCTTTTACAATATCTCCAGAATACTTGATTCCACCGTCAGCAATGATTGTTTTTCCATATTCACGCGCGACAGCAGCTGCATCATAAATCGCTGTAACTTGAGGAACCCCAACACCAGCAATTACACGAGTTGTACAGATTGAACCAGGTCCAATTCCAACCTTAACGACGTCAACACCTGCATCATAGAGAGCACGCGCTCCTTCAGCTGTAGCAATATTACCTGCAATCAAAGTGCGATCTGGGAAATGAGCTCGTATTTCAGCAATCTTACGAAGAACCCCTGCAGAATGACCATGGGCCGTATCGATCACAATCGCATCTGCACCAGCTTCAAACAATGCTTCTGCACGCTCAAATGTGTCAGAAGTAACACCCACCGCACCTGCTACTAAAAGACGACCAAATTCATCTTTAGCTGCATTTGGAAACTCAATGACTTTTTCAATATCCTTAATGGTAATCAAACCAGACAAACGACCATTCTCGTCTACCAATGGCAACTTTTCAATTCGGTGTTCTTGGAGAATCCGTTCAGCGGTCTCTAAATCAGTACCGACTGGTGCAGTTACTAGATTCTCGCTCGTCATATGATTTGAAATTGGTTGATCATAATCAGAAATAAAACGCAAATCGCGGTTGGTCAAAATCCCAACTAGTTTACGATTTTCCATGGTTTCAACAACAGGTACACCACTGATACGGTAGCGTCCCATGAGTTCATTGGCTTCAGCAATGGTATGTTCAGGTGTTAAGAAAAATGGGTCAATGATAACGCCGTTTTCAGAGCGTTTTACTTTACGAACTTCATCTGCTTGTTGGGTAATGGACATATTTTTGTGAATAACGCCAAGTCCTCCAGCACGCGCAATGGCAATAGCCATTTGGCTTTCAGTGACTGTATCCATTGCAGCTGTGATGATTGGGATATTCAACACAAGGTTATCCGCCAATTTTGTACGAAGATCTGCATCGTTTGGTAATACATGACTTTCAGCTGGAATGAGCAATACATCATCGAAGGTATAACCTTTTTTCAAAAATTTAGTGTCCCAATTTGACATTCCCATTTTCCTCTTTTCTTTCTTTTTGAGCCAAGCTCGTCTTTTTTGATTGATAATATCATACCATTCTAAGATAATTTGTCAATCATTTGTACAATATTTCAAAAAGAGGTGTTGAAACCTCTTTTGAATCATTTATTGTATTAGATCATCTTCATATCAAGAGCTTATTTGAAATAGTTCAAACCCATAGCAGACTTGACTTGATCGAGCGTTTCTGCTGCAACAGAACGAGCCACTTCACTACCCTTTTGAAGCATATCATAGACTTGTCCCATATCTTTAGCAAATTCAATCCGCCGTTCGCGAATAGGACCCAACTCTCTCTCTAGAATCTCTAAAAGATAGCGTTTGGTTTTAACATCACCTAAACCACCCCGTTGGTAATGCTCTTTCATGTCTTGAATAGTCGCCTGATCTTCTTCTTTTCCAAAAACATCCAAATAATGGAAAACCATATTTCCTTCGATTTTTCCTGGATCTTCGACACGAATATGCTCAGGGTCCGTGTACATACTCATCACCTTTTTCTTCAAGGTGTCCATATCATCCGCTAAATAGATGCCATTCCCAAGAGATTTAGACATTTTGGCATTTCCATCCAGACCAGGCAAACGACCCGCTGCCTCATTTTCTGGGAAAATTCCCTCTGGTTCAACCAAGACATCACAATGATAGGCATGATTAAAGGAACGGACGATTTCACGTGTTTGCTCAATCATGGGCTTTTGGTCGGTCCCAACAGGTACCAGATTGGCTTTAAAAGCGGTAATATCTGCTGCTTGAGAAACAGGATAAACCAAGAAACCAGATGGAATAGACTCTCCGAACCCTTTTTGAGCAATTTCTGTCTTAACGGTTGGGTTGCGTTCCAAACGTGAAACAGAGACCAAATTCATGTAATACATGGTCAATTCCGCTAGCTCAGGGATTTGACTCTGAATAAAAATGGTTGATTTATTTGGATCCAATCCAGCTGCTAAATAGTCTAGAGCAACGTTTCCGATGGATTCGACAATGGTTTGTGGGTCTTTAGCATGATCCGTTAGGGCTTGCTGGTCTGCTAAAAAGACAAACATCTGGTACTTGTCTTCGTTTTGCATAAGAACTCGATTCTTCAATGAACCGACATAGTGTCCAATATGGAGTTTCCCAGTCGGGCGATCTCCAGTTAAAATAATCGGCTTAGTCATTTTTCTTCCTCCCTGAAGTACAAAATAAAAACCCACGCATAGCAAAAACTATGCGAGGGCGTCTGAGACACGGTGCCACCTCACTTAGAACAACATCTGCTGTTCCCTCTAGCTCATCATAAATGAGCTGCACATAAGGCCTGCTAGCCGAATCTCTATTTGTTTAGATTCTATTTGAACATCAGTCCATTTCATGCTAGTTCATTGCTTATTTTCAGCGACCATAAGCTCTCTAAAAAACGAATCTAGACTACTCTTCTGATTGATTTTCATTATATAATGACATCAAGGGAAAGTCAAGTTCTTCTCTCTTTTATCCTCCATAATCATCTCCCTCAAATGCTTAAGGGTATTCATTGAAAAATCAAGCGTTTTCTAGTAAAATAGGCTTATATAGACAGAAATAGAGGAGAAATATACGTGCTTACAGTTACAGACGTCTCACTACGTTTTAGTGATCGAAAATTGTTTGATGATGTTAACATCAAATTTACAGAAGGAAATACCTATGGTTTGATTGGGGCCAATGGTGCTGGGAAATCAACCTTTTTAAAAATTTTAGCTGGGGATATTGAACCAACAACTGGTCACATCTCTCTTGGTCCAGACGAACGTCTTTCTGTTCTGCGTCAAAATCACTTTGACTACGAAAATGAGCGTGCCATTGACGTCGTTATCATGGGAAATGAAAAACTTTATAGCATCATGAAAGAAAAAGATGCTATCTATATGAAGGAAGATTTTTCAGATGAAGATGGTGTCCGTGCAGCAGAGCTTGAAGGAGAATTCGCTGAACTAGGTGGTTGGGAAGCAGAAAGCGAAGCTTCACAACTCCTCCAAAACCTGAATATTCCAGAAGAGCTCCACTACCAAAATATGAGTGAACTAGCAAATGGGGATAAAGTGAAAGTCCTCCTAGCCAAAGCTCTCTTTGGTAAACCAGATGTCCTTCTTTTGGACGAGCCGACCAACGGTCTTGATATTCAATCCATTACCTGGCTAGAAGATTTCTTGATTGATTTTGAGAATACTGTTATCGTTGTATCCCACGACCGTCACTTCTTGAATAAAGTCTGTACTCACATGGCCGACCTGGACTTTGGAAAAATCAAACTCTATGTCGGTAACTATGATTTCTGGAAAGAATCATCTGAACTGGCTGCCAAGTTGTTAGCAGATCGTAATGCCAAAGCAGAAGAAAAAATCAAACAATTACAAGAATTTGTGGCTCGTTTCTCTGCCAATGCTTCAAAATCTAAACAGGCAACTTCGCGTAAAAAGATGCTTGACAAGATTCAGTTAGAAGAAATTGTCCCATCTAGCCGGAAATACCCATTTATCAGCTTTAAAGCTGAACGAGAAATCGGGAATGATTTGTTGACAGTAGAAAACTTATCTGTAAAGATTGACGGTGAAACTATACTTGACAACATCAGCTTCATCTTGCGTCCAGGTGACAAGACAGCTCTTATCGGACAAAACGACATCCAAACAACTGCCTTGATCCGCGCTATTATGGGTGAAATCGAATATGAAGGAACTGTCAAGTGGGGTGTCACAACTAGTCGCTCTTACTTACCAAAAGACAATTCAGCTGACTTTGCAGGCGGAGAGTCGATCCTTGACTGGCTCCGTCAATTCGCAAGTAAAGAAGAAGATGACAATACCTTCCTTCGTGGATTCCTCGGACGTATGCTCTTTTCTGGAGACGAGGTTAACAAGCCTGTAAACGTCTTGTCAGGGGGAGAAAAGGTGCGCGTGATGCTTTCAAAACTCATGCTTTTGAAGTCAAACGTTCTTGTACTTGACGATCCTACAAATCACTTGGATTTGGAATCTATTTCAAGCTTGAACGATGGATTGAAAAACTTCAAAGAATCGATCATCTTTGCCAGTCATGACCATGAGTTTATTCAAACTCTTGCCAACCATATCATTGTTCTTTCAAAAAATGGTGTCATTGACCGGATTGATGAAACCTATGACGAATTCTTAGAAAACCAAGAAGTTCAAGCAAAAGTCAAAGAACTTTGGAAAGACTAAGAAATGACTCAAAATGATCAAAAACCCTGGAACCTTTGTTTCAGGGTCTTTCAATAGACCATATGAAATTTAAAAACTATTTATCACACCCCATCATATTTTACTTTACAGCTTTTTTACTTCCCTTTACAATCTTATTTTTCGTCTACCTCAGTCAAGGTATTTATTGGGGTAGTGAGACTTCTCCTTTATTAGGCGATGGTTTTCATCAATACGTTATTTTTGACGTTACCTTACGAAATATTTTACACGGAACCGACAGCCTTTTTTACAGCTTTACAAGTGGATTGGGCTTAAATTTTTACGCCCTTTCTAGCTATTATTTGGGCAGTTTTTTATCTCCCTTTGTCTTCTTCTTTGACAGTTTATCCATGGTTGATTCCGTCTATCTCTTTACACTGATAAAAATAGGATTGATAGGGTTGTCAACTTATCACTCCATTAAAGGAATCTATCCTCAACTACAAAAATTCTTGATCCTTTCACTGTCAACTTCATTTGCTTTAATGAGTTTCTCTATCAGCCAGATTGAAATCAAAACCTGGCTCGATGTCTTTATTTTAGCTCCTCTCATTCTGTTAGGTTTACACCGTCTAATGACTCAGAAGAAGCGCGTTCTCTACTTTACAAGCTTGACTATCCTCTTCATCCAGAATTATTATTTTGGATTTATGATGGCTATTTTCTTAACTTTATGGTATTGTACGCAGCTTTCCTGGAACTTTAAAAAAAGAATATCTTCCTTTTTAGACTTTACAATTGTGTCAACTTTATCAGGGATCACTAGCTTGATCATGATTTACCCCACTCTTTTAGATTTACGAACTCATGGGGAAAACTTTACTAAGATAACAAGAACCTTTACAGAAAATAGTTGGTACTTAGACGTCTTTGCAAAAAACTTAATTGGTAGCTTCGACACAACAAAATATGGGGCTATCCCTATGATCTATGTTGGTCTCTTCCCGTTTTTACTTGCCTTTCTATTTTTCTTTGTCAAATCGATTCGGTTTCACGTGAAACTAGCCTATTTGACTTTATTAGTCATTCTTATTGCAAGTTTCTATTTACAAGCTTTAGATTTATTCTGGCAGGGGATGCATGCTCCCAATATGTTTCTTCACCGTTATGCCTGGCTATTTTCATTGACTATTTTGTTTATGGCAGCAGAAGTCCTCAATCGGATAAAAGAAATCAATTGGCAACGCCTCTGTCTAGCTGTTAGTTTGGTTAGCATTGGCTTTATTCTCACTTTTATCTTTCGCAAGCACTATCATTTCTTAACAAGTAGTCATTATGTATTGACACTAGAATTTCTTCTTGTATTTTTTACTGTGACACTTGCCTTTACAGTTCGTAAACTTTCTTATACAATTTTTTCTGCTGTGATTCTTTTCTTCTGTCTGTTTGAAATCAGTATAAACAGTTATTATCAGATAGATGGGATTGCAAATGAATGGGTATTTGCAGCTCGTTCTTCTTATCAAGGAAAGATTCCAGCAATTGATAAATTGACATCAAGTTTACAGGATGATCAAAATTTTTACCGAACAGAGATTCTCCAACCTCAAACAGGTAATGATAGTATGAAATACAATTTTAGAGGGATTTCCCAATTTTCATCTGTCAGAAATACAGATACCAGTTCGACCTTGGACAAACTTGGTTTTAAATCAGATGGAACGAACTTAAACCTACGCTATCAAAACAATACTTTACTAATGGACAGTCTGTTCGGGATCAAATACAATATTACAGATAGAAATCCTCAAAAGTTTGCTTTTCATAAATTGGAAACTCAAGGAAATCAAACCTTATATCAAAATGAAAAAGCTCTTTCACTAGCATTTCTAACAGCAAGTCCCTACAAGGATATCCAATTTTCTAATCTAACCTTGGATAACCAAAAGAATTTTCTCAATCATCTAACAGGCCAATCCTTGACCTTCTATCAGCGATTATATCCACTGAAAACTAGCTCAGACAATCCTTCTCAAGGACCTCAAAAGGCTAAAGTAGAAGCAGATAGTTTTCTAACTTATGCCAGTATCGAATATGAGCTCTACGTTCAAAATGATAGTCAACTTTATGTAAACCTTCCTTCTTTAGAATTTGAGAATGAAGATTATACCGACGTTGAAATCATCACGAATGGCCAAGTCAACCGCTATACAACAGACAATGTATTTCCCTTCTTCACCATTGGTCACTTTAAAGCAGGAGAAACTGTTAAGATTCGAATTGCCTTCCCTGAAAATTCGACAGTAACCTTCCAAAATCCAGAATTTTTTGCTTTGAACCTTCAAGCCTACCAGGAAGCCTTTGAAACTTTACACCAACAAGAAGTTCATGTGCAAACCAAAGGAAATACTGTCACTGCAGATTTTACAGCAGATCATCATACAAGTCTCTTTTTCACACTTCCTTATGATAAAGGGTGGACAGCGACGATGGATGACCAGCCTGTCCCTATTCGAAGAGCTCAAAAAGGATTCATGGCTGTTGATGTCCCTAAAGGAAAAGGACAGGTTATTCTACAGTTTATTCCACATGGGTTGAAAGAAGGAACCATCGCTTTCCTACTTGGGATTCTTTCCTTCGCTGGCTACAATGCTATTCGAAATAGATCTCAATCCTCAAAAAATCAGTAGAGATGCATCATAAAGAGGCTGGGACAAAAGTCCTAGCCTCTCAATTATCTTTGGATTGTCGAGCAAGACGCAGTGGTTGAGTGGGCTCTACTACGCTGATTTCATCAGCTTTTACAGCCCTACTCAACTGTGCGGAGGTGGGACGACGAAATCGAATTCTAACGAATTACCGATTTCTGTCCCACTCTCTTATTTTAAACAAAAAAAGCATCCCTTAGGATGCTAGTTTAGCTCCGCCAGTAGGACTCGAACCTACGACATCATGATTAACAGTCATGCGCTACTACCAACTGAGCTATGGCGGAATGAGATATAGTCCGTACGGGATTCGAACCCGTGTTACCGCCGTGAAAAGGCGGTGTCTTAACCCCTTGACCAACGGACCATGTCATTAACAGAACATATCCCATTATACCATCGATTCAAAAATTGTCAAGCCTTTTTCTGTATTTTATTTAATAATTCTTCGACCTTTTTCACCTGTGTACGAGAGACAGGGCAAGTTGTCTCCTCCTCTAACATCAAGAGTCTCTTGCGACGATCAAAATTGACAATCATTCTTTGATTGACTAGATAGGACTGATTGGGACTAAAGAAATGATTGTCTACATCTTTTTCAAGTATATCCTTGATAGTCCCTAAAAATTCCTTTTGAAAATTCTTTCCAACAAGTCGCAATTTGTGGGAAACTCCAGTTGTCTCAATGTACAATATATCTCGATATGGAACTCGAATTTCCATGTTTTTGAAACTATACTCAAAGAAATCAACGATATTTTTATTTTCAATCACATTCTTCTTCAAGTAGAGAATACATTCTCGAATTTTTTCTTTAAACAAGTTTTCATTCAAGGTTTTTTCAATAAATTCGAGAGCTGATACCTTGTAACGATAGGTAATGGTAGCAAATTCCGATTTCGTCGTGATAAAGGCAATAATCGCAAAAGGATTGACCTCACGAATCATTTGAGCTGCCTTGATACCAGCTTTTTCATCCCCTTTGATATCAATGTCAAGGAAGAAAAGCTGATGAAAATCACCATTGGTTAGATATTCCTTTAGTTCAGTTATTTTACTGGTTGAAACAATATTTAATCGTAGGCCTTCCTCCTCAGCGATAGCTTTCACATGTTTCTCTACTCGAACTTGTTGAGAAATTTCGTCCTCTAGCAATACAATATTCATCTATATTCCTTCCTCTCCAATAACTAAGCTCTGCGTAAATCTTCCATTGATTAATTCCGTCTCTAGAAAAATCGCAGCATATTCTCCAATAAGATCTTTTACAATCGCAAGGCCCATTCCTCTACGATCCCCTTTAGTTGAAAATCCCTTTTCATAGAGTCGATTCCAATTAATCGGCTCATCAGAAATAGAGTTCTTTATAATCAGATGCACTCCATTTGGCATATTAAAAACCGCTATTTGAACTTCTTTTTCTTGACTCATTTTAGCAGCTTCAATAGCATTATTGACTAAAATTCCGACAGTTCGTACGAGATCCAACAATCTCATTGGAACCTTTTCAATAATGTCTTCTGTTTCAAAGGTTAGTTTAACACCCATTTCCTCCGCATAAATCCATCCCCTACTTAAGATACTTCTCAAAGCAGAATCTCGAATATTTCCTAGGTCAAATCCTGTATATTCTTCTTTTTGGAGTTGGCCATAGCATTCCTCAAGAACATCTCTTTGAATTCGTTTAATATCATCAATATTCTCTTCCTCAATCGCCAAATTTAAGGAAGTGATAATATTTCCAAAATCATGACGAAAACCTTTTAATTCTAAATAGAGGCCTTGAATTTTATTCATATACTGTTCCATTTGGCGCTGTTCAAACCTCTTTTGCTTCAACTCCATTTTCTTTTCATAACGGTCTCGAACCGTCTTCATTTGAACCAAGGTTCCGACAAACATCAAGAAACAAATCGTTGCTACCATACTACCAAAACTATTGAAATGACCAATATCACTTATCCAATGAGAAGCATTCAATACTAAGGTTAAAATAAGATAACTAACAATCAATTCCTGGACAAATTGCTTAAAAACCCGCTCTTTAAAATAAAGAAGATTCACTTCGAGAATGGTTAATATCTTCATGATTAAAACAAGTGAGATAATTCGGATAGTCAAAAAATAATAGTCAGAACATTGATGAATTATACTATCACCAAAAACAGAAGAAGTGATTACAGATAAAAATGTATCTGTACTTTCAACTGCTAAATAAATGACGAATGAATATAAAATAGCTATCTGACGTTGAATATTACAAATAAAATAGTAATAAAGGTACAGAAACAGTGGCCATAGACATAACATTAGATAATCAATATTTAAATCAAAGTAATCTAAGACCGCTGTGATGACAAATACAGCAACAACACCAGATCCTAAAATCAATTGTTTACTATATTTATTAAGTTTTTGATCAATTTTTAAAAAAGATAAAATAATTGTAAAAATAGTTAAAATTGAGAATAGGGTATTTAGAAACATCAGTTTCCTCCCCTACCAAAAATAAGCCCAATAAGTTCAGAAAAGTTGTTTTTTTTGCGTTTATCCCCTCCACAAATTTGCTGCAGTTCTTTTTCTGTAAGAACTTTAAATGCCTTAGAAACTGTTGATGGATTATTTTTCATAAAAAACTCCTTATAATTTATTTGATTATTAAATTATTAAATTTAATATACATAAATTTTAGTAAAAAATCAAAGACTTTTTTAACATTTCCGCTATTTGGTTCATTTTTACAGCTATTTGGAACGAAAATCTAGTTTTTGCAATTTTTTTATCCCATATGTTTTAAAAAAATCTAGTTTCTTTAAAAAACTAGATAACAAAAAAACGTGATTTGTATAAAAATCACGTTCTTTTATTTTGATCCCAGCAGGATTCGAACCTGCGACCGTTCGCTTAGAAGGCGAATGCTCTATCCAGCTGAGCTATGAGACCAGATGTCTTCTTATTCTAACAGAAAATAAGAGGAGCGTCAAGATTCATTTATGGTAAGGACTTCCCTGTTGAATCATAAATGCCCGATAAATTTGTTCTATCAAAACAAGCTTCATCAATTGATGGGGAAGGGTTAATTTTCCAAAACTCATGAGTAAATTCGCTCGTTTTTTTACAGCTGGAGACAAGCCTAGGCTCCCTCCAATCACAAAAGTAATTTCAGAATATCCTCTTACTGTTACCTCTTCTAAGGTTTGACTAAACTTCTCAGATGGAAATTGTTGTCCTTCAATCGCTAAGGTAATCACATACTCACGATCGCCAACTTTTGCTAAAATGCGATTTCCTTCTTTTTCAAGGATTTGCTGATTTTCTAAGTCACTGGCCCGATCTGGAGTTTTCTCATCCGGCAATTCTACCATTTCTACCTTCGTAAACCGACCCAAGCGTTTAGTATATTCAGCAATTCCATCTTTTAAATACTTTTCTTTTAATTTTCCAACGGTTACAATCTTAATTTTCATATTCATATTCTAACACAAATGAACTTATACACAAGTCTTCAACAAATTCACTTGAATATATCATTAAAAAAATGGCTCTATACTCATGTTTTTCACACTTATACACAGTTTTCCACAAGTTGTGGAAAAAATTTCTATTTTAAGTTATAATTAAGAAACTAGATCTATAATTTTCCATAATTGGAATAAATAGGAGAAAACTATGAAACAATCATCAAATTTTCTAAAAAAAGCTTTGCAACTTTTACTTGTTCTTGTCATTGGTTTTACTGGAGGAATTTTAGGAACCTTAACCTCTTTCCAGTTTACCAAAGGGAATTCTGCAAATTCTAGCCAAGAAATAAAATCTACCAAAGTCAATCGAGCTTATAAGAATACAACATCAACTAGTGAAGCTGTTGATAAGGTTAAAAATGCAGTTGTTTCTGTTATTACCTACGCTGAAACCTCTGAAAAAGGCTTTATTAATGGAGAAACAGATTCTGATCCAGAAGTGGCTAGTGAAGGTTCAGGTGTTATCTATAAAAAAGATGGTAAAGATGCTTATGTAGTAACCAATGCTCATGTATTGATGGGAGCAACAGAAGCCGATATTCTCTTTGCAGACGGAAATAAAGTATCTGGAGAGGTTGTTGGTTCAGATACTTTCTCAGATATTGCGGTTGTTAAAATCAGTTCAGACAACGTTACGACCGTGGCTGAATTTGGGGATTCATCTAAATTGACCGTCGGAGAGACCGCAATCGCTATTGGTAGTCCTTTAGGGACAAAATTTGCCAATTCCGTTACCCAAGGGATTGTTTCTAGTCTTGGACGTACTGTGAAGCTCAAATCAGAAGACGGTCAAAATGTGTCTACAAAAGCTTTGCAAACGGATGCTGCAATCAACCCAGGGAATTCTGGTGGTCCTCTTATCAATATTCAGGGACAAGTCATCGGAATTACCTCAAGTAAAATCTCTTCAAATGGGCAAACTGCGGTTGAAGGAATGGGATTTGCTATTCCTGTAAATGATGTGCAAAATATTATTGAACATTTAGAAAAAGATGGTAAAGTCATCCGTCCAGCACTTGGAATTACCATGATGGACCTGGCTAGCCTATCCTCTTCTGATCTTAGCCAATTAGACATTCCAAGCAAACTCAAAGGTGGGGTTCTTGTCCGCTCAGTTGAAAATGATATGCCGGCATCCAAATATTTACGTCGACTAGATATCATTACAAAAATCGATGATACAACCATTGAGTCAACTGCAGATTTACAATCTGCCCTCTATTCTCATCAAATTGGTGATAAAATCAAAGTCATTTTCTATAGAGATGGTAAGCAAAAAACGGCAACCATTGAACTAACAAAATCTACAGAAAATCTTGGAAATTAAGTAAATTTACAACAGTGTCAACACACCTTTACGAAATTGTAAAGGTGTGTTATGCTATATACATCATGGAAAAAATTGATATTATTGACGTAAAGCAAATACGAACCAATCCTTTTCAACCTCGTCAAACCTTTGTAAAAGAGAAATTAGAAGAACTCGCAGCCTCAATCAAAGAAAATGGATTAATCCAACCTATTATTGTTCGAAAATCTCCTATTGTTGGTTATGAACTACTTGCTGGAGAAAGACGCTACCGAGCAGCTCAAATGGCTGGTTTCAAAGAAATCCCTGCGATTATAAGAGAATTATCAGATGATGACATGATCAAACAAGCCATTATCGAAAATTTACAAAGAGAAGATTTGAATCCAATTGAAGAGGCCGAATCCTACCAACATCTTATTGATAAAGGGGCTACCCATGAAGAAATTGCTCAATTTATGGGAAAATCTCGTCCTTACATCAGCAACATGGTCCGCTTACTTCATCTCTCACCAGCTGTCAAAGACGCTATCAAAAACGAGAAAATTTCACAAGGACATGCCCGCATTTTAGTTCCCTTAAAGGAAGATCTACAAATCTATTGGCTGGAACGAATTCTGAAAGAAGGGCTAAGCGTTCGTAGTTTGGAAGAAAAGGTTGGTCAAAAAAAGAAAACACCAAGTAAAAAAGAGAAAGAACTCTTTTTAGCACAGGAAGAAAATAGACTAAAAAAGATTCTAGGAACCGAAGTAGAAATCCATCTGACGAAACAAGAAAAAGGAAGTATTCATATTTCATTTAACAACCTTGATGAATACCAACGAATTATTAACAGTCTCAAATGAGGCTGTTATTTTTTATAGAACAATTAACAGATTTATCCACTTATTTAAAACTCTTCCTTACTTGCTATTCCTAGTTTATTCTATCTTATCCCCAACTTGTGGAAAACTTCTACACACATTGGGGATAACTATTCACATATTGTGGAAAAAACTCTTTTTTATTCCCTCAGAACAAGTTGTGGAAAACTCCCTCCTTTTATGATAAAATAAGAAAAACATAGCAAGTAAAAATGAATAGGAGGACGATAGGTGTCAAGAGAAGAAACCTTCTGGAATCGTGTGATTGAATTAAGTAAAAAGACATTTAAAAAAGAAATTTTTGACTATTTTGTCCTTACTTCAAGACTCATCAAAGTCGATCAACAAGAAGCCATTATTTATTTAGATGCGGAAGTAAAGAAATTATTCTGGGAAGAGAATATGACAAAGGTGATTCTGACTGCTGGTTTTGAAATTTATGCAGTAGAATTAACCATTTCCTATCAATTCAATCTTGAAGAAGAGGAAGAAGAAAAAGAGTTTGTCCCTCTTTCAGAAACGAATAGAGACTATGCAGTTAGCCATACTCCAATCATCGATTTGCCTCCTATCCAAACAGGGTTAAAAAAGAAATACACCTTTGATAATTTTGTAAGTGGAGACGGAAATCAATGGGCTTTGGCTGCCGCTTTAGCAGTTTCTGAAAACCTAGCTACCACTTATAATCCTTTATTTATCTATGGAGGTCCTGGTTTAGGAAAAACGCATTTGCTCAACGCAATTGGGAATCAGATTATGGAAAACTACCCAAATGCTCGAGTAAAATACATCCCAGCAGAATCCTTTATCAATGAATTTTTAGAGCGTCTTCGCCTCAATGATATGGATACCTTTAAAAAAACCTATCGAAACTTGGATCTGCTCTTAATTGATGATATTCAATCTCTTGGAGGGAAAAAGGTTACAACTCAAGAAGAGTTCTTTAATACCTTTAATGCTCTTTATGGGGATAACAAGCAGATTGTCCTAACCAGCGATCGTAGTCCTGATCATTTAGATAGCTTAGAAGAACGTCTAGTCACGCGCTTTAAGTGGGGCTTGACTCAAAATATTACACCACCAGATTTTGAAACGCGAATTGCTATTTTGAGAAATAAAATCGAAGACCTAGACTTTACTTTCCCAGATGATACTCTTGAATACCTAGCAGGTCAATTTGATTCGAACGTCCGAGACTTAGAAGGTGCTTTGAATGATATTTCTCTCGTGGCAAGAGTTAAAAAAATCAAAGATATTACAATTGATGTCGCAGCCGAAGCCATTCGAGCTCGTAAGAATGAATCTTTACAAATCACTGTAATTCCTATTGAAAAGATTCAAGCTGAGGTTGGAAAATTTTACAATGTCAGTGTCAATGAAATGAAAGGCACTCGACGGGTTCAAAATATTGTCCTAGCTCGACAAGTAGCTATGTACCTCGCCCGCGAAATGACTGATAATAGTCTTCCCCGTATTGGTCGTGAATTTGGAGGAAAAGACCACACAACAGTCATGCATGCTTATGAAAAAATCAAAGGGATGATCGAAATTGATGACAATCTCAGACTCGAGATTCAAACTATCAAGAAAAAATTAAAGTAATCTCATGTGGACAATCATAGAAAAACTTGCTTCTTTTTCCACATGTTGTAAACAAGGAACTTTTCAATTCCTGTCTGGCTTTAGAAGACTTTTCCACATGTTCCACACACTCTACTATTACTATTAACTTACTAATACTAAAATAATAAAAGGAGATCTCATGATCAATTTTTCTATTAACAAGGCTTATTTCCTACAAGCTTTAAATACGACAAAAAGAGCCATTAGTTCAAAAAATGCAATTCCTATCTTATCTACTATTAAGATTGACGTAACTTCTGAAGGAATTACTCTCATTGGATCAAATGGACAAATTTCAATTGAATACTTTATTTCTGTTAAAGATAAAAATGCAGGCCTTCTAGTAACAACACCAGGCGCTATTCTCTTAGAAGCAACTTTCTTTATCAATGTTGTCTCAAGTCTACCAGATGTCGTTTTAGATGTGAAAGAAATCGAACAAAAACAAATTGTATTAGTTAGTGGGAAATCAGAAATTACCCTTAAAGGGAAAGATGCAGAACAATATCCTCGCATTCAAGAAATTTCTGCTAGCAACCCTCTAACGCTCCCAATTCAAACCTTGAAGAAAATCATTTCTGAAACAGCTTTTGCAGCAAGTACCCAAGAAAGTCGTCCGATTTTGACAGGAGTCCATTTTGTTCTTTCTGATCACAAGGAATTAAAAACGGTGGCAACAGATTCTCATCGCATGAGTCAAAAAAATATTACTCTTGAAAAAAATGGGGATAACTTTGATGTTGTGATTCCAAGCCGTTCTTTACGCGAGTTAACGTCTGTCTTTTCAGATGAAATTGAACAGGTTGAAGTCTTCTTTGCCAATAACCAGATTTTATTTAGAAGTGACAATATCAGTTTCTATACACGCTTACTAGAAGGAAACTATCCAGATACAGATCGCTTGATTCCAACAGAGTTTAGTTCTGAAGTAACCTTTAAAGTTGCTCATCTTCGCCAAGCAATGGAACGGGCCCGCCTTTTGTCTAACGCTACTCAAAATGGTACTGTTAAATTAGAAATCGCTAGTGGAGTCGTTTCTGCTCACGTAAATTCTCCTGAGGTAGGGCGTGTGAATGAAGAAATTGATACAGAAGCAGTTTCGGGAGATGATTTGAACATCAGCTTTAATCCAACTTATTTGATTGACGCTTTGAAAGCTATTGAAAGTGAAAAAGTCGTCATTCGCTTCATCTCTGCAGTTCGTCCCTTTACATTGGTACCAGCAGAGGAATCTGAACGCTTCATTCAATTAATTACACCAGTTCGGACCAATTAAGGGCCAAAAGCTAGCATCAAAAAGGCTAGCTTTTCGTCTTCTATGTTGATGAAAGGAAAATCCATGTATCAGGTCGGTGATTTTGTAGAAATGAAAAAACCCCATGCTTGTATCATCAAAGCAACAGGGAAAAAAGCCAATTGTTGGGAAATTAGGCGAGTAGGGGCAGATATCAAAATTCGTTGTAGCAATTGTGATCATATGGTCATGATGAGCCGTCACGATTTTGATCAAAAAATGAAAAAAGTATTGTAAAAGAGAGTGGGACAGAAATCGGTCATTCGTTAGAATTCGATTTCGTCGTCCC